>ERZ1034865.63-NODE-63-length-82685-cov-17.320791_pt1 | contig 82685 bp, 68 predicted proteins | sample MGYA00520632_ERZ1034865 | MGnify/ENA primary metagenome ERZ1034865 (study PRJEB33766, sample SAMN09781738) | gut metagenome | biome: gut microbiome | host: Homo sapiens | place: Madagascar | study: EMG produced TPA metagenomics assembly of the PRJNA485056 data set...
ACCACATGAAAATTTAGTTAACTGTTACCGTTCTGAAATCTATGTCAGAAGATATTCCATTATCGAAAATCAATCAGCGATACAGAGACGATCATGGTGCGCTTGTCACCGTGACCAGTGTTGAGGAAACCCGGGTGGTGTTTATGCGGAACGGCTATCCGCATCCCTGCATGCGACCGATGTACAACTCCCTGGGAAAATTCAAACCCGAACCCCGGGAAGAAACAGAATAAAACGAAATCCCTGCCGGCAATCACACTGCCTGATGGCAGCATAATCCACTTATTAATTCTCATCCCCGGAGACAAGCCCAGAAAACCACTCCGGGTGTTCACTGTATGCCGTGTTCAGCGCATCCCAGGAAACGTTTATATAAAAGCTGTCCTGCAATTTGCGGGTAACAACTTCTGCCAGGCGATTCCGGTTATCCGCCAGTCCGGCATAACCTCTCTCTGCCAGCCACTCATTCAGTTCATGTTCCAGAGACAGATTGATAATATCGTAATCGGACCTTGCCATTCCCGTTTCCTTAGCACATGTTTTCAGGCACGGGGATAAAGTATAAAGAATGTCGTACTACTGCTGTCAACGACGGATGAAAAGTGGTTACCCGTCTTATATCACTGGCGCTGACACTTGAGCCTTATAAAACTCAGGGTTCGGAAATGCTGCCAGCCGAATCAGTCGGTTGACTAGGGCCTGAGGTAATTGCGCTTTTTCGAAATAGATCTGGTTTGCCAGCGTGATTCTCAGCGACTCTGTAACAGCAATATTCAGTCTGTTTCCTGATGATTTTTTCTCTTCCCACGGCGTACCCAAGTCTTCTTCGTTGATAAAGTTTACATCCAGAGGATGGTTGACACTCAAGCCGGAAGAACGTCAATTCGCGCCGACCCCGCTCAACGGCCAGACTACATAAAGAGATCTATTCCACAAACATCTTACTATCCTTAGAGTCTGCCGCTATTCACAAAAATTGCGGCGATTTCCTAACGTTTGAGGTATTCCCTCTACTCACCCCGCCTTGGACTTTCCCATCGTCACCTGCGTTCAATGATTACGCGTGTTGTAGTGTACTTACAGATTGCGTTGCTCCTGCAAGTATGTAACAAAAAGAGACTAATTTTATTAATGCATATAAATTCACAATCTTGCGGTAATGCTATCAGCTTATCTGGCAAAAACCTCATCACAAAAAATTGTGCGAATCATTATCAATATATGCTTGTATGCGACATGAATAAGCTTTGCATATTTTTGAATTGATATTTACTATATATACAGAATGGTTTGCAGACACTCAACTATAAATGTGTTGGTATAAGCATACATTTTTTGCCAAGGATAACGACTGACAATGGCTAAGCTACCTTTTACAAAACAAGAGCTCACTCGAGCTTGGAGAGATGCAACAGCAGTTTCAAATGTCGAGCCACGACAAAATCCGCATAGACTGCTTCTTTTTTACGCTGTAGAATGCGGTTTAAAAGCCGTTTTTCTCGCACAAAGAAACTTAGATGTCATTGATGAAGATAACGCTAGCTTACTGTCACATGATCTAAATAAAATCGCTAGTCTTGTTTTTCTGCCAAAAGACCAGTTACTCCCTGAGGGGGTTTCGATGAAAAATTGCAACATCAACAAGACCTCAACTCCCAGAAACTGCCATGTAAGCCAGTTAAATCAGATCTGGCGTTATGGAGGAAAATTAAATGGACCCGGAGCCATTACAGATCTAATTTTAGAACAGAAGCTCTTACAGATAAATGCTTGGATCAATAAGGAATTATGATATGAATGGGAAATTAATAACTTGGTTGGATGTCGAAAGGCAACTAAAAAGAGTTAGCAATAATAAAACACAATATCCTGATTTCATCCATGCAATATATTGCTATAGTTCAGGGATGGAAATCGAGTACTCAGGTGAGCTTCCAGATACCTTAAAGTGGCTAGATTTTGCTTTTGGAAAAAGTATTTCGCTTGTTGGTGAACCTTACATCCGGTTAGATTTGAATAAAGAGATTTACCCTATTGAATTTATACAAGCCGTTAATGGGAAAAAAAACCAAAAACCTGTTTACCCACTTTGGAAAGAACATGTTTACAACCCTGGAACAGGTACAAACTCCCCGGAAGAATGGCGAAAAGCACCTCATATAGCTGCTTTTCATTCCTTCAAAGGAGGAGTTGGTAGAACAACATCATTAATGACATATGCAACAGCTATGCTCAATGCTAAAGAGCAAGCAAAGATTCTATTAATTGATGCAGATTTAGAAGCTCCTGGTATAAGCTTTTGGCTTGATGATGATAATAAACCTACGGTTTCATTCATAAGCTATGTCGAGGCTATACACTATTCACCTAGTTCACAAGATGAAGTGATAAATTATTTCGCTAGTGAACTAAGAAAAACATCCATTAATATCGATGGCCCAAGCAAAGAGATTTTTGTGTTACCTTCATCTCTTGACCTCACAGCCGTAATGGATATGCCAGTCACACCTGAACATCTATGTAAGAATTTAGATAATCCATGGATATTGAGTGACTATCTTATGAGATTAGGCCAAGTTTTGGATGTAGATGCTGTACTGATTGATTTGAGAGCTGGTCTCAGTGAGCTGGCAAGTCCGCTAATATTTGATCCACGCATTGAGCACTATTTTGTTACCACTGTAGCCCCCCAATCTGTTAAAGGTATGTCCGAAATATTATCTCGCTTACACAATTCTCAATCTATGCAGAACCCTTCGATATCTGAGAAGGAAAAACCGTCGGTAATTGTTAGTTTATTAACAGATCAACTTAGAAAACTACCAGCATATACTACAGCAACCGAAATGTTAAACTCCGCTTATCCAACTAATGATTCAGACATATTGGAACAAGGAGTTGAATGGCTTGAAGTTGATTTCAATCAATCATTAATGAGTCTATCTTCTATAAGAGAAGCATATGCAGCACTATCTCAATCCACGCTTTATAATTCCGCTAAGGATTGGGCAAATTCGTTACAATCACATAAAATTGAACTAACTAGACCAATTATTAATAACTCAAATGTAAAAAATAATTCAGACGCACAAAAACTATATGATACATGTAGTAAGTTTCAGTTTGCAGAGAATATAGATGCAAATGACATGCTTGTCACGGACCCTCTGCGAAATCTCGCAAAACACTACACAGACACTATTCCTAACGCCATATCAATAGGTGCAAAAGGTGCTGGAAAAACATTTACTTACATTCAAATCTGTCTCTCTGGAAGCTGGAATGAGTTCCACGGAAAAATTAATACAGGTGTGACTTCAACTACTGATGCAGTTGTATTTCCTCTCCTCGCTTCAACAAACCTCAATGCCGCAGGGGAAAAAATTCGCTCAATCAGGAGGAAATCTTTATCTATTCTAGGATTTAAGTCAGAAACTAATCTAGATGCAGCTGCTAAAAAAGTCAAAGCGGCATTAGATAACCCTGATACTAATTGGGATGAATTTTGGATTAATTTTTTATTGTCCGAAATTGGAGGTGAATTTAAATGCCTTAAAGAACTTAATGACAAGCTCTCTATTAAAGATAAGTCATTACTTTTACTAGTAGATGGTATTGAAGATTTATTTGATTCACCTGATAAAAATGAAGTTCAAAGAAATGCCATTAAGGCACTACTACAGTTACCTAATGCATTCGCAGAAATAATAGACAGAAAGATTGGCCTAATATGCTTTATCCGAGCAGATTATGTTCAAACTGTAATAAGACAAAATCTGTCACAGTTTATTTCAAGATATCAACCATTTAGACTCGAATGGACGCCAGAGTCATTTCTTCGTTTGGCATACTGGGTTGCAGGTAAATCATCTATTATTGATGCCAACCCTCATGCAGCAGAAAAATTAAACAGTGACAATCTCTTAAGTGCCCTTGAAAAATTATGGGGTAAAAAACTAGGAAGAGATAACTCAAAAGAAGCCAACACTGCAAGATGGGTATTTGCTGCAATTTGTGATTTAAATGGGAAATTACAAGCACGGGATATAGTTAGATTTCTCAAATTTTCTGCAGAAGCAATGTTGCATACACAAAGCACAGGAATAAAAAGCGAGCTCTGGTCAGACCGTGTCCTAGCACCAGAAGCTATCCGAAAATCCTTGCCAGCATGTAGTGCGGAAAAGGTGTCAGAAACAGCAAGCGAAATAAAATCGTTGAATGATTGGCGTACAATTCTTGAGGAAATACCGAAGGAAGTTAAAAAAGTGCCATTTAATCCATTGGATGTTGGGTTATCATTAGAACTTTTAAACGCTCTCAAAGAATTAGGAATTATTTACGAAGACAAAGATCAAAGTTCAGAGGATAGATATTTCTTACCTGAAATCTATAGATGGGGTCTTAATTTTACCTCTGCTGGAGGCGGAAGACCGCGGGTTCAAGCTTTACTGAAAAGAAACCTAGGGGGTATTCCATTTTAACTTCGCCCACATCAAATTAGTATGGAATATATAGCCATCACGTCCAGCCCGTGATGGCTGCATCATTAACTGTATCTGTTCCTTGATGCCTCATACCCGAAGTTTCTGCGAACAATGAAAGATGTCAACCAGATCCACCGGACGGGCAAGCAACTCACGCGTTGCGTCACAGTTTTGCTACCCACTCTATGATTAACAGCGGGAGTATCATCACCTTGCAGAGAATTCTGGAACATTCACGGATAGAACAGACAATCCAATACTTTTCCCCACGCCTGCTCAATTAGATTTCTGAGAACCACCACTGTCACGAACGGTGCACTTTTCATCCGTCGTTGACACCCACCTCACGACTCTTACACCAGACATCGTTATTAAGTAGCAGCACCATAAGATAAGGAGTGGCATCGCTAGCCACAGCTTCCCTACTCCAGAGGTAATATAAAGGGGTGGGCTCGACTGATTTATCTTTACGTCGCTTACACTGCAAATGTTCAGAAATTAGTCTATGCAGTTCACCAGTAAAATCAGCCATCAGAGAAGGAATTGCCTTATTCATACCAGGGCAAGGTATTAATTTAAACTGTAATAATTTAATTTTAGGATGTGTAGCAGCAGCCCGATACAGAGTTGCAAGGACACACTTTTGCCAGAGGGCGTTACAGGAAAGCTTAATGTTTGATTCTGTATACATAATAAATCACCTTATAGTTAAAATAGATCAAAAACCGCTGTAACCAAAGTTACGCTGGCCTGATGCTTTAGTGTCGAGCTTCGTCAAATAATCCAGACGTGCCAATAAGCGCTGGTGCTGCTCAGGGAAATCAGGATCGTTAATATCCAGGATGTAACGCCCATTAGTAGGGAAATGAACTAATCCCTGGTGATCTTCCAGTTCCAACCCTAAGGCACTGTACCAAGCTCCGGTAATTAACCCTCTCAGGGTGTCAGAGCACTCATAGTCTCCCAGGTGGTAATAGGCGTCTTTGTTAAACAACAGGCAGACGTGATAATGACATTTAAAGGACTGCGTATATTCTTTCGCCCAGATAATACAAACCGACGTTGCGTAGGTGCGTTTGCCTTGTTGTTTTTTACGGTGTTGATCTGCATTAATTTTCGCATTCAGCGAGTTACGGAAACGAGATATTTCTCCGGGGGTCAGGTTAGGAAAACAGGTAATGGTATCCCCGTTGTCAATCACAGGAGGGTAATGGAGATCCACCCGTATTGCTGTTATTCTGGAAGTATTTTTAATATTCGTATTGATAGTTCTCAGAGATATATCACACTCTAGATATTTTAATTAAGTATCAGTTCGATATCGGCATATTGTACACTACCTCTGGTAGATGATGAGATCAGATACAGGGATCAACTGACGGTGAGCGCAGTCCCCACATTTTATCCAAGGCTTACTGCATATTCCCAACAGCCATTCGTTAGCCAGGTAGACGAATACCCTTTCCGCTGGTTTTGCTTTCCCATCGAAGGGCCCATACATCATCACGCCCGCGAAACAGTCGACAAAATAACGCAACTTTCTCATCCGTGGATAATACGAAAACGCACTGCACAGGGCTCTGCGGTTTACGTCGCCATTCAATCCCATGAGCTTCAAGTAATGAGACCAGCCGGGTATTTTCTGCCCGCAGTACTGCTAGTTCATCGCTGTCAGATTTATAAACCATATGCGTTATCACTTGTACCTGTCTCCCGGCGGCACCACGACTGAAATTCGTGTGAAGGCAAATCCACGCGATAACTTACGATAGTTCGGACATAAGCCCCCATAATTCAGTTATGTCGTGGTCGGCCGCGGTTACTTTTTTCGGGAAACCTGCTACGCCCCAGAATAATACCGTGTTCTTTCTGATCCTGTTTCGCCAGATAGCTAAGGGCGTAACGTAAGTCGTCTACCGCAGATTTATCACTATAGTGAATCACGTGATCAATACGCACCGGGTATTTGTCTTTAGCCCGGCACAGATGAAAATAACCCTCCCCTTCCGTGATCCGCCTCCAGATATCCCCCAGTTGCCTGGATATCTGATAAGAGTTCTTGTGGCGTTGCCCATCCAGGTAGCCAATAAAATGAATATGAAGCCCTTTGTCTGGTGTATATTCCATTACCCAGTAATATCCTGCTAACATCGTCTGGGTTTCGCTAAGTAAACGGTATATTTCAATACACATACTGTGCTTACAGGAATGACCGAAACTGGGCGTGTCTTTCCTGTAGGCAAAATCAATTCTGAAAGGTAACAGTTTAGAAAAACGTTGAAACAGACCTTCCATGTGTTCATTCACGTCTTTCAGAATCGCGAAATCCATTTCGTAATTGGGATTAGCATTATACATTTTATAGTCCTTACTTTATAAAACTGACAGGAAAGTGGAATTACATAAATACTGAGAGTACAGAAACGCCGTACCGCGGCATTAATAAACGAGGTAACCAGCAGCACAGACAACCTGATAAAACTGTTTCGTATTACCTCATTACAGTAATAGGGTAATGATTCAGAATACAGTAAGACTTTCTTAAACTGAGGACCAGAACGAATTACAATAAAAAACACACCTCATATAATTGAGTTTAAGAAAGCACCATTCAATTACTTACAGGAAATAATCTGATCTTCACAAAAGTCAGTACCGGGTAGCCACAGACAACATCGCTATTAATATTGCCGTACCATTAAGTAAAAACAGAGACTCTGCAGAGAGAGCCTACAGATATTTAACCTCACAATAAGAAGATTATTTCATACAGAAAATATTATACTTACCTATGTTTATAAACTGTAACGGAGCCATAACATACTCTAATAGTGTTCCGGTACGTAACCAGTGTTAAGTGCGTACAAGACAACATAACAGATCACATAACTCCCATTAATAATACTAATTAACCTAAATTATTTATTGAACACGAAAACAATGAAGGTCCCACCTCACCTCAGACTAAAGCCGACAATATCCTGAGCAACACTCTATCCAATAGTAAATAGTGGTTACACCAGTTATATTTACTGACTGACCTGTACCAGAGTTTTCTAATACAACAACGCTGACATGGTAAAGGCATTAGTCTCCTCCGCAAGTAGCAGAGGAGACTATATGTTACTCAACGATTAAGTCGTTCAGAGGTCAAAGTTAGGTGCGACACACAACGTTTTTCCCTCAATAACCGGTACAACTCTGTTTTGTTCATACAGTAAATCCAGTAACCAGTTGATTTTATCCTTTTTCCGGAAACGGTTCGGACCACGCTGTAAAATGTCATTTTTTTTCATACAGGGGATCCCCTTCTCAATGCAATAGCTTTTTATCCAATTGAAAAGTTCAAGCTCCTCTGGAATGAGTCGCACAGGTACGGTCAGGGCAGGGTTGTCAAAAGTTAACGGATTAGACAACCGCACATACTCATTACCGTACCATACTGCTAATTCTCTCGCCATTTCTGCAGTGTAAGGGGAAATGTCCCCCTCTTCACCGCTCGAATGGTGAATAAGTCCTGCCAGTCTTGCCATATACTCTGCATTTTTAGCAGCATATTCCCGGCAATGTCTTAAAGGCCCCAATCCCCCCAGCTTCGATTCCACATCGTTGTAATAATCCGTCCAGATTCTGGCAGCCTGAGGAGAAAAGTGAAGGCAACGTCGTTCACCACTCATCGCCAGATTTTCATCAATAAGCTCATTGATCCTCTGTTCAAACAAATCCTGATACTGTGATGAATAATTATCTCCGGTTATTATCCTTGTCCCCTGCGTTGATGTTGGTTGACACATCAAAAACCTTGCATGATGTCCTGACGTTTTCACAAGTTCTTTTTTTCGCGTACAAAAACCTTTCTGGTAAACATCAGGCTGAATCATCACCGATACCGTCAGTCTTGGATCCTTCAAAATAATTCCGGGAGATGATTTCCTGTCGATGAAAAGAGAACCACCATCCCACAAAGAGTTAAGTATTCCAAGTTTACTCATTGCCCGGCCATCAAAAATTATTCCTCCTTCACTGGATACAAGAGCAAAAGAGCGATTGCTGTCGGAATAATATTTTAACATTCCCTCTATCGTTGTCTCATTGAAAATTGTCCGGCGTATCTGCGGCGGAACAGGACATTTATTCAGATGTCTTTTAAGCTCTGACTCTGTTGCTTTACAATCTTTACCGGCGCGAATTTCTTTATGCAATTTTGACTCCAGTGCTTTTTGCTTTTGCTCCCATATTTCCTTTTCTGTACTGTAATTCTCAACCAGTTTCGCGTATTCTTCCGCCAGGGCTTCATCCCTGAGATAAAATGCTTTCATAAACACTTTATCCACGGTCGTTTTCCTTTCACCGGAATCAGCCAGAATCAGAGAGTAAAGATTAACAGGCCCACGTAAATTTCCAGGTCTGCACACGTCAATCTGATTCTGACAGGCACTTGAGAACGCTGTTAATGCGGATGTCGCCACCATAGCCAAAGGTGCCTGTGTATTTTTTTGAGTTTCAATTATTGCATTTCTCACCAGCGGTGGTAGTGCATATATCGGATAAGGATTTTCTGGTGCAAGTAAGCACATAAAAGCCTCTCTTTTCATTAATGGGTTAGTAAAATAGCAGCAACTCCCGCTACAATAGCGAAAATAGCTGCTATTCAGACCTGATGCTCTGAGAAATACAGAGCATTTGTAGATCTGATGTTTAATAAACCGATAAGGTTAATTCAGTGCAGACTGTATTATTTACCACGAAATATCATTCATACTTCTCATTCTTAATACCTCCTGAAATTATTTCACTAATACCTTTCCCCCGGTCTTTTCCCTTTCTCCAGAACCATAGTGTAAATATTAACGGCCCCACGTAAATTTCCGGGGCTGCATACGTCAACCTGATTCTGACAGGCAATTGACATCGCTGTTAATACTGACATTGCAACCAGAGTCAGAGGTACTTGTTTATTGTATTGAGCTTTAATTATTGCCTTCCCTATCATTGATGGTCACGCATATACTGAATACGGCATATCCGGTTTGATGTAAGACATAAATGCTTCCTTTTTCGTAATACGTTTCGGTTATAGCAGCAATTACCGCTACAATAGCGACAATAGCTGCTCTTTCAACAATGAATGCTGGAAATTCTGTTTATCAATTAAACTTCTGGCTAAATTGTTCTTATGCTTCTTTTTCCTCCTGAGGTGATCACGTGATGACAAAAACTTATCTGCTCATGGTCATATCTGAAGAAAGCGTATGCCGCACTTCGTCATTAACACCTTTGACTGCTGATCTGGCAGGTACAGTATGTAAAGTAAGCCATTCGTCAATAGCTGATGAACGCCAGCCCACAGAACCACTACCAAGACGTACCGGCCTGGGGAAGGTTGCATCGTAGTATTTCGATAACGGATTCATTTTTTCGTAAATTGTCGAACGAGATATACCTAACAATTGGCTCAGTTCAGGCATCCGTAAGATGCGTGAAGGAGTCCAGCAGTATCCGGATTGATCTGGCATTTTATCCCCCATAGTGTGGTGAACTGTCGTTACAGTTTGTATTCCCCGGGTAAATTTGTCTGCGTAAAAAAATGGGCTGAGCAAAAAGACAATAAATAATTAAAAATCAATACGATAGAAAACAACAGCATTATTGTTATTTTACTTTCTCCTTATCGCTGTCGATTCTCATTATCATTCATTGGTAAAAAACAGCAAAAGAGGCTCTAGTAATGACTCCAGTCAGTAGTACAGTGTTTTCGACAAATGAACCAATGGCTTTTCGTGAATTTCCAGGGAGCGTGAAAAGCAAATCGTTTTCCGGGCTGGTCGTTTGATGTGAGTACGAAGTGTCAGATTGTTGCGCTCAATGCGCCGGGTAAATATCTTGCCGACAAGATGCTTATCCTGTGGCATTTCTCTGGTATAACTGCTCCGGTTGTCTCTGGTTATCATGCCTGTGGAGAATGGCTTCAGGAGTTCCGGCAACTCACGACATGTTTCATCAGTGCGAGGACCAAAAGTGTAAGCCAGCACACCTCCAGATTTGGTGTTATACGCATACCAGTGCCACTGCTGACGAGCTTTGTTTTCGACAAAACTCCATTGTTCATCAAGTTCGCAGATAAGCGTCACATCGGCACTGGCGACTGGAGATGCGGTTACTTTGCGTGGTGAGCGTTTTATAAAGTGAGAATGACGGTGTTGATATCCACCTTCAGCGTTCTGGAGCTATCGCGAACCCCGACTCCGTTATGAACCATTTCAACAATTTGCTCTTTAATGTCTGGTTTTCGGGTTTCGTAGATGTAATTCAGTTAAAATACACACGTTTGCAGGATTAGCACTGGAAACGCTCATGATCTGAGCGTGCTGTGATCATAATGGTACACTTTATAGGAATTACAGCAGGGAGAATGTACTGTAACTGTTGCCATATGGTCTCCAGATACCAATAGAATACCACATTAATCTATCGTCAGAAGGCATCACCGGGGCCTTCTGACATAATCTGTTAATACGTGTACTATTACCCTATTCAGAAAATATTGATTCAAAAATGAAAACCAGTTAACAGAAAAGCAAAATGATATAATGTTAAAATTTTATATAGTGCAATAAAAGGAGAATGTTATGTATAATTTTATCACTATAATGTATGATGTTTTTTCATGTTTTGGTGTTCTGGCTAAAAACCAGAATACCCGTGACATCCGAAATATTAAAAATTTTTCCTCACATCAACATTCACTGGGCGACATGTTTGATGAATTAATAAACATTATTGATAAAGAACAAGTATTGAGTACAGAACAACGAAAAGTTATATTTAGGAGATATGAAGATCTCTATGTTAAGCTAATGCACTATTCTGTTTTTACAGACAAAACACATCAAATAATAAAACAAAAATATTTTAATGACATTGTACCAATGATTCTCGCACTCGACATCAGGAACACATATCGCCCGGATAATGAGATGGCATTTTACTATCATATTCATTCTTTTCTCACTCAGATACCGGATAATGAGGATGATATATATCATGCTGCAAGGACATATCTGCGAAATTACGTTAAGTTATGTTTATCCGGATACACACCAGCGAATGCGCATTTCAAAGATATCTTTGATGGCGTATATGAATTCATTCGTAATATTCGCAAAAACAGTACACCAGGAAAAACAAAACTTATCGCAACTATCAACACATGCAAAGAAACCTGTAAACATCTGCTTTATTTAAGTAATGAAGACAAGGAAAAAATAATTTCTGACTTAGATAAAATTCAAGTTGCATGTTATTATCTCACTATATTACTGGCTTTCGAAAGACGAACTTCATTAACAAGCACCCTGGCAACTTTATATAAAATGCTGATAAGCGAAAGAGAAGTTTCAGAATATGAATGCCAGTTATTATATTTAACCAACCCAATAGATGTAATGAATATACTGAACAAATACATATATTACTTTCCTAATGAAAACTCACCATTTTATACACTGAAAATTGACAGTGCATTATCGTGGGATGCCATTGACGCAATACGAGACTATAGTATTTCTGATATTTATCTTTATCCTGAACAAAAAACAATAAATTGTGTCGTTGAGATTGAAAACATTGTCTTTGGCGGTTACATTTATACATTGAACAACGGCGTCACATTACAAAACATAGAAAACACTTTAAAAGATTCTTCATGCCATTATGTCTTAAATGGCTATACAGAATTTGTTAACTGTTTGAGACAACTTACTTCAGGAAAGACTGAAAGTGTTCATCACACCATCAATAAACTGAACTATGAGAAATTACCTTTTGGATTTATCATTGCCGCGTTTGCTATACTAAAGATAGCATTTAAAATAAAATTCAGTAAAAATCATGTAAATATCCGAGCATTATTAAATGACATCAATTATTTTATGACTTATCAGGGCGAGTCCATTAACCTTATTTCACTGGATCACGAATACCCAGAGTCCTGTCTTCAAAATGACACAAACACATATTTATTAGGAAGAGTAATATTTCTGTATAACTCAATGATTTATAAGTTCATAAACTGTCAGGAACATGAAACCAATAACATTCACTTAGTTATGATAAATAACCTATTACAGGAAGTTGATATAGCCCTTGGTAAAATAAATAACATTATAGACAGCAGAAACATATCAGCCCCCCATGAACTGGCAAATATTCTTACCCGCGAAAAAATACTTACAACACGGGAAAAAAAAGGAAACCTGATAAGCCTGTTTGATGGATTCACTTTATTCCATTGTGTTGGAATGATAACCTTTCTTATCCATTATCTCAGAACACCTGAAGAAAAAGTTGAAAATATATTTATGTTATATGGTGCAGATAAAAACAATAAACTACGCAGAAGACTGATTTATGACGCACTAGGAATAATTCAGTCTCAGCAGGAGTGAAACGTTAAAACAGGCAAATTGTTTTTTATAAACAGGAGATTGTTGAGTAATCCCCTGTTTATAAAAATACGCTTTCCTGACGATCTGATAATTATCAGCTCAATACATTTGACATAAAAGCGGTTCCTTAATTACTACTGCTACGATCACATATCAAATCATGATCGTACAATATACATTTTCACTATTATTTATTCACAATTTGAGACATCACATAATCCGCCCATGCCTGCATCATCGGTACACGCTGCTCCAGTAGATCAGTACGATGATATGCCGCCTCAACCTTATTTTTCAGCGTATGAGCGAGCGCCCTTTCCGCCAGATCCCGCGAATACCCCTGTTCACTACACCAGTCCCTGAATGTTGAGCGAAAACCATGTGCCGTGGCAACTCGCCCCGGAATGTCACTGACGGCTTTCTTTTTACGCAGAAAACTTGTCAACACCATATCGGAAAGGATCTGCTGCTTTCTGGGTGAAGGGAACACCAGTTCATCATGCAGGCCACGTATATTTTCCAGAATGTAAATAGCCTGCCGGGATAAAGGAACACGATGCTGTAGCCTAGCTTTCATTCTTTCTGCAGGTATAGTCCATACCCGCTTATGAAAATCAATTTCAGCCCAGCGCATTCCCCTGGCTTCGCCCGAGCGAGTTGCTGTAAGTATCACCATTAATAACAGTGCGCGGGTAACATTATAAGGTTCATCACTATACACACTGGTCGCCACAAAAAGCGGTAACTGCCTCCAGGGCATTGCGGGTTGGTGTTCATCACGTCCTCTTGTCTGCTGAGGAAGCAAATGGTCAACCACATCAACAGGATTTGCCACACAAAAACCGTGCGCCCATCCCCACTGCATAACAACATGAATGCGCTGTTTAACCCGGCTTGCCGTTTCTGACAAGGTTAACCAGACTGGACGCAGTGTTTCTGCCACGTCCGCAGCCGTAATCGAATCCAGCGTTTTTGCTCCCAGTTGAGGAAACGCGTAATTCTCAAGCGTCGATAACCACTGCCTTACATGCTTTGGATTTTCCCATCCTGGAGACAATTCTGCATGTACACGCCTGGCTGCATCGGCAAATGTTGGGATAACGACTTTCTCAGATTCAGCCTTTTTAATCTCCAGAGGATCATCACCTGCAGCAAGTTGCTCTCGCATTATCCGGGCAGTACGTGCAGCTTCAGCAATACTGACCTCTGGGTAAGTTCCCAATCCAGCATTACGTCTTTTTTGTGTCACCGGACTTACATAACGAAAAACCCATTTCCCCCGCCCCTTTACTGAAGAAGGATGAAGGGTCAGTCCGGTAATTCCCCCATGGGGCAATGGTTTGTCATCAGGTTTTATATGTCTTGCTTTCGTATCCGTCAATACTGCCATACGCTAATTCCCGTCACTCTGGTATGCCATCCAGTATGCCATTAGTCTCTCGCTTCACTAAGAATACATTAGATAATATCGGACAACAAAAAGTGTAATACATTGTTTATAATGAAATTATATAACACCCCTGGATTAAGTCAGATTTATTTCAGGCGGTCCCCCTCACCGCCATATTTAAAGAAGAGCTCGTACGAAAGTGCGAGCTTTTTTTTCGCATTTTATCTGTCTGTACGGCAGTGAACGCGTTCGCAAAGGTTTTACCGCACCCCGTCGATTTCTAAGCTGCCTGTACGGCAGTGAACTCAAATACTACACGTTTAGCCCGTTGTTAATAAAGCAAAACCATCCCATTCTCCTGCAGCACCCTTTTTTATCCTTACCTTCCCGCAGCACTAATTATCAACAACTTACCATCATCATTAAAAAAAGGGTCTGAACCTCCTCCACCCCATAAACAAAAAGTCCGTAACCTCTTTCGAGATTACGGACTTGACCAACCTACCTAACAATCAGATTAATGCGCTGCTTCCGCCTTGTGCTTTTGTGCACTCTGGAATCCGTAAGTCAGCTCATTTTTCTCTTTATCCAGCGCGACGGTGACCTGACCGCCGTCCACCAGCGAACCAAACAGCAGTTCGTTGGCGAGCGGTTTTTTCAGGTTGTCCTGGATGACACGCGCCATCGGACGTGCGCCCATTGCCCGGTCGTAACCTTTCTCGGCCAGCCAGTTACGCGCTTCCTGGCTCACTTCCAGAGAAACACCTTTCTGATCCAGCTGAACCTGCAACTCGACGATGAATTTATCCACCACCTGATGGATCACGTCGGTTGACAGATGATCAAACCAGATAATGTTGTCGAGACGGTTACGGAATTCCGGTGTAAAGATCTTCTTGATCTCTTCCATCGCATCGGTGCTGTTATCCTGGTGGATAAGACCAATGGATTTACGCTCAGTTTCACGTACCCCGGCGTTGGTGGTCATCACCAGCACCACGTTACGGAAGTCCGCTTTGCGTCCGTTGTTATCGGTCAGCGTACCGTTGTCCATCACCTGCAACAGAATATTGAACACGTCAGGGTGCGCTTTCTCGATTTCGTCCAGCAACAGCACCGCATGTGGATGCTTGATGACCGCATCAGTCAGCAAACCTCCCTGATCAAAACCAACGTATCCCGGAGGCGCACCAATCAGACGGCTGACGGTATGGCGTTCCATATACTCGGACATATCAAAGCGCAGCAGCTCAATGCCCAACGCTTTCGAAAGCTGTACCGTCACCTCTGTTTTCCCGACCCCGGTAGGGCCGGCAAACAGGAACGAACCAACCGGTTTATGTTCGTGACCTAAACCTGCACGCGCCATCTTAATGGCTTCAGTCAGCGCCTCAATGGCTTTATCCTGACCGAAGACCAGCATTTTCAGGCGATCGCCGAGGTTTTTCAGGGTATCGCGGTCACTCTGAGAAACACTCTTCTCTGGAATGCGCGCAATACGGGCCACCACGGACTCAATATCCGCCACATTAACGGTTTTCTTGCGTTTGCTTACCGGCATCAGGCGTGCGCGAGCGCCCGCTTCGTCGATAACGTCAATGGCTTTATCCGGCAGATGACGATCGTTAATGTATTTCACCGCCAGCTCTACCGCTGCACGCACCGCTTTTGCGGTATAACGCACGTCGTGGTGCGCTTCATACTTCGGTTTCAGGCCATTGATGATTTGAACAGTTTCTTCGATCGACGGTTCAGTAATATCAATTTTCTGGAAGCGACGCGCCAGAGCACGGTCTTTCTCGAAAATGTTGCTGAACTCCTGATAGGTTGTCGAACCAATTACGCGAATTTTACCGCTGGAGAGCAACGGTTTGATCAGGTTAGCCGCATCGACCTGGCCACCAGACGCTGCCCCCGCACCGATAATGGTGTGGATCTCATCAATAAACAGGATGCTGTTAGTGTCCTGCTCCAGCTGCTTGAGCAACGCTTTAAAACGTTTTTCAAAGTCGCCGCGATATTTAGTGCCCGCTAACAGAGAACCGATATCGAGAGAGTAAATCGTACAGTCAGCCATCACTTCCGGCACATCGCCCTGAACAATTCGCCAGGCAAGACCTTCCGCAATCGCGGTTTTACCGACACCAGATTCCCCCACCAGCAGCGGGTTGTTTTTACGGCGACGGCAGAGAACCTGAATAGCACGCTCCAGCTCCTTCTCACGACCAATCAGTGGGTCGATTCCGCCCACGCGCGCAAGCTGATTCAGGTTCGTCGTGAAATTCTCCATACGTTCCTCCCCACCAGCTTGTTCTTCGCTGTTTGGCTGGCTGCCAGGATCAGAAGACTGTGTCGGCTCGTCTTTACGCGTGCCATGAGAGATAAAGTTCACCACATCGAGACGGCTGACTTCATGTTTACGCAACAGATATGCCGCCTGCGACTCCTGTTCGCTAAAGATAGCGACCAGAACGTTTGCACCGGTTACCTCATTGCGACCGGAGGATTGGACATGGAAGACCGCACGTTGCAGTACACGCTGAAAACTCAGCGTCGGCTGTGTGTCGCGCTCCTCTTCACTGGCAGGCAGAACGGGTGTGGTTTGTTCAATAAAGGCTTCCAGTTCCTGACGGAGCGCAACCAAATCCACAGAACACGCTTCCAGCGCCTCCCGGGCAGATGGGTTACTGAGCAGCGCCAGTAACAAGTGCTCGACGGTCATAAACTCATGACGGTGCTCGCGCGCTCTGGCGAAAGCCATATTTAAACTGAGTTCCAGTTCTTGATTGAGCATAGGCACCTCCCCCAATTTTTATGCCTGCATTCAGGCTTTTTCTAGCGTACACAGCAATGGATGCTCATTCTCCCTCGCGTACTTGTTCACCATCGCCACTTTGGTTTCTGCAACCTCGGCGGTAAAGACTCCGCAAATGGCCTTCCCCTGGTAGTGAACAGCGAGCATCAATTGCGTTGCACGTTCTACATCATAAGAAAAGAATTTTTGTAACACGTCAATAACAAACTCCATCGGAGTGTAATCATCATTGACTAATATCACTTTATACATAGATGGCGGTTTTAGCGCGTCGCGAACTTTTTCTTCCGCCAGTTGATCAAAGTCCAGCCAGTCGTTCGTTTTACCCATTGTCAGTTATCATCTTCGGTTACGGTTATCGGCAGAACGCCCTGCCGCTGACAAGAGCTTATTTGCCTGACCAATCTACTCCACATGATAGATAACTATCATCTATCGTTGGCATCAGCGACATCTGTCACATTCCTGTCAATAGCGTTAACTGCTTCAAATTTTTGATTCATACCTGCCCCCTGGCCCCTGTCAAACGCTTGACGGCTCGCCCTAATTCTCTAAATTGTATTTCTAGAGTTGGCGAGGTTTTGAACAGCCCCCTCTCTGACCCCGGTTTATTCCATCTTACTTGTATAAGATTTGCGAAGGATGTCGAAGCATGGAAAAGGGTACTGTTAAGTGGTTCAACAATGCCAAAGGGTTTGGTTTCATCTGCCCTGAAGGCGGCGGCGAAGATATTTTCGCTCATTATTCCACCATTCAGATGGATGGTTACAGAACGCTAAAAGCTGGACAATCCGTTCAGTTTGATGTCCACCAGGGGCCAAAAGGCAATCACGCCAGTGTTATTGTGCCCGTCGAAGTAGAAGCGGCAGTCGCATAGCTCTTCTGTCTCATTGTGTACATCCTAAAGGCAAAATGCCAGCCCGATCGGCTGGCATTTTTATCTCAAAAATTACTCTCGTGCCAGAGCATCTACTGGATCCAGTCGTGCCGCATTTCGTGCGGGTAACCATCCAAATAAAATCCCGGTGGCCGTCGAGCAGAGAAACGCCAGCAGCAGTGCCAACGGTGAAAAACCAATCTCCCAGCCGGGTAAGAAAAGCTGCAAGGTGAAAGCAATTAACAGTGACAGAGTTATTCCCAACGCGCCACCCACCAGGCAAACCAGTACGGCTTCGATCAGGAACTGTTGCAAAACATCGCTTGCTCGCGCACCTACAGCCATGCGAATGCCAATTTCCCGCGTCCGCTCGGTCACTGACACCAGCATAATATTCATTACACCAATACCGCCCACCACCAGCGAAATCACCGCCACCAGCGTCAGAAACAGTTGTAAAGTACGTGTGGTCTTTTCAACAGTTTTCAAGACGCCGTCCATGTTCCAGGTAAAGAAATCCTTCTTTCCGTGGCGCAGTGAAAGTAAACGCGTGAGTTGCTGTTCCGCCTCGGCGCTGTCAAATCCTTCTTTTACCCTGACAGTAATGGAGTTCAGCCACGACTGGCCCATAACTCGCCCGGACATCGTGCTGTAAGGTAGCCAGACACGCAGCACTTTACTGCTACCAAACATCGACTGTTTTTCTTCCGCCACACCAATGACTCTGGCGGGCATATTGCCGACCAGAATCACCTCGCCAACCACATCTGCTTTATGGGGGAAAAGCTGGCGGCGAGTATTACTGTCGAGAACCACGACCTGCGCACGACCGTTCAGCTGCTCCTGATTAAAGGTGTTTCCTTCACTGAAGGTCATGCCATAGACATTAAAATAATCGCCGCTCACGCCATTGGCACTGGCAGCAACATCAACATTGTTATAACGCAGGCGCAGGTTTTGCGAGACGGCAGGTGTGGCTGAGGCGACCCACGGTTGTTTTTGGATGGCGATTAAGTCGTCGTACTTCAGCGCCTGCTGATATTGCGGATCGTCATCGCCAAAATCTTTCCCGGGATAGACATCAATAGTATTCGTACCAATAGAACGAATATCCGCCAGCACCATTTGTTTGGCGGCGTCACCCACCACGACAATGGAAACCACCGACGCAATACCGATAATAATCCCCAGCATGGTCAGTAAAGTACGCATTTTATTCGCTGCCAGCGCCCGCCATGCCATCGTCAGCGCCTCGTTAAAACCGCTGACAAACTGCCGCCAGCCAGACACCGTGTTGACAACAGGCTCCGTCCCGCCAGCAACATTCACTTTTTCAATGGCGGGAGGATTGCGCACAATTTCGCCGTCGCGAATTTCGATCACCCGCTCGGCCTGAGCAGCGACCTGCGGATCGTGGGTGACGATAATCACCGTATGCCCGCGATCGCGCAGCTGATGCAGGATCGCCATCACCTCTTCGCCAGAATGGCTGTCCAGTGCGCCGGTTGGTTCATCGGCAAGAATTACCTGACCGCCGTTCATCAATGCCCGCGCGATGCTGACGCGCTGTTGCTGACCACCCGAAAGCTGTGCCGGATAATACTCTGTACGGTCTTCCAGCCCCAGTCGTTGCAGTAACCCCTGGGCGCGAAGCAGCCGCTGTTTCCGCTCAAGACCGGCATAGACGGCGGGTACTTCAACGTTCTGCTCGGCGGTTAAATGCGAAAGTAAATGGTAACGCTGGAAAATAAAGCCGAAATGCTCGCGGCGCAGTTGCGCCAGCGCATCGGCGTCCAGTGTGGCAACATCCTGACCGGCGACGCGATAGGTGCCGCTGGTGGCCTTATCCAGACAGCCGAGAATATTCATCAGGGTCGATTTACCGGAACCTGAAGCGCCAACAATCGCTACCATCTCACCGGCATAAATATCGAGGGTGATGCCCTTCAGCACCTCAACCTGCTCATCACCGGCAGGATAGCTGCGACGAATATCCTTTAATTCGAGCAAAGGCGTCATTGTGCAGCTCCTGGTTTGGCCTCACCAATCACCACTTCATCGCCCGCTTCAAGCCCTTTGACAATCTCAACATCGGTATCGTTACGTGCGCCAATCGTCACTTCACGCTCGCGTGTTTCACCATTACGCAACAATTTGACTTTATAACGATTATCGCCAACCGGATCGCCTAACGCCGACAGAGGGATCGTCAGCACATTTTTCACATCGGTGAGCTGAATATGCACTTGCGCAGTCATATCCAGCCGCAGCAAACCATTGGGGTTGGGGACTTCAAAACGGGCGTAATAGAAAATAGCGTCGTTAACCTTTTCCGGCGTCGGTAGTACATCCTTGATTTGCCCCTCGTAGCGCGTCAGTGGATCGCCAAGTACCGTAAACCAGGCTTTTTGCCCCGGCTTCAGGTGGATTACATCCGCTTCAGAAACCTGCGCTTTTACCAGCATGGTGCTCATATCTGCCAGCGTCAGAATGTTCGGTGCTTGTTGTGCGGCAATCACCGTCTGGCCTTGCAGAGTGGTGATTTGCGTGACTTCCCCGGCCATCGGGGCAACGATGCGAGTGTAATCGAGATTGGTTTTAGCCGTATCGAGAGAGGCCTGATTGCGCTTGATTTGCGCGTCAATGGTGCCAATTTGCGCCTGTTTCACAGCCATCTCCGTCGCGGCGGTGTCGAGATCCTGCTGTGAAACCGCCTGCGTTTGTGCCAGACGTTGCTGACGGGAATACGTCACCCGCGCCAGTTTCAGCTCCGCTTCCGCCTGCTGCCGCTGCGCACGTAGCTCCATCAGCGTTGCTTCGACCTCCTTAATCTGGTTTTCAGCCTGTTCAGGATCAATAACCCCTAAAAGCTGGTCTTTTTTTACTTTATCGCCAATCGCCACCGACAGAGTTTTCAACTGACCGCTGACCTGCGCGCCCACGTCAACCTTACGCAGCGCGTCCAGCTTTCCGGTCGCCAGCACGCTTTGCTGTAAATCACCGGGGCGCACAATCAGTGTCTGATAAGTCGGCACGGGTGCGTTAAGAATTCTCCATAACGTAATCAGTCCGGCGATGACTATCACCAGCGCAATAACGTAACGCTTCTTCACGGTTTTCCGCTTTTTCATAAATATTCTGAATACTCCATATGCCAATCCGGGTCATTAACTTCAACGAAATATCAACAAAACCCTAAAATTTACGTTAGTAATCACACTATTGATGTTTGGTTAAGATACGCAATGGTGAAATCGACGTCATGTATAACCATTGATTTCATGAATATGTCGCAGCTAACTGAACGGACCTTTACGCCATCTGAATCTCTCAGCAGCCTGTCACTTTTTCTTAGTCTGGCACGTGGACAGTGTCGGCCGGGTAAATTCTGGCATCGCCGTAGTTTTCGCCAGAAATTTTTGCTGCGCTCGTTGATTATGCCGCGTTTAAGCGTTGAGTGGATGAACGAACTTTCCCACTGGCCTAATCTCAATGTGTTGTTAACGCGCCAACCGCGACTGCCTGTGCGTCTGCATCGCCCTTACCTTGCGGCGAATCTTAGCCGTAAGCAATTGCTGGAGGCGTTACGTTACCATTATGCGTTACTCCGCGGATGTATGTCGGCGGAAGAATTCAGCTTATATTTGAATACCCCCGGGCTGCAACTGGCTAAACTGGAAGGCAAAAACGGCGAGCAGTTCACGCTTGAGCTGACCATGATGATCTCAATGGATAAAGAAGGTGACAGCACAATCCTGTTTCGCAACAGCGAAGGTATTCCTCTGGCAGAGATCACGTTTACCCTGTGTGAATATCAGGGGAAAAGAACGATGTTTATTGGCGGACTGCAAGGCGCAAAATGGGAAATTCCACATCAGGAAATCCAGAATGCGACGAAAGCCTGCCACGGGCTATTTCCCAAACGCCTCGTGATGGAAGCGGCCTGTCTGTTTGCCCAACGTTTGCAGGTAGAGCAGATTATTGCCGTCAGCAATGAAACGCATATTTACCGCAGCCTGCGTTATCGCGATAAAGAAGGCAAGATCCACGCTGATTACAACGCTTTCTGGGAATCGGTTGGCGGCGTATGTGATGCTGAACGCCATTACCGCCTTCCAGCACAGATAGCACGAAAAGAGATTGCCGAAATCGCCAGTAAAAAACGGGCTGAATACCGTCGGCGCTATGAGATGCTCGACGCTATTCAGCCACAAATGGCCACGATGTTTCGCGGTTAATCCGCGCGACCGCGCGCCAGCCACAGCACGCGTGAGAACATTTTTTTCAGCAGCGTCGGTACGGAGTCCACACCACGACGTCCTGCCTCCATTGCCACTTCAATGGCAAGATCGGGTTTGGAAGAGCGATGGATCGCTTTCGAGATAATTTTGCGTAGATTCATCGGTACATTTTCCGGGATTTGCGCCACGCGGTGGAACACATCGGAAAATCCCTGGCGATACATAAAATGTTCCATATCCAGCGCCGGTAACGCCGTTAAATGTTCTCGTTCGGCTTCCCGATCGTTATTCAACAGGCTGCGTACCGTAGCGGCATATTTCTTCCCTGCTTCATCGCCATCGACCAGTACATGCCATTCAATCCCCATTCGGCGGGCAAATTTAACCAGTGGCTTTAGCCCGGACTGGGCAAACTCAATGACCTTGATCCCTTCGGCATCAAAATGATGTCCGCACTGACGCGCCAGTTCATTGATAACCCAGGTTTCCGTTTCCCCTTCCACCAGCAACCAGCAGCGTGCAAACAGCGATGACGGACGGTTAAAACGAATGTGAAAGGATATGCGTCGGCTATCTTCGGTACTCAAGCCACTCGGCCCCAGACGCCAGGCGGCAACGCGCGAGGACTCACGTACCAGTCGGCAAACATGCTCTACCGGCGTTAACGAAAGCAACTCACCCGAGTTGGTGGTGGCAATGCGCTGCAATGGCAGAAGATTCAACAGATGCCAGGCAACTGAAAGCATAATGGGGTGTAAACGGGTTTCTGGATCTTCGATCAGCAACAATGGACGGGCGTCTTTATCCAGTCGCAATGTGCCTTTTGCCTGCAACAAAGTAGCAAACAGGCCGAGCAAAATAACCCGATACGAGCGCCCACCAGGTCGGTCAATCATCCGGTTGATGATATCCAGATAGCGCCAGCTTCGTTGCTCATTGCTGGCTCGCCGCCGCATTAAACGATATCGCGCCTGTCCGGCCCCCTGCTCAGAGAAATAATGCTCAAGCAGCTGTACCATTGCGGAAAGTCCCTGACGAATCTGCCCATCAGAGAGATTTTGCGGATGTGAGGATAACTCACGGGCGAGGAAATCGAGCTGGCGCGCGGTGACTTCCACATTAGGGACATTTGGCACCGTGCCGTTACGAATACGGCGCATAAAACGGGCATCACGCAAGCGCAGCACCGGCATTAAACGCACCAGATGGCGTGCCTGATCGTTAATATCCTCGACATCAATCGGATGTCCGTCTTTATCGAGAAAACTGCGCAGTGTCATCACGCTGCCGTCTTCCGCACTCTCCCCTTCCAGACGATAAAAAATACGGTGATAGCCATCGGTGCATGGCGTCCAGCACTCTTCCAGCGGCCGATAACGGCGAACCCGATGTCGGCCTGGCAGCGATTCGCGGAAGGTCAAAATAATATGCAGATGATGTTCTCGCCCGTTGATATCTCCCGGCGGGAACCAGAAATCGTCGCGCTCAAAATGGTAGAGATCTGATTCTGGCGATAGCAGCAGGGTTAAGGCGTCCAGCAAGCTGGATTTACCCCACGCGTTCTCCCCAATCAGGACGTTGTTTTGTTCGAGCATCAACGACAAACGGTTGATACCGCGAAAACCCACAATTTCAACGCGCTCAAGAATCATATCCCCTCCAGAAATATGTGACTTATCCTTTACGCTGGCAGTATAACGGGAAAGGCCTTGCTAATACGTGATGACATCACATTTAAGCATGGCAAATGTCTGAAAAATGAGCGAATAATCGCGTTATACTCCCTCTTGCTGATAAGTCTGCAAAAACAACAAAATCAAATAATTAGCATGATAAATTATTTTTTATTACGCCTAAAGGATTAAATCTTTTGCTTGCACTACACTGTCAATCAGACAAATGACTATATGGGGCAACCCGCTGTTGCCCTAAATCAAATTTACTGGATTTATTTATCTGGTGAATGACTCGCCTTCGTTTTTAAAATAGCCGCGCATTATTTCCGTCGTCACTTTTTTACGACGACCCTATAAAAAGACCATATTTTTCACAGGGTCAATTTTTAATTGAGGTGGATATGTTCAGAAAATTAACAGCTGAATGTTTTGGTACTTTCTGGCTTGTTTTTGGTGGCTGTGGTAGTGCTGTACTGGCCGCAGGCTTCCCGGAATTAGGCATTGGTTTTGCCGGCGTGGCGTTGGCGTTCGGTCTGACCGTTCTGACGATGGCCTTTGCTGTTGGTCATATTTCTGGTGGTCATTTTAACCCGGCGGTCACTATTGGTTTATGGGCTGGCGGACGTTTTCCGGCAAAAGAAGTCGTTGGCTACGTAATTGCCCAGGTTGTCGGCGGTATTGTTGCAGCGGCGCTGCTGTATTTAATTGCCAGTGGTAAAACGGGTTTTGACGCGGCAGCCAGCGGTTTTGCTTCTAACGGTTATGGCGAGCATTCACCAGGCGGTTATTCCATGCTTTCCGCGCTGGTAGTTGAACTGGTATTGAGTGCAGGTTTCCTGTTGGTGATCCACGGCACAACCGACAAATTCGCGCCGGCAGGTTTTGCGCCGATCGCTATTGGTCTGGCCTTAACCCTGATTCACTTAATTAGTATTCCGGTGACTAACACTTCTGTTAACCCGGCGCGCAGCACCGCGGTTGCTATCTTCCAGGGCGGCTGGGCATTAGAACAACTGTGGTTCTTCTGGGTGGTGCCAATTGTCGGCGGCATTATCGGTGGTCTGATTTACCGGACCCTGCTGGAAAAGCGTGATTAATTAACGCAGAAGGCCTGGCGTAATGTCAGGCCTTTTTTTAAGATGTTGTTATATGTTGATTCATCATCTTGTTGCGCTCCTTTCATGAGCTAAGCCACATATTGCCACTGGCGCAAGGAGCGCGCAGGGGGCGGCCAATCGCCGCCGCCCCATGCACCCCCGGGCTCTGGCGAACAAAATCGCCGCTGCGCGGTGCCCTCGACTTATCCCTTACGGCTACCGGGTCGGGCGCGAGGTAACATCCCTGTAAAACGCGCCCTCAGCCCACATCCATGTGGGCTGCCCCGGCCTTCAGGGAACGCCTCGGCGATTTTGACGCCACCAACATCGGTGCAGTTTGTAATTAAAGCGCAAGAATATCTTTAAATGAAAACGAATACTCTACTGCTCCTTATGCATAACATTTCCTTTTAATTGCAACTTTACTCGTCCTTCCGCTTTCAGTAGTGTGTCATCGCGCATTTCGACTTCATCTTTGCAAGGACTGGGTTTTCATGTTTTCTGGGCTGTTAATCATTCTGGTTCCCCTGATTGTGGGTTACCTCATTCCGCTTCGCCAACAAGCTGCGTTAAAAGTTATTAATCAGCTATTAAGCTGGATGGTTTACCTTATTCTCTTTTTTATGGGTATCAGTCTGGCGTTTCTCGATAACCTCGCCAGTAACCTGTTGGCGATTCTGCATTATTCTGCCGTCAGTATTACCGTTATTTTACTGTGTAATATTGCCGCCCTGATGTGGCTGGAGCGAGGCCTGCCGTGGCGCAACCACCATCAGCAAGAAAAACTCCCGTCGCGTATTGCGATGGCGCTGGAGTCGCTAAAACTGTGCGGCGTAGTAGTGATTGGTTTTGCCATTGGTCTGAGTGGACTGGCTTTCTTACAACACGCGACCGAAGCCAGTGAATACACGTTAATTTTGCTACTTTTCCTCGTTGGTATTCAGTTGCGCAATAATGGCATGACCTTAAAGCAGATTGTCCTTAATCGCCGGGGAATGATTGTCGCCGTGGTGGTGGTTGTCAGTTCATTAATTGGTGGTTTAATTAACGCCTTTATTCTTGATCTCCCCATCAATACCGCGCTGGCAATGGCCTCCGGTTTCGGCTGGTATTCTCTTTCCGGTATTTTATTGACCGAATCTTTTGGTCCGGTAATCGGGAGCGCGGCGTTTTTTAATGATCTGGCCCGTGAACTGATTGCTATTATGTTGATCCCTGGGCTGATTCGCCGCAGCCGCTCTACTGCACTGGGCTTATGCGGTGCCACATCAATGGATTTCACCCTGCCCGTTCTTCAACGTACTGGCGGGCTGGATATGGTCCCGGCGGCAATTGTTCACGGTTTTATTCTTAGCCTGTTAGTGCCGATCCTCATCGCCTTTTTCTCTGCGTAATACCTCTCTGGCGGTAGATCCCTGCCGCCAAAATTGCGCTAAATCAATCTCCCTTAAAGTTGCATGAAAAATCCCTTTTATCCCCGCGTTAAGCGTCTTAACCTTAAACATGTATATTAAATATAACTTTAAAAGGTGTGATCATGTTTTGTGTGCAATGTGAACAAACTATCCGTACTCCGGCAGGAAACGGCTGCTCATACGCGCAGGGGATGTGTGGTAAAACGGCGGAAACTTCTGACCTTCAGGATTTACTCATCGCGGCGCTGCAAGGGCTTTCTGCCTGGGCGGTAAAAGCGCGTGAATACGGCATCATCAACCACGATGTTGACAGCTTCGCGCCACGTGCCTTTTTCTCAACCCTGACCAACGTTAACTTCGATTCTCCGCGTATTGTCGGCTACGCTCGTGAAGCGATTGCCCTGCGCGAGGCGCTGAAAGCGCAATGCCTGGCTGTAGATGCCAACGCGCGCGTCGATAACCCGATGGCTGACCTGCAACTGGTGAGCGACGATCTCGGCGAGCTGCAACGTCAGGCAGCAGAATTTACCCCTAACAAAGATAAAGCGGCGATTGGCGAAAACATTCTCGGCCTGCGTCTGCTGTGCCTGTATGGCCTGAAAGGTGCAGCGGCCTATATGGAACACGCGCATGTTCTCGGTCAATACGACAACGATATTTATGCCCAGTATCATAAAATCATGGCGTGGCTGGGGACCTGGCCTGCCGATATGAACGCGCTTCTTGAGTGTTCAATGGAAATCGGCCAGATGAACTTCAAAGTGATGAGCATTCTGGATGCAGGCGAAACCGGTAAATACGGTCACCCGACGCCAACCCAGGTCAACGTCAAAGCGACGGCGGGTAAATGCATCCTGATTTCCGGTCACGATCTCAAAGATCTCTACAACCTGCTGGAACAGACCGAAGGCACGGGCGTTAATGTTTACACCCACGGCGAAATGCTGCCTGCGCATGGCTACCCGGAGCTGCGTAAATTCAAGCATCTGGTCGGTAACTACGGCAGCGGCTGGCAGAATCAGCAAGTGGAGTTCGCTCGTTTCCCTGGCCCCATCGTGATGACCTCGAACTGCATCATCGACCCAACCGTAGGCGCTTATGACGATCGTATCTGGACCCGCAGCATCGTTGGCTGGCCGGGTGTGCGTCATCTGGATGGCGAAGATTTTTCTGCGGTCATCGCCCAGGCGCAACAAATGGCGGGCTTCCCGTACAGCGAAATTCCTCACCTGATCACCGTGGGCTTTGGTCGCCAGACGCTGCTTGGTGCAGCCGATACGCTGATTGATCTGGTTAGCCGTGAAAAACTGCGTCATATCTTCCTGCTTGGTGGCTGTGACGGCGCACGCGGCGAGCGCCACTACTTCACCGATTTCGCCACCAGCGTGCCGGATGACTGCCTGATCCTGACCCTCGCCTGTGGTAAATATCGCTTTAACAAACTTGAGTTTGGCGATATCGAAGGTCTGCCGCGTCTGGTAGATGCAGGTCAATGTAACGATGCTTACTCAGCGATTATTCTGGCTGTCACTCTGGCAGAGAAACTGGGCTGCGGTGTCAACGATCTGCCGCTGTCGCTGGTGCTCTCCTGGTTTGAACAGAAAGCGATCGTCATTCTGCTGACGCTGCTTTCTCTGGGCGTGAAAAATATCGTCACCGGCCCGACTGCACCTGGTTTCCTGACACCAGACCTGCTGGCGGTGCTGAACGAGAAATTTGGCCTGCGTTCTATCACCACTGTTGAAGAAGACATGAAGCAACTGTTGAGCGCGTAAGGAGTTTGTCGATGACGATGCCAACGAATCAATGCCCGTGGCGGATGCAGGTTCATCACATTACGCAAGAAACGCCGGATGTGTGGACGATTTCCCTGATTTGCCACGATTACTACCCATATCGCGCCGGGCAATATGCACTGGTCAGCGTGCGAAACTCAGCGGAAACGCTGCGTGCTTACACCATTTCCTCCACGCCAGGCGTGAGTGAATATATCACCCTGACCGTGCGGCGGATTGATGACGGTGTCGGCTCCCAGTGGCTGACGCGCGATGTAAAACGCGGTGATTATCTCTGGCTTTCGGACGCGATGGGGGAATTTACCTGCGACGATAAAGCAGAAGATAAATTCCTGTTGCTGGCGGCAGGCTGCGGCGTCACGCCGATTATGTCGATGCGTCGCTGGCTTGCGAAGAACCGTCCACAGGCCGATGTGCGGGTGATCTACAACGTGCGTACGCCGCAGGATGTTATTTTCGCCGATGAGTGGCGTAACTATCCGGTAACGCTGGTGGCAGAAAATAACGTTACCGAAGGCTTTATCGCTGGTCGTCTCACTCGCGAACTGCTGGCAGGTGTACCTGACTTAGCTTCACGTACCGTGATGACCTGCGGCCCGGCTCCGTATATGGATTGGGTAGAGCAGGAAGTGAAAGCGCTCGGCGTGACGCGTTTCTTTAAAGAGAAATTCTTCACCCCAGTAGCAGAAGCGGCGACCAGCGGTCTGAAATTCACCAAACTGCAACCGGCACGAGAATTTTACGCCCCGGTTGGCACCACGCTACTGGAGGCGCTGGAAAGCAATAACGTTCCGGTTGTCGCTGCCTGCCGTGCGGGTGTTTGCGGCTGCTGTAAGACAAAAGTGGTTTCCGGTGAATATACGGTGAGCAGTACAATGACGCTGACCGACGCCGAAATCGCTGAAGGTTACGTACTGGCCTGCTCCTGCCATCCGCAGGGGGATTTGGTTCTCGCATAATCGCCTTATGCCCGATGACATTCCTTTCATCGGGCTATTTAACCGTTAGTGCCTCCTTTCTCTCCCATCCCTTCCCCCTCCGTCAGATGAACTAAACTTGTTACCGTTATCACATTCAGGAGATGGAGAACCATGAAACAAACGGTTGCAGCTTATATCGCCAAAACACTCGAATCGGCAGGGGTGAAACGCATCTGGGGAGTCACTGGCGACTCTCTGAACGGTCTTAGTGACAGTCTTAATCGCATGGGCACCATCGAGTGGATGTCCACCCGCCACGAAGAAGTGGCGGCCTTTGCCGCTGGCGCTGAAGCACAACTTAGCGGAGAACTGGCGGTCTGCGCCGGATCGTGCGGCCCCGGCAACCTGCACTTAATCAACGGCCTGTTCGATTGCCACCGCAATCACGTTCCGGTACTGGCGATTGCCGCTCATATTCCCTCCAGCGAAATTGGCAGCGGCTATTTCCAGGAAACCCACCCACAAGAGCTATTCCGCGAATGTAGTCACTATTGCGAGCTGGTTTCTAGCCCGGAGCAGATCCCACAAGTACTGGCGATTGCCATGCGCAAAGCGGTGCTTAACCGTGGCGTTTCGGTTGTCGTGTTACCAGGCGACGTGGCGTTAAAACCTGCGCCAGAAGGGGCAACCACGCACTGGTATCATGCGCCACAACCAGTCGTGACGCCGGAAGAAGAAGAGTTACGCAAACTGGCGCAACTGCTGCGTTATTCCAGCAATATCGCCCTGATGTGTGGCAGCGGCTGCGCGGGGGCGCATAAAGAGTTAGTTGAGTTTGCCGGGAAAATTAAAGCGCCTATTGTTCATGCCCTGCGCGGTAAAGAACATGTCGAATACGATAATCCGTATGATGTTGGAATGACCGGGTTAATCGGCTTCTCGTCAGGTTTCCATACCATGATGAACGCCGACACGTTAGTGCTACTCGGCACGCAATTTCCCTACCGCGCCTTCTACCCGACCGATGCCAAAATCATTCAGATTGATATCAACCCAGCCAGCATCGGCGCTCACAGCAAGGTGGATATGGCACTGGTCGGCGATATCAAGTCGACTCTGCGTGCATTGCTTCCATTGGTGGAAGAAAAAGCCGATCGCAAGTTTCTGGATAAAGCGCTGGAAGATTACCGCGACGCCCGCAAAGGGCTGGACGATTTAGCTAAACCGAGCGAGAAAGCCATTCACCCGCAATATCTGGCGCAGCAAATTAGTCATTTTGCCGCCGATGACGCTATTTTCACCTGTGACGTTGGTACGCCAACGGTGTGGGCGGCACGTTATCTAAAAATGAACGGCAAGCGTCGCCTGTTAGGTTCGTTTAACCACGGTTCGATGGCTAACGCCATGCCGCAGGCGCTGGGTGCGCAGGCGACAGAGCCAGAACGTCAGGTGGTCGCCATGTGCGGCGATGGCGGTTTTAGCATGTTGATGGGCGATTTCCTCTCAGTAGTGCAGATGAAACTGCCAGTGAAAATTGTCGTCTTTAACAACAGCGTGCTGGGCTTTGTGGCGATGGAGATGAAAGCTGGTGGCTATTTGACTGACGGCACCGAACTACACGACACAAACTTTGCCCGCATTGCCGAAGCGTGCGGCATTACGGGTATCCGTGTAGAAAAAGCGTCTGAAGTTGATGAAGCCCTGCAACGCGCCTTCTCTATCGACGGTCCGGTGTTGGTGGATGTGGTGGTCGCCAAAGAAGAGTTAGCCATTCCACCGCAGATCAAACTCGAACAGGCCAAAGGTTTTAGCCTGTATATGTTGCGCGCAATTATCAGCGGACGCGGCGATGAAGTGATCGAACTGGCGAAAACGAACTGGCTAAGGTAAAAAGGGTGGCATTTCCCGTCATAATAAGGACATGCCATGATTGATTTACGCAGTGATACCGTTACCCGACCGAGCCGCGCCATGCTCGAAGCGATGATGGCCGCCCCGGTTGGGGACGACGTTTACGGAGACGACCCTACCGTTAATGCTCTGCAGGACTATGCAGCAGAGCTTTCCGGTAAAGAAGCCGCCATTTTTCTGCCTACCGGCACTCAGGCCAACCTGGTCGCTCTGCTCAGTCACTGTGAACGTGGCGAAGAGTATATTGTCGGTCAGGCCGCGCATAACTATCTGTTTGAAGCCGGTGGCGCAGCGGTGCTGGGCAGTATTCAGCCGCAACCCATCGACGCGGCTGCCGACGGCACGCTACCGCTGGATAAAGTGGCGATGAAAATCAAACCCGACGATATCCATTTCGCCCGCACCAAATTACTCAGTCTGGAAAACACCCACAACGGCAAAGTGCTGCCGCGTGAATACCTGAAAGAAGCATGGGAATTTACCCGCGAGCGCAATCTGGCGCTGCATGTTGACGGTGCGCGCATCTTTAATGCCGTGGTGGCTTACGGCTGCGAACTGAAAGAGATCACGCAATATTGTGATTCGTTCACCATTTGCCTGTCGAAAGGTCTTGGGACGCCAGTCGGTTCATTACTCGTCGGTAATCGTGATTACATTAAACGTGCCATCCGCTGGCGGAAAATGGCCGGTGGCGGGATGCGTCAGTCCGGGATTCTGGCTGCCGCCGGGATGTATGCGCTGAAAAATAACGTCGCACGGTTGCAGGAAGATCACGACAACGCCGCCTGGATGGCGGAGCAACTGCGTGAAGCAGGCGCGGATGTGATGCGTCAGGACACTAATATGCTGTTTGTTCGCGTCGGGGAAGAAAATGCTGCCGCGTTAGGCGAATACATGAAAGCGAGAAACGTGCTGATTAACGCCTCGCCGATTGTCCGCCTGGTGACGCATCTTGACGTCTCGCGCGAACAACTGGCGGAAGTCGCCGCCCACTGGCGCGCATTCCTGGCGCGTTAAGGAGAGAGACGTGCCGCAACGCATTTTAGTTCTCGGTGCCAGTGGCTACATTGGTCAGCATCTGGTGCGCACACTCAGCCAGCAAGGGCATCAGATCCTGGCGGCGGCACGTCATGTCGACAGGCTTGCAAAGCTGCAACTGGCAAACGTCAGTTGCCATAAAGTCGATCTCAGCTGGCCGGATAACCTTCCGGCCCTGTTGCAGGATATCGATACCGTCTATTTTCTGGTGCACAGCATGGGCGAAGGCGGCGATTTTATCGCTCAGGAGCGCCAGGTGGCTCTCAACGTCCGCGATGCGCTACGTGAAGTACCAGTTAAGCAATTAATCTTTCTCAGTTCGTTGCAGGCCCCGCCACATGAGCAGTCGGATCATCTGCGTGCTCGTCAGGCTACGGCGGACATTCTTCGTGAAGCGAATGTACCTGTGACCGAACTTCGGGCCGGAATTATCGTTGGCGCAGGTTCAGCGGCGTTCGAAGTCATGCGCGATATGGTCTACAACCTGCCAGTGTTAACGCCGCCACGCTGGGTACGTTCACGCACCACGCCCATCGCGCTGGAAAACTTGCTGCACTATCTGGTGGCGTTGTTAGATCATCCGGCCAGCGAACACCGCATCTTCGAAGCCGCCGGACCAGAGGTGCTCAGTTATCAGCAACAGTTTGAACATTTTATGGCGGTGAGCGGTAAGCGCCGCTGGTTGATCCCCATCCCCCTCCCCACCCGCTGGATTTCGGTGTGGTTTCTCAATGTGATTACTTCCGTACCGCCCACCACCGCCAGGGCGTTGATTCAGGGGCTGAAACACGATCTGCTGGCGGATGATACCGCGCTACGTGCACTCATCCCACAACGGCTGATCGCTTTCGATGACGCGGTACGTAGCACGTTGAAAGAGGAGGAAAAACTGGTCAACTCCAGCGACTGGGGCTACGACGCTCAGGCCTTTGCCCGCTGGCGACCGGAGTACGGTTATTTTGCCAAACAGGCGGGGTTTACCGTTAAAACGTCCGCCAGCCTTGCTGCTTTATGGCAGGTAGTGAACCAAATCGGCGGTAAAGAGCGTTATTTCTTTGGCAATATTTTGTGGCAGACACGGGCGTTGATGGACCGCGCGATCGGTCATAAGCTGGCGAAAGGCCGCCCGGAGCGCGAATATTTACAGACTGGCGATGCGGTAGATAGCTGGAAAGTGATTGTCGTTGAACCGGAAAAACAACTTACGTTGTTATTTGGCATGAAAGCGCCGGGGCTGGGACGACTGTGTTTTAGCCTGGAAGATAAAGGCGACTATCGTACTATCGATGTCCGCGCTTTCTGGCATCCGCACGGTATGCCGGGGCTGTTTTACTGGTTATTGATGATCCCCGCGCATCTGTTTATTTTTCGCGGAATGGCAAAACAAATCGCCAGACTGGCAGAACAAAGCACAGATTAATCGACAAAACCTGCGTTATTCTTTCATGTTTCCCATTGCATCATGGGGGAAATCACGGAAGAATGCGCACGTTATTTTCTCAACAACAGTGGATTGATATGAAGGTACTGGTTACCGGCGCCACCAGCGGCTTAGGTCGAAACGCGGTAGAGTTTTTATGCCAGAAAGGCATCAGCGTGCGAGCGACCGGTCGCAACGAGGCAATGGGCAAATTGCTGGAAAAAATGGGCGCAGAGTTTGTTCCGGCGGATCTGACCGAGCTGGTTTCATCACAAGCTAAAGTGATGCTCGCGGGCATTGATACGCTGTGGCACTGCTCCAGCTTTACCTCACCCTGGGGGACACAACAGGCTTTCGATCTGGCTAACGTTCGCGCCACTCGCCGCCTGGGTGAATGGGCTGTCGCCTGGGGTGTGCGTAACTTTATTCATATCTCTTCCCCCTCCCTGTACTTCGATTATCACCACCATCGCGATATTAAAGAAGATTTTCGCCCTCACCGCTTCGCCAACGAGTTTGCCCGCAGCAAAGCAGCCAGCGAAGAAGTGATCAATATGCTTTCGCAGGCGAATCCACAAACGCGCTTTACTATTCTGCGCCCACAAAGTCTGTTCGGACCGCACGATAAAGTCTTTATTCCCCGTCTGGCGCATATGATGCACCACTACGGCAGTATTCTGTTACCGCATGGCGGCAGTGCGCTGGTCGATATGACCTACTATGAAAATGCCGTGCACGCAATGTGGCTGGCAAGCCAGGAAGCCTGCGATAAGCTACCTTCCGGGCGTGTGTACAACATCACCAACGGCGAGCATCGCACACTGCGCAGCATCGTGCAGAAGCTGATCGACGAGTTGAATATTGACTGTCGTATTCGTTCCGTCCCCTACCCGATGCTGGATATGATCGCCCGCAGCATGGAGCGTTTAGGCCGCAAGTCAGCAAAAGAGCCGCCGCTGACCCACTACGGCGTCTCCAAGTTGAATTTTGACTTTACGCTGGATATTACGCGTGCGCAGGAAGAGTTAGGTTATCAGCCGGTCATCACCCTGGATGAAGGTATCGAGAAAACTGCCGCCTGGCTACGCGACCACGGAAAACTGCCGCGCTAATCCTGCCCGTATTTCTCCAGCAATGCTTCGGCAATCGCCTGAGTTTCTGCATCCGCTTCGCCGTTATATAACGTCGGGCGGAAATGCATCTGGAATGCCATAATCACGCGCCGCTGCTCGCGCGGTGTCATATCAGGTTTAACGTCATAACCGTAGCGCGCCAAAAGCTCCAGCAATGACGCGGTATCTACCGGTGTGTGCGGCGCGCGCCCGGCAAGGTAAAAGTTAACCCGCTGCGCATCCGGCCAGGCACCAATCCCCTGCTGCGCCAGTTGCTGCCAGGGAAATAATGGCCCCGGATCGTCTTTGCGCTGCGGTGCGATATCCGCATGTGCCACTACGTTTTCCGGCTTGATGTGATAACGGGCAATAATATCTTTCGCCAGTGGAATAAGCGCCTGAATCTGTGCCGGTTCAAACGGGGCAAAATATTTCACTCCGGCCGATTTTTGCCAGCCACGGTTTTCCAGCTCAATGCCAATAGAGGTGTCGTTAAGGCGCGTTGCCCCGCGCCAGGCGCTAATCCCCGCATGCCAGGCCAGTTCTTGTTCCGGCACCAGTTGCCAGATGCGCGGTTTACCGTTGTATCGCGGTGGTACCGCAGGGACCAGATAATGCGAGCTGACCTGCTTATCGGTCAGTGTCGCCAGCGAGCTATCAAAATCATCTGCGGTGTAGTGGATCACCAGCACTTTAATGCGCGGATACGCCGCCTGCGCCTGGCGTCGGGTATCAAGCTGATATCCCTCTTTCTCGACAATGCCTTTTTCGCCTGCACACCCTGCCAGTAACAGAGCGGCAGCGATCAGCCAGAAGACTCTTCTCATCGACGCGTTTTCACCGCCGTACCGCTGACGCTAACCATCAGCATACTGCCGTTTTGCCCGACCGTTTCGTAGTCGATATCAATACCGACGACGGCATCGGCCCCCAGCGCCCGCGCCTGGGAGCCTAATTCCTCAAAGGCGATCTCCCGTGCTTTACGCAGTTCTTTTTCATACGCACCGGAACGTCCGCCAACGATATCGCGGATACCGGCAAAGAAATCACGGAAAATATTGGCACCTAAAATCGCTTCGCCGGTCACCACACCGCAATATTCAACGATGGTCTGGCCTTCCAGAGTTGGGGTTGTAGAAAATTGCATGATCGATCTCCTTGTTTGTTAAGCCTTCGATCTCTAAAGCATTATCAGACTGATACGCTATTATTGAAAGGATATCATTATTATCGTAGAACGCTTTCAGAGCGATCGCTTATAAGGAAATCATTATGCGCTACAGCAAATTGACAATGCTTATCCCCTGCGCACTGCTCCTCAGTGCCTGCACCACAGTCACTCCAGCTTATAAAGATAACGGCACACGCATTGGTCCTTGCGTTGAAGGAGGCCCGGATAACGTGGCCCAGCAATTTTATGACTACCGCATTTTGCACCGCAGCAACGACATCACCGCCTTGCGCCCTTATCTGAGCGACAAACTGGCGACACTGCTTAGCGATGCCTCCCGGGATAATAACCATCGGGAACTACTGACCAACGATCCATTCTCCAGTCGCACAACCTTGCCAGAGAGCGCCCGTGTTGCCAGTGCCTCAACAATCCCGAATCGTGATGCGCGAAATATTCCTCTGCGTGTGGATCTAAAACAGGGTGATCAGAGCTGGCAGGATGAAGTGTTAATGATTCAGGAAGGCCAGTGTTGGGTGATCGACGATGTACGCTATTTAGGCGGCAGCGTTCATGCCACAGCGGGTACGCTCCGTCAGTCCATCGAGAATCGCTAACGCCTTGATCAACCAATAAACCCCGTAAATTGTCCGGCATTTCGTGAGGAATGCCGACATTTATGCTCACCGACCACCGCCCCCGTTATTTTGTGCTATGTTTATTGAATAATGCGCTTTGCTTTTAACTTTTAAAGCAGAAATATTGCATAATTATTCTGTCAAAGGTACTATCTTCGACCTCAATAGCTATCAGACTGCCAGTATACGAGTGTCAATGAGTATTCAATTAAACGGCATTAATTGCTTCTACGGCGCGCATCAGGCGCTGTTCGATATCACGCTGGATTGCCCACAGGGCGAAACGCTGGTGTTACTTGGCCCCAGCGGCGCGGGTAAAAGCTCGCTGCTGCGTGTACTCAATCTGCTTGAGATGCCGCGCTCCGGTACGCTCAACATTGCAGGCAACCATTTCGATTTCACCAAAACACCCTCTGACAAAGCGATTCGCGATTTGCGTCGTAACGTTGGCATGGTGTTTCAGCAATACAACCTGTGGCCGCATCTGACCGTGCAGCAAAACCTGATTGAAGCGCCCTGCCGTGTACTGGGGTTGAGTAAAGATCAGGCGCTGGCCCGTGCAGAAAAACTGCTGGAACGTCTGCGTCTCAAACCTTATAGCGATCGTTACCCGCTGCATCTTTCTGGTGGTCAGCAGCAGCGTGTTGCTATTGCCCGTGCGTTGATGATGGAACCGCAGGTACTGCTGTTCGATGAACCGACCGCCGCACTGGACCCGGAAATTACGGCACAAATCGTCAGCATCATTCGTGAGCTGGCAGAAACGAATATTACCCAGGTGATCGTCACCCACGAAGTTGAAGTGGCGCGTAAAACCGCCAGCCGAGTGGTGTATATGGAAAATGGTCATATCGTAGAACAAGGCGACGCGAGCTGCTTTACCGAGCCGCAAACCGAAGCATTTAAAAACTATCTCTCTCACTAAGATTCGGGATAACAACAATGAAAAAAGTTCTGATTGCCGCGTTAATTGCAGGTTTTAGTCTTTCCGCCACAGCTGCCGAAACCATTCGTTTTGCTACCGAAGCATCCTATCCTCCGTTTGAATCGATTGATGCAAACAACCAGATCGTTGGTTTTGACGTCGACCTGGCACAAGCGCTGTGTAAAGAGATTGATGCAACCTGCACTTTCTCTAACCAGGCGTTTGACAGCCTGATCCCAAGCCTGAAATTCCGTCGCGTAGAAGCCGTGATGGCGGGCATGGATATCACTCCGGAGCGTGAAAAGCAGGTACTGTTTACCACCCCGTACTATGACAACTCTGCCCTGTTTGTGGGTCAGCAAGGCAAATACACCAGTGTTGATCAGCTGAAAGGCAAAAAAGTCGGCGTTCAGAACGGGACGACACACCAGAAATTCATTATGGATAAGCACCCGGAAATCACTACCGTTCCGTATGACAGCTACCAGAACGCAAAACTGGATCTGCAAAACGGGCGTATCGACGGCGTCTTCGGTGACACCGCAGTGGTCACTGAGTGGCTGAAAGATAACCCGAAACTGGCGGCGGTGGGCGACAAAGTGACCGATAAAGATTACTTCGGCACTGGCCTCGGCATCGCGGTACGTCAGGGCAACACTGAGCTGCAGCAGAAACTCAACACTGCGCTGGAAAAAGTGAAGAAAGATGGCACTTACGAAACCATCTACAACAAATGGTTCCAGAAGTAATTCCTGATGAATGAATTTTTTCCTTTAGCAAGCGCCGCCGGGATGACCGTCGGCCTTGCCGTTTGTGCATTGATTGTCGGGCTGGCGCTGGCGATGTTCTTTGCGGTATGGGAGTCGGCAAAATGGCGTCCTGTCGCGTGGGCAGGTTCAGCGCTGGTAACCATTCTGCGTGGCCTGCCAGAAATTCTGGTGGTGCTGTTTATCTATTTTGGCTCCTCGCAGCTGCTGCTGACGCTTTCGGATGGCTTCACTATCAATCTTGGGTTCGTGCAGATCCCAGTGCAGATGGACATTGAGAACTTCGACGTTAGCCCGTTCCTTTGTGGTGTCATCGCTCTGTCACTGCTGTATGCCGCCTATGCCTCGCAAACGCTTCGGGGCGCGTTGAAAGCGGTGCCGGTGGGTCAGTGGGAGTCTGGTCAGGCGCTGGGGCTGTCGAAATCGGCTATCTTTTTCCGTCTGGTGATGCCGCAGATGTGGCGTCATGCGCTGCCTGGCCTCGGTAACCAGTGGCTGGTGCTGCTGAAAGATACCGCGCTGGTCAGTTTGATTAGTGTGAATGATTTAATGCTGCAAACAAAAAGCATCGCTACTCGTACCCAGGAACCATTTACCTGGTACATTGTGGCGGCGGCGATTTACCTGGTGATCACCCTGCTCAGTCAGTACATTCTCAAACGCATTGACCTGCGCGCGACACGTTTTGAGCGGAGGCCCAGCTAATGTTTGAGTATTTACCCGAACTGATGAAAGGGCTACACACCAGCCTGACGCTAACCGTTGCCTCGCTGATTGTGGCACTGATTCTGGCATTGATTTTTACCATCATCCTGACGCTGAAAACGCCGGTGCTGGTGTGGCTGGTGCGGGGTTATATCACGCTGTTTACCGGTACGCCGCTGCTGGTGCAGATCTTCCTGATTTATTACGGGCCGGGCCAGTTTCCGACTTTGCAGGAGTATCCGGCACTGTGGCATTTGTTGTCAGAACCGTGGTTATGTGCGCTGATTGCGTTATCGCTGAACAGTGCGGCGTATACCACGCAGCTGTTTTACGGTGCAATTCGTGCGATCCCAGAAGGTCAGTGGCAGTCCTGTAGCGCCCTGGGAATGAGCAAAAAAGATACGCTGGCGATCCTGCTGCCGTATGCCTTTAAACGCTCGCTCTCTTCTTATTCCAACGAAGTGGTGCTGGTGTTCAAAAGTACCTCTCTGGCTTACACCATTACGCTGATGGAAGTGATGGGATACAGCCAGTTGTTGTACGGACGCACCTACGATGTAATGGTGTTCGGTGCGGCAGGGATTATTTACCTGGTCGTCAACGGCCTGCTGACGCTGATGATGCGTCTGATCGAGCGCAAAGCACTGGCATTCGAACGGCGAAATTAATGTAGCTGCGTACATTCGCCGGGGGGGTTTGTAGGTCTGATAAGACGCGCCAGCGTCGCATCAGACATCAGCACGGTGCCTGTGCCGGATGCGGCGTGGACGCCTTATCCGGCCTACATAGTGCATAAATTCTTATAATGAAGACGGACAACTCACTAAGGTATCCGTCTTTTTTTATTTCATTTAAATTATTTAATCATATTTATTGCATATAAATTCACTTGATGGCATTGTTATCCCATGCCGCAGACACGGCCAAAAATCATAAGATTGACAGACGGGAGTTCCATCATGAAAAAGTTAGTTCTTGCCGCTTTACTTGCTTCCTTTACTTTCGGTGCTTCTGCCGCAGAGAAAATCAATTTTGGCGTTTCAGCCACCTATCCACCCTTTGAATCTATAGGTGCTAATAATGAGATTGTCGGCTTTGATATCGATCTGGCAAAAGCCTTGTGCAAACAAATGCAGGCAGAATGTACTTTTACTAATCACGCGTTCGACAGCCTGATCCCGTCACTGAAATTCAGAAAATATGACGCCGTAATCTCCGGTATGGATATCACGCCCGAGCGTAGCAAGCAGGTATCGTTTACCACGCCCTACTATGAAAACTCAGCCGTCGTGATTGCCAAAAAAGATACCTACAAAACGTTTGCCGATCTGAAAGGCAAACGTATTGGGATGGAAAACGGCACCACGCACCAGAAATATATTCAGGATCAGCACCCCGAAGTGAAAACTGTCTCCTATGACAGTTATCAGAATGCCTTTATCGATCTGAAAAATGGTCGTATTGATGGGGTATTTGGTGACACAGCGGTGGTAAACGAATGGCTGAAAACCAATCCGCAACTGGGCGTTGCTACTGAAAAAGTGACCGATCCGCAATACTTCGGCACCGGTCTGGGCATCGCTGTACGTCCGGATAACAAAGCTCTGCTGGAAAAACTGAATAACGCGCTGGCAGCAATTAAAGCTGACGGTACATATCAGAAAATCAATGACCAGTGGTTTCCGCAGTAATTGAGACTGATGACAAAAGTAAGATTGCCTGATGCGCTGCGCTTATCCGGCCCACATCAACTCTGCAATGTATTGATTTAGCATGATTTTGTAGGCCGGATAAGGCGTACACGCCGCATCCGGCATGAACAAAGCGCACCTGATCAGCAATCTGAAGCCGCACCTGCGGCTTTTTTATTGCTTCACCAGCAGCGTCAGCACTTCATAGTGCGCGGTGTGCGGGAACATATCAAAAAGCTGTACCCGTTCGATGCGGTAACCTGGCAGTTCGCGGATATCTTTCGCCATGGTTTGGGCGTTACAGCTGGAGTAGATAATAAAACGCGGTGCCATTGTTGAGAGATAATCACATAGCGGTTTACCAATGCCGCGGCGCGGCGGATTAACCAGCACCAGCTCCGGCACCTCCCCCTGAGCGGTGGCAAACTGAGTGGAGTCCAGCGCCTGAAATTGCAAACGCGTTAAGCCCAGTTCAGCGGCTGACTGCTTTGCACAGGCAATGGCCTCTGATGCAATTTCGATCCCGGTTAACTGCATGTCAGGCGTCGCGCAGTGTAAACCAAAGCCACCCACACCGCAGAACAGATCCCACATATGTTTAACCGGCAGCTGCCGTACCCAGTCGCGCGCGGTAGCGTACAGCTGGCTGGCGACCGCCGGATTAGTCTGGAAGAAACTTTGCGGACGGATCCACAGCGGTACGTCATTAAAACGCTCTGCCAGCGCCTGTTGTTCAGTAAGGTAGATCTCCGTCTCCCCTTCCATAATCGCCATATGTACCGGCTGAATATTGACGGTAATAACTTTCAGTTGCGGTAGTTGTTCCTGTAACCACGGCAGCGCCTTACGCAGTTGTGCCAGTTTGGTTTCAGAACGCAGTACAAAGCGCAGCATCATGCCGCCATCGCTCTGGCTTTCAGTCAGCAGAATGTATTTCAGTTCGCCACGCTTACGCGCCACGTTGTAGGGTGTCAGCCCCGCACGGGCGATAAACGGTTTTAGCGCCGCAAAAACGGGCGCAAATGAGGCAGGATAAAGCGGGCAGTCACAAAGGTCTTCTGGTGTGCCGTCGCGATGCAGCATACCGAGCAGTGGTTTTTCAACGCTACCACTCACCACCATTTTGGCTTTATTACGAAACCCTTGTTCCGGGCCTGACACCGGCGCGCACCATTCCTCAACCGGAAAATCGGCGAGCAGATTTTTAAGATCGGCGGTTTTAGCGGAGAGTTGCTCTGGAATCGGCTGCGTTATCCACTGACAGGAACGACAGCGACCCGCGTCGTAAAGTGCGCACTGCATACATTGACCTTCACATCATCAGGGGCGACGATTATACACATTATTGCAACTGGAAGAACCGCCGACTGGTCGAGGGAACGAACAGCAGCATCAGGATGAGCATATCCGGCAGCTTCTGCAGCATCAGGCTATGGAAGATTTCACGTTTTGATTCACCGGGAATGCTGAACAGCTCCGGATAACCGTACCCCAGCGAAGCCGCCCACAAGTAACTTGCGGCGGTGATTTGTGTCAGCAGATATAGCCAGCGCGCCCAGCGACGCCCTTTCACCAGTGAAAACGCACACCAGATCTCAATGAAAACCAGCACCAGACTGCTTAAAAAGACCAGCGTTAAACTCCAGGTTTGTACGCTGCGATGAATGAACTCGCCAATACCGCGCACGCCCAGCGTATTGAAAATCATCAGCACGTCGAGGCCACGGATCATAATAATGGCGAGCGCCGCCACCTGCACCAGCGCAGGCACATTCAGGCGAGCATGAGATGAAGATGTTTTCTTAAAAAATCCCAACGTTTCGTCTTCCATGAAAACAATGCCGCGGCATGCGCGGCATTATGTAGCCAGGTTGGCAAATTTTAGTGTCTTCAGCCATGTCTTGCACGCTGGATATCGCGTATCCGCTGTTTTTCTGCGCGAGCCATCAGATACCAGGCGATAAATCCGACAATTCCGACCGCACCGAGAATTAACGTTGCAAGGGCGTTGATTTCCGGATTCACCCCCATCCGCACGCTGGAAAAGACCAGCATCGGTAACGTGGTGGCTCCCGGCCCGGAAACAAAGCTGGCGATCACCAGATCATCAAGCGACAAAGTAAAAGCCAGTAACCAGCCAGAAATGATCGCGGGCATGATCATCGGTAGCGTAATGACGAAAAACACTTTCAGCGGCGTCGCACCGAGATCCATCGCTGCTTCTTCTATCGAGCGATCCAGTTCCCGCAATCTTGAAGAAATAACGACCGCCACATAAGCCGTACAAAAAGTGACATGCGCCAGCCAGATGGTGAGCATACCGCGGTCCGCAGGCCAGCCAATGGCATGAGCAAGCGCGACGAATAATAACAACAGCGACAAGCCCGTGATGACATCTGGCATCACCAGCGGCGCGGTGATCATAAAGGCAAAGCCATTTGATCCGCGAAACCTGCCAAAGCGCACCAGCACCACCGCCGCAATAGTCCCGAGGATCGCCGCCGCCGTTGCCGCACAGGCAGCAATTGTCAGGCTTAAACCAACCGCACTCATCATCGCGTCATCGCGCAATAACTCACCATACCAGCGCGTTGACCAGCCGGCCCACACCGTCACCAGCTTCGAGCTGTTAAACGAATAGATAACCAGCATCAGCATTGGCGCGTAGAGAAAGGTAAAGCCCAGCAGCAAAATCACAATCCGCCAGGGTGAACGAACTACCGGTAAATTATTCATCCGTGTTCTCCCACGCTTTTTTGCTGGTGTTTGTGGAACCACATTATCGGCACAATTAGCAGCAGCAACATGATGATCGCTACCGCCGAGGCCACCGGCCAGTCGCGGTTATTGAAAAACTCTTGCCATAGCACGCGCCCGATCATGATGCTGTCCGGGCCACCGAGCAGTTCCGGGATCACAAACTCGCCCACAGCCGGGATAAACACCAGCATCGATCCGGCAATAATCCCACCTTTAGTCAGCGGCACGATCACAGTAAAGAACGTTTTCAGCGGTCGTGCACCGAGATCCAGCGCTGCTTCCACCAGCGAATAATCAATACGAATCAACGCGGTATAAATCGGCAGTACCATAAACGGCACGTAAGCGTAAACAATGCCGATATAAACGGCCAGATTGGTATGCAGAATGGTCAGCGGTTGATCGATAACCCCCAGCCACAGCAGAAAATTATTCAGCACACCGTTGTTTTTTAATATTCCCATCCAGGCATAAACGCGGATCAGAAACGAGGTCCACGACGGCAGGATCACCAGTAGTAATAAAATATTACGGGTCGAAGGCTTACTGTGCGCCACCGCCCACGCCAGCGGATAGCCGATCAGTAAACAGCAAAATGTCGAAATCGCAGCCACCTGTAGCGACTGGAGATAAGCATCGAAATAGAGCGGATCGTCGGTCAGTTGCAGAAAATTACCGAGATTAAGAGTGATGGACAGTTGCCCGTCAGCCCACTCCATCAGTTCGGTATAAGGTGGAATAGCGCGCGCCATCTCCGCCAGGCTTATTTTAAAGACAATCAGAAATGGCAGCAGAAACAGCAAGATCAACCAGATATATGGCAACGCAATGACCAGTTTGCGCCCATGCTTCATTTGCAGCTGCGACAACCACAGCTTAAATCCGCCCGGCGGTTTCGACTGGGCAGCAGGTTCAAGTGTACTCATCTTTGCTCCTTAAACCGTCAGCACCACACAGCTGTCCACTTCCCAGCACAAACGCACTTCGTCGCCCCAGGTTGGTAACCCTTTGCGATATCGATGAGCGTTTTGTAGCTGAGCGCTGATCATCTGTCCGCTCTTGAGACGAACGTGATACACCGAAAGATCGCCGAGATAGGCAATGTGCATCACCTCACCTACCGCAAAGTTAAAACCGTCAGCGGGAGGTTCCTCGCAAAGCATGATTTTTTCCGGGCGCAGCGCCACATGCACCGGCACATTATCGACCACCGAAGCATCTACATCGACTTTCAGTGGATGCACCAGCCCCGGCGAATAAAGCACCAGGCCATCTTCATGACGCTCTTTGAGTACACCTTCAAAGACATTAACCGAACCGATAAATTCAGCACTGTAGCGGGTGGTCGGATGTTCGTAGATCTCTTCTGGTTCGCCAATCTGGACAAATTTCCCACGATTCATAATGGCGATGCGCCCCGCCATGGTCATCGCCTCTTCCTGATCGTGGGTGACCATCACACAAGTCACACCGACGCGCTCCAGAATATCCACCACTTCAAGCTGCATCCGGTCACGCAGCTTTTTATCCAGCGCGCCCATCGGCTCATCGAGCAGTAATAGTTTCGGGCGCTTGGCAAGGCTTCGGGCCAGGGCCACACGCTGTCGCTGACCACCGGAAAGCTGATGCGGTTTGCGTTTGGCGAACTCCTGCATATGCACCAGGCCGAGCATCTCATTGACCCGGCTGACAATTTCCGCTTTCGGTAGTTTGTCCTGTTTCAGGCCAAAAGCGATGTTCTGTTCCACGGTCATATGCGGAAACAGCGCGTAAGACTGAAACATCATATTGATGGGGCGCAGGTAAGGCGGAACCTGTGACAAATCGACGCCATCAAGCATTATCTGTCCGGCAGAAGGTTGTTCAAAACCTGCCAGCATACGCAGCAGCGTGGACTTGCCACAGCCGGATGCGCCCAGTAGCGCGAAGATTTCACCTTTGTAGATGGTCAGGCTGACATCATCCACCGCATGTTGGCCATCGTAGGATTTGGTCAGGTTGCGGATTTCTAATAGCGGCGTCAGCGCCTTACGGGTTTTCGCCTGGGGGCGAGGGATAGCGTCATTCACGGCAGCTCTCCGGCATTGAATGTGTGCAAGCGCACCATGATGGTGCGAATTGCCGGCGGGTGTGGTGCGCCCGCCCGGCATCTAAGGCTGCGGATTATTTTCCGCTCTTCACTTTGGTCCACGCGCGGGTGCGCACACGGTCGATTTTCGGGTCCTGCACTTTCAGAGTGAACAGCTTCGCACGAACATCCGCAGGCGGATAAATACCCGGGTTCTCACGGACTTCCGCACTCACCAGCGGCGTGGCTGCTTTATTGGCGTTGGCATAGAACACATGGTCGGAAATATGCGCTACTACATCCGGGCGCAGCAGGTAATTCAGGAACTGATAGGCTTCGTCTTTGTTTTTGGCATCCGCAGGCATGGCGAAGACATCAAAGAACGCCATCGCCCCTTCTTTCGGAATCGAGAAAGAGACATTCACGCCATTCTTCGCTTCCTTCGCGCGGTTTGACGCCTGCCAGACATCGCCTGCCCAGCCGATAGCGACGCAAATATCGCCGTTTGCCAGGTCGTTAATGTATTGCGATGAATGGAAATAACGAATGTTCGGGCGCAGCTTTAACAGCAGATCGGTTGCCGGTCCGGTGTAATCATCTGCTTTAGTGCTGTTGGGATCTTTGCCGAGATAATTCAGCACGGTAGCAAAAACTTCTTCAGGCGCATCCAGGAAAGAGACGCCACAGCTTTTCAGTTTTTCCAGATTTTCAGGCTTGAGGATCAAGTCCCAGCTATCGACGGGCGCGTTTTCGCCCAGCACCGCTTTGACTTTATCGACGTTATAGCCAATCCCGGTCGTCGCCCACATATAGGGCATAGCAAATTTATTGTCGGGATCGTGTTTGGCGACCAGCTTCAGCAGCTCCGGGTCGAGATTCTTCCACTCCGGCAATTTGCTTTTGTCCAGCGGCTGGAAAACTCCCGCAGTCAACTGGCGTTCAAGAAAGCTTGCTGACGGCACCACCAGGTCAAAGCCGGTGCTACCCGCCATTAATTTGCCTTCCAGTACTTCGTTAGAGTCGAAAACATCGTAGACGACTTTAATACCGGTTTCTTTTTCAAAGTTAGCCACCGTGTCGGGGGCGATATAATCAGACCAGTTATAAATGTGGAGTGTTTTTTGTTCAGCCGCGAGCGTGCCGACAGAGACGGCCATCAGAGCACCCGCAACCAGACCCGATAGCCATTTTTTATTTAAGGCGGTCATATCTCTTTCCTTCTGAAAGTTCGTTAACAAACGAACAAAAGTTGTCACACTGAAAGATATGCAATAAACGTGCATATTTTTTTATCGGCGCGGTGTAAGAAAAGAGAACTCTCTCCCGGCCAGCACTGCTCGCTATATAAAAGCATCGCAAGAATAACTTTAGCCAGGGTTTGAGACTATAGCTCGGATTAAAAAACGGTATTTAACAAATTTTTATGCGTATTTGCTCTATGTGATAAAGCCAAATCGACACAAGATAAGTGAAATAATCTTTAAGAAAAGGTTAAAAACAGCAGATAATTTTGCAGCGCGCAGTCACTGCGGCAGCGACTGCGTGCTCGAAAGGAATTATCAGTGGAGAAAATAGTTTTCGGTAACGTTGTTTTGCCCTTCATCGTCAGTCGGTAACAGCAGTTGATGGGCATTAGCTTCAAGAATGACCATCGAAATCTGCTCTTCGCTCTGACGCACGAACCATGCAAACTGCTCATAGGTTACGCCCTGCATAACGGATAAAGACTGGCAAACCACCAGCTTTGGCAGATTATCATCCTGCATATCAAGAAATGCTTTCACGGTCAGCGAACTGGCATTGATGGCAGATAAATCCGCCGCCAGCGGCAATACGGCTGAAGGTCGGACTTCCGCCATGGCAGAAAACAGGATCGTGTTATCGATCAGATCGATTTTGGCATCAAAGACACCGTCGAAATTCTGCATATGGGGCAGATGCAGAGCCTGACAGTTATCACATTCAAAAAAACTCATCCCCAGGTCATCGAGCCATTGACGCAGCGTATCCAGACCAGGAACGACCAGCGATGTCATAATTTTGTACAACCTCTTTCGATAAAAAGACCGGCACAGCTTACGCAAAAAGCGCAGGCAAAACCATGATCAGTAATGTGATTGCGACTAACCACCCGTTTTCAGGCAATATTCTGTCGTAGCGTGGCGTTCGATCCAGCGGATCATTTTACCCGCGATGTCGATACCGGTGGTTTTTTCTATTCCTTCCAGCCCCGGCGACGCATTCACCTCCATCACCAACGGCCCGCGATTAGCACGCAGAATATCCACACCAGCAACGTCCAGCGCCATCGTTCGCGCGGCTTTTATCGCGATTTCACGCTCCTGTGGTGTGATACTGGCGACGCTTGCCGCGCCGCCACGATGCAAATTGGAACGAAAATCGCCCTCTTTCGCCCGCCGTTCAATCGCAGCGACCACTTCATCGCCAACAACCAGACAGAGGATATCGCACCCTTGCGCCTCTTTGATATATTCCTGCACCAGAATATGCGCGTTCAGACCGCGGAAAGCGTCAATCACGCTTTCCGCCGCCTGACGCGTCTCCGCCAGCACGACGCCAATTCCCTGCGTGCCTTCAACCAACTTGACCACCAGCGGCGCACCACCGACCATGTCGATTAAATCGCTGGTATCATCCGGCGAATGCGCAATGCCCGTGACAGGCAGGTCGATGCCCTGACGCGCCAGCAGTTGCATGGAACGCAATTTGTCACGCGCCCGGGCAATGGCGACCGACTCATTGAGCGGATAGCTCCCCAGCATCTCGAACTGGCGCAGTGCCGCCGTCCCATAAAAGGTAATGGCGGTGCCAATACGCGGGATCACTGCGTCAAAATGGGGTAACTTGCGGCCTTTGTAGTGAATAGAAGACGCCGCAGGATTTATGTTCATGTAGCAAGAAAGCGGATCAAGAATTTCAACCAGGTGACCGCGCTGTATAGCGGCTTCACGCAGCCGCTTACACGAATAGAGCGTTCCATCCCGGGACAATATGGCAATTTTCACCCTGCACCTCTCTGTCAGACCTGGTCAAAAGCCCGCGTATCATACATCGACGTGGCGGTTTTAGCGCGTCGCCCAACCCTGTTTGTGCAAATAATCCAGAATAAATGGGCGGCTTTCTTTAATGATTGTTCGGCGGATATGATCGCTCCAGGTATCCCGGCGATTATTGCTGCCACGGGTGAGGTAATATTCCGCCAGTTGCTCGTCATACTGCGCCAGTGCGCCTTTATCCAGCGGTTGATAGCTGTTTTCATGCACCAAAATGGAGGCCGGTAAACGCGGCTTAAGATCCGGATTATCCGCAGGCCAGCCAAGGCACAGCCCAAACAGCGGCAGAACATGCTGCGGTAATTTAAGCAGTTTCGTCACCGCTTCAATATTATTGCGCAGGCCGCCGATATATACCCCGCCCAATCCCAGCGATTCCGCTGCGATTAATGCATTCTGCGCCATCATTGCCGTATCAACGACACCGAGCAACAGTTGTTCCGCCAGGCCGAGCTGAGCATCCGGACAGATCTGTAAATGGCGGTTAAAGTCGGCACAGAACACCCAGAACTCCGCCGCTTGCGCTACGTGTTTTTGCCCGCCGGTCAGCGTCACCAGTTCTTCACGTAACGCTTTGTCGGTAATGCGAATAATGCTACTGCACTGCAAAAAACTGGAACTGGACGTCGCACGGGCGCTGTTAATAATCGCCTCACGCTGCGCTTCGGAAATGGGTTCATCAGTGAAATGGCGAATGGAGCGATGGCCACAAATAAGTTCAATGGTTGGCGTCATTATCTTTTTCTCTTTCTGAACGTGAATATTGCGGTGGACGGTTCATCAGCTGTGGGGCAAGACGTTTTGCCACCTGAAGAATAACCACCACCGCAGCGGGAAGCATGAGCAAAACACCGAGAAAAATCATCAGAATCTGCACTTCTGGCCGAGAAAATGGCTCAGGCAGCGACAGGGAGTCGCTTACCGACAGCAGCGCCACCGCCAGTAGCATCATTCCGATAAATTCCAGTATCAACACGCCTTTAGGCAATTTACCGATCGCGCGCATACGCTTCCCTCTGCAAAGTGAGCCTTCAGTCTAAAACTTTTCACTGTATTGTGTTTAACAGTTATAGCTTTTAGCAATTAATGCAACAGGTTAAACCTACTTTCAGCGAATACATTTTAGCGTGATCATTACAGGCATAAATCTATGAGGAGAGAAATAATGCAAACCGTTATTTTTGGTCGTTCGGGTTGCCCTTACTGTGTGCGTGCAAAAGATCTGGCTGAGAAATTGAGCAATGAACGCGATGATTTTCAGTATCAGTATGTAGATATTCGTGCGGAAGGGATCACTAAAGAAGATCTACAACAAAAGGCAGGTAAACCCGTAGAAACCGTGCCGCAGATTTTTGTCGATCAGCAACATATCGGCGGCTATACCGATTTTGCTGCATGGGTGAAAGAAAATCTGGACGCCTGATCGTCTGACAAGCCCTCGCGTTGAGGGCTTTACTGATTTTTTCTGTGCTGTGGTTTAAACAAACTACTGATAAATAAGAAACACAGTGCCCCCAGCGCACACCAGAACACCGCGCTTAGTAACCATGCCAGCTCTTGCCAGAATGAGCGCGTCGGTGAAAAAAACAGCCGCATAATGAGCATCGAACAGGGTGCCGCCAGCATTGCGCCAAACAGAGGTTTCAGGACTTCTCTACGCTGTGAAAAGAAGCTGGCGACTGCTCCAGGAAGAATGAAAAATAGCAAGCCGATTTCAGGATGCCCGGCAGCCCGAAAAGCGCCTTTCATGTGCGTCGCCAGAAAAAGGCACACCACAATGAAGAGGACAAAACAGCAGATTGCCCCCGCCCAACGTTGTTTATGTTTCACTCGTTCCTCCTGACACTGCGTCTATCGAACACATTTTTCGCCAGTGTGGCGTTCAGTAAGATAAAGCCGCTTCGCATTCCATGCTAATATAGGCCAACGCAATTCATATAGCCGTTGATACCTAATGTGATTACACTAGTAAAATATATTGTTACTTTACTATCGTTTAGGTGCGCTGAATGAATCTGCGCCCTGAATTCTGGTAAAAAACATTATCGTAAATTACCATTTCTTTCAACAGCTTACTAGTAAACAAGAAGTTAGCCTCCGTGAATATAAACGTCGCCGAATTGTTAAATGGGAATTACATTCTGTTATTATTTGTGGTCCTCGCGCTTGGGCTATGTCTCGGAAAGTTACGACTTGGTTCGATCCAACTGGGTAATTCCATTGGCGTTTTAGTCGTATCGCTGTTATTAGGCCAACAACATTTCAGCATTAACACCGATGCGCTTAATCTTGGCTTTATGCTGTTTATTTTCTGCGTCGGGGTCGAAGCCGGACCGAACTTTTTTTCCATTTTTTTTCGCGATGGGAAAAATTACCTAATGTTAGCACTGGTGATGGTTGGCAGTGCGCTGGTGATCGCCTTAGGGTTAGGTAAGCTGTTTGGCTGGGATATTGGCCTGACGGCCGGTATGTTAGCAGGCTCTATGACGTCGACACCGGTTCTGGTCGGTGCTGGCGATACACTGCGTCATTCCGGCATGGAAAGCAGGCAGCTCTCACTGGCACTGGATAATCTGAGCCTCGGGTATGCCTTAACCTATTTAATCGGTCTGGTGAGTTTGATTGTTGGTGCGCGTTACTTGCCGAAATTGCAGCATCAGGACTTACAGACCAGCGCCCAGCAAATCGCCCGCGAACGTGGCCTGGACACTGATGCCAACCGTAAGGTTTATTTACCGGTGATCCGCGCCTATCGCGTCGGCCCGGAGCTCGTGGCCTGGACCGACGGCAAAAATCTGCGTGAACTGGGTATTTATCGACAAACCGGCTGCTACATTGAACGTATTCGACGTAACGGGATTCTTGCAAATCCAGACGGTGATGCCGTGCTACAAATGGGCGATGAAATAGCGTTGGTAGGCTATCCCGACGCCCATGCCCGACTCGATCCCAGCTTCCGTAACGGTAAAGAAGTTTTCGATCGTGACCTTCTCGACATGCGTATCGTCACTGAAGAAGTGGTCGTTAAAAACCATAACGCTGTAGGTAAACGTCTCGCACAACTGAAGTTGACCGATCACGGTTGCTTCCTTAACCGCGTCATTCGTAGCCAGATTGAGATGCCGATAGATGACAACGTCGTGCTTAACAAAGGTGACGTTTTACAAGTCAGCGGTGATGCCCGTCGCGTAAAAACCATCGCCGATCGCATCGGCTTTATCTCGATTCACAGCCAGGTCACTGACCTGCTGGCATTTTGCGCCTTCTTTGTTATTGGGCTGATGATCGGGATGATCACCTTCCAGTTCAGCACATTCAGTTTCGGCATGGGGAACGCTGCCGGGTTGTTATTCGCCGGAATTATGCTGGGCTTTATGCGTGCTAACCACCCGACCTTCGGTTACATTCCGCAAGGTGCATTAAGCATGGTGAAAGAGTTCGGCTTGATGGTGTTTATGGCAGGCGTTGGTCTGAGCGCCGGTAGCGGTATTAATAACGGCCTGGGCGCGATTGGCGGTCAGATGTTGATTGCCGGATTAATTGTCAGTCTTGTGCCCGTGGTTATCTGTTTCTTGTTCGGTGCTTATGTATTGCGAATGAACCGCGCACTGTTGTTCGGCGCAATGATGGGCGCACGCACCTGCGCGCCGGCAATGGAGATCATCAGTGATACAGCTCGCAGTAACATCCCTGCGCTGGGCTATGCGGGCACCTACGCAATCGCCAACGTCCTGCTGACGCTGGCAGGGACAATCATCGTCATGGTATGGCCAGGATTAGGATAAAACTGAAGTTGCCCTGAAAATGAAATTTTTTTGCACAACCGCAGAACTTTTCCGCAGGGCATCAGTCTTAATTAGTGCCACTGCTTTTCTTTGATGTCCCCATTTTGTGGAGCCCATCAACCCCGCCATTTCGGTTCAAGGTTGATGGGTTTTTTGTTATCTAAAACTTATCTACTACCCTGCAACCCTCTCAACCATCCTCAAAATCTCCTCGCGCGATAGCGGCTTACGGTCGGTGACAAAATGCAGCGTCATCCCCTCAATAAACGCATCAAGCGCGCGGGCGGTTCCGGGTTCAAACCATTGTTCGAGCGTTTGCTGACTGCGCTGCATCCAGTTTTGCATTACCGTTTTTAATAGCGGTTTTCGGCTAGCCAGCGCGTAGAGCTGGTACATCAGCTCCATATTATCCGGCGTTGCAACCTGTGAGCTGTAGATCATATCGGTGATAGCCTGGCATGCGCCTTGAGCATCACTAACATCGCTAAAAAATGCCTGATATTGCCGGGACATAATCTCAGTAAAACTGCTGAACGCCTCCAGCAACAACTCATCAATTCCTGAAAAATAGTAGGTCATCGATCCCAACGGTACCCCGGCAAGGGTAGCAATTTTGCGGTGCGTAACAGCATGTATTCCGTAAAGTTTCACCGCCTCCAGCGTGGCCTGGATAATTTTTTCTCGCCGTTGCGGATCGTTAGCGCGACGCATGTCATTTCCTCTCTCTGCAATTGTGTACAAATGTACACAACCTTGCTAATGTTGTCTTCCCTCTTCTTATTTTGACGTGATCTATGACCGTAAATTCTTCACGTAATGCATTGAAACGCCGAACCTGGGCGCTGTTTATGTTCTTCTTTTTGCCAGGCCTGTTAATGGCGTCCTGGGCAACCCGTACGCCTGCTATCCGCGATATTCTCTCTGTCTCGATCGCTGAAATGGGCGGTGTTCTCTTTGGTCTGTCGATCGGTTCGATGAGCGGTATTCTCTGCTCGGCGTGGTTAGTGAAACGCTTTGGCACGCGTAATGTCATCCTGGTCACGATGTCCTGCGCATTGATCGGGATGATGATATTAAGTCTGGCACTCTGGCTGACATCGCCCCTGCTCTTTGCCGTTGGTCTCGGCGTCTTTGGGGCAAGTTTTGGTTCTGCGGAAGTGGCGATAAACGTTGAAGGTGCCGCCGTTGAGCGAGAAATGAATAAAACGGTTTTGCCAATGATGCACGGTTTTTATAGCCTGGGCACGCTGGCAGGCGCTGGTGTCGGGATGGCACTGACGGCCTTTGGCGTTCCGGCAACGGTGCACATTTTATTGGCGGCGCTGGTAGGTATCGCGCCTATTTATATCGCCATTCAGGCAATCCCTGACGGTACGGGCAAAAATGCTGCCGATGGCACCCAGCATGGCGAAAAAGGCATTCCTTTTTATCGCGATATCCAGTTGCTGCTGATAGGTGTTGTGGTGCTGGCGATGGCCTTTGCCGAAGGTTCTGCCAACGACTGGTTACCCTTATTAATGGTTGACGGTCACGGTTTTAGCCCTACTTCCGGCTCGCTGATTTATGCCGGTTTTACCCTGGGGATGACCGTTGGACGCTTCACCGGCGGTTGGTTCATCGACCGTTACAGTCGCGTTGCCGTGGTTCGGGCCAGTGCACTAATGGGGGCGTTGGGTATTGGGCTGATTATTTTTGTCGATAGCGCCTGGGTCGCTGGGGTGTCTGTTGTACTCTGGGGACTGGGTGCCTCGCTGGGCTTCCCGCTGACCATTTCTGCCGCCAGCGATACCGGCCCTGATGCACCAACCCGCGTCAGTGTGGTAGCAACGACCGGTTATCTGGCTTTCCTCGTCGGGCCGCCGCTGCTGGGCTATCTCGGCGAACATTATGGATTACGTAGTGCAATGCTGGTTGTACTGGCGCTGGTTATTCTCGCGGCTATTGTCGCGAAAGCCGTCGCCAAACCCGATACCAAAACGCAGACGGCGATGGAGAATAGTTGATGAGCATTAAATTAATTGCGGTAGACATGGATGGTACTTTCTTAAGCGATCAAAAAACCTATAACCGTGAGCGGTTTATGGCTCAGTATCAGCAAATGAAAGCACAAGGAATTCGCTTTGTAGTCGCCAGCGGGAATCAATATTATCAGTTGATCTCTTTCTTCCCTGAAATTGCTAATGAAATTGCCTTTGTGGCTGAAAACGGCGGCTGGGTAGTGAGCGAAGGCAAAGATGTTTTTAATGGCGAGCTGTCGAAGGATGCGTTTACTACTGTCGTGGAACATTTGCTGACGCGCCCGGAAGTGGAAATTATTGCCTGCGGAAAAAATAGCGCCTATACGCTCAAAAAATATGACGATGCCATGAAAACGGTGGCGGAAATGTATTATCACCGTCTGGAATACGTCGATAACTTTGACAACTTAGAGGATATCTTCTTTAAGTTTGGCCTGAATCTTTCCGATGAACTGATTCCACAAGTACAAAAAGCATTACATGAGGCCATCGGCGATATTATGGTGCCGGTCCACACCGGCAACGGCAGCATCGATCTGATTATCCCCGGCGTACATAAAGCCAATGGCCTTCGCCAACTGCAGAAATTATGGGGAATAGACGACAGCGAAGTGGTGGTCTTTGGCGATGGCGGTAACGATATTGAGATGCTGCGTCAGGCAGGCTTTAGTTTTGCAATGGAAAATGCCGGCAATGCGGTCGTCGCAGCGGCAAAATACCGGGCAGGCTCCAATAACCGTGAAGGCGTACTGGATGTGATCGATAAAGTGCTTAAACACGAAGCGCCATTTGACCAATAAAAACGGCAGCACGCCCGGCAACACAATACCTGAATGAAGGCTGCATAATTCGCGGAAATTAACCCGCTGCATTATTTCAGGCGAAATGTTTATGAAAAATTGTCTACTGTTGGGCGCGCTTTTAATGGGCTTTACTGGTGTGGCGATGGCGCAAAGTGTCACCGTCGATGTGCCGAGTGGATACAAAGTGGTTGTGGTTCCTGATTCAGTCAGCGTTCCACAAGCGGTCAGCGTCGCGACTGTGCCGCAAACCGTCTATGTGGCTCCTGCGCCAGCTCCGGCTTACCGCCCGCATCCTTATGTTCGCCATCTTGCCAGCGTAGGTGAAGGGATGGTTATCGAACACCAGATTGACGACCATCACCATTAATTCGAGAATGCCTGATCGCACAAAGCAATCAGGCATTTTTTTACCCTTCGTGAGAATTTCCCATCTGTTTATCTTTTAAAAAGATAACCATCAGCGACAGCCACAAAATTCCGTTGACAAGGTTGAAGAGATTAAACAGTCCGTTGCCCCCGTTCAGCCAGGCATGTTTGCTGATTTCAATACCGACGGTAAAGATCAGCATTTGCAGCATTCCCATCGCCGCAGAAACCGTACCTTTACTCATATCGCTGGCAAACAGGGTTAATCGCACCAGTCCCGCATTCGCCAGACCAATGCCGAAAGCATAAATACTTAACCCGGCGGTCATCCATAAATACGCGTGCGATGAGATAACCGTTGCCGCAGCAGCGACCAATAGACCAATCATAATCGGCCAGCCGCCCATAATAATCAGCGAACGTACGGTGCGGCGCGAGGTCAGACGCGCTAACAGCAAGTTACCCGCAATTAACGCCCCGAAAATAGGCACTTGCAGCAAGCCATATTCATAGCTGCTCAACTGCTCGCCGGTAATGATGATAATCGGCGACTGGGCGATCCACGCCAGCAACGGCAGACTAACGAATCCCAGCGCCAGCGCCCCCGCCACAAAGCGGCCGTTCTTCAGCACCAGCTTATAGTCACGACCGAGTTCTTTCAGTGACAGTTTCTCGCCTATACGCGTGGCGGTTTCAGGCATGGCTCGTTGCAGACCGAAAAAGGAGATCGCTGCCAATGCGGCAAACAAAACAAACATCCCCTCCCAGGGCAGCACATGGATCCACGCCGCGCCCACCAGCGGACCAAGTAGCGGAGCAATCAGCGCCACGTTCGCCATCAGCGCGGTGATCTTGATACAAACCGCCTCTTCGAAGGATTCCTGAATTGCGGCGTATCCCACAGCGCCAATGAAACAGAGGCTTATGCCCTGCAAGAAGCGCAACAGGGTGAATTGTTGTATGTTTTGCGCCAGTAATATTGCCAGACAGGTGACGATAAACCACACCACACCCGCCAGCATCACCGGACGGCGACCAATACGATCCGACAGCGGCCCCAGGAGCCATTGTAAAAACATCCCGCCTGCCAGATACGCGGTCATCGAAGTAGGAACCCAATCAATGCCCGCCTGATATTGTTCCACCACGGCCAACATACCGGGTTGAATCATATCGTTGCCGATATAGGTTGAAAATTCGTAAAGCACCAGACAGAGAGGGAAAAGTAACGCCTGACGTCCAAGCCTGGCACCGGAAGCTAATTTATTTTGCATGCAATTTCTTCGCCAATAATAATCGCGCAGAGTTTAATAAAAGCGCAGCTAACGAGAAAGCGAATTTTGTAGCTGAAACCACGGTTAAGCACATTCTTACATTATTGCGAGTATAGCTACGCTTTCTTTAAGTTTTATTTAACCTATGCCCGTTACAATCACCCACCGTAAACAGGCCGCTTGAGGGAAATAAGACGATGCCGCTTTACCCAGTTTAACCTGCACTTTATTCTCAACGACTTGCCTGTATTGGCTCCCTTTTAATCACTTTGCGTCGGGAAGTTATGCTGGAAAATTTGAATCTCTCTCTATTCTATCTTATTAACGCGACGCCAGACTCGGCTCCGTGGATGATCTCGTTGGCGATTTTTATTGCTAAAGATTTGATTACCGTGGTGCCGCTGCTGGCCGCGGTACTTTGGTTGTGGGGGCTTACAGCACAACGGCAACTGGTGATAAAAATCGCTATCGCGCTGGCGGTCAGCCTGTTTGTGTCCTGGACGATGGGACATCTTTTTCCGCACGACCGACCCTTTGTCGAAAATATCGGCTATAACTTCCTGCATCATGCGGCGGATGACTCATTCCCAAGCGATCACGGTACGGTGATTTTCACCTTTGCACTGGCATTTTTATGCTGGCATCGCCTGTGGTCCGGCTCACTTTTAATGGTGCTGGCCGTCATCATTGCCTGGTCGCGCGTTTATCTTGGCGTCCACTGGCCGCTGGATATGCTCGGTGGATTGCTGGCAGGTATGATTGGCTGCCTTAGTGCCCAGATTATCTGGCAAGCGATGGGGCATAAACTCTATCAACGTCTGCAATCGTGGTATCGCTTCTGTTTTGCATTACCGATCCGCAAAGGCTGGGTGCGTGACTGATCTCTGCTAAAAAGTGTAGTATTGAGCGGCTCGCTTCAATAACTATTCAGAGGGATTATGGAAACACGTCGCGAAGAGCGTATCGGGCAGCTGCTGCAAGAATTAAAACGCAGCGATAAGTTACATCTTAAAGACGCCGCCGCCCTGCTTGGGGTTTCGGAGATGACGATTCGTCGCGATCTGAACAACCACAGTGCGCCCGTCGTTTTGCTCGGCGGCTATATTGTTCTGGAACCGCGCAGTGCCAGCCATTATCTGTTAAGCGATCAAAAATCCCGCCTGGTGGAAGAAAAACGCCGGGCGGCAAAACTGGCTGCGACGCTGGTAGAACCCGATCAGACCCTCTTTTTTGACTGTGGCACCACCACGCCGTGGATTATTGAAGCGATTGATAATGAAATACCTTTCACCGCCGTTTGTTATTCGCTAAATACCTTTCTGGCGCTGAAAGAGAAACCCCATTGCCGCGCATTTCTGTGCGGTGGTGAATTTCACGCCAGCAACGCCATTTTCAAACCCATCGATTTTCAGCAAACGCTGAATAATTTTTGCCCGGATATCGCTTTTTATTCTGCGGCGGGCGTGCATGTCAGTAAAGGCGCTACCTGTTTTAATCTTGAAGAGTTGCCGGTAAAACACTGGGCCATGTCGATGGCGCAAAAGCATGTGCTGGTTGTCGACCACAGTAAATTTGGCAAGGTGCGTCCGGCGCGCATGGGTGACCTGAAACGCTTTGATATTGTGGTGAGCGATTGTTGCCCGGAAGATGAGTATGTGAAGTACGCGCAGACGCAGCGCATTAAGTTGATGTATTAATGACGTATAACCGGATGACGTTTCGCGCCATCCGGTTATCAGAAGATTAAGAGAACCAGCTGCCGAACCACTGATGGAATTTCATCATCACGAAATCCCACATCCGACCAAAGAATCCGCCCTCTTCCACATTTTCCATCACGATCAGCGGACGCTGCTCAATGGATTTACCGTTAAGCTGGAAATCAATGGTCCCGACAACCTGACCTTTTTTCAGCGGTGCGGTAAGCTGCGGTTCCGTTAACGTATAACTCGCTTTCAGGTTTTTCAGCTGCCCACGCGGTATGGTCACTGAGCCCGCTTCACCTGCCCCGAGATTCACTTCGCTCTTATCACCAAACCAGACGCGCTGAGTCACAAAGGTGGCATCAGGTTTAATTGGCGTCACGGTTTCAAAGAAGCGGAAACCCCAGGTCAATAATTTCTCAGACTCATTAAAACGGATACGGTCGGTTTTCGCCCCCAACACTACGGAGATTAAACGCATATCGCCCTGGGTAGCCGAAGCAACCAGATTATATCCCGCGCCTGCCGTGGTTCCTGTCTTCATGCCATCAACATTCAGATTGCTGCTCCACAGCAGACGGTTACGGTTAGGCTGACGAATTTTGTTGAAGGTGAACTCTTTCTCTTTATGAATGGCGTACTCTTCCGGCACATCGTGGATCAATGCTTTACCCAGCAATGCCATATCGCGCGCGGTGCTGAACTGCCCCGGCGCATCCAGGCCGTGCACCGTCTGGAAGGTAGTGTTGGTCAGACCCAGTTTTTTGGCATAACCATTCATCAGACCAATAAATGACTCCTGGCTCCCGGCAACGTAATCAGCCAGCGCAATACAGGCGTCATTACCGGACTGGATAATCACACCTTTGTTCAAGTCTGCCACCGAAACCTGATCGCCCGGTTTGAGGAACATTACCGATGAACCACGCAGTGCCGGATTTCCCGTCGCCCAGGCATCTTTACCGACCGTCACCATATCGGTGAGTTTAATCTTATCGGCCTTAAGCGCCTGCCCAACCACATAGCTGGTCATGATTTTAGTCAGGCTCGCGGGATCCAGTTTCTCATCCGCATTGCCTTCTGCCAGCACTTTACCGCTGGCGTAATCCATTAAAATCCATGCACGCGCATCCACGCTCGGCGCTTCAACGGTTTGTTCGGCCGCGAATGCCGTTGGGGCAAAAAGGAATAAAAATGCAGAACCCGCTGCAAGACCACGAAGGAGAGAGGAGTATTGCGTCATAAATGCCACCCGAGTATCCATTCAAAAAAAATACGTTATATCGCCGTATGATAAGTTCGGTGATTAATAACGCACACACAAACTTAAAGAAACCGTAAGTTGGTAAAGTTTTTAAAGTTTATGCAATATCCTGCCGCTTCGCTGCTTCTGGTGTCATTTTTTTGCCAGCTGTTGCTTAAAAGTTAACTTTACTTCACCATCGGAGTCCTGTTCAGTCTGTGGCTGCCTGTCGGAAAAGGGGTGAGTATGATTACGCTGTGGGGTCGGAATAATTCAACCAACGTAAAAAAAGTATTGCTGACGCTCGAAGAACTGGAACTACCTTATGAGCAAATTCTCGCGGGCCGTGAGTTTGGGATAAATCACGATGCTGATTTTCTGGCGATGAACCCTAACGGGCTGGTGCCGTTGTTGCGTGACGACGAAAGTGATCTCATTCTTTGGGAATCAAACGCCATTGTCCGCTATCTGGCGGCACAGTACGGGCAAAAACGCCTGTGGATCGACTCACCGGCACGTCGTGCGGAAGCGGAAAAATGGATGGACTGGGCAAACCAGACACTCAGTAATGCTCATCGCGGGATCCTGATGGGATTAGTCAGAACACCACCCGAAGAGCGCGATCAGGCCGCCATTGATGCCAGTTGCAAAGAGTGCGACGCCCTGTTTGCCCTGCTCGATGCGGAACTGGCAAAAGTAAAATGGTTCTCTGGCGACGAGTTTGGTGTGGGCGATATCGCTATCGCACCGTTCATCTACAATTTGTTTAACGTTGGCCTGACCTGGACACCGCGTCCAAATCTGCAACGCTGGTATCAGCAACTCACTGAACGCCCCGCAGTGCGCAAAGTGGTGATGATTCCCGTTAGCTAATTGCGTGGGCTAACTTTAAGTAATTCCCCACTGGACTCGTCGGTGAGAACGTATAAATAACCGTCGGGTCCAGTGCGAACATCACGAATTCGCTGCCCTCTGTCCGTTAAAATACGGCCATCTTCTGTCACTTTGTCGCCGTTGACGCTCATCACAATGACATCTTTATCTTTCAGCGCGCCTATAAATAATTTTTGCTGCCACTGGGGGAATTTATCGCTGTTATAGAAGGCCATGCCGCTCACAGCGGGCGAATCTTTCCAGTAAAAAACAGGTTGCTCGGTCCCGGCGACGATCTCCCCTTTCGCTTCCGGTATCTTAAAGCCTGAATAGTTGATTCCCCAGGTTGCCAGCGGCCAGCCGTAGTTTTTGCCTTTTTGCGGGATATTAATTTCATCACCACCGCGCGGGCCATGTTCATTCAGCCACAGTGCATTACTCCACGGATTCATCGCCATTCCTTGCGGATTACGAATGCCATAAGACCAGATCTCGGCGCGCGCACCGGATTCCTTTATAAAAGGATTATCATCCGGGATTTCGCCCAGAGCAATAAAAAGATAACCTTTACCGTCGAATACCAGCCGCCCGCCAAAATGGTTGCCGGTAGACAGTTTTGGCATCTGGCGGAAGACGGTGCGGAAGTCGGCCACTTTTGAGAGATCATCACTTAAGCGGCCATAACCCACAGCAGTTCCGGCTTTGCCATCATCGCCAACTTCGGAATAACTTAACCAGATGCGGCGAGACTGAGCAAAATCAGGCGCTAAAACCACGTCCAGCAGGCCGCCCTGCCCGTGCGCCCAAACGTCCGGAACTCCGGAAAGCGGCGCAGATAATCCTTTTCCTGCTTGCCAGTGACGCAACTCGCCGCCGCGCAGAGTGATTAACATACCGTGATTATCGGGTAAAAAGGCCAGTGCCCAGGGATGGTCGAGTTTGTCTTGCAGTACTTCGACATTTACCGTTGCAGGAGCCGCCCAGAGAGCGGAAGAAAGACAAATAAGGGGCACAAGGAAAAAGGATTGTCGATGCATAACGCCTCCGGATTGACTCTGGCTTAAAGCGTAGTCAGTGGAGGAGATAACAAATTCATTTTTACAAAAACTTAAACATGAAGGGGGAGACGCTTTCTCCCCCTTAGTTTTCAGGCCTTCTCAAGCATGGCGTGCTTCTGCAGGCTCTGGATACTCAGCGTTAAGCTCATCAGACAATTTTCAAGCTTATCGGCGTTGACGGTAATAACAGTCGGGCAATCATGGTGCCCACTCATCAAACATACTGCGGCTGTCGCTAATGCTTCTTCAGCATGATGAAGAGCACTCCACTCTTCCTGATCCAGATGAAGATTCAACCGCAGCGATTTATCGTGCAGTTCGCGATTCAGTTTAAAAAAGTTATCTCGTAGATGATTGCTTTCGCTGACGGACATGTATCCTTTTGCCTTCCTCAGTTGCACGTATGCAGCGAGGTCAACGCGTGCGTCGATCAACCGGTTCAGCAGATCGATTCGCTGTCTGTCAACGAACATACTTCGATCCTCCTCTTTCCAGCCTTGTTGCAATTAAATAGTATGGCTATTTTTTGAGCAAAATGCTGTCCAGGATCAATTCTTCACGCCAAATTAACAAAATTTACATTTCCTTCGCCTCCGCCAGCGAATGAGATTGCGATACAAATTTTATCCAGAACTCTGTAGAATCCCTGCCCTGACCTTTCCTGTAACTGAATATTTTTTAAGCTATGAGCAAAGTAACTCCCCAGCCGAAAATCGGCTTTGTTTCCCTTGGCTGTCCGAAAAACCTTGTCGATTCAGAGCGTATTCTCACCGAACTACGCACTGAAGGTTATGACGTGGTACCGAGCTATGACGATGCGGACATGGTGATCGTCAACACCTGCGGCTTTATTGACAGCGCGGTACAAGAATCACTGGAAGCCATTGGTGAAGCGTTGAATGAAAACGGCAAGGTAATTGTGACCGGTTGTCTGGGGGCAAAAGAAGATCAGATCCGCGAAGTCCACCCGAAAGTGCTGGAAATCACCGGGCCTCATAGCTATGAGCAGGTTCTGGAGCACGTTCATCACTACGTGCCAAAACCGAAACACAACCCATTCCTGAGCCTGGTGCCAGAACAAGGTGTGAAACTGACACCGCGTCATTATGCCTATCTGAAAATTTCAGAAGGCTGTAATCACCGCTGCACCTTCTGCATTATTCCGTCTATGCGCGGCGACCTGGTGAGCCGTCCGATTGGCGAAGTGTTAAGTGAAGCGAAACGTCTGGTAGATGCGGGCGTTAAAGAGATTCTGGTGATCTCGCAGGATACTTCCGCCTATGGCGTTGATGTTAAACATCGTACTGGCTTCCACAACGGCGAGCCGGTAAAAACCAGCATGGTCAGCCTGTGCGAACAGTTATCGAAACTGGGGATCTGGACACGTCTGCACTACGTTTACCCTTATCCGCATGTGGACGACGTCATCCCACTGATGGCAGAAGGCAAAATCCTGCCGTATCTGGACATTCCGTTGCAGCACGCCAGCCCGCGCATTCTCAAACTGATGAAGCGTCCGGGTTCTGTAGATCGCCAACTGGCGCGCATCAAACAGTGGCGCGAAATCTGCCCGGAACTGACCCTACGCTCAACCTTTATTGTCGGCTTCCCTGGCGAGACAGAAGAAGATTTCCAGATGCTACTCGACTTCCTGAAAGAAGCGCGTCTGGATCGCGTTGGCTGCTTTAAATACAGCCCGGTTGAAGGTGCAGACGCCAATGCCCTGCCTGACCAGGTTCCGGAAGAAGTGAAAGAAGAACGCTGGAACCGTTTCATGCAGCTGCAGCAGCAGATTTCCGCCGAGCGCCTGCAAGAGAAAGTGGGCCGTGAAATTCTGGTGATTATCGACGAAGTGGACGAAGAAGGCGCAATTGGTCGCAGCATGGCAGATGCACCGGAAATCGACGGCGCGGTTTATCTCAATGGTGAAACCAACGTTAAGCCGGGTGATATCCTGCGTGTGAAAGTCGAGCACGCCGATGAGTACGATTTGTGGGGTAGCCGGGTTTAATTAATTCAGGCCGGGCAAAATCATTTGTCCGGCCTGCGAATAATGATTACTGCCAGCTAATCTGTGCCCTGCCGTTTTTCTTACTCTTATACAGCCGCTCATCCGCCAGCATTTTCAAGCGTTCGACGGTAGGACATTCATTTGAATGTGCTACACCGATACTGGTACTTAAATTAATGCTTCCCACCTGGAAATGAACGATTTCTTTTAGAATCGATAGCAACTCTTCCAGCGTTCCACCCGTATAAATCACCGCAAATTCGTCACCGCCGAAGCGGTAGACTTTACCTTTATCTACCGGGATCTGTGATTTAAGGATTTTCACCACTTTCATCAACACTTCATCGCCCAGCAAATGACCGAAGGTGTCGTTAATGTTTTTGAATTTATCGACGTCAAACAGGCACAAATAACCGCCTTTTTCCGGCAGCGCTTTTAAATCTTCGTCAAAGGATTTTCTGCCCATTGCTTTGGTCAGGTCGTCCAGGAACGCCGAGTTATACATACTGTAGAGTTTTTTGACATCGGCAGCCGAAAAGAAAAGCCCGCCATCCAGTACGCGTTCAAAATGGTTATTAATGATGGCTTCTTTCTCCACAATACCACGATTAATCACTCTGCGTACCAGATAGAGGCAACTGGCACCCGATATCACTGCCACCAATGCGGCAAAGAAAATAATCAATGTACAAACCCGCAAATAAACATCTTTTTTATACGCAAATACATACAATCCGGTCGGCAAATAGGCGAAGTGCTCCATCGCTTCCGAAACGGTGAAGATGGCGTTTTTAGCATTATATTCATCACCGGTCACCGGTTTACCGTTCTTAAACAGAGAGAACATCAGGTTCTCGCTGTCCATCGCCAGCGATTTTGACAGTAAAGAAAAACGCTCCAGACCAAGCAAAAATATCAGACTACGATTGTGAGTTACCGGATAGAGGTAATAGACGAAGGTTTTACCGTCAAAAGAGATAAACCCTGTATTTTTGACATGTCGATACTTCACAACCTGCATAATATCTGCACAATAATTTTTCTCGAACTCCTTTACCTGAATACATTCGTCACTGGAAATCAGATAAGGACCGACATCGTACAAGTAAGAGGGTGAAACCGAGTCAGCGTAAGCTGTGCGTAAGCCAACCAACAGCTGTTCCTCCGTGGGATTTAGCGTATTGATAAGATCAATTGCCACGCTACGCCGATATTCAGCAATATTTGCCACCGCAAAAGCAGTATCAATAACGGACTGTTTCAGGCTATACACCCGTTCCTTTACCATTTGAGTGTAGATCCCGCAGGCAACTGCTGAAATCATGATAAAAATCAGCAGACTGACTGTAAGTACGAACTTATTGATTCTGGACATACGTAAACTACTCTTTTACTAATTTTCCACTTTTATCCCAGGCGGAGAATGGCATGGGTTTCTGGTACAGATACCCTTGGGCCTGAACACATCCTAATTTGATTAATTCGCGCGCAACGTCTTCGCTCTCTACGCCTTCCGCAATCACCGGGATCCGGTTATAGCGTGCCAGATCGAAAATAATGCGCACAATTTTTCCCGCAGTACCGAAAATATCGCCGGTAAATTGCGAGTCCACCTTTATGCTGTCTGGATTAATTTCATAAAAACGTTTCAGGTTTGACAAACCGGTGCCAAAGTCATCAATCGATATCCGTACCCCTTGTTTACGCAGTTGTTCAATATTGAGATAAAAATGTTCATTAATTCGCTCGATCACGGTTTCAGTGATCTCAACACAGAGGCTGTTCGCCTTCAGGCCATTTTCTTTCATGATGGTGGTAAAACGCTCATGAAAGTGCGGTTCGTTTAACTGCCAGGGCGAAACATTAATATGCAGTAAGAAATCATCCTTCAGCGACGCACGCTGACTAAAATGTCTGAATTCACCCATTGCCGTTTTAATAATCTGATAACCCAGCTCATTGATAAACCCGATATCTTCAGCAATGGTAATGAACTTCAGCGGTGAAATGATCCCCCGCTCCGCAGAAACCCAACGGCACAACGCCTCCGCGCCCAGAATGGCGCGGGTGTTAATATCAACGATCGGTTGATAGACGAGGAATAGTTCGCCAATTTCCATTGCATGGCGAATATTACGCGCAATCCAGATATTCTCTTCTATTTCGTTGAGTTTCGCGTCATCACAAAAAATAAACTCGGAGAACATATGGTCACGGATACTGGAAATCGCCAGTTTCAGTTTTTCTGCGTAACTCCAGGCGTTTTCCCCCTGCAAAGGTTCACAAATGGCAGACTTATGGATGCGCAGATTGCGGTAGCCAAAGCTGCTGTCAAAATCGTTTACCATCGCTATTTTACGGGTAAATGTCTGTACATTTTCCCGACACAGAAGTAAATAGAGATCGGCATTGAATGTCACGATATCGCAGCATTGCGCATATTTCTCGGCAATTCGCTGACACAATTTCCTGACGATTTTATTGCGTTCATCAACACCAAACACCGCTTCCACGGCTTCCAGACCACACAGTTTGATGATCCCCACAGCCAGATACTGATTATTGTTGGACTCAATAATCGCCATATTTTTAATAAAACCGCTTTCCTGATCGTAAGAGATCAGTGAGAGCAATTTATTTGACCGTTCAATTTCGGCATCTTTCATTTCCGCGATCGAATTTTTGATGCTGATAATCTCTTTCGCATCGCCTTCGCGAATTTTCAGAGCCTCGATCTGATCCGTTGAGTCGGGCAAAAACGCCAGCGTATTAACCAGCTCGGTCATTTCAGAAAATTGCCGACGGAACACACGAGTGGTCATGAAATATACCACCAGCAACACGATAATAATGAACGCAAACGGTAGATAAAAAAGTTTATCTGATGCGTTCAATAAATTACCGCCAGGATAATAAAAATAGATTTCGAACAATGCATTATTTGGCACTGCTGATGTCTTTGCAATATACTCCGTATCGACAGAATCAATAATATTATAATTACCTTCGCTATTATAAATAATCAGTTTTTCACGAGCGAGTTGATTCTTGGCAATGATCTCATGACCTTGTTTCAAAAATAGAACTTCATCATTAGCGCTGATTTGATCAAGATACTCGTTCAGATACCGCCAGTTTAAATCGACATGAATTTTATCTACCGCTAACAAATCGTGATCTTTGCCGTTGATACGTAGCGTAAAAGAGATACATTTTTTACCCGGACGATCAAAGCAATTGTATGCCGGATTCCAGCTGTTGTTAGAGTCATCTGAAGCCACCGACCACGGTCGTTCCGATGGGTTAAAATCGGCAAAAATAACCCGCCCTGACTCGTCGACAAGCGGTCCATTTACTTGTTCCTGATGATAAACAACGATTTTATCATTCGCCCTCCGTGAAAAGAGATAATATTTATTATCATCAAGTACCAGTCCCACCGAGTCTAAAAATGGCATCATTTCCATTTTCAGAATCACGGCGCGTTGAATCTCCTCTGTATTTTTTTAATAAATACAGTGAGTCCTTTAATGTCAGGGCCGAACGTTCAATATCTTTAAAGAAATAGCCAACGTTTTTCTGAATAAGTTCAAAGCGGCTATCGGCACGTTTTACCGCGCGTTCCGATACCAGTTGATAGTTAATGATGAAAAAAAGACCAATAAATGACAGTGCTGCCAATAAAAATAAAATTATCAGCCTTATCTTTATCTTTTCGTATAAACTCAGCATGTTAATACATTTAACAAAATAACTATCTGAACGCTGTGCCGCTGCAAAAATAGTCCCTTGCTGCGGCTTTTTAACCAAATTACCCGATTCTACAAAATCAGCAGAAAGTTACAACACTTGCTTAGGGCAATAATTTCCTGTGAGGTGATTACCCTTTCAAGCAATATTCAAACGTAACTATCCTTTAATTTTCGGATCCAGCGCATCGCGTAAACCATCGCCCAACAAATTGAACGCCAGTACGGTCAGAAAAATAGCCAGGGCCGGAAAAACAGCGACATGCGGCGCGATAACCATATCCGCTCGTGCCTCATTGAGCATTGCTCCCCACTCTGGTGTCGGCGGCTGCGCACCGAGGCCGAGAAATGACAGGCTGGCGGCAGAGATAATCGAGGTGCCAATGCGCATGGTGAAAAACACCACGATAGACGAGACGGTCCCAGGCAAGATATGACGCAATAAAATGGTCATATCGCTGGCACCAATACTGCGTGCTGACTCAATAAAGGTTTGCTGTTTCAACACCAGCGTGTTGCCGCGCACCAGGCGGGCAAACGCGGGGATGGAAAAAATGGCGACTGCGATAATCACGTTAGCAATGCCGCTTCCCAACACCGCAACAACAGCGATCGCCAGTAAAATACCCGGGAAGGCAAACAGCACATCGCAAATGCGCATGATCAACCGATCCCACCAGCCTTCATAATATCCAGCCAACAAGCCCAGCAACGTCCCGATCGCCGCACCGATAAACACGGCAAACACGCCCGCCGCCAGCGAGATTTGCGCACCAACCAGGACACGGCTGAAAATGTCGCGCCCCAGTGAATCGACGCCAAACCAGTGCTGCAAAGAAGGTCCGTTATTCAGATTGTCATAATCAAAATAATTTTCGGCGTCATAGGGAGCGATCCAGCGTGCAAAAATGGCCACCACAATCAATAAAATAACGAATAATGCGGCGGTCATCGCCATATGCTGACGGCGAAATCGTCGCCAGAATTCATGCCACGGTGTACGCACCTGGTCAGGTTTGACCAGTGGCATGGCGTTTAACACCGCCTGACGTCGCCAGTTAAATAGTCGCATCCTTACTTGTACCTGATAGCCGGGTTAATGGCGGCGTAAAGCACATCCACCACTAAGTTGATAAGAATAAATTCCAGCGAGAAAAGCAGAATTTCCGCCTGAATCACCGGGTAATCGCGCATTTCTACGGAGTCAACGAGTAAGCGTCCAAGTCCGGGCCAGTTGAAAACTTTCTCCACCACGATAGAACCACCGAGCAAAAAGCCAAACTGTAAGCCCATCATGGTCACTACCGGGATCATCGCGTTGCGTAGCCCGTGTTTGAGGACAACCCAGGTTTCGCTCACCCCTTTCGCCCTCGCGGTACGCATATAATCTTCGCTTAAAACGTCGACAAATGACGCACGGGTAAAGCGCGCCATCACGGCGGCCACTGCCGCGCCGAGCGTCAGGGAGGGTAAAATGTAGTGCTGCCAACTGTCTGCTCCCACGGTAGGCAGCCAGCCCAGTTCAACGGAGAATACCTGAATTAAAAGCATCCCCAGCGCAAATGCCGGAAACGAGATCCCCGACACCGCAATGGTCATACTCAATCGATCCGGCCAACGATTACGCCAGACGGCGGCGATAATTCCCGCCGCCATACCAAATATCACCGCCCAGACCATACTGGTTATGGTCAGCCACAGCGTTGGCATAAAGCGGCTGGCAATCTCATCGGCAACCGGACGACGCGACACCATCGACAGGCCAAAATCCCCCTGCACAGCATTGCTGATATAGTGCCAGAACTGGTGATACAGCGGCTGATCCAACCCCAGCTGCTGACGCACCAGTTCTATAACCTGCGCATCAGCTTCAGGCCCGGCAATCAATCGCGCCGGATCGCCGGGCAGCATATGCACAAATAAAAACACCAGCACCGAGACGATAAACAGCGTCGGAATCAACCCCAGTAATCGTTTGATAACGTAATTAAGCATTCCACTCCCTGCGTTGCTTATTGCAAATCCGCGTCTTCAAAGCTGAAGCCGGTGTCTGGCATGATCCAAAAACCGGTCAGGTTTTTACTGTGTGCCGACACCAGTTTTTCTACCACCAGCGGGATCCACGGCGACTCTTGCCAGATGATATCCTGCGCCGCCTTATACAAGCGGGTCTTTTCCGCCGGATCATTAGTTTTCAGTGCCTGAGCCAGGAAGTCATCCACCTGTTTATTGCTGTAAAACGCGGTATTAAACAGCGTCGGTGGCCAGTTTTGCGAGGCAAACAACGGCGATAGTGCCCAGTCGGCTTCGCCGGTTGAAGCCGACCAGCCAGTGTAGAACATCCGCACGCCGCTCTCTTTTTGCCCTTTACCTTCAACTTCTGCCGCCCGCTGTCCGGCATCCATCGCAGTCACCTGGGCTTTAATCCCGACCTGCGCTAACTGCTGCTGGGTAAATTGCAGCACTTTCTGCGCGGTGCTGTGGTTATGTGACGACCACAGCGTGGTACTGAAACCGTTGGGATATCCCGCCTCTTTCAGTAATTCGCGCGCTTTCACTGGATCGTAAGGCCACGGTTTATAACTTTGCGCGTAGGCGATACTTGGCGGTACCACACCAGTAGCTGGCGTTGCATAGCCCGCAAAGGCAACTTTCACCAGCGCCGGACGGTTAATGGCGTAATTCAGCGCCTCACGGACCTTCGGGTTATCGAACGGCTTTTGCGTCACGTTCATACTGATATAACGCTGCATAATTGACGGACTGGCCATCAACTCGATATTTTTGTTTTTCTCCAGCAGTGTGGCCTGCTCGTAGGGAATGGGGAAAGCAAACTGCGCTTCACCGGTTTGCAGCATTGCCGCGCGGGTGTTGTTATCCGCCACCGGACGCCAGGTTATGCTGTCCAGTTTGGGCAATCCTGGCTGCCAGTAACCCGCGAATTTTTTCACCTTCACAAAATCGGTCTGATTCCAGGTATCCAGTTCATACGGTCCGGTTCCCACCGGATGAAAACCAATCTCCTTGCCATATTTTTCCAGCGCTGCCGGTGAAATCATCGCGGTCGCCGGATGGGCAAGAATATTAATAAACGCTGAGAACGGCTGTTTGAGAGTAATCTTTACTGTTGTTGGATCGATCGCCTCCGTTTTGGCAATATTCTTATACAGGTTATAGCGTTTAAGATGATTCGCCGGATCGCTGGCCCGGTCCAGATTCGCTTTTACCGCCGCGGCGTTGAAATCGGTGCCATCCTGGAATTTAATTCCTTCCCGCAATTTCACGGTGTATGTAAGGCCGTCATCGGAAACGGTATAACTCTCCGCCAGCACGTTTTTCAGTTTCATCTCTTTATCCAGACCAAACAGCCCCTGGTAAAACGATTTCGCTACGGCCTGAGATAACGTGTCATTTGCGTCATACGGATCGAGCGTGGTGAAGTTCGATCCTACCGCCACCACCACATCTTTGGCAGCGAATGCACAAGATGCCATCAACGCTGTCGCAATGCCCAACGCCACTAACCCACTACGGTGTACAGCTCTTGCCATTTTATTCTCCGCCTGAATGTTATCTACGCATGAATGCGTATTCTGATTGTGGTTGTGCGACGTAATGCCCCGGCCCGACGCATTGCAACGAGACGGCTGCCACCTCTTCGCCACGCAGATGAATATTGCTGGGAAGATCGTCCGACAGCAGTACACGCTGCGGTCGTTGTCGGGACGGTTCAGCGACCGGAACTGCCGCCAGTAATTTACGCGTATAAGGATGCTGCGGGTTTTCGAAGACCGCGCGCCGTGGACCAATTTCAACAATTTGTCCGAGATACATCACCGCCACACGATGACTAATCCGCTCTACCACGGCCATATCGTGGGAGATAAACAGATACGCAATGCCGAAATCACGCTGGAGATCGAGCAACAAGTTGATAATCTGCCCGCGAATAGAAACATCCAGCGCCGAAACGGCTTCGTCGGCAATGATCACTTTTGGATTCAATGCCAACGCGCGAGCAATGCAGATGCGCTGGCGCTGACCGCCGGAAAACTCATGCGGGTAACGCCAGGCATGTTCAGGTAACAGGCCCACGCGCTCCAGCAACCACGCAACGCGTGCAGCCGCGTCTTTACCTGGCAATAAACCGTGTACACGCAGCGGTTCGATAATCGAATCACCGATGGTCTGACGTGGGTCCAGCGAAGCGTAAGGGTCCTGAAAAATAAACTGAATATCCCGGCGCAATGCCTGAAGTTTGCCGGGTGACAAGGTATCGATTCTCTGACCGTTAAAGATAATTTCGCCGCCCTGCGATTCGACCAGGCGCAGCAACGCCCGCCCGGTAGTGGATTTACCGCTGCCAGACTCGCCCACCAGCGATAGCGTTTCGCCAGGCCAGAGATCAAAACTGACTTTCTCAACGGCATGCACTTCCCGCGTTACGCGATTCAACAAACCGCTGCGCAAAGGGAAACGGGTGACAAGATTACGCACCCGTAAAACAGGTTCGCCATCCACCACCGTTTTCTGCTCGATGGGGGGGGCCTGTTTCGCTGGATGTTCAAGCGATATCAACGGGAAACGTCGGGGATAATCTAACCCTTTCATCGCACCAAGTTGCGGAACAGCAGCTAACAGCGCACGGGTGTAAGGATGTTGCGGTGCATGAAAAATCTGTTCGACGGTACCCGTTTCCACCGCCTCGCCCTGATACATCACCAGTACCCGATCGGCAATCTCTGCCACCACGCCCATATCGTGAGTGATAAAGATAACGCCCATCGACATCTCTTTTTGCAATACTTTGATTAATTGCAGGATCTGCGCCTGAATAGTGACATCCAGCGCGGTGGTTGGCTCATCGGCAATCAGCACCGCCGGGCGGCATGACAGCGCCATCGCAATCATCACTCGCTGGCGCATCCCGCCAGAGAGTTGATGCGGATAACGTGAAAGAATGGTTTGTGCCTCAGGAATGCGTACCTGATCCAGCATCCGCTTCGCCTCGACCATCGCTTCTTCACGACTGGCGTTCTGATGCAGACGAATTGATTCGGCAATCTGTTCACCCACAGTAAATACCGGGTTCAGCGATGTCATCGGCTCCTGAAATATCATCGCCATATCCGCACCGCGAATATGGCGCATTTGTGCAGCGCTCTGCTCGCTAAGTTCAATCACTTCGCGACTGCGCCGCTGCAACAGCATTTTATCGCACTGTACTAAACCGCCCGCCTGTTCCAACAGGCGCATCAATGCCAACGCAGTCACTGACTTACCGGAGCCGGATTCGCCAACAATTGCCAGCGTCTCACCGCGTTGCAGACTAAAAGAGAGATTGCGGACCGCAGCTATTTTCTGCTGGTCCTGCATAAAGGCAATATTCAGATTTTCAACCGCCAGCACATTACCGGCATCAAGTTCATCACTGTGTGGCAACGGTGTCCCCTTTTTCACGGTAGATACCGGTGGTTGGCGTATCGCCTGCGTAGCCCCAGGCGCGATACATTCCTTCGGTGTTAAACGGTAGCGCGACATTCCCTTCATGGTCGATAGCGATTAAGCCACCGCTACCGCCAAGCGCAGGGAGTTTTTCCATTACTACCCGCTCGCAGGCTTCCGCGAGACTTAATCCGCCGTAATCCATTAACGCGGCGATGTCATATGCCGCCAGCGCGCGGATGAAGACTTCGCCCGTGCCGGTACAAGAAACCGCCACACTGGCGTTATTGGCGTAGCATCCGGCACCCACTAAGGGACTATCGCCAACTCGTCCGGGTAATTTATTGGTCATTCCGCCTGTGGACGTGGCTGCCGCCAAATTGCCGTCTAAATCCAACGCCACGGCCCCCACGGTGCCCATTTTCTGTTTTTCATCCAGTGGCGCACCGCTATGGTCGAGGACGGTTGCCCCTTCCTTGCGCGCTGCCAGTAGTTGTTCATAACGCAAAGGCGTGGAGAAAATCTCCGGCGAGACGCGCTCCATGCCACGAGCAAACGCAAAATTTTCTGCCCCTTCGCCAATCATCATCACATGCGGGCTTTGCTCCATCACCAGCCGGGCGGCAAGAACCGGATTACGCAGATGACTAACGCCCGCCACCGCACCGGCTTTCAGGGTGTTACCATCCATCACACAGGCGTCCAGTTCATGGGTTTCATCACGCGTAAAGACAGCGCCAATTCCGGCGTTAAACAGTGGACACTCTTCCAGCAGACGCACCGCTTCCGTCACCACATCCAGCGCACTTTCGCCCGCTTCCAGCATTTTCTGCCCGGTTTCAACAATGGCAGACAACGCCTCAATGTAGCGTAATTCCTGTTGCAGACTCATCTGCGCGCGGCTAATTGCACCTGCGCCACCATGAATTGCAATGACTGCTTTGCCCATAGTATTCGTCCATTAAGGGTGGCTCGCCACTTTTGCTATAAATATCAGAATTTTTATGAATTACTCATTCAATTTTTGAATATAGAAAGATGGATATGGCATGTAAAGGCAGGAGCCAACGCTACGCCCGAGGTGGCATACAGTCTGTGGCGTTTTTCTGACATAATAGGCAAATTCGATTTTGCCTCCGCAGGAGTGTTTTCATGGAATTTACCACCGGATTGATGTCGCTCGACACCGCGCTTAATGAGATGCTTTCTCGCGTCACCCCACTGACCGCCCAGGAAACGCTGCCACTGGTACAGTGTTTTGGTCGTATTCTGGCGAGCGATGTCGTTTCGCCGCTTGATGTTCCGGGGTTTGATAACTCCGCAATGGACGGCTACGCGGTGCGTTTAGCCGATATTGCCTCCAGGCAACCGCTGCCCGTTGCCGGTAAATCCTTTGCCGGTCAGCCGTACCATGGTGAATGGCCTGCGGGTACCTGCATTCGTATTATGACCGGTGCGCCGGTGCCGGAAGGCTGCGAAGCGGTGGTGATGCAGGAGCAGACTGAACAAACGGACAATGGCGTGCGTTTTACTGCTGAAGTGCGTAGCGGGCAAAATATTCGCCGTCGCGGTGAAGATATCTCTGCAGGTGCGGTTGTTTTCCCGGCGGGAACTCGCCTGACTACCGCTGAACTGCCAGTGATTGCTTCACTGGGGATTGCCGAAGTTCCGGTGATTCGTAAAGTGCGTGTAGCGCTTTTTTCTACCGGTGATGAACTCCAGTTGCCCGGTCAGCCACTGGGCGATGGCCAAATCTACGATACCAACCGTCTCGCCGTACACCTGATGTTAGAACAGTTGGGATGCGAGGTAATCAACTTAGGGATTATCCGCGACGATCCACATGCCCTGCGCGCCGCATTTATTGAAGCCGACAGCCAGGCGGATGTGGTGATCAGTTCCGGCGGTGTTTCAGTGGGTGAAGCGGATTACACCAAAACGATTCTTGAAGAGCTGGGGGAGATCGCCTTCTGGAAGCTGGCGATTAAACCAGGTAAACCGTTCGCGTTCGGTAAACTCAGCAATAGCTGGTTCTGCGGCCTGCCGGGCAACCCGGTTTCAGCGACGCTGACCTTCTATCAACTGGTACAGCCTTTGCTGGCAAAACTAAGCGGCAACACCGCCAGCGGCCTGCCCGCGCGCCAGCGCGTACGCACAGCGTCCCGCCTGAAAAAAACGCCAGGACGTCTTGATTTCCAGCGCGGCGTGCTGCAACGCAACGCCGACGGTGAACTTGAAGTGACGACCACCGGACATCAGGGTTCACATATATTTAGCTCCTTTAGTCTCGGCAACTGCTTTATCGTGCTGGAACGCGATCGCGGCAATGTGGACGTGGGCGAATGGGTGGAAGTAGAACCGTTTAACGCGTTGTTCGGAGGCCTGTAATGGCGGAACTCAGCGATCAGGAGATGCTGCGCTACAACCGGCAAATCATTCTGCGCGGTTTTGATTTTGACGGTCAGGAGGCGCTAAAAGATTCTCGTGTGCTGGTAGTCGGCCTCGGTGGACTCGGCTGCGCAGCTTCGCAGTATCTGGCAAGCGCCGGTGTCGGCAACCTGACGCTGCTCGACTTCGACACGGTTTCGCTCTCGAATCTGCAACGCCAGACACTGCACAGTGATGCCACGGTCGGGCAACCGAAGGTGGAATCCGCCCGTGACGCCCTGACGCGGATCAACCCACATATCGCGATTACGCCAGTCAATGCACTGCTAGATGACGCAGAACTTGCAGCATTGATTGCTGAACACGATCTGGTGCTCGACTGTACGGATAACGTTGCGGTACGTAATCAACTGAACGCAGGCTGTTTTGCCGCGAAAGTGCCGCTGGTTTCCGGCGCGGCAATTCGTATGGAAGGGCAAATCACGGTCTTCACTTATCAGGACGGCGAACCGTGCTATCGCTGCCTTAGCCGTTTGTTTGGCGAGAACGCGTTAACCTGCGTAGAAGCAGGCGTGATGGCACCGTTGATCGGCGTAATTGGTTCGTTGCAGGCAATGGAAGCGATCAAGCTGCTGGCAGGTTATGGCAAACCGGCCAGCGGGAAAATCGTCATGTACGATGCGATGACCTGTCAGTTTCGCGAAATGAAACTGATGCGTAATCCGGGGTGTGAGGTGTGCGGGCAGTAATTGCCACCTCCAGGCCAGATAAGACGCGTCACTCCGCCACGTCATCAGCAATTTATGAGGATGCAGAACGTCCGGTTAAATCGACGTTCTGCCAAACGCTCCCTGCCAGTCCTGCTTAAACTTCGCCACAGCGGCATCGACAGCCGGATAGCTAATGATCTGATGTGCGACATCCAGCGGCAGAGTAATTGATTCACATCCTGCCAGTAAGCAGTCCAGCGCCTGACGCGGGGTTTTGAAACTCGCTGCCAGCACTTTCGCCTGCGGCGCATGCATTTTCAATAACTGGTGTAAGTCGGTCACAGTCTGAATGCCGCTACCGCCCTGAGCATCAATACGATTAACGTAAGGCGCAACATATTCCGCACCTGCCAGCGCCGACAGCAGCCCTTGTGCTGCGCCATATACCGCGGTTCCCAGCGTTGGAATCCCTTCCGCTTTTAACATCTTAATAGCTGCCAGCCCCTCGGCGGTCACCGGAACTTTCACCACGATATCCGCAATAATAGAACGCAATTTACGTGCGTCATTCACCATCCCTTCAGCAGTGGTAGCCATTACTTGGGCAAACAGACGCCCCTGACCGCCCATCGCTTCATGAAGTTGCGGAAGCACAACATCCAGCGGTTTTTTACCCGCGGCGATAATGCTTGGGTTAGTGGTCACACCCGCCAGCGGAAAAATACGTGACAGCGCCTTCACCGCAACAACGTCTGAAGTATCCAGATACAGTTCCATAACCATCCTCAAAATGTACTTTTTGTCTGAATGTAGACTATCACGGGAAAACTCTCTGAACAGTTGACGCACATCAATCTAACTTTCATTCGAAAGTATTTTAATGTTTGAACGAAACAGAGAGGCAACTATGATTTTCAATATTCAGCGCTACTCGACCCATGATGGCCCCGGTATCCGCACGGTCGTATTTCTTAAAGGCTGTTCGCTGGGCTGCCGCTGGTGTCAGAACCCGGAAAGCCGCGCCCGCACGCAGGATCTGCTGTATGACGCACGACTGTGTCTGGAAGGCTGCGAGCTGTGCGCTAAGGCAGCGCCGGAAGTGATTGAGCGCGCGCTGAATGGTTTGCTTATTCATCGGGAAAAGTTAACCCCGGAGCATTTTACGGCGCTAACTGACTGCTGCCCGACACAGGCGTTAACCGTGTGTGGGGAAGTGAAAAGCGTTGAGGAGATCATGACGACCGTTCTGCGCGATAAACCGTTTTACGATCGCAGCGGCGGCGGTTTAACGCTTTCGGGTGGTGAGCCCTTTATGCTGCCGGAAATGGCGATGGCGCTACTGCAAGCCAGCCACGAGGCAGGCATTCATACTGCGGTAGAAACCTGTCTGCATGTGCCGTGGAAATATATCGCCCCTTCTCTGCCCTATATCGATCTGTTTCTTGCCGATTTAAAACACGTTGCCGACGCGCCGTTTAAACAGTGGACCGACGGTAACGCCGCCAGAGTGCTGGATAACCTGAAAAAACTCGCCGCAGCGGGCAAAAAAATCATTATCCGCGTGCCGCTGATTCAGGGCTTTAATGCCGACGAAACCTCTGTAAAAGCCATTACCGATTTTGCCGCCGACGAGCTGCACGTTGGCGAAATTCATTTTCTGCCCTACCACACGCTGGGCATCAACAAATATCACTTACTTAATCTGCCCTATGACGCCCCGGAAAAACCGCTTGATGCGCCAGAACTGCTCGACTTTGCCCAGCAGTATGCCTGCCAGAAAGGGTTAACCGCGACCTTACGAGGATAACAACCATGACCACACTGAAACTGGACACGCTCAGCGACCGCATTAAAGCGCACAAAAATGCGCTGGTGCATATTGTGAAACCGCCAGTCTGTACCGAGCGCGCGCAGCACTATACCGAGATGTATCAACAACATCTCGATAAGCCGATCCCGGTACGTCGCGCGCTGGCACTGGCGCATCACCTGGCGAATCGCACCATCTGGATCAAACACGATGAGTTGATCATTGGCAACCAGGCAAGCGAAGTTCGCGCCGCGCCGATCTTCCCGGAATATACTGTCTCGTGGATCGAAAAAGAGATTGATGATCTGGCAGATCGTCCCGGTGCTGGCTTTGCGGTGAGCGAAGAGAACAAACGCGTTCTGCATGAAGTGTGCCCGTGGTGGCGCGGTCAGACCGTACAGGATCGCTGCTACGGCATGTTTACCGATGAGCAAAAAGGTCTGCTGGCGACCGGAATCATTAAAGCGGAAGGCAATATGACCTCCGGCGATGCGCACCTGGCGGTGAATTTCCCGCTGCTGCTGGAAAAAGGGCTTGATGGTCTGCGCGAGAAAGTAGCGGAACGTCGCTCGCGCATCAACCTGACGGTGCTGGAAGATTTACACGGTGAGCAATTCCTGAAAGCGATTGATATCGTGCTGGTGGCAGTCAGTGAACACATTGAACGTTTCGCTGCCCTGGCGCGTGAAATGGCCGCGACCGAAACCCGCGAAAGCCGTCGCGATGAACTGCTGGCGATGGCAGAAAACTGCGATCTTATCGCCCACCAGCCGCCGCAGACTTTCTGGCAGGCGCTGCAACTGTGTTACTTCATCCAGTTGATTTTGCAGATCGAATCTAACGGTCACTCAGTATCGTTTGGTCGTATGGACCAGTATCTCTACCCGTACTATCGCCGCGACGTTGAACTCAACCAGACGCTGGATCGCGAACACGCCATCGAATTGCTGCATAGCTGCTGGCTGAAACTGCTGGAAGTGAACAAAATCCGCTCAGGCTCACACTCAAAAGCCTCTGCGGGAAGTCCTCTGTATCAGAACGTCACCATTGGCGGACAAAATCTGGTTGATGGTCAACCAATGGACGCGGTGAATCCACTCTCTTACGCGATCCTCGAATCCTGCGGTCGCCTGCGTTCCACTCAGCCTAACCTCAGCGTGCGTTACCACGCGGGAATGAGCAACGATTTCCTCGACGCCTGCGTACAGGTGATCCGTTGCGGCTTCGGGATGCCGGCGTTCAACAACGACGAAATCGTCATCCCGGAATTTATTAAACTCGGTATTGAACCGCAGGACGCTTACGACTATGCAGCGATTGGTTGTATCGAAACCGCCGTCGGTGGCAAATGGGGCTATCGCTGTACCGGCATGAGCTTTATCAACTTCGCCCGCGTGATGCTGGCGGCGCTGGAAGGCGGGCGTGATGCCACCAGCGGCAAAGTGTTCCTGCCACAAGAAAAAGCGTTGTCGGCAGGTAACTTCAACAACTTCGATGAAGTGATGGACGCGTGGGATACGCAAATCCGTTACTACACGCGTAAATCAATCGAAATCGAATATGTCGTCGACACCATGCTGGAAGAGAACGTGCACGATATTCTCTGCTCGGCGCTGGTGGATGACTGTATTGAGCGAGCGAAAAGTATCAAGCAAGGCGGCGCGAAATATGACTGGGTTTCTGGCCTGCAGGTTGGCATTGCCAACCTCGGCAACAGCCTGGCGGCAGTGAAGAAACTGGTGTTTGAACAGGGCGCGATTGGTCAGCAACAGCTGGCTGCCGCACTGGCGGATGACTTCGACGGCCTGACTCATGAGCAACTGCGTCAGCGGCTGATTAACGGTGCGCCGAAGTACGGCAACGACGATGATACTGTCGATACGCTGCTGGCTCGCGCTTATCAGACCTATATCGACGAACTGAAACAGTACCATAACCCGCGCTACGGTCGTGGTCCGGTTGGCGGCAACTATTACGCGGGTACGTCGTCTATCTCCGCTAACGTACCGTTTGGCGCGCAGACTATGGCAACGCCGGACGGACGTAAAGCGCATACCCCGCTGGCAGAAGGCGCAAGCCCGGCTTCCGGTACTGACCATCTCGGCCCAACGGCAGTCATTGGATCGGTGGGTAAACTGCCTACAGCAGCGATTCTCGGCGGCGTGTTGCTCAACCAGAAACTGAATCCGGCGACGCTGGAGAACGAATCTGACAAGCAGAAACTGATGATCCTGCTCCGTACCTTCTTCGAGGTGCATAAAGGCTGGCATATTCAGTACAACATCGTTTCCCGCGAAACGCTGCTGGAGGCGAAAAAACATCCCGATCAGTATCGCGATCTGGTAGTGCGTGTCGCGGGCTATTCCGCCTTCTTCACCGCGCTCTCTCCAGACGCTCAAGACGATATCATCGCCCGTACTGAACATATGCTGTAATCTCCTCGGCCCGGCGGCGTCGTCGCCGGGCTAAATCATTCACATCATCAATTTCATCCTTACTTTCATTCGAAATATAATTTGTGCTCTACGTCACATTGTTATTACACTGTTACGGTTTCATTTTCGAGCCGGGAGCACACCTATGAGCGTAAAAGTTATCGTCACAGATATGGACGGTACTTTTCTTAACGACGTCAAAACGTACAACCAACCACGTTTTATGGCGCAATATCAGGAACTGAAAAAGCGCGGCATTGAGTTCGTTGTCGCCAGCGGTAATCAGTATTACCAGCTTATTTCGTTCTTTCCTGAGCTAAAGGATGAGATCTCTTTTGTCGCGGAAAACGGCGCACTGGTTTACGAACATGGCAAGCAGTTGTTCCACGGCGAACTGACCCGACATGAATCGCGGATTGTGATTGGCGAGTTGCTAAAAGATAAGCAACTCAATTTTGTCGCCTGCGGTCTGCAAAGTGCATATGTCAGCGAAAATGCCCCCGAAGCATTTGTCGCACTGATGGCAAAACACTACCATCGCCTGAAACCTGTAAAAGATTATCAGGAAATTGACGACGTACTGTTCAAGTTTTCGCTCAACCTGCCGGATGAACAAATCCCGTTAGTGATCGACAAACTGCACATAGCGCTGGATGGCATTATGAAACCCGTCACCAGTGGTTTTGGCTTTATCGACCTGATTATTCCCGGTCTACATAAAGCAAACGGTATTTCGCGGTTACTGAAACGCTGGGATCTGTCACCGCAAAATGTGGTAGCGATTGGCGACAGCGGTAACGATGCGGAGATGCTGAAAATGGCGCGTTATTCCTTTGCGATGGGCAATGCTGCGGAAAACATTAAACAAATCGCCCGTTACGCTACCGATGATAATAATCATGAAGGCGCGCTGAATGTGATTCAGGCTGTGCTGGATAACACATCCCCTTTTAACAGCTGACCTCTCTACCGGAGCCATGCGCTCCGGTTTTCCCTTCTTTTTACATCCTGTACATCACATCAAATCATTAAACTTGCATTAACTTATTTATAACTTATATTGTCACATGCAAATCATCATAGTTTCGAATGAAAGTTATGCGAGGTGGTTATGGCTTCTACTTTTACCAGCGACACATTGCCTGCCGATCACAAAGCAGCTATCCGTCAGATGAAGCACGCGCTGCGGGCGCAGCTTGGCGACGTCCAGCAGATCTTTAATCAGCTAAGCGATGACATTGCCACGCGAGTGGCTGAAATCAACGCACTCAAAGCACAGGGCGATGCCGTCTGGCCGGTGCTGTCTTATGCCGATATCAAAGCAGGTCATGTTACTGCAGAGCAGCGCGAACAGATTAAACGTCGCGGTTGTGCGGTGATAAAAGGCCATTTCCCCCGCGAACAAGCGCTAGGCTGGGATCAGTCGATGCTGGACTATCTGGACCGCAACCGCTTTGACGAGGTCTACAAAGGCCCCGGCGATAATTTCTTCGGGACGCTCAGCGCTTCACGTCCCGAGATTTACCCCATCTACTGGTCGCAGGCGCAAATGCAGGCTCGCCAGAGTGAAGAAATGGCGAATGCGCAGTCGTTTCTCAATCGTCTGTGGACATTTGAAAGTGATGGAAAGCAATGGTTTAACCCGGATGTAAGCGTCATCTACCCTTACCGTATCCGCCGCCGTCCGCCCGGAACGACCTCCAAAGGTCTTGGAGCGCATACCGACTCCGGGGCACTGGAACGCTGGCTGCTTCCAGCGTATCAGCGCGTTTTCGCCAACGTCTTTAACGGCAATCTGGCGCAATATGATCCCTGGCATGCGGCACATCGTACGGAAGTTGAAGAGTACACGGTGGACAACACCACCAAATGTTCCGTGTTTCGGACATTCCAGGGCTGGACAGCGCTCTCTGATATGCTGCCTGGTCAGGGGCTGCTGCACGTCGTGCCCATTCCTGAAGCCATGGCGTACGTACTGTTACGTCCGCTGCTTGATGATGTGCCGGAGGATGAACTGTGCGGCGTAGCGCCCGGAAGAGTATTGCCGGTATCAGAGCAATGGCATCCACTGTTGATTGAGGCGTTAACCAGCATTCCAAAACTCGAAGCCGGAGACTCCGTCTGGTGGCACTACGACGTCATCCATTCCGTTGCCCCCGTTGAAAATCAACAGGGTTGGGGCAACGTGATGTACATTCCTGCGGCACCGATGTGCGAGAAAAATCTTGCCTACGCGCACAAGGTGAAGGCCGCACTGGAAAAAGGCGCATCGCCGGGCGACTTCCCGCGCGAGGACTATGAAACAAACTGGGAAGGACGCTTTACGCTTGCCGACCTCAACATTCACGGTAAGCGAGCGTTGGGCATGGATGTTTGAGAGTTAATGGAAGTGAATTGATGTGGGATTAAGAAAATCGATTCGACGTTACTCAGATTGCTGACAAGTGCGCTTTCTTAATGCCTGATGCGCTACGCTTATCTGGCCTACAAAGTCCTGCAGATTCAATATATTACAGGTACTGCGTAGATACTGTTATGGCCTGCAAGTTTTTTCCTGGTCCGGTTTCCCGGATTGC
>ERZ1034865.65-NODE-65-length-81941-cov-57.069438_pt1 | contig 81941 bp, 106 predicted proteins | sample MGYA00520632_ERZ1034865 | MGnify/ENA primary metagenome ERZ1034865 (study PRJEB33766, sample SAMN09781738) | gut metagenome | biome: gut microbiome | host: Homo sapiens | place: Madagascar | study: EMG produced TPA metagenomics assembly of the PRJNA485056 data set...
ATACAAGATATACATATATACTATATACTATAATGACAAGTTACGATTTGTGGCACAAAACGTAACTTTTGACAGGATTTCACCCATAAAAGTTCCGGTTGGAATAGATTTATGTTTTTGACTCAATATTTCTTGAAAAAGCTATGGGAAGTAATTTTGAAAATTATGGAAAATTCCTTCCAAAATTTTGATTTTTGATTCTTCCTGTATTTATTTATGTTTTCCTCCAGAGTTTCTTGTAAAACCTATGGAGAACCAAATTACCAAAAGTTCCGGTTGTGTTTCTTCCAATTATCCAAAAATCATTCCTAGTTTATCTAAGAACAGTTACTGGTTATACTTTACACTTGTAAAGCGTTTCAGGCATAGAAAAAGCAGGCAAGTGTTTTGCCTGCCTGCTTAATCAGGAACAGTTACATGACAACCTGAGTCAGGTCTTCAACTTTTTCCTTCTCAAAGTCATCCCAGTCCTTGTACTCTGGCTCTTTCGTCAGGTCATGGTCAACCCATGCAATGTCTTTCGGTCTTGCAGGGGAGAACTCAGCGAACTTGTGAGTTGACTCATCCTCAGCGATAAACTTTGCGCCATTGCCATACTGCTTATTCCATCTGTGAAGAATGAACATTGTGAAATCAACCTCCTATATTGGTTATATCAAGATATGCTATAATATAGCAAGCTCTCAACCATCAAGGACTGCTGATAAACTGTGTTTACTAGGTAGGCTGATAAACTTATCAGAAAAACAAAAAGCCCTCTGAGAGGGATTCTCAGGGGCTTTCAGTACTGTTTACTTCAGAGCTGCTTTGATTGCCATAATCAAGCGCATCTTGTAGATTTTAGGGTTGTTATAGACCTTACAGAAGATACCATGCTCAGAGGTGTACTGAACAAGCTGTTCAACGGACATCTTGGAGAACTTCTCAGGGTTATAACCCTGATTGGTTTTCTGGTTGGTCTCTGTCAGGCTCTTAACAGGCTTGACTTCCTTGACTTCCTCAACCTTGACCATCTTTCTGACCTTCTTGACACCAGTGGATTTCTCAAGAGCCTTGTCCAGCATATCGAAGTATCTCAGCTGGTCACCCTCACCACCGTCAACCGCAGCGTTGATGGTTTCGGACTTATCAGACAGTGTCTGTACAAAGACTTCATCCATATCAGCGCCGTCTGCATACAGGTAGTAGATGTTGCAGCACTCAGTCTGACCGCTTCTGCAGATTCTATCTTCAGCCTGTGTGATGTTGCCGACAACCCAGTCAAAGTCATTGATAATCATGTTGTAGGCTTTAGTAAGGGTAACACCCACACCACCAGCAATGATGTTCATGACCATAACCTGAGCATCACCCTTCTGGAACTCAGTGATAGCAGCGTCCTTTGCTTGGTCAGACATGCCACCTACCAGCTTTACCACGTTGCCCTTGAAGGATTTCTCAATTGCAGTAACCACATCAGTGAAGCAGGTAACAATAACAACCTTCTTGCCTTCCCAGATGATGTTATTGGCGAACTCAATTGACTCACCAACCTTCTGCTGAGCAAGAACCTTCTTTGCTCTCATCAGTCGGGCAAGGTCTTCAGCATTGTGATTGGAACGGTTCTGGAGATACTGAGCAATTTCATACCGGTACTCACTCAGGTCAACCTCTACAGGAATCATCATGCGCTGCTTCTTCAGGTTGGGCAGAACGTCCTTCTTGAGGTGGCGAACCATGAATGCTTTCAACTGTTCATTGAGGTCTGCATCGTTAGAGTTGCCGTTGTAATCCCAACCGAAACTGTTGTACTGTGGGTCACAGTAGACCTGTGCAAAATTCTTGAAAGCATACTTGCCACGGGTGAGGGGGTGCCGGATAGCCTTCAGAATGTTGTATACATTCTTGTTTCGGTTAGTCTTTGGAGTACCAGTAATGGGGTAGACCCATCCAGCGGTAGCAGCGATACGCAGGACAGCGTAAGCACGCTTGCTTTCTGGGATTCCAGAGTTGCTAACTGCCTGAATGTAGTGTGCCTCATCAATCATAACCACCTGGAACATCTCATCCTCAAGCTGCTTCTGGAACTTATCCAGGCTAGAGTAGCCGATGATGTTCCACCCATCCACAGTCTGGAATTTGTCTGCAGAGTATAGGATGTGGACTTTGGCGTTGGGATTGACGTGGAGAATTTCTTTCTTCCAGTTCAGTCTCAAGGACGGTGGGCAGATGACCAGCTTCTTCATGGGCAGGCTTTCACCAACCAGAACCTGTTCAAAGGTCTTACCAGCGCCCATATCGTTGGCGTTGAGCATGACCTTTCTGTCCAGCAGTTTGGTGGCATCCTGAATCTGGAACGGATAAGGTGCGAACTTCAGAGGGCACTTGGTATAGTCAATCAGCTCATAGTTGGTAGACCAGCTTTGAACCAGGTCTGCCCAGGGCTTCAGCTCATCCATGTTCAGGTTAGTGAACTGGTGGTTGTTCAGCTCGTTATAGAGTGCCAGAGCGTACTCAATGTACACGTCCCAGGTCTTTGTGTCCTTGTCAAAGGACATATAAGGGATAGCATGAAAAACGTCCACCAGCTCATTGTTATACGGAACTGTGAGAACCAGGGTGTCAAGAGTGTAGGTAGAACGGCTGACTTTCAGCTTAATGCTCTGGCTGAGGGTCTGTTCCTTCTGCTTCCCAAGCAGCTCATCCAGGTTGTCGTAAACCATCTGGATATTGGTAACAGAGTAACCAACCTTGATAAACTCATCAACCAGTGGCTGTACAGCGTCCCAACGGATGTTCAGAATCCACTTGCCATCGGGTTTAGACCATCTGAATGTGGTCTTGTCCAGCTGGTTCTTGATGAAGTCACTGATGGAGCGGTTGAAGTTCCAGGACAGCTTAACCTGTTCACGGGTGAACCCTTCCACCTTGACTTCCTGAATCTTGCTCTGGTAGTGATTGATGGTCTCCTGAATCTGGTCTGCGTACTTGGAAAGCTGGGTCTTAGAGTAGCCCTTGAGAACCACTGCCACAGTATAAGCTTCCCAGTCAGTCAGGTCATTCTTCTCACTGAGCCAGTTCATACGGCTGTAGTCGAACTTGTTATACCCCCGGTTGTCAATATCAATCGGGGCACCCTCACCCAGCATGTAGCGGTTCAGGGTCATCAGCTCATTTTTGCTCAGAATACTCATAAATGGTTCTCCTTCCAAGGGGGTTTGTTATCTTACACTGTTATCATACTACGATTTTACATAAAAGTAAAGCCCTTTTTCAAAATTTATTGAAAGAAAAACCCTGTACTGTGTAAGTACAGGGCATTTTTGTTGTTTATATGAACTCGTATGGCATAGCGTTTCTGAATGTGATGCCATAGTTGGTCAATTTGTCACGCCCTATAAGGGCATAAGTGAGAGCACAAGCGAAATGGTCTGCACCTACTCTAGTGGCACGTTGGAAAATGTAACCATCTGCTTCCTCATCCATGATACGGGTGTTCTTCAGGTGAAGCGTCAGTGTGGCAATCTTCTCGTTCCACGGGAACAGACCAATCAATTTACCTTTCATGACATGAAGCATGCGCTGTATCTTGACTGTCTTGTCAACTAGAATCTCGTGTGCTGTCTCATTGTACTGGTCTTTGAAGCGAACTTTTGCTTGAGGGTCTTTGGAGGTTGTCCAGTAGCAGGAGTACCATGCAGCTGGGTACTGTGAGAACCCATAGCCGTTACGGTCAGCGCCGTAACCAGCATCAGCTACAACAATGTTAGGCTGATATGCTCGTAGGACTGAGCAGAAGTATGTTACAGACTTCAATGGCTGTGTAGACTCATCCTGTACACTATACAGGTTGAGCAGGTCTACCATTCCATTAGGCTTGATGCCTAGAACAACCATGTAGCTGATGTCACCCCAGTCGATACCAGCAGCAATAGCAGCATAAGAGCTTGTTCTGGAAAGAACCTCAGCGGGCAGTCTTATAGCAGCACGCACGTCTGCCTCAGTAATCAGCAAGCCCTCAGATGCGTATGGTTCACCAATAACATAGTTGTAGAAAAGCTGCTTGGAAGTATAGTTGAACTTTCTGCGCATGATGTCATCTGCGCTTATCCAAACAGCGTCCAACTGACTGATGTGATAACCTCTGGTTTCCTTGATACTGGGGTATTGAGCAACCCACTCACCTACCGCCCACCGGTCAAGCTCTCCCTTGCACTTCTTACAGCCTATGATAAAGGTGCCATCTTCCACCTCATGGGTGACCGGGTCAACGCCTTTAGGCTTTACCTGTATGAGGTTGTCTTCAAACGTCAGGAACTGCTTATAGCCACAGTGTGGGCATGTGTGGATATACCGCATCTGGTCTGACTTCTGGTATATGGCATTGATACCCTTTCCAGGGATTGTAGGTGTGCTCCATCTTCTCATCAGTCCATATGCAGATGACTTTAGACCTTCTTGGAAAGAAAGCTCCACGCCCTCTTTCATTCTGTCATATTCGTCTATGCTCAAAAAATCTGTATCAGCGCCTTCACCCAAAGCACTACCCCAGCCAGAGCGCATAAACAAATAGCTGTTCAGAATCTTCTTTGTGCTAACTGAGTTGAGGTTATTGTCAATAAGGCTCTTGAAGTAATCAGAATCTTGAAACACTGGAGAAATACGTGACTTGGAAAAATCTACCATCTGCTGGTTTCTGGGAAAGATATACATAGCCTTGGTAGTGTCGTGTACAGTGAGAAAGTGTAGGACTTCAGTCATGCCTACCTCAGACAGACCAAGCTGACGTGACTTCTCAATAACCTTATTGGGGTGACGGTCGTCAAGAATAGCCTGCTGCCAAGGTCTGTGTTTGAATGGGTTTTTCGTGCTTATAAATGTTGTGGGCTTGCCCTTGATAGTCTTATATTTCAAAGCCCAGAGGGATGTAAACCGCCTTGTAAAGGCATCCTCAAGCATCAACCTCTGGTCGTGTTCTGATGGTTTGTAGCTCTGAACCTCCTGCATGAGGGAATCCATTGAGGACTGAGCTGCCTTTGAATCTTCAGCCAGTAAATCAGGCTGAGTAATTATGGGTGTTCTTTTTACAGGCATGATTAAACCTTCTTTCTTTACAGGTACATAAACTGTTTATACTGGGTATAATGTCCATGTCCTCTTTATCCCGGCAGGCTTTTGTTATAGCAACAGTCCTACAGCAGTAGGTAAACTTACCAAACAACCCCCTAAAACAAAAATAGGACAGCCAGCAGCTGTCCTATCAGTGTGTTATTCGTTACAGATAGATTTTCTTATCGGCAGGAAGTTTCATCCATTCCTTATTCACCCCTGAATCCTTGTGGATGTACTCTGCTGGAACTACCTTTTCACGGGCTTTCCAGAGGTCATCCCAGGTGTCAATCTTCCACACCTTGCCGGTAGTTCTCAGTTCATCTGCCAGACGGTCGTTATGGTAGCCCACATACCGGGAATCATTTGACCGGAAAAGTTTCATGAAGGAGCTTGCCAAGGTTTCCAGCTGGAAGTTGTCCAGCTTGAGGTCTGCTCTAAGCAGGACACAAGCCTGTTCAAGCTCAGCCTTTTCCTCATCCGTCCACTTGTGGTAGATTTTCTTGGTCTTGCCTGTGGCTGGGTCAGTCACCTTCTTAGTAACCAAATCAGTCAGACCAAAGGCAAATGCCAGTCCGTCTGTCAGAGCTACGGCATCATGCTCCCCAATCATAAGGGTTGGTGGTTCAATGTCCATCAAGGCAACCTCATGGAGTGCCTGAAGGAAATTCCAGATACTGAACCGCCCAAAGTAGGACACAGACTGGAGTGCAAACCACAGCCTGTCAAAGTTTGCCTGTGAGTTGCCCTTTCCACCCTTGTTGAGGACTTTCTCAAGATAGTGATACTGATGGCCCTCAGTCAGTGTCTTATAAGACATGATTGTGTCTATGAGGTGAACCCTCTGCTTGATTTTGTCCTTTTGGTATGGAACAAGGCTCTGGTAGTTCTTCCACCAGTCACCCCACTTCTCAGGGTCAAACCGCTCCAGAGCAGCAGGGTGTGGAAGCTCATTGAACAGTACAAATGACCCTGCCAGGTCATAGGTAACAGCATATAGGAAGCACCACCATACAGTTTCCTCAAGCATGTAGTGGTGTTCTTTGACCACCTCTCTCATGTAGCTGAGTGCTGGGTCAATGTCACGGGCTTTCTTACTGTTCTGACAGAAGTCGTAGAACAGTTGAAGGTTATCTTTCATTACATTTCTCCAGTCTGGAGATAGCGCTTGCACAGCTCTTTACGAATGCCTGTCCAGCCGTGCAGCTCTCCACGCAGTTCATCTGGGCATGTCAACTCTCGATAGTGCCAGATGTCCACACCATACTTGTCCTTCAGAATACCAGCAACTTGATTGTATTCCTCCAGCTCACGGTCAGCGTAGTAGCCCATATAGCGTGAAGCCTTAAAGAATTTGCGAAGGTAGCACAAGTTGCTCTCTACCACAATAAGCGGGAATCCAGAGCGCTCAGAAATGTCTTTTGCAGCTGCATTGTATTCGTCAAGGTGTTCCCTGTAGGACTTGTTCTGGATGTCTGTATCATAGCCCAAATAGTGAGCCATACCTTCAACCACAGTCTGACCAGAGCCAAACCAATCCAAGTGGTCAGGGTCAGAAATGAGTTCTGGAGAATAACCCCAGATGGTATCAAAGAATAAGTATGCCCCCATTGGTCCATAGAACCGCCAGTTGTTGATGATTTCCTGGTACATAGCATTGAAGCCCTGCTTGAGCAGGGGTGTGATGTAGCCGTCCAGGTCACCACCAGACAGTTGGTGGATGTTTCGGATGGCAGGCACCACGTTATCCATGTTCTTCAGATAACGCTTGTCAGGGTTGAAGTACATAGTAGGCTTCTCAGCTTTCCAAAACTCCAGCATCTTGTCAAAGTCGATATTCTTGAAGTCAGGAAATTCCTCAAAGAATCGGATAGCAGTTGAACAGGAGTAGCTGACTGAATAGGCGATACCCAGCCAGTACTTGTCAGCCTGAGTCATGTGCTTATCCTTGACGTATGGTCTGAGGGTCTGATACACCTCACCATCCATATAGCCAGTTTTCTCGTCAGGAGTCATCAGAAACATCATGTCATTCTGACGCTTCTCCAGGCTGTCACCTGGAATCTTGTAATCCAACATGTTTTCAGTTACCATTAGTTATTACCTCCAGTGTAATTGGTGTACTATAATAAAGTGCTCACTTAGCGCTTTCCACCCTTGTAGCTCTTGTTGTACCGCTTATGAGTCTTGTTAGGGTTGTTATGCTCAGACGGCTCCCAGGTGCCTTTACCATGGTAGCCACGCTGCTTGTAGGAACTGCTTGTGTAATGCTCCTTCATGCTGTACTTATCAGCAGCCGGGTATAGGCAGTTGATACTAGCACCGTCTGCCAGGTTGACCATGAGTTCAAGGAAACCATGCTGGAAGTCGTTCCCATCAATCGTACAGCCAGCAGCGTGAGGGTGACCACCACCCTGCCCAGTAATCTGCTTGGCGATTTCACCCAGAGGCATGCTGAGGTCTTTCTGGGTTCTCAGGGAAATAGTCTTGGGAAGATTCACAGCCATAAGGATGTCCAGCTCAGGATGCTGAGTCAGGCAGTAATCACTCACAGCAGAAACGTAATCAGAGCAGAACACGATACCAACCGTGTACTTAATACGGCGGGCAGAGTGGGAATGAGCAAACAGCATCTCACTCACCCACATGTTCTTCTCACAGCGCTGAGAAGTTTTCCTTGCCATAGCCTCATCCGTCTCAACCAGCATAAGAGCTTTCTCAGTGAACAGCTCTTCAGGCTTCTCAGGGGACACCTTACATACATCAAAGATGTAGTCTGTGAAGGCTTCTTCACCCATAAGGGAATACAAGGAGTTCAGACGGTTGGCATGGATACCAAACTCATCATCCTTCCACTTCCAGGTGTCGTAGCTATCCACCATAAAAGTGAAAAGGTTGTAGTGGTCAAAGTAGGAAACTGCTTCACGGTCAGGCAAGCCCATCATCCACTGCCACATCCAGTAGGTTCCACAGCGCTTGATACCATTGAAGTCAACCTCATTGACCTTTGCCCAGGGGTACTGGTTGAGGTGCTCAGCTGTCTCGTGATGGTCTCTGAGAACAACCACCTTGTGGTTCTCTTTACGCCAGTTGTCAAGTGCCTCAGCGGTCTCACGGTTGACGGAAATGTCACCAATGAACACTATGGTAATCTCACGGGGGTTGGCGTTCTTAATCATATCCATGACCCGGTCGTTGATACTGGAGTAGGTGCACGGGAACACCACTGGCTCATAGTTGTACTTCTTGCAGTAGGCACGGCAGATAATCTGCACGCCCACTCCGTCAAGGTCGTTATGTGCGAAAACATAAGCTTTCATCATAGTCTTTTCCTCCCTGTAGGGTAATCAGTGTATCTTTACATAATTTATTGTACTACTTTCTGCTTAAAAAGTAAAGGGCTTTTTGAAAGTTTTCCAAGAATTTTTGTAAAAGTCAGAAAATGCCTGTCCAGTCCAGAATCTCTACAGTATTCCCTTCAGGGATGAGCTCATTCATCACATCAAGGGTCTGTATTCCAAGGTTGTAGAAGTCCTTATTGAGGGGGATAGCCTGTAGCTTCAACTGGTTGTCATCATCCAGACCCACACCCACCACTATCCGGGGGCAGTTCATAGTAGACAGCTGAAGGTAGTCAACCTCATCTAGCCCTTCCCCATACAGCTTCTCAAGCTTCTCTCTGTCAAGGCTCTCACCAGCAGGTATCACCTCTTGTACAACTGCACTGTCAATCTCCAGTGCTAGGTGCTTATGCTCGTGTCGGTCTATGTTATACTCACGAAACGTAATCACGCTGTTTTTATGGATGCTCTTCACACACTCGTCAAAGGTCATTGTTATTTCCTCCTACAGGTATTACTCCTGGTCATTCTTCTTGTTGTAGCCCTCATACAGCTTCTTGAATAGGCTCTGTACATCCGGGTCATTACTGTCAAGAATCTCGTCAATCTTGGACATATTGGCAGCTGCAGCCTGTACAGAGTCAACTGCAGTGACTTCCTGCTCGCTGTTGGGCTTTCCAGTTATGGTTTCTGCTTCACCAGACAGCAGCAGACCCAGCTTCACCAATCGCTCTAGGTCAAGTGAACTGGACATGTCAACCTTGCCATCTATCAGGTTTTTCTTGAACAGGTTAAGGCTGTCGTTCACTACACCCAGCCAATCCAGTTTCTTTTCTTTGATTTGCTCTGGGGTAACAACCTGGGTGCTAGATTGTATAGACTTCCTCAGCACCGTGGACATAGACGATACCAGAGGTGTCTGTGGCTTCTTTTTAGCCATGGTATACCCTCCCTGTGAAATAATAAGCCTGACCACCTAACACAGGATATAGGCAGTCAGGCTGTGTATTAGATGTCCAAAACCTCTACGTCCATAACCTTCTTCAGGTCGGGGTCATAAGGTGGGTTCTTTGGCAGTTCTGGCTGCTCCTGATTTTTCTTCTTTTCATCACTCATAGCTTATCTCCCTATGTCATCCAGTAACAGGTATCTGTCCCACTTGTAGCTCTTCAGGATTGGGTCATTGGGGTAGCGTCTCATGAACTCTTCAATGATGACTTCTACTGTGATGCCTCCGATTGCCTGAAGCTTTGGACCACAGTTCTGCTTATCCCAGAAGCAGTATGCCCATGTCCGATATATGTCCAGCAGTTCATCTCTGGTCATATGTCTTACCATATGCTTGAGCTTGAAGTTGAACATGAAGTCCATGAACCGCTTCCACTTCTTATTCGCTCTTGAGTAGCCCATAGGTAGTTCCTCCAATCAAAAAGAGGGTGCCACACCGGGCACCCTCTTGTCTGTTTTAGTCGGTTCAGGATGCCTCAGCGGGGTTTTCTGTAGCAGATGCCTCAGTGGGCTGGATGACAACGCTTCTGGGGGACTTGTCCAAGTCCCGGAAAACCTTGATGCCCTTGCTGGTGCGGCTGACAAAGTAGTACACCTGAGAACGCAAGGGGTGGTCACACTCGAAATACTTGGTGATAATCTCGTTGCCTTCCATGTAGAACTCGTTCTCAGAGCTTCCATTTTGGAAGTATGCCCACTCCTGGATAAACGCACCCTTGAAGGAATCGTTTGAAGCAGTCAAGTCCAGAGCAGCCATACTGTCGGGAATCTTTCTGGGGGACTTGCACTTGTCTCTCACGATGTAAGCCAGGTACACATCCGGGTTAAACCGGTTGTTGTAGTTGACATAGTAGTACACATCGGGGAAAATTTTGTTCTTGGGCTTTCCCTCACGGTCAACCATGTACTTGTGGTACAGCTTACTTGTGATGACCTGCTCCTGTTCTGTCTTGGTAGCCTTGTCTGAGTTAATCCATTCAATCAACTCAGAACCCAGCATAGAAATGTTTGTGTTTACCTTACTCATAGTAGCGCCCATAATTGGTATTACCTCCGTTCAAATATATTGGTTTGAGCACTGATAACTGTTAATATAATAAAATATGGCTATGGAGAAGTGTTCCATAGCCATATGTGTTACACAGCAGAGCTTAGAAAGCGTTGTTCTTCAGCTCAGTGATGAGGTCTTCAGTGAGGTTGTCCAGCATGTCATGAGTGAGGGTGTTGTAGTTGCCATAGCCATCACGCTGGAAGTAGGTCGAACCCATATCAGACGGCTCAATGCCCTGAATAAGGAAGTGTACAGACCCCAGGTTGTCCTTCTGGACAGCATCGTTCAGGTCATCCATAACCTCACCACGCCGTGCGATGGTCTCTGTGCAGGTCTCAACCACGGTGTCGATATTGACCATGCAAGCCAGGTCATAAATGGCTCTCGCACGCTCCTGCACATCCTGAATGTTTTTAAGCTCCTTGAGCTGGTCGATAAAAGTGGTGAAATAGTCCATCATAGTCTTGTCCTCCTTGTAAGGTTCAGTTGATATAAAGCTCTTCCAGATACCTGTGGAACAGGTTATCATTGGTCATAGTCAGCGTGCAGTTGCACTTCTGGTAAAGGTGCCTCAGAGCGGTTAGCAGCTCATTCAGCGTCTTGAATGTGCCCTCTCCCATGCTCTGGAGTATGTGTTCAATCCACTCTACGTTCCGTGAGGTCACCATAAACTCAGGTGCACATTCGGCTGAGGTCTTGGAGTAGATATAGATGCGATACTCACCTGAGCTTCCCCAGCCAACCCGGTCGTGGAATCCACCTTGGTTGTACTTATTGTACTGCCCCTTGTAGAGGACTGCCCAAGTGTTATCTTGAAGCCCTCTTACAACCCCTGTACCGTTCCAGCGCTCCGTCTGGTAGCGGATTGGCTCAGACTCAACCCAGTGCTCAACTGTTTTAACCATCCTTCTCACTCTCCTGCTCTTTCTTGTGCTCATTACTGGACTCATACAGCGTGTTGAGGTAGTCCACAGACATCCAGTCCTCAGTAATAGCCCCATAATCCTTCTCGTGAAGGACTTTCACGAACCACTCCTGAGTGTAGTGATGCTGTTTCATGTCAAGGACAGTGATGAACTGGGTTCCAAACAGCTTCCACTCATAGTGACCGTCATCACCCCGGATGAGGTTGTAGTCCCGCAGTTCAAATTTTTCGGGAAACGGTAGGAACGACTTGAAATTGTTAATCTGTACCATAAATGATTCTCCTTCCAAGGGGGTTTGTTATCTTACATTGTTATCATACTCCTTCTTTCTGAAAAAGTAAACTCCTTTTACAAAAGTTTTTGTAAAAATATTTGATGAACATGAAAACTGGGCAGGGAACAACACCCTGCCCAGTCATATTACTTCACTTCCCAGTCGTTCACAGCATGTACAGTCTTTGAGATACCAACCTCAAGTTTATAGTCCAGGTGCTCATACCCTGGCTTCGTCTTTCGGCAATAGGGTCTAATGGTAATTGTGACACAGTGTCCTCTCAGCTTGGGGTTTTTATGAATGTCTTTGAGGATTGCTTCAATCCCCTCCATCATGTCCCGTCTGAACCACGCCCAGAGCTTATTCTTGGACGGTCGGTTGCCGCTGTCGTATGAGTAGCCCACGTGGTGGTATTGGGCAGGGTAGATACCATTACAGAGCAACTTCAGTCTTGCTCCACTGGGAATAATCTTCATGTTACTTACCTCACTTGCCAAAAAATCTCTTGTAGAATTGTATCTTACCTGCTTTAATAATCCTACTCACCCACGTCTGAGTGATTTGATATTTATGGACAAAGTATTTCTGAGGCAGCGGCTCATCGTATATGGCAGAGTACACCCATTCTTCCCAGACAGCCTGTTTCTTAGCATTCTTGAAGCTCTGTCCAACGTCCTCAATAATTTGCTCAATAGCAGTCTGAAGCTCTGCCTGCGTCAGCTCATCGTCCTGCTGCCCCTGCATATCTCCAAAGGTAGCCTTTCCAATTCCATCTTTATCAATCAGAGGGGCATCCAAACACAGAGGGGCAAATGCTCCGTGTATAGTCCTCAGATACCAGGCATCCACTCCTGTGATTTCCATTATCTCTTGGTCAGTACAGCCTTGATTCATGAGCTTTAACACATGAGTAACGTCCTGTTCACCAGCTCTCCTACCCACCTTGACAGCAGGCAGGGTATGGAATCGGTATGTTTGTATGGTGCCATAGATGTAGGGGACTGCGAAACTGGCAAACTGCTTCCCAGCATTCTCATCAAACCGGATGGCAGCCAGTATCAGACCAACACAGCCAGTCTGGAAGCAGTCCTCAAAGTTGATATTCCCAGGCAGAACGCCACACCTTTTTACACACCAGCCAACCAGTCTTATGTTATCCAGTACATAGTGCTCACGTTCAGGCGGTAGTCTTTCTGAAGCCATATACCATCACCTCACTTATACCCCAAGTAAATTCCTGCACCGATACTTCACAGTGAATACTGTTGACTTGGATTTGATACTCCACTTTTCCTGAATCTGTTCAGGTGTCATGGTCTCAAAGTCCGCAAGATACTCCCGGCACTTCTCAGGTGTCCAGCGGGTGTACTTCCGCTTTTCGGTATCAGCAGGATGCTTAGGGACAGGGGCATTCTCAGGCTCAGCAGCTTCCATCTTGGGGAACTCCACCTTTGCTTTCTGGGTCTGCTGAGTTTTCTGGAGCCTGCTGTTAAACTTGTCCATCTGGCTCCTGTGCTGGTTGTTAGGCTCGATATGAACGGGTTTAGGTTCTACCTGAGTGCTCTCCAGGCTGAGGGTGCTAGGAACAGGGGTGACAGGCTCTTTCAGTGGAACAGGCTCTGGATTATCAACCTTATAGGGTACAGGAACAGGTGTCCATTCAGCAGACTTCTCAGGCTGTACAATCTCCTGAACAGAAACTGCCTGATTTTCCACTTTATGCTCAGGCTTGGAAAGTTCCTCAGTAACCGCAGGCAGCACTAAATTCTCCAGTGTCTGTCCAAGGTTCAGGGCAATATTGTCAATCTGCTCCTGATTGACCTTACCCACCTTGGCATTATTCTGGATAGCGTCTTTGTACTCCTGTACCTTGTACTGGATGAGACTGTCTATGGTCTTACTGAGCTGCTGTGCGATGTTGCTGCTGGTAATCTCTCCCAGTACAGCTGCAGGTCGAATTTCAAACTCAATCGCAAGTGCTTTCTCAACTCTTGCCATAACAGCATCACTTACCGTGTACATATAGTCCTTCAGTACACAGGTGTCAACCGTCTGGATGTGGTTACACAGGATAGTCTGTGTAGACCCATTCAGGTCAAAGGTGATGTTCACCGGCAGCTTGCTCTTAACCTCAGAGGTGATAGGGACAACCTGACAGGTTGGAGCCGTCAAATTATTCTGCTTGTTGCTCACCACCAACCAAGGTCGGTTGTTCTGCTGTAGGTGGCTTCTGGAAGTGCTTTTGCCATCCTTAATCAGGATGTCTGTATGGTAGGCTGTCTGGGGGCTATACCAGAAAACCATACCACGTTCCACACGGTGGAAATCCTTCTCAATCATTTAGTCCACCCCCAGTAAAATGGAAGTATGTTCCTGTCCATACAGGATAGCAGCATGCTTGCTCACCCACTCTGTAAGAGGTTTGTTGTCCCCCTGCTTATAGGCTTTGACAGCTGCCCGTAACTCCTGCTTGCTGGCTTCTGCCTGCTCACTCTGAGCCTGTTCACGCTGAATCTGCTTATAGCGCTGGTTGATTTTGTACCGGTTGATGGCTTTCACAGCAGCATGACAGCCCTTCTTGATGCCCCAGACAGAAATAGCAATACCACCCACAGCCAAAAGTACACACACAGCGTCACCAGCAGCCTTACAGTATTCATCATAGGTCATAGTAACTACAGTATCCATAGTTTAGTCCTCCTTGAACTCTTTATCATCATGAAGCACTTTAAGTGCATTGCCAAGGTTGTTCTGGAACACCTTATAGGCTTTGGCGCTTTCCTCTACAGCCTTACAGAATTGTGAGCTGTAGCGGTTCTCCAGTGCCTTATCCTCAATAACTCGCTCCATACAGACCCCCTTACAGAAAGAAACAAACTGCTTGAACTCGCTGTCCAGGTGTGGAGCGCTCCAACACCCGGAACGGCAGATATACAGCATGTCATAGTGAACGTCTTTCATGCGGTTGAGGTCTGGCAGGTAGATAGGATGAAGAAACTCAGCAGGCTTGATTTCCAGCCCCCTGATACCTGCTTCCAGTATGCCACAGGCTTCATCTTCACTGTCAGGGCGCTTCACCCAGTCCAACTCATAATTGTCAACGTCAAAGAGGTTAGACAGTTTTCCACCCCAGTTGCCACAGTCCAGGTATTCGCTAAAGGTGTAGCAGTCATGATGGAAGTCTACGTTGACAACCTGCAAATCCCACCCAATAGGCTTATACTCCTGAATCCGGTTGTAAATGTGAATGTGGCTGTCATATACGAACATGGGCGAACCAGCACAGGTGGTCTGTATGTAGCTCTGGATGAAGTTGACAGCCGCCTGGTCCACATCAATCAGGCTCAGCTCACTGGAGTTGGCATAATGATTCATCCAGATAAAGTCCAGAACTGATTCCATCAGGTCTTCATTCCCACCATCAGGGAACAGCCGGGCACGCTTCTCAGCAGAGCAGTTCATAAAGTAGTCCCAGTCAATACTGAGCACTCTGTAAGTAGGTGTGGGCATTACTTTTCCTCCTTATACTTCTCAATGATTTTACCCCGGGCAAACTTGGTAAGTGCTTCCTTGGTAGCTGTGTTAGGCTCATTCTTGAGTGCCCAGGTGTGGTACTCTCCCCACAGCTTGTTGTTGTCCACGAACTCGTAGGCAAGCCAGAACATAATCAGGTCATTAGACATCTTTCAACGCTCCTTTCATAACTGCGAACTCAGTGATGGTCTGTATCATAACACTTTCTGTAACATGAGTGTCAGGATGCTCCTGGGTGAACCACCCGTAATACTCAGACCACAGGTTATACTTCTCAACATAGTCCCACGCTTCATTGAAGCGCTTCCGCTGTTCCTCAGTCAGCGTGATTGTAGGCTGGGTCATAGGCTTTTCACCCCCTTCCTTATCATGATATAATGCCCGGCGGGTTCAAACCAGAGCTTACTTGTAGAACGGATTCTTGTTGGCTTCCGCTTCAGCTCTGGCTTTCTGCATACGCAGGTTGACACGTGCACACTCTTTCATTGCGTCTGCCCGGGTGAAGTGAATGAAGTGTACAACCCCTGCTTCTTCAGGGACATACTGGTTGTAGTTGTGGTTGACCTCTTCACGGTAACAGGTGTCAGCGCTCTCCCAGTATCTGAGTGAGCCATCCTCATCCCGGTCAATCTTGATAATAGTGACCGGGGTGTCCATAACTTTGAACTCCTGACCCTGGCTCTTGAGGTGAACACCCTTACCACCGCAGAGGGTGCAGTTGGGGTTTACCTCCCCTGCCTTGAAGCAGCGTTCACAGCACACCTTAATCCTCTTGGCAGGAACCAGCTTCAGCACCCACATCTCAAGGTAGCAGGTGCCATCAAAGTATGTCTTGTTGATTCTCATGGTCTTGTCCTCCTTACAGTGTTACAGCTCATGGTCATTCTTCGGGGTCATGCTTAGGAAAAATCTGTCTGGTTTCATCATCCCAGATGTGGGTTGCTCCAGTCAGCTCCATCATAGCATCCATGATACCAACTGGAGTGATGTCCATGTAGTTGTCGGTGAACTCCATGACTCTGGAAACTGCATTGAGCGGCTTTCCCGGAACCAGACCTTTGCAGTTTTCTTCGCTCTGGGTTTCCAGGAACAGGACAGTCTGGGATTCTTCACCAACCAAGGTCGTGACGGTTACATAGGGCATATTGATTTTCATAGTCTTATCCTCCATAAGTTCTTGTGTTTCTTGTGGTCTACCAGTATCATACTCTATCTCACCGCAAAAGTAAACCCTTTTTACAAAAGTTTTTGAGAAAAATTTAGGGCAGGTAGCCCATAGACCACCTGCCCCATACTCAGAAGTGCTCTGAGCAGTATTTTCGGAAATCTGAGAGACAGTCCTGAGTATACCTCCAATCGGTGCTCCCTTTCGCCTTCAGCTGTTTGTCCTGTAGATAGTGCTCAATCACGTCCACAGGGATAGCTTTCACAGTAGGAAACTGACTGGTGGATGTACGGATGCTCTGGGCAAGGTACTGATGCACCTTCCCATAGCTTCTACGCTCAATGTAGTCAGCTGTCTGCTCAGCGTCAATCAAACGTCCCATAAGCTCTTATGTTCTCCTGTTATGTTCCCTACACTGGAGACTTCCTGTACATATTAGACAAACCTGACAACGATGTTAATATGAGTATCTGCAAATGTGGACTGGATAATGGTCTTGACCCTCTCCCAGTCCAGACCATCAATACCACATCCCAGTTTAGGAATAGCCAGCTTGGTTTTACCATCACGCACCATACAGTTCCTTAACCTCTGGATGGCTGCTGTAAAGTCATTATAGGTGGGCTTATCGTACACATATGCCTTAGTTACCAGGTTATAGACAGTGGTGTTTACCAACTGTCCAGTCAGCCAATCTTCCTTCACGTCCATGGGCAGTACCATAGCACCACTTCGCTGGAAGTCCTTCACAAGATTGTAGTACACATACCGCTCCTTGAGCTTGTCCCGCATATCAAAGTGATGGTTGAACCCTACAGCGATGCCACCACACATAGCAAGGTCAGCGCTGATACAGTGGGCAAGGCAATAGCTGTTTGGCTGGTGATTGTCGTTGACCGAAAAGAGGTCACCTTGCTGCTCCTTGAATGTCATTCAACCTCATCCTCCACGAACTCACCCATAACAGGGTACACAATCACGTCCTTATCAAAGAACGAATAGTCAGGGGTGTTGTAGTTCTCATCCTGACCAGCCCACATGGCATTGATAGGTGTTTTACCCCAGCTCAGGCTTGCGTCACAACGGGCAATCTTGATGTAGATAGGCGTGCCCTGTACAGTGTCCTTACGGAACAGTGCAGTCAGGGGCAGCTCTCCAAAGTGTACCCCAGTGAACAGTTTACTCTCAGAAATCTTCATGTGTAGTACCTCCATGTACTCTTACGGGTGGAAACTGAATCGTACAACAGGATTTAAGTCAGGGTTGAGGTTCTCATCAGTCGGTTTGAGCTTGAACAGGGTGATAACCTCCGGGCAGCATTCACAGAACGCTGCCATAAAGGACTTGGCATCCATGTCTACGCTGGCCATGCCGTACAACACCCAAAGAAAGTCGGTCAGACCAGTCGTTGCCATATTGATGACCCTGTCAAGACGCTGCTTGATGTACCTTTCGTTCAGGTCAAGGTCACACTCTGGGAAATCATCCAGGAATGTACGCTGGATAGCCTTGTATGTCTGCTCAAGAAGGTTATCCCAGGTCTTATAGTTGTTGAACATCATCAGACATCCCTCCAGTCTGCTCTGTCTCCCAGAGTGTATCTGGGCAACTTGACCCGCTCCGGGTCTTTGTAGTACGCTTCAAGCTTGGGGCAGTTGCTCATGCACTCATACATGAAGCTCACCACAGGGTAGATAAACCGTGAACCTCCGGTGAGTAGCCCCCAGAGCATACTCAGACAGTCGGTCAGACACCAGGTATCGCTCCAGAGCACCTGATGAAAGCTCTGGTCAAAGTGGGGCTGGACGGTATATCCGACTGAGGTTGCCCAGCGCTTGACGTCCTCCACAACCTCATCAATGAGCTTTGTTCTCTCCATAGCGGTCATATCAAGCCCACTCCTTTCAGAACCAGTTCTCAGGGCAGTACACCGTGTAGACGTACTTCTCACCGTCCCACTCACGGGTGACAGGGGTCTCAGTGCTCTCCCAGATGTGCTCTGCCAGCTCATCAAGCTCATTGACCAGGGTAACAGCATCCAGCACCCAGCCAATTTGAACCCGGCTCACAACCACAGGCTCACCATAGCAGTCAACCACGTTGGTGTTCTTGAACTTGGGCTCCATGCCGTACTTCTTGACCAGCTCCAAAACTTCTTCACGCTTCATAATTGTGTCTCCTTTCAAGGGTGTTTGTTTCTTTACACCCTTATCATACTACGATTTTTGAAAAAGTAAACCCCTTTTCCAAAAGTTTTTGGAAATTATTTTGTTTTGATAGGTTCTCTCCACGAATCAAGGATGCTCTGAAGCTGGAGCAGATGACCTCTCCCAAGCTTCTCTCGCTGGAAAATAAGCTGTACTAGGTAGCGTTTCACTATCCTCTGAGGAACTTTCCAGCTGTCATCCTTCTCCACAGCATTGAGCACGTCTGTCAGGCTCAGGCTGGGTGCCTCAGCTCTCCACGGGTAGCCCTTACTACAGTACTGCCCAAGGATTGCTCCCTGTCGGTTGAACTTACAGGCTCTAAAGGTCTGTCTGTGAATATAGACCACAAGCCCTCCTACATCCATACAGCAGAACTCAATCTGTAAATCCCGTCTGAGCTGTAACTGCCCATGGTTGGTAGCGCAGATGAGCGTCCTGCTGTCTGTATCGTAGTAGCTGCCCATGATGTCGTACTTTCTCAGAGCTTTTACCTGTTCTTCTGTCATGATACTCTCCTTGCTTAATAAGATAAAGTGTGATATGGGAATCTTCCACCTGAAGCTTAATAAAATAAAGCCCCCCATATATGGCAAGACTTTACTTTCGTAATCATACTGCTTAATAAAATAAAGCCATAAGTGTCACCTGATTTATTCTTCAAGCTCAGTAATCTCATAGCCATTCGTCAGGTTGACAACCATAATCCCACTGGGCTGCTTCCCCATCTGGGATAGCGGCTTGAGGATGACCCGGGAATATGGTTTAGGCTCAATCATACTCTTTATGGGCTTGAAGTATTCCTTCTGCTCATCGTAGCATCCGGCAGGCTCACCACACAGGAAATACTCAAACACACTCCAAGGGTAGCGTATGCCCCTGTATAGAATTTCAAGCACTATCCCCTCTATGCTCACCCCAAGATTGGGCAGGGTTATCTTTACACGGCTCATAATCTGCATATCTGATTATCCCCTTTGAATACTGAAAATATTCCACTTGACTGAGTGCTCTAGGAATTGTTTTCTGTACCTTTCCCAATAACTTTCCTGTCTGTATTATAAAACACATTCTAGGTGATTTCTGCCCATTCAGAATACCTCTGTGATAGACTTCCAAAACCTATTGTAATAATACAATCTCAACCTTATTCTTCCAAGCTTGTCTGTGGTAAAACAAAACCAGTCCACCCATAGTAGGTAGACTGGTCAATTTTATAGGGCGATATCAAGTTTATGGGTGGTGGTTTTCTTCCCGCAGTCTTTACACTCCCAGGTTTCACCTTTGAGCTTCTTCAGCTTACTACTCCCACATACAGGGCAGCTGGCAACTGGCTTACCGATACTGTCTAGTGCGTTACGCTCTCTTGTATACTGGGCTTTCCGGTATGCCTTCGCAAGCCTGTTCTGGTGTATGCGCTTCTGACGCTTGTCTGCGTAGTGTCTGTGCTCTACCATGTCTGGTTCTCCACCTCCCACTCTACCCATAGAAACAGGTGGCTGATACTACAGTACACATAGACCACTTCCCTGCCCATAAAGAGCTTACTGAGCCTGGGTGTGAACTTGACTCGTCTGTTTACTACCTTCTTGTCATGACTGTAGATATGGACAGTCTTACTCTCTGGACCACCTTCCAGTACCACCTTCACAGTCGCACCATCTATATAGGCTCTGGGTGACTTTCCCAGTGGTCTCAGTCTTACGTCATGCAGACGATAGCATGCAGCACTCATACATTCAAGCTCCCATCGTTGGATACCTGGTCAAGGATAGCCTGCCCCTGTACCTTGTCAAACTCATTATTAGCAGCCTTCAGTACATCTGCAGACAGCTGGAGGTCTACACCAGACAGCTGGTCAGAGAACACCTTGGCATCACTCAAGTCCAACTTAGAAATGTCCAGAGCCAGTTTAATGAGCTCACCAGTAGGGATGGTATAACCTCTCTGGATATACTTCTGAAGCCTAATCAGACTGCTTACTGGGTACTTACCATGCCTGTATTTAAGCTCCTTTGAGAGTACACTCAAGAGCATATCATCAGTCAGCACAAGCCTGTTTTCCCAGCACACCCTCTGGAAGTAGCCTGTACAGTGCTCAAAGTCAAATTCTCTAACAATCTTCTCAGGCTCTCCGTAGAATCGGAAAATCAGCTGTACATTGCCCTTCAGGGTAATAGCATTTGGACTTATGAAGATAGGACGGAACTTGGACACGTCCTGTTTGATTTCAGCCCCATCCATAGCAGGCAGTCTGACTTTAACCTGCTCACCCTCTACCAGTACATCTGCCTTCCGGTACTCATCCTGCTCCAGATGGTTATCCCAGTTGAACAGCCCTACATAATAGCGGGCAAGCAGTTCACAGTCCTCTTTTGTCTTGGTGTACACATCATAGTCGTTGGGGCTGATGTCCTGAAGCAGACTGACGATTGCCCCGCCTGCGATAGTACACCTGTTAATTGCTTGCCGGACATCCTGACGGGTAGCTGGTACGCTGTCCACCCACTCGTTCATTAAGCTTGCCAAGTGGTTAATAAGCTGTGTCTTATTCATAAGTCATTCTCTCCCTTAGTAATGCCTGCGCAGTCCATTATGCTCAACCTTAATTCCATAGCGGATAAAGTTGTCCAGTTCCTTCTCCTGGTGTGCCTTTTCTCTTAGCTCATCGTGAGCTTTCTTCTGTGTGATGTACCTTTCACAGTGGTCATGACAGAGCGGGTGGCGCTCTTCGCACTTATAACAACAGGTAATCATTCTTCAAGTTCCTCCTGTAGTAGATGTAGGGCTTCACGGTAATTGTCAGCTGACAAAATAAACCTGTTCTGCCTGTAGACTTCAATATGACTGTCTACCTTACGGAACTCATACTGGGAAGTGTCCATATCACATACCTTCTAGCTGGCTGAGCAGCCCTTTGATAAGTCCATAGTTCTTAACTGAAGTTGGGTCAGTAATCACATTTCCAGTTACCACCCATACCTCATCTGTATTCCAAAGTGAACGGCTCTTCAGCTGGTACTCTACCAAGGTGCCATTCTCATTCTTCCAGCGTACATCCTCAGCTGGAAAGAACACCTCACGCAGACCAAACAGAGCAGTAAAGCCCTTCAGGATGTCAAGGTTGGTAATAAGCAATTCCACATCGTGCTCCACCTTACAGCCTTTCATCTGCACATAGAACTCCTTCACTGGCTTACCCCTCCTTGTTGAAGTAACACCGCTGATATGGGTAACGGGTTTTAGACCGGATTGAGAATCCACAGGTGGGGCATACATACTTAATACCCAGCCACTCTACCTTGGGTGGGGAAGACAGGTCTGATGGGGTGGATGTCAGATACTGATTTGCGTCCTTATCCTCCATCATTTCTGCTCCGCACTTGTCACAGTACAGATAGACCTCTTCAATCTTTGTTACTTGGTATGCTTTCTCCATAGGGCTTATTCAACCACCTTTCCATAGCTGATATTGAGTTTAAGTCAGGGTTGCTTCTTAACTGTAGCAGTATGTGTGCTAGACTGTCCTTTGGTTGAGAAATGAGAAATGCACGGTTGGTTTTAAGGGTTTCTGGTAGATTATCTGGGTCAGCATCCAAAATCACTCTTACCACAGACCTGCCCAATAAAGTAGACAGCTTGCGAATTAACTCACCATGGATTCTCTGGCCATAGCGCATGGAATCTCGTAAATGGGAAATAGTGCAACGGTACTTGTCTAAAACGTCTTTATTGCGCAATTTCATGAGCTTAGAATTGCCACGTGCCAGACTTCTTATCATACTGTCTTTTAACAAGTCTGTCTGGGGTACTTCCACAGTCACAGGCTTTCCATTCATGTATTTTATGGCCATAGCGCATGAGCTATTTATGTCATGATACTTAGCCTGTTTAATACAAGAACCATCACAATAAACCCCTATATCAGATGGAATCTCGTGTTTTACCTGCTCATAAAGCTGGAATGGCATCACATAGTAATTATAATGACCCACCCAGGAATTTGCGTGCTTGGAATGGAAATCAGGCTTGCTGACCTTTATCTCATATGCTCTCCAGATACCCTTAGTATCTACAGTGAGATAGTCCACACGCTCCTTCCCGTGGATACCAATAGTCACCTCAAAACAACCAAAGGTGTCCATCCGGTTCTCCACGGTTGCGTCCCAAATAAGCTTTTCCTGTTTAATTGTCTCTGGGGTCTTTGCCATATACTACCTCTATGCCGCAGATGCTCTCGTGTACCTTATCCTGGATGGTGAGGTTGTTCTTGTAGATTTCATATGCCTCCGGGTTCAGCTCCTTCAGAGCTTCAAACACAGACGGCTCTTCAAGCTCCAACTGTCTGAACCTATACAGGTGAAACAGATTGTCCATACGCTTTGTGTCTGTACGGATTATCTTTATGTCATTTATCAGGATTTTAGCGCTCAGGACTAAAGCCCTCAGCATTTCTTTAATAGTCATTGTCCAAGTCCTCCTTGGGTCTGATAGTGTACCCTACTGGAGCAGGTGCCCATGCTAAGATTGAATAGGAATCTTCGTGGGGTGTACCCTTCCTGTAGATACCCTCATGGTTGTTCATCAAGTCCTCAGTTCTCCACTCCAGCTCCGTCCAGTCTGTATTGGGTGCCAGACGTGACATAGCTGTGAAAATATCTACATGCTTTTCATAGTAGGACTGACAGGAAATATTGGTGGCTTTAAGCAGATACTCATGGGCAATCATCACCAAATATTTAAGGTACTGCTGCTCAGGTTTTAAGCCTGCCCAGGTGTTTAAGTCCATGGGAAACTTGCCATCTTCTACTGGGTGCCATATGATTGTTTCCTCATAAGGGTTTCTTGTTATTAGAGCTTCCATTTTAATCCTCCAATACAATTATCTTGATATAGTCCTGTACAGAAATATTCAAGTGTTCTGCTGCTTCCTTAGCACAGGATTTACAGATGGCATGCTTTCCGTGGTTGGAGTAGCTATCAATCAACGGCACATCCATACCACATTTACTACAGGTCAGCTTCGCTGAACCAAGATGAAAATTATATTGGTTTACCAAGTCATTTAAGGATGTCATTTTCTGTTTGACCCCTCAGAATAAACCACCTTTACCAGGTCTGAGTCAATGGAGTTTATCTGGTTCAGAGCCATCTGTTTAAGCCCTTCTGCCTCAGGCAGCTCTGCCAGTTCTGGGCTTTCGTAGAATGAATGAAGCTCAGCCTTTAATACGTCAATCTGCTTTTTGGTTCTCTTGTACAGTCTCCGTATCTCAGTTGGCTTTTTGTTCATCCCCTGTAACCTCCTTGATAGTAGCGTCCACCTGTGCGAGAATGCTTTCCCTGGTGGTCTCTGGCAGGTCTTCAAGAGCCTTGTTCAGGGTGAGGACGATTGAGCCAGTAATCTCAGTCAAGCCGTCCTTATAGCCCTGCACATAGGTGGTTGCGATGAACGCTCCCATCTGCTCCTGATTGTAGGACTGGATGTTGTCAAACTGCTCTTTACTCAAAATCTCCATAGTGTAACCCTCCAAATGATTATTTTTCTCAAATCCAGTTTAATAACTGACCGTTCTATAAATCAATAAAACGGTCAGGGTGTAAAACCCCAACCGTTTTGTAAATTTAAGATTTTACCATATCTTTCATATGGTTTCTCAGCTTCGCAGGTATCTGAAGCACAGTAATTAACCTGTCACCTGTAAACACATAGCACTTATCACCGTACAAGCGTATGTTGTTAGCTGCTCTGTTGGTGAAGTAGACCTTGTCCACCCAGCGCTTTAAGCTTCCCTTACACTGAGCATGGGTTATACCATTCTCAAGAGCTTTCTGAGCGATACGAATGGCAGCGTCATGGTTTAGCCCTGACCGCTCCTTAACTCTGTCAAATGCATGCTCAGTTATTTCCATAGTATTTCTGTCTCTCTTTCTGAGAAATCCAGATGGGAACGCTGCTGGTGTTATCCGGGAACTGGAGCAGAACATCCATGTCTGGGTAGTCTTTAACCTTCTTCAGGAACTCCTGTCTCACCTTATAGACTGGATAGCTCAGTGGATAGGTGTACTTCTTTAACCCGTAATATCTGTGCGCCTTGTTAGCTTCAAAGAACAGAGCTTCAACCTGCTGGGTTGGGGCATCGCAGTAAACACCAATAACTTTGTCCAGGTCAGAGAACAACAAAGGATAGTCCACTGTAGCACCATTCTCCAAAAGGGCTTTAATACTCTTAATGTGAGTGGAGTTATCCTCAAGGTCAGCCCAGATGCAGACTACATAAGACAGGTTTGTCGTATGGTAGCCTGTAACGGCAATGGATTTAGGCTGGTTCAGGGGCTTCTCAAAGTCATAGGTTTCAGCTGTCTTAGTGCTTACGCAGTCCAGGGTGAAAAGGTCTGAGTTTCCTTCCACATCCACCACAGACACGACTGGTGTGAGGTTGTAGAAATAAGGCATGTTACATACAGACAGTTTATCACCAGCTTTAAGGTGACGCAGTACATAATCTGCCTTACTTTCCTGCTCAGGCTTCTTAGGGGATTTTACTGTCTCGTTCATCTTGTCAAAGATGTCTGTGACAGCTTCTTTCGTCCATGTATCATTGACCTCCAGCTCATGATAAAGCTTCTGAAGTTCAGGCTTGTAATTAGGCATTCTGTTCTTCCCTCCACATTAAAATCGTTGTATCTGGGGTGATGTGGTTTATGTTATCTGTTAATAAGATAAAGTGAACTTCACCAACCTCTACTGGTTTATTGATAAGGGTCTTGATAACATTGATATAGTCCTCCATACTCATACTGAGGTAGGACTTATAGTGTGGATTGCCTGATGTGGTAACTCTGGCGTATGCGTCCTCTACAGATGTGATTGTAGCATGTACTTCCACATCTTTTCCAAAGACACCAGACATACTATGATGGCTTACCCAGATATGCTTCTGCTTCTGGTATCGCTCCTTATCCTCACTCATTCTTCTCACTTTCCTTTCTGCGTCTGACAAGCTCTTCCACGTCCTGGGTGGTCATGGGGCTTCCATAATAGTAGTCTGCCAGTGCTTCCGGGAACTTGGAGTTGGGTGCAAAGTCATAGTCATTCGTTGCCAGGGGATAGAAACCATGGTTCCTGCCAGTGTAGATTGTGGTCTTGAGCAGGGTATGTGTGATGTTGGTAATCTGTGCAGACCGAACTTCCCAGTGGTCAACTACCCAGTTAATTTTGTTGAGATACTGACCCACTTCAGGCTTTTCTGTTTCGTCCTTGAAGACTGGGTATACAATCTTCATAAGGCGGTTGGGCTGGTCTGCCTTTGGGTACTTAACCCGGTCAACCGGACTCAAGAACATTTCCTTGGGTCGTGCACAGAGGTGCTTGTCTACTGGCTTACCAGCTGCGTTGAACATAGACTGGTAGATGACCAATTCTTCCTTAGTCTCCGTGTGGGTAGCTACACCAATCAGCTGATAGATACCGCCCTTGAAGTGACGCCAGAAAGAACCCGGGGCAAGCTCCCGGTCAAACTCACCGTTGTCGGTCATAGCAAATACTTCCATAAAAATACCTCCTGTATTATTCGTACTACCCAAATAAAGGGCAATCACTTTAATACAAGAGGTACTGTTCAATTATTCAGATGTGGTGGGGCTTTCCTGTTCTTCTTTCTGCTTCTGCAGGCGGTCATATGCGTCCAGCTTGACCTTAATCTCATCTTCAGTCAGATTGTCGTGTGCCCTTAACCACTCCTCATAGTATGGGGTTGACATATAGTATTCCTCTTCCAGCTCATCAAGGTGCTTCAGTACAGCGTCTTTCTTCTTAGCTGGAACAAATGTCATGAGGTACTCCATAAGAATCTGGTACTTGTTCTGTTCAATCGCTCTGAGCTGTTCGATACCGTAATTGGTAAGGAATCCATGGTTGCCGTCAGTCAACTCATTCTTCAGCCGGATAGCGTCCATCATGGTCTTAGGGGCAATTGGTCTGCCCTCCCACTCCAGCAGGGTGTTATATCCTCCCTGAATCAGCTTGTCCAGTGCGTCAATCTCGCTCTTGAGCTTTTCCTGAGTGTGAGCTGTCTGTGGGTCTTTCTTGTTGATAACCCTCATAGGCTGGTGAGCCAGACCAATCATATGCTCTACGTTGGCACCGTCTACAAGCGCTTTCTTCCGCATCTTGGAATACTCGTAAACCAACGGCATAGAAATCTTGAAGCCCTTCTGGTTTATGAAGTTAGCAACAGCATAAGCGGTCTCACCGCTGTCCAGCTTCTTGTTAACCTCATCAATGTATTTCCACTTGCAGAGGGCAACTAGCTTTGGACTGAATTTGATGTCTGTAACCTGAGTAGGTGTTGCCATTTCTGTGACCTCCCATTTAATATGTGTTAATATCAAGTTGCGTTGGAACAGCTGTGTTTATCCACCAATTTTAGGGATTTTAATATGGATTTATTGTTGTATTTGTTATATCCTTTAATTCCATAAACCCATAGTGAGTTAAAATTTTAATTGGTTATGTTTAAGCTGTTTTGTCCCAGACATATGTGTAATATCCCTGGTGATAAACTGTGGTGTGTTAAAATAATAGCCCTCACCCAGATTTTAAGGGTGAGGGCTATTTTATCATGTTCAGGTTTTGACAAGCTGCTTCATAAGCGCTACAGAGGAATCAATCATGCTACTGAGCAAATCCTCTGTCACAATGCTCTGAGCTTCCTCCGGCAAGTACGCACGCAGGTTCTTGATGACCTGCTTCTTGCGTGCCTGCCCAAGCTTGGTACCCTTCATCTGGTACTCTGCAGAGCATACCAGCTCATAGATGAACTGTCGCACCTTTGTTTCGTCCCACTGCTGCAAACTAACACCTCCCGTGTGTTTTGTTACTGGTTGATATAACTCTCAGCCATGGTAGACCTGCCAGAAATCTGTCAGGAATATCACAGCCAGAACGACACCAAACACAACCCTGTACCCATCCATATGTTCACCTCTTACTCAGGCAGGATAGCTTTCTCACAGAACTGCCCCTGTCTGCTTACTCTCATGAGCACCACTCCATTCTCGTTGAAATGATACTCTTCCAGTACTGTAAGTTTCTCACACCTCAGCTCCACCCACACATCACCTTTCGGCTTCTTGTAGTTGTGGTAATACTTCAGAGCGTTTTTGCACCCTTCCCAGGTCTCAAAGGCATCCACAACCTTTCTCATAGGAACTTTGCAGAAACCCAGATTTTCTTTTTGAGGGTACTGAGTGGTGGTAACAGAAATAGTGTAGACCTGTTTCAGGGAAATCATTTAACAACCATACCTTTCCAGTGATAACGCTTTCTTGCGTTGTAGTAGCCCTGAAGGAACTCATAAAATGCTTCTACATTCGGGGTGGCAGCATAGCAGCTGTCCACGTTTTTGATGGTAACGCTCCTGATACGCTTGAACCAATCACTGAAAGGTTCTTCCTGCTGGTAATCCACCCGCCATACCTTATGTACAAGCCCAAGCAGTGAATCAGTACCAACCTGAGTGTCTGTAACATCTACAGTTATGTCCAGGTTCTTTCCATGATTGGTAGCGTGGATGGAGTAATCCATACTTAGTCCCCCTCACAAATATCCAGTCCCAATCCGTCACGCAGGTCTTTGAGGGTCTTCAAAAACTCTTCCATATTGGCGTTCTCGTTGTTGAAAACACTGAAGTTGTTCATGTTAATCCGGTAACGCTCCTGAGCCTTGAACACTTCATCCTGTCCATTTTTCTCGATGGACAGAGCCTTCAGAGCGTCCTGAGCTTTGCCTGATTCACCTGCATAGTGAAGCATAGTTTCCTCAGCCTGCTCCTGCTTGTGGGTGTATTTGCCAATTTCTTCACTGAGAGCCGTGTAAACCTCCAGCTTGACTTTGGCACGTTCCTTCTTAGTAATTTCTGCAAGGCTGACTGCGTTCTTGTCGATGTCCACTACATGAATCTGAGCTGTACCATCCATGTCGCACATGTGATAAAGAGTTGAAGCAGGCACATAAGTATCTTTTGCCATAGGTCATTCCTCCAGTTCTTTCTCATACTTTAAGTCATCAAAGTATCCATCTGGGGTGATATTGAACTCATCCCCCTCCCAGCTGCCTTCACAGTCAGGGTTTTCGCAGTGTGCGATTGCAGTTTCATTACTGTCAGTGTCATCGTGCTTGGTATAGCATTTGGAAATCTTACCGCATTTGGTAATGTGGTAGTCCAGGCTATACTGACTGAAGTAGGTAACAACGATACGCCCACCGCATACCGGACACTTGCTAATAATCAAGGCTGTTCACCTCTCCTTCATACCTTAATGGTCGTTATATGTGTACCCCGTGACCAGCTTGAATCGTATCTTGTCCAGCCATGTAAACTGCCTGTTATTCACAAGCAGTGTGGTCAGGTGTCTGTCTTTCTTAGGGTCTTTGTAGTTAGACCCAAAGCACAGAATCTTGAGGTGAATCCTCTTTGGAAGTTTGGAAAGCCAACAGAGAAACCTATGTGCGTTGTGTGGCTCTTCCTGCTCCAACATGAGATAGTATGGAGTGTCCCTCCACTTGTAAGGAAACCAATCTGGGTGGTTCATCAGACAGTATTTCCGATAGATTGACACCTCCCGCTTGTTCTGTTCTGCTTCATCCTTGAATCGGTTCTCAAACCACATCTTGGTATGTTTGTACATCCGCATAAATATTCCGTGTCCATCTTCCTGAGCATCCAGCTCTCTGAGGTAGATGACAGTGTTGTCATTGAAGTGAATTGAGCTTCCCATGTCTGCTCCCCTCTTAGTCATAGATAGCAAGCATCATCACACAGTACCATACATAGGCAAACAATGCAACCATAAGGACTGCGATGATGACAGAAACGATAGCTGCGGCATGGCTCTGACTGGTCTTGGTTGCTTTCTTCCAGAGGTATACCGGCAGAAGGAACACGCACCACACCATCCATGAACCAGTCAGCTTCTGCCTGGTCAGCTCAGAACGTGTCTTCAACAAACGGTAGTCACTGTACACCACAAGAATGGTCATGACCAAGGTAACATTGTTAAAGATACCCCAGTCAAACAAAAGGTCAAGCAGGTTCACAGCCATACCAACCACGATGAGCCAAGAGTTGATGTTGTTGATAAGGGTGAAGTTTCCACCTGTGGACAGTCTGGACCAGTAGTTGGAGCTGTTCTGAATCTTCTTATCACCATGTGTGGGTTCTTCCTGGGGTGTGGTCTCATGGCTCTCGCTCACAGGAACAGAAGCTCCACAGTTGGGGCAGAACTTCTCGTTGGGGTTGATTTTCGTACCACAGTTAGCACAGAACATAATGTATCCTCCTTGTTGTATGAGTTATTGGTTGTCTTTCAGTGTAGAATGTCAAATGGAGCCAACCCTTACATGTAGTAGCTCAGGGATGATGTAAAGCTTGCGATGAATGCTGTGATGAAAGTGATAGCAAGGATAATGACAGTCAGGGTAACAGCAATCATACTTACCCAGAACACAGTCTTGCTCTGGTGTGTCAGCTTGCATTTCTTCCAGATATAGACCTGGGGAATGAGCATCCACCACATCCACGTTCCGGTCAGATGCTCTCCCGTTTCCACGGACATCTTCTTGAGCATCTGGTAGTCGATTGCCACAATTGCAATCTGGAGAATAGCCTGCAGAAAGTAGACCCAGCCAACCAGACCACTCAGCATAGTGGTAACAGCAAGCACCCAAGAGGTAATGCGCAGGACGCTTACTGCGGTGCTGGTTTCGACTTCCATGACCTTGGCGCTGTTCTTCTTGTCTGCCTCAGCCCAGATGTCGGTCGTGGTCTGAGCAGCCTGGGGCAGTTCCTTTCCACATTCCGGGCAGAACTTTGCGTTGGGATTGTGGATGGTAGCGTTACAGTTGGGGCACTTCATAGTTGTTTCCTCCATATGTGTTATAAAGTTGTTGTGATACGGTCGTGTTGCTCTCAGTCGCAGGTTGTTAATCCCTGCGGTCAAGCTCCTTCATGATTTCTTTGTACGTCTCGCTGCATGGGTAGTCTTCACTGTGGCAAGGGCAGCTGCTACAGTCCCCATCGCAGTTCTTGTAGCGGTAGTTTGCATAAAGCAAATCCTTTGTGCTTGCTCTTTCTGGGGTCATATTGTACACGCTCCTTCCATATGTGATGTGGGACGGTCGTGGGTGTCTTAATCAAACCGGTGAGCCTTTTCGGCTTCAGCTTCCTCTTCCAGCCCCTTCAGACCTGCACAGATGCGGTCTGCCTCATCATCAGACAAGTCATAGTATTCGATGAGGGTATCACGGTCACCAGAGCGCCAGCCACCATCATACAGCATAGCAGCGGAATAGTTATTGTCCATCATATTAGGTTCCTCCATATCTGGTATGAGTGAATTGTCGTCTGTAAGGCTACAAGGTTCTTTGTCTCCTTACACCCTTATCATACTACGAATGACTGTAAAAGTAAACCCCTTTTACAAAAGTTTTTGTAAAAATTTTGTTTACCACGTTGTCTTGTACTTTTTCTGAGTCTCCTTGGGGTAGATGACATGATTGCCGTTACCAACCACATCTTCCCACCAGCGGATGCCCATTCCCAGACGCTGTACAGCTGCCTTTGCTATGTCATCCGTGTGGCTATAGAAAAACAAATCCTCACGCCCACCGGTCTCAGGTACTTCCTTGCCATCCTTATCCAGGTCAGGCAAGGTGAGGACGGTCTCAGCGAACTTTACACGCCAGCCCAGCTCCTTGAGCATGATTTCCTCAAACTGCTCCGGGGTGGAACCTCCAAGTGTGGTTCCTGGCCAAACGCAGAGCTGAGTGAACGGGTTTTCAGTAGGTTTACACATAGTATTTTCCTCCTTGTACAGAAACTGGTTTCTAGGTGGGTCTTAGGTCAGCTGGACGATTTCTCAGCCAGCTGACCTTACCCATGTTACTGAAGCTCTCTCACAGAGCATTCACCAAAACCCGGTAATGCAGGCGCTGGATGTTATATCCACCTGCCAGAATCGTCTTGACTCTGGCTTTGCCTTCATCACCAATCACAACACCATTCAGAGAACCATTCATCCCCATCTTGATTCCGGTGGCATCCTTAATGATACCAACCACAGCAGAGCAACGGTAGTAAAGGTCAACCCGCCGTGCCTTAACCTCTTCATCAAGGAACTCATTCAGGGCGGTTTCCATATCCTGGCTGCTCATAACCCCCAGACGCTGAATGATAGCATCGTACTGCTTGTACACTTTATAGTCGTTGGGTCGCTCTCTGCGGCAGGTCTGATAAGACTGTACACGCTCCCTGTAGTAGCGGTCTGCATCAGCTCTCCAGGCTTCCAGGAACTTCTCAACTGCGGGAACCATAGGCACATCGTTCTTCTTGTCTTCCTTTGCCTTCTTGTCGATGTACTGGCTCAGCTTCTTGTTCAGCTCCGCAATCTTGCTGTTAGTAGTCTGGATGCACTCTTGCGCATCCTCCAGCTTCCATGCGGCTTCCAGCTGATTCTGGCTCAGGGTCTGCTTGTACCGCCAGTCCTCATCATTGTTGAGCTTGGAAACATCCACGCCAAGCTTCCTGCAGGTGTCCTCTGCCTTGCGGAATGCCTTGTTGTGGCGCTCCATGGTGGAGTGAGCCTTTTCCAGGTTCTTGCGGCAACCTTCGATTCTGAGTTCAGTAGTGGTCATCTTTAGCGCTCCCTTCAAGTGGTTCTTCCAAGTGGTCTTGGGTTTCTACGTCTTTATCATATACTATTCTGTAGCAAAAGTAAAGGGGTTTTTCAAAAGTTTTTCCAAAAAGTTTTGGTAAAATAAGAACAGCCAGGAAAAACCCTGGCTGTTCCATGATTATTTGGATTTACTGGATTTTGCCTGAGCAATCATCTTACTCTCAAGTGTGGGTTCCTGCTGTAGGTAGATTGAGTCAACCCACAGCCGGGTGACTGCCATGGCAGTCTGAAAACCCCTCAAGAAGTCCTCACGCTCACCCATATACCTCTGGCCAACCAGGTCAAAGTTGGTCTCAATGAACTCCTGAAGCTCATTCCACATGTGGTCTGACTCCTGGCTTACTACTCCCTGACTGAACTCGTACCGGATTGTGGGGTAAAGGTCTTTGGGTGTGATTGGGGTTTCTACCATGTGAACGTCCATCAGTCAACCACCTGCCCAAAGTCCTTCAGGAACTCATCTTTATGGTTGTTGAAGATGTGCTTCATGATAGCGTTACACACGCCAAACGCATCAGTCATGCGCTGAAGGTCATTCAGAACGTCTTTGATGTTGACCTCTGAGCTGTCTTGTACATGACGCATTTCCTTTCCCTGCTCTTTCTCACAGGGGGTTTCTTCCTTCTTAGTAACAGGGCAGTCAGGTTGGCACTTCGGGTTATCTCCACAGCTGGAGCAGTCCAGAACAACATCACCGTGAGCATTCTCATCATGACAATACTCCCAGATAGATTGTTCTGGGTTTGTCACTCTGTCTTCACAGTCCTCACAGGTACATTCAGAGCAGTTACAATCAGACGTGTCAGGTTCATCCCCTTCTTTGTCTGTAAACTCCACCAGGGATGCTTCGTAGTAGTCCTCAGCACCGCTGGCGTAAAGCTTGCAGAATCCATCAGGGTAGTCCTCAGAGGACTTCAGCTGGTCCAGAGCTTCATTGGGCTCCTCACAGGTAAACAGGTCAGCGTCACCACGCACATCAGTACCAGAGCAAATCATGTCCATAAGGCTTCCAATCTGGTACAATGGCATGTCATACGGTCGGATGAAGTAGCAGTTGCCCAGCTTCAGCTCTGCTTCGACACCGTTGAGGTACTGGCTGAAGAGTGCCCATACAAGGCGGTCTTTGTCTTCTTTAGGTGCCTCAGGAATCTGGTCAAAGGCTCTCAGGTCATGGTGGATTGTGTGGTTGGTCTTTCCGAACTCTTCCAAGTCCTCATACCAGCGTACAAGCTCCCGCAACTCACCCATATACTCATCCCAATAGGCAATTTCATTCTTCAGCTTGGTAAAGACATCATTGCCAGTGATGGATACTGTGTTGTCATGAGTCATAAGATTTTCATTCAAAGTCATATTGTTCTCCCTTCTGGTGTTTAATCGGAACTACAGTGAATAAAGGGTACTTGTTATTATTCAGCGCTTTCTGATTCTTTGCTTTCTGCTATTTCACAGAATCGGTCACACAGGTCTTGGAACTCCTGCCTTACCCGCTGAATAGTGGTTCTTCGCTCCTTTGCAATATCCTCCAGAGCTTTATGGTGAATAAGGATGTCTTGAACCATATCAGCCTGTTCTTTTGTGAGCTTTTCCCAGTGTATACTGGCTATGGCTTCTGCTCTCTCCATCCTCTCCACAGTATCTTCATCCACAAGCTCATCTATATTCTCAAACTCAATTGGTTTCTCATCATAGTCGTTATCAGCAAAAGGTTTAGCAGGCTGCTCATTCAGTACAATCTTCTGCCGTTTGGTAACATAATGATAAACCCTCTGTTGAAGATGGAATTGGATGTACCCTGTGAAATCCACCCCACGTTTGGGGTCAAAACTCTGCCTGAGCCGTAGGAACTCACAAAGTATTTGTTGGTACAGTTCATCAGAATCCTCCATGCTAGTGAACAACCCATTATATGACATGAACCTTCGATGGATGGACTTGATAAGCGGTTCAAAGCGCTCCAATAAGACTTCAGTGGACAAAAACTCTGGATGGTTCTCTGCGTTTCTGCGGTTTGTAATAGTCACAATAGCTTTACGTTGTATCTCTCCCATGTGACATACCTCAAATCCTGCTGAAAAAATAAAGTCTTTGTGTACCGGAAATGATGGAGTAAACATCAATAGTCTTGATGAGCTTACCTCTCACCCCGCCAGTAGGGCTGTAACAGGTCTGAACTCCCTCATACCTGTGTAAACCTGACTTGCGTGTTACTCGTATATAGTAGGGTGTATTATTTCTTCCCTCTTTTATACAGAGGACTGCGTGCTGACCCATATTCCGGTTGATGATTTCCTCTATGCTGCGTACCTGTTTTTCTGTGTACTCCTTCGATGTCTTGAAGGTTCTTTTACTATCTTTCAGGACAGGTATCATACAGCACCTCACTTGTCAAAGCGTATCTGCTTGACAACGGGGAATGACAAGCTCAGTCCTCCGTCTTTGTTCTTGGTTTCTGCCTGATAAGCAATTTCCAAGGTCTTTCCAAGAATCTCATTGGGGTACTTCCAGAAACGCAGGCGCTGCTCATCAGACCAACCGCTGCCAACTCCTACTTTATACCCCTTGTAATCTACATATACACCCCCCATCATTCCAGTATACTTTCCTGTACCCTCAAATATGTCCACCACAGGCAGGTCAAGACTGTCCATGAGCTTCATCTTCAATAAGTTCTTTGAGCGCTTGAACTCATATCTGGCATCCCAGTTTTTAATCATCAAGCCCTCCCAGCCAATACTGAGGTAATAGTGAAATGTTTCCACAATTTCTTTCATGTCGGCTGGATTATCCCGGTCATACACTCTCGATGTAGGTACAACCCGGATATTCTTCAAGTCAAGTGGCTTGACCTTTCTGAGTATGCGACTTGTTCTTGCGCTGAGTGGCTCTGTAGGTCTCTGTTCAACCCACTCCTTAATAGGAATCATGTCAAACAGATTGAATACACCCTGCTTGTTAGTTTCCTTGCTGAATGCATGACTTACTGCTTCACTAAACAAATCCCGGTTAGCAGCACTCACTCCACCATTCTGAATGTTACTCTCAATCCAGGCAAACAGCTCCGGGGCAACCACCTCTCCATCATAGACAAAGCCCCAAGGCAGCTTATCATGAGCTTCTTTCTCCAGGTCAACATAACCAGACACAACCTTACCATTTCTGGTAGTAATTTGTACATCACCAGCAGTATCTACATGTATATTGAGTCTGTATCCATCAATCTTGTACTGGGTAACAATATGCCGGGGTAGCATCTTGAGGGCTTTCGGGGTGTCCAGGTTCAGGCAGTCAGCCGGAATCTTCTCAGCCAACAGGACTTCATAGGTGGGGATGAGGTTCTTGAACACCTTGTTGATACCTTTATCTGCCAGACCAATACGCAGGTCTTTGTTCACTACACGGGTGTACCATTTATACTCATCCTCACAGCAGGATGCCAGAAATGCTTCATAGTAGTCCATAGCTGCCTTGCCAGTAATGGTACGTTCTACAAGACGGTTGAGCAGCTTCAGAAACTCAACATAAGTTTGTTCATGTACATTCCGACTTTGGCAATTGGCACTCGTGCAGGGTATCTTCTTGATATTGTACTGGAGAAACGGGCTGTATGCAAGTACAAGGATAGACTTCAACACAAAGTTGCTCTCTCCCTGTGCTAGAATTTGTTGCTTGGTGGTCGTTGAAGTTACCTGCCCGATTTCTTCAAGCAGATTGAAAGCCACTCCTATCTGCTCCTTTATGTTGAGTTTTTGAGCGCTTGGGTTTTCGGTTGTGGTGTTCATATCATGGTTCCTCCGTGTATAAAATTTTTAATGAATAAACGTAAATAAAACAGCCCCAGTCTTTTGATGGACTGAGGCTGTATAGCTCTTACGCTCTCCAGAGGACTACATATCCATTTTTAAGTGATTTCTGTACGTCTATGACACGCTGGTTGGTACTCCCGCAGAAGTCAAGTGTGATGTCTTTCTTGTCCTTCTGGAACTCCCCATCCACCAAAACGTCTACATATTGTACAATCGGCAGCAGCTCAATGTTCTCCCAGATATATCCAGTATACAACCAGATTTTCTTCTCAGGGAACACCTTCTTCACAGTCTGTACAATCCGGTTACAGCATGGAATGTTTGTGGGGTACAGAGGGTCACCACCAGACAGCGTCAACCTCTTAACATGTGGGTTAGTTAGGCTAACCACTATTTCCTCTAGGTCTGAGTCAGTGAAAAGCTTTCCTGAATCTTTATCCCAAGTCTGAGGGTTATGACAGCCTGGGCAGTGGTGAGCGCATCCAGATACCCATACTACAGTACCAATCCCCTGACCATTAGCAGTATCAAAGTAACTGAGTTTGTGGAAATTCATTGTATCACTCCTTAGTCTGACCCGCCCAGGTGTACATATCTGTTTCTGATTTCTTCTGTGCGACCTTGGTTCCAAAATTGTGTACCAATGTAGCCGCAGGTGCGTCTTGCTACGTTCATCTTACGCTGGTCAGTATTTCCACAGTTGGGGCACTTCCAGATAAGCTTTCCATTACCATCATCTACAATCTGGATTTCACCATCGTAACCACAGCACTGGCAATAGTCTGACTTGGTATTCAGTTCAGCGTACAGGATATTGTCATAGATGAACTGAATAACTTCCAGAACTGCGTCTACATTGTGACTGAGGTTGGTGGTTTCGATATAGCTCACAGCACCACCCTGAGACAGGTTCTGGAACTCACTCTCAAATTTGAGCTTGGTGAATGGGTCAATTTTCTCTGTGACAGGTACATGGTAGCTGTTCGTGATATAGTTATGGTCAGTAACACCAGGAACGACACCAAAGCGCTCCTTCAGGCACTTAGCGAACTTGTATGTGGTACTCTCGATGGGGGTACCATACAGGCTGTAGCCGATATTCTCTGCTTCCTTCCACTCATCACACTTTTCGTTCATATACTTCATAACTTCCAGTGCAAATGGTTTTGCTTCAGGGTCAGTATGGCTCTTACCAGTCATGGCATACACGCACTCGTACAAGCCTGCGTATCCAAGACTGATACTGGAGTAGCCACCATACAGAAGTTTGTCAATTGGCTCTCCTTTCTTCAGGCGTGAAATACCGCCATATTGGAAGTGAATGGGGCTACAGTCTGACAAAGCCCCCTTTAGGTGGTTGTGACGTACCTGAAGTGCCTTATGACACAGTTCCAAACGTGACTCAAATATGCTCCAGAAGTAGTCATATTTGGTCGTACCTGGATTGCTCTTGTCGTTCTCCCACTCTTTGAGAGCGCTCAGAGCCACATCAGGCAGGTTAATTGTTACGACACCCTGATTGAATCGACCATATGCTTGGAACTTTCCTGTTTCAGGGTTGATATATGGGGCAAGAAAACTACGGCATCCCATGCAGGGGTAGCAGTGACCAACTCCGTATGCGTCAACTTTCAGCTCCTTCATTTTCTTCTCAGAGATATAGTCAGGCACCATACGCTTAGCAGTACACTTAGCAGCAAGCTTGGTCAGGTACCAGTACTTGCTTCCTGCATACACGTTATCTTCTTCCAGTACATAAATGAGCTTCGGGAATGCAGGAGTAATCCATACACCCTTCTCATTCTTGACACCCTGATAACGCTGCTTGAGGACTTCTTCAATAACCATAGCAAAATCGTCACGTTCCTGACCCTCTGCAGCTTCGCCAAGATACAAAAATACTGTGACAAATGGGGTCTGTCCGTTTGTAGTCATAAGTGTGTTGGTTTGGTATTGAATGGTTTGAACTCCAGCCTGAATCTCCTTCTTCAGGCGCTGCTCAGCAATACGGTTGATGACTTCCTCATTGGGCATCTTGTCAAGCTCATCATTCTGCATCATTTCATAGAACATGGAATGTACTTCCTGACGATACTTCATGCGTGACTTATTGACCAGAGGGATGATATGAGCCAGAGAAACAGACTGACCACCGTACTGGTTAGACGCAATCTGCGCCATGATTTGAGTCATGATGTTACAAGCTGTGGAGAATGAATGTGGAGGTTCAATAAGCGTTCCGCTGATAACTGTACCATTAGTAATCATGTCTTTGATATTTACCAGGCAGCAGTTGAACATAGTCTGGGCAAAATAGTCCTTGTCGTGAAAGTGAAGAATACCTACATCATGAGCTTTCTTCACATCAGACGGCAGCAGAATATCATCACACAGCTTCTTGCTCACCTCACCAGCCATGTAATCTCTCTGTGTAGAGTACAGGGTGGGGTTTTTGTTTGAATTCTCCTGGTTTACTTCCTCATTAGTATGAGTAACTATACCCAGAATAGCCTGACTGAGGTGGTCATTTCTCACCAGCTCCCGCTTATAACGGTAGCGGATATATTCACGGGCAACACTGGTATAGCCAGCCTGCATGAGCTTGGTTTCCACCATATCCTGAATCTGCTCAATGGTAATTTCATACCAAGGCACTCCAGCAATATCCTCAGCAATGCGCTGTTTCACATCATCCGGTACAAAGCCTGCCTTTGATATAGCAGTTATAATCTTTTCCCGTTCAAATGGGACTTTTCGTCCATCCCGCTTGATAACTTGCATAAGTTGACCTCCAACATCAGTAGAACTTGGCGTTGAAGTCGTAATCATCTGTGTTTACTACCACTGATACTTCCTCAATACCACTCTCTTTCAAAGTGTCCATATGGTCTTTGTTAAAGATGTTCTCAATGGTACTGAACAGGCTTTCCTGGGGGATAAAGAACACACGGTGGCAGCACAGCTCAATGTACCACGTGGTCTTTAAGTCATACTTGAGATTGATGAAGTGCTCATTTTCCATAGTTACCCATTCGGGTAATTCATTCTGAGCCTGGTTCAGACCATCCTCAATACAGTCCATCAGCTTCGCAAAGCTTGTAGGGCTGAGTGAGTTCTTCTTGGTCTTATTCTTCATCACAGTCAAGGTCATTGCCAGAGTATTTGTGTCAGGAATCTGGAGAAAATTCACGCAGATAGCCTGCTCAAATGTGGAAACCTTGTTAGATGCATGTATGTCGTTATTGTGGAGAATTTTCCACCAATAATCCAAGTTTGTCATAGGTGCCTCCCGGTACTTTCTTAATATTTTGAGGACTTACTCAGGGAATGATTCTTCCACCCATCTGAAGGTTCTCATCCATGTCTCACCCTTCTCAAGAATGCTCATAAGCTGCCAGCGCATAAGGAACTTGTTGGCAGCGTTTTCGTCCACAAATGGGACTTCATCCAGCATCAGGTTGATGTCGTCCTCCACAGGCTTCAGGTCTACAAAGTCAGCCAGGTTGATGAGCTGATTGTTTCTGTCCAGAGTTTCCAGACCTTCTGGTGTAAAAATCCTGGCTGTCCTCTTAGACTTCATCAGTTCATCCTTGTGACTGAGTAATCCACCCAAATCACCGTAGGTATTGACCAGGGCTTTAGCGGTCTTGTCCCCGATACCTTCAATGCCTGAAATTCCATCACTGGAATCCCCCTTTAGCAGCTTATAGGTCAGGAACAGGTTCTGGTCAATACCAGTCATTTCCTTATAGTTATCTGAAGTGTAGAACACTTTCTTGATGGGTGAATAAATACCTACGTTACCTTGAACCAGCTGATGAAAGTCCTCATCAGTTGATACAATAAAAATCAGGTCATCAGGATAGCGCTGTGTGAGGGCTTTACATACACCATAAATCAGGTCATCGCCCTCCCAGCCATCCTTTCGGATACACTTCAGACCAAACATGGGCAGGTTCTCGTACAGGATGTTCATCTGCGTGACCAGTTCCTTGAAACGCTTCTTTTCTTCTTCTGTACGCTCTGTCTTATGTCGGTTTGCTTTGTACTCTGGAAATACCTTCTTTCTGCGGTCTGAGTGTCCCTTATCCCAGGCGAAAATAACTTCACATACCTCATGACCATCGTCACGATACTGGTCATTAAGCTGTTCAATAACAGCATGGGCAGAATTTAGGGTGCCCATGATAGCTGAGGTACGCTCCCCAGCTCTAGTATACAGCTCAGAGGTCATGTCACACCGAATTGCGGTGTTATTACCATCTAGCACAATGTGAATCACTCAGCTTCACCGTCCTCACTTTCCACCAGAACATTACCCACGCTGTAGGCTTTCTCATACAGCTCAGCATACAGCTCAGGGTGCTCCATCAGGTATACCCGGGCAGGCTCTCTGAACATGGACTTCCCATCCAGCTCATAACGTCCGGTAGAACCACCAATAATGCCATTGTCCTTACACCAGTCAAGGATTGCCCCCTCAATGTCCAGTCTGGGGTAGCTTCCAGATGCATCCTGTACAAACAGGATGTCATATGTCACCTGCTTGAGCGGGGGTGCAACCTTGTTCTTGACAATCTTAGCTTCGATGGTACAGCCATAGGGTGCTTCATTGCCCTTCTTCAAGGTCTTAATCTTGGACAGTTTGATGCGGACTGAGGCATAAAATGCCATAGCCTTACCACCAGAAGTAGTCGTGTTATCTCCCCACATCACACCAATCTTCTCACGAATCTGGTTCACCCAGAGGGACAGCACACTGGTATCAGTGACATAGCTCTTAATCTTCCGCAGACCTTTACTCATCAGACGTGCGTGGGACGCCATCTGAGAATCCTCCATGTCACCTTCAATCTCCGCTTTCGTGGAGCAGGCTGCAACAGAATCCAGAGTTACCACAACAGGCTTATTGGGGCACTTTTCTGCGATGACTTTCAGGGTTGCTTCCTGAGCATCGAACACTTCTTCAAGGGTGTCAGGCTGGTCACGCATGACCTTGTCCATATTGATACCAGTTCCACGAATGATTTCAGGGGTCAGAACTCGTTCTGCGTCCTGATAGTACGCAATAGCACCAACCTGCTCCATAGCCATCTTAGTGAGCCAGACAGCCAGAGTAGATTTGCCTGCACCTTCACCACCAAAGACTTCGATAAAGCGTGCACCAGGAAAACCAGGATGAGACGAACCACCCACAGCATAGTCAAGCTGGGGGATGCCAGTTCTTACCCAGTAGGGAACACCAGCATCACCGCCAGTATCACCAACCTGAATAGCGTCACGCTTCAGGGTTGCATTGACCTCCCCAGCCAGTTCCTTGATGAATGAAATGTCATCGTCCTGAACAACGGGTTTCTTAACTTCTGCGGATGCTTTCTTCATAGTGCCCTCCTTCTTAGGTGCATCTGACTTGATGGCTTTTCTCACGATGGTCTTTTCTTCACTGTCAGTCTGTACAGATTTGTTACTAGGCATTGTTTATTCTCCTTATTGGGAAGTTTACCATATAAAAATAGGGTGGCGTATATGCCACCCTATTACAGTTATAACGGATGACAGATAGCTTTAGCCGTTGCTCTTACGGGCAGCACGTCTAGCTGCCAGTGCCTTATCAATATCATCCAGGATGTCATCATCTGGGTCACCAGTAACCTCCGGTGCAGGCTCACGCTTTGTGGGTTCCTTACGGCTGGGGGTGCCCATATCAAAAGGGACATCGTCATCATCAGGGGGATAGTTGTCAGCTGCCTTAGATGAGCCCTTGGATGCCGCCTTAGTCAGCAGGGTGATAAGCTTCATGCGGTTGGCACCGGCAGGCACGTCAATGCCCTTTTCCTCACACAGGTCAATCAGCTCTCCCTTGGACAGCTCATCGTAGTCCGGTGCTTCATCTTCGCTTTCGTCCTCATCCTCATCGTCACGGCTGGAGGACTTCTTGGAAATGTCCTCACCATTGAGCAGCTTGACCAAGTCCTCATATGAGTGCTCAACCACCAGGCTGTTCAGGTCAGTCATCAGGCTGTCCAGCTCTGCCTCCGTGTAGGTTTCAGATGCAGCTGTTTCTTTCGGCTTGGGGTTGACAGTATACTTGGTCTGAAGTCCCTTACCCTCACGAATGATAGTGACATCGTGACCATGGTCAGGGTCAGTAATGTCAGCATAATCAGGGTCAATAATCAGGTCAAGGATTTGGCGGTAAATGGTGCGACCAATCGCCAGAATCTTGGGCTTCTCATCCTCACCGTCACGGTCAATGACATTGATGAAGATACGCTGGGTGGCTCTCAGACGTTTTGCCAGCTCCTGGTCATCCTTAGACCGGGAATGCTGAAGATGCTCGACCTCTTCACAGATTGGGCAGCGCTTGTTCCAGTTCTTCAGGCAGGCAACGCTCCCCTTACCCTCAGCGCCCAGACCAAAGTGAAACTGGGCATCCACGCAGAACTTGGTACTGTCACCTTTCGGGAACAGGATTCTGCGGACGTTTCGACCGTCTTTCAGACTGTCCCAGTTACCTCCAGCAAATCCGCTTTTCTTAGCGTCCTCAGCCATCTTCTGGACTTCGTTCATGTTAATTCTACCCATTGTGTACCTCCTATTGCTGTACGTTCATAGTGTGGCAGGTTTCATACCTGAAGTAAATATAAGCTTACTGCTTATTTGCCATACGCTTCTGTTTATTCTCAGCCATAAGCTTCTCAGCGTGTTCACGCATGAAAACTTCAGCGTTGGCTCCCTCAGCTCTAATCTGTGCACCCAGACTGATGAGCATATCCTTACGCTGGTTCATAGCGTCTTTAGCAACGTCCATCATTGTGGACTGCTCCTGAAGCTCTACCAGCTCTGCTCTTGCCACCTGAAGCTCTTCCATGGCAGCAATATACTTGGGGTGAGTGTAGATATTGCTCTGGACTTTTGCTTCAGTAATCTTCACACCGTCCAGCTCCATAGCCTGACGCACTTCAGCATCCAGCTCACCCATAAGGGACTTCTTGATGCTTTCCTCCAGCTGGTCAACCTTCAGCTTTGCCCGGTCAACCAGCGCTCTCGCCTGAGCAGCGACAGTAGCCCAGTAGGCAAACTTGGCAGGCTGCTCACAGAAATCAGTACTCAGGTTCATTGGGTCAATCCTCAAGTCCTCCCCCAGGTTCAGCTGATTGACTGCTGTGCGGGTTTTGACCTCCAGGGTCAGAATAGACATGTCACGTTCAAGCATATGAAACCTCTTTTCTCAGCTCTTTGAGCCGATATGGAATGATATTGTTTACCACTACAAAGCCCATTCTATTCCATTTCTGGATGTAGTCTGGTGTAGTAATGATGACTGCGTAGTTGGTAGGATTATACATAGTAATCTCACCCATACAATCACCTCCTATTACTCTGAATAAACCTCAATCATATACTCAGCAAGTTCTTTGATTGGGCGCTGATACTTCTTCAAATACCCCAACACTAGCCTACATTCCCATCCCTTGTCGTGTAGGGTCTTGATTTCCTTCTGGAACTTCTTCAGTTTGTGGTCATGATTCCATTTCTCAAAATCCTCTCGTGTATGAATGGCTTGACATTCCTCAAGTTCCACCTCAAAGGTGCTGCCATAATTTTCACCAAGCTCCAAATCAGCTCTAACAGGAACTGGTGTATCAATATACTTCTCCCATTCGTGCTCCATATACTTCTTAACAATGGTAGCAACGTCAGCAAGCTCAGGGATATATACATCAAACACGATACTATCATGAACAGTAGCAATAAGCTTGGTTTTCATATTGTGGCTGTCAAGATAGTTCTGGATAGCTATAATAGATAGCAGTGTAAAGTCTGAGCCTGTACCCTGAATGGGTGCGTTAATTGCCTGCCGCTCTGCGTTGGACTTTAATGATGGTACTTGCGAATTGAGGTCTGGCAATCTTCTGCGCCTGCCAAACATAGTTTCCACGTACCCATTCTTGTGTGCGAATTTCTTTGTGTTGTTAAGCCATTCATTCAGACCTGAGAATGTGTGAAGGTAATCATTGACCAGCTTGTTGCCCTCCGCTTTGGCTTTCTCCCAATCAGAGGTTTTCTTTGGGTCTTTGCCAGTCTCATCATAGTACAGGTCTTTGGCAAATGTTACACCGGATTTTCCGTATATAATCAGATACGTTACACTGGACTAAACCTTATTACTCACAAACCTACCATCTTCACCACGAACTGAGTGATGTAATTGATGGCATCGTTTACAGAGAATTTCCCAATTATCAGGTGAGTTATTTGTATGAACTCCATCCCGATGGTGAAGAAGCAAGCAGCGTATACTTGAGCCTGTTTCAGCTTGAAGTTCTTCTTCAGTCTTACCACATCTGTTACATTTAGCAGGTAAAACCTTCAGAGCTTCAGCAAACCAGTCAATACCAGTTCCATTCTTGTAGTTACCATTATCTTTTCCTGAATTATGATACTCTCCAACTGGTACATATACTTTCTTGCCATTGACATACTTCCAATTTTGAGCTGAGGTCTGTTTTCTACCATTCTTGATATAACGCTCTCTGGCTTTCTCTCGCTCATGCTCATCTTTACAGTTATCACAGAATATCGCACGTGGGCTTCTTGGTACAAAAGGTTTACCACAACGCTCACATATGATAACTCTTTTATGAGTGTATCTTGGATTTCCAGTTTCTGGAAGCATATCATAAGTTATAGGGGTTCTCTTGATTGTATCCGACATGGGTATTACCTCCTTGTAATCTGTATAAGTTAAGTGAACTAATACAGAATCACACTGAGGTTGGCTTAATCTGTCAAAAGTTTTACTGTGAATAACTCCCAACATTATACAAGCTTGATTGATTTACTTGAAGTAACAGCCTGCAATAAGTTCTCTACACCCTGTATGGCTCTATCCATACATCTTGAGCACGGTATTCCTGAGCTGCCCATACTAATATGGGTCTGTTGGTTTCTTCTATATACCAGCGTATTTGGTCATTGCCTTAGTTAGCTGGAACCGTTATGAGTTGGGTTTTACTTTGGCATTATATCCTTAAAATTTCTGGTTAAAATTTACTAATCAGAACATGGAAGGACTCAAGAAGGGTTGTGGTTTTACCCTACCAAAGTTGACAGATTTTGCCTTGGTGCGCGTGTCCTTGTCCACTTCCTCGATAGGCATACCCCATACCAAAGATGCAGTTGACTTGTGTAAGTCTGCGCCTGATAGGAACGCTTTGAGCAAGGTCTGGTCTTTACTTATAATTGCAGCAATACGCATTTCCAGGGCTGCGTAGTCAGCGTTCATAATACAACCATCCTTACCATACCTGGTAGTGAACAAGGCTTTTGGTTCATTGTGATATTGGAAAAGCAGAGGGTTTTCTGCCTTTCTTGGAAATTGCTGTGCGTTTGGGTTCTCTGAAGACATACGACCTGTGACTGTGCCTGCGATATTGAAGCTGGGATGGACAATATCATCTTCATCACGCATTTCAGGCAGCTTCTGAATGAACATACCCATAAGGGTTGTTACCTTTCTCAGTTCCAAAAGCAAAGCAGGTATCTCATGCTTATCTTTCAGAGCAACCATAGCTTCTTCACCTGTGGAAGGTGCACCAGTATCTGTCATTACAGGGGGAGTTAGACCACATCTGTCATACAGTAACTCAGCCAGCTGTTTAGGACTTGTCCAGCTGAACTTATAGTCCTGATATTTTTTGTACTGGTCAAACTTTTTCTGCTCTTCTGGTGTTCGGTCTTTTCTGGGAATGAGTCTGATTTTCTCACGCTCCTGAAATAGCTGACGTTTATCACGTTCAAGCTGAATTACCTCTGGAAAGCTTTCCAGACGTGCTGTGATATATTCAATTTCATTCTGATATGTCTTGAGGTATTTCTTGGACAGTTCCACGTCGAACTTCATGCCATTGCATTCAACATTCCTCAGAGCATAGCTGGCGGGTATCATAATATCACTCATGACAGTAGCCCACTTGGGGTTATCATCAATCATAGGTTTATAGATTTCCCACAACCTCAGACAGCAGTCTACATCAGCTACAGCGTAATTGCTCAGCGTTCTCCATGGGATATTGTCATAGTTATATCGGATAGCTTCAGGCAGTTTCTTTCGCTCTTCATCCAGAGCATTATCATAACCACCCATATCAGTGAACTCCCAAGCCTGTCCTTTCAGACCCTGTGTGCCTTGCTCTTCTGATATACAGAGGTAATGAGCAAGCATAGTATCAAAGTTGAAGTTCTTCACATCAATACCAGCCCACCAGTACAACCACTCAATATCAAACTTTCCATTATGGGCAACTTTAGGTATGTCAGTTTCCAGTAACTCTTTTACAAGTCCCATTACCTCTTTCAATACCTCACCCTTAAATGGTGACTCATGATGGTAAAGTGGGATGACAACTCCCTGATGGGTCTTATCTGTAAGCGAGATACAGACAATTTTTGAGTAGCTCATAAAGGCTGACTTGCCTGTAGTTTCCAAGTCAAAGCAGATTATCTTTGCTTCAGCTTCCATCCGCTTGATTTCTGTTCTGACATCCTCTACAGTTTCCAATGACCGATAGTTGACACCTGTTACCTTAGTCATACCATTGTCATAAAGGTTCTTCAGGGTTTCCAAGTCTTTGAGAATGTACCCTTTATACAGTGGTTTTACGTTGGCAGAGCGGGGGTGCATCGTAGGCAGTATAATTCTTGTCCTGCCTAATAAATCCACTTCCTGCGCATTGCCCCGCACCTTAGACAAGCCTACATAGCCTGTACAGTATCTCAAAGACTTATTACCCATGGGAACAATAATATCAGGGTCAACGGTCTTGACCTCTGCGTCAATCAAGTCCTTACAGGCTGCTACTTGTGGTGGCTTTGGTTCTTCCCCAGGTGCTGGGCACTTTACCAGAGAAGTAAAGTACACATCATCTAGGTCAATTCCAGCATTGATAAGAGCATGTCTGAAGTTGTTGCAAGTCTTTCCATAAAATGGAGAAGCACGCATATCATCCAGCTCATTGGGGCAGTCCTGTATGAACATTACTCTAGCTTTCTTGGAGCCTTTACCCATTGTACAAGGGTTTTGAGCGCTTGCACAAAGCTCACAAGCATCGCATAATCCCATACATATTTCACTCCTTTCATGAGAATCGTTATAATACAACGGTCAAGCGCTCACCCCAGCGCTACGTGTATAAATACAAAAGAGACAGGCTTTTCAGCCTGTCTCAGTGCAGTTCTCCTATAACTTGCCTGCGTTGAATCTCCCAGTCAGCCAGCTCCTTACTTCCAGCTGACCACTTCATCACAGGTGCTTACTCCTGTTGGGTGGAGTTACCCTTACTCAGCAGCGTTCTTCAGCTGCTCCATGACTTCCGGGGTGATGTCCTTCATGATGGTCTTGATGGGCTTGCCAATCTTGGCAGAGACCACAACGGACTCAGGGATGTCGATGGGCTTATTGGTCAGAACATTGTTGCCAGTGCGTGCAGCTCTGTAGGACGGAACGAATGCCACAAAGCCGGTCAGCTGAACTTTCTTGCCAGCCTTCAGACCATCGCAGACCACCTGCTTCAGCAAGTTCAGGGTAGCCTGAGCTGCCTTGATAGACAGTTCATTCTCAGTCCCCTTAGACAGCAGGGCAATCTCCCGTGCCACGTCCTCAGTACCCATGCTCATAGTTGCCTTATCTTTTGCCATAGTATTGTCCTCCAATTATTGTTGTTGTTGTTTGCTTATGTTAAACCCAGGTGGGCTTTACCTTAGTTCAGTTTGTTATTCTCAACAAACTTTTCGTACTCATTGGGGTAATTTTCCTTGATGTAGCCAGCCCACATAAGGCTGTACAGACCAAGGTCAACCACCGTATCAAGGAATGTCTCAGTGGGGGTGCTGGAACTCTCCGAATGGAGGGTGTCCAGACCTTCCTTCATGACCCGCTCCATGATATTGGCAATTCTGTCCCACTTTCTCTCCAGGTTAAAGAAAATGGACAGCTCACCATGCTTTGCGTAGGAACGACCATAAATGTTGCCCTTGTCATTCTGGAGCTTGAGAAGCTGGGGAAGGATTTCCAGAAGGTTCTGGTTGTCCTTACACAGAGTAGTCTGCTTGCTCAGATAGTCCGCAAAGCCATTGAAGAACTGGGTGCGGTCATCCGTGAAAGTCTCTCCAGTATCATCTGGAACCTCAACCTCAGTAATGGGCATCTGATTCACGGATGTACGGTTGAATGGGTTTTGTTGCATATGTTACCTCCAGTGTTAATAGATTTCCATAAGCTTGGAAGCGGACTTAGGACTGACCAAAGAATCCTGAAGCATTTTCCAAACCTGCTTAAACAAAGGGCTTGCTTCAAGCATCACAGCATAAATGGGATGGTGAACCAGAACATCCAAGCATTTATACAGTAATGATTTTAGGTAGTTATTGCCCAAGGTATACTCTTCACAGCAGAAAATAGCCAGCTCAAGCATATCCGCAAAATCAACTACCTGACCCGGGAAGCCTTTCTTTGCGATGCTGTTGATGTCCTTTACAGACACCAGCGTGGTACTACCTTCAAAGATAGTATTCATCTTGTCAGCTACAACCTGCTTCATTGCCTCATTAAACTCCTTGGATGCGTGCTTGACGTTCCAAGGAATGTCTGAGGTGAATGCTTCCTCACAGTCATGTAAAAGAGCTTTTTCAGTTACCTCTGCGATGTCCAGTACAGGCATCTGGTTTTCCACATCAAACGGGTGGAAAGCACTGTTGTACTCCGCAGCGTATTTGTTGTACTCTTCTGACAGGAACCTGGCAAGCAGGGTGGTGTAGTAGCTATGTTGTGCCACGTCCTCAGGCATAAGGGTTGGGAAGTTGTTGCAGCGCTTGATATGACGCATCCTGCGCAGGTTCATAAACAGCTTCAGGTCTTTCTTGGTATCTTTGTTTTCTTTGGTTTTGTCCATGTTAGTTCACCTCACTGGGTTAAATAAAGGGTTTATTCCTCCACAGGCTTTTCATTGGGGAACTCGATTGCCTTATGAGGGTTATTTGCAGGCTCCTGGCAGTCTACTCTAGGGATAGTCAGCTTGTTCATTACCATGGAAGCTGCTTCCTGGCTGATGACGCTTTCACTCATCCGCTCTACCATGGTATTGTAGTTATGTGCAATCTGACTGTAGGTGGACTTGGTTTCCTCATTGTCAAAGAGCTTGATGACCTTATCCCGCATAAAGGACATCATAGACACCTTCCACTGGCAGTCAACCATCTTATCCAGGACAGTCAGAGCGTTGTCCACGTTGCCCAGACGCAGGCAGCGATAGGACATCATAGCCTGAACAGCCATATACCAGTAGTCATCGATGACCCCCTGCTTGTGAGCATCCTCAGTCATTTCCAGCAACTTATTCAGGTTGGAATCATCCTTCATAAAGTCATCGCTGGACAGGTAGTTGTTGAAGACGTTCCAGAAGAAACCAAGAAAGTTGTTGAACTGGTTGGCATCCTGACTCATACGGGGTTCAGCCTTGCAGGTATAGTCCGCTGCCAGGATTTCTTCAGGGCTGGTGGTCTTGTAGTAGTCCAGAACATCATCCGTGCACTTAGCACCGTAGGCATCAAGGTAGATATGCAGGGAATCAGTCACCTGAGTATAGGTGCCCATCTCAAGGCTATTCATGCTCTCGTTGCCAGAGTGTTTCAGCCAGTTGAACAGGGTTTCCTGGATGGTGGTAAACTGGCAGAGATTGGCGCCAAACAGACCCCAGTGAGAATCATTGGAGCGGTTGAACACGGTCATATCCAGCTTGTCGTGCCGGATTTTGAAGGTAATGACCAGGTTGCATGCGATGTCCTTGCCCTTATTCTGAACAGTGTAAGTGCTGTTGTCGAATGCTGGTGCGCTGATGACGATGACTGCCTGCCGGGTGTCCTTATCTGCCATGAACTTGTTGAAGACATCCAGCATCTGGTCTACGGGGTTGATAACCTGACCATGTGCTGAGTTCTTACCATAGCTGCGGATGCGCTCACCGTAGGGTGCATTGAACCAGATACCGTCATCACTGAACTGACCAATGTTCTTATTGAACTGAGTCAGCCAGGCAACATCCGCACGTCCAGACAAAATCCAAAGACTTTCTGCCAACTGGAAGAATGGGTTGATTTTACGCCCACCCAGGAACGTGACACGGTTGTAAGGGTTCAGGAACTCGACTGCGGCAGGGCGCAGCTCCTTGATACGCTTACCACGGGGGTAGCACTCATCACCTTCATCGTGAAGCTTGATAATGGTCTGGTAGTACAGCTCAGTAGGGTTGGAACCGGTAAAGACATACATAGAAAAAGTCCTCCTGTATTTAAGTTGTGGTTTAGAGCCATCGACTTAAACAAAGAGGACTTTTAGTCACCCATATTCTACTGTATTTTAGTAGCAGTCTGAGCAGTTCATTGGGTAGCCTGTGTCAAAGGCTCCACCCCAAGTTCCTTCTCCAATATAGCTGTAAGCACAGCAACAGCTATCTGAAGCCTGTGAAGCATTCTTGGGGCAGTCAACAAAGCTGATATAGTTCTGGTACACAGCTGAAATCTGGGCATCCTGCCAGACTGGGTCAGTTGCCCAGTCAAGCAGACCCATTTCAACTGCTCTCTCCAAAGACTTTCTCGTGGGTGGGAAAAGGTCAAGCTGAAGAGCATCCTGTACAGGCACCCATACCCACTCGCAGCCCTGCTCAAACTCAGTTTCCTGTGGCTTCATAGCTGAAGCATCAAAGTCAGTAGACAAGAACATGAAACTGGTCCAGTTTTTACCATTCTCAGCTACATGCATTTCATAGCTGTAGAAAATGGCTGAACGCACTTCAACATTGGATTCTTCCTTTGTCTCACGCAGAACTCCCTGCAATGGGCTTTCTGTGCGCTCCACCTTTCCTCCTGGGGTACACCATTGATGGGTATCATTTCTCTTGCAAAGGGCAATTTTACGGGTGGTTGGGTCAACCAGAATCATCCCAGTGCCCCAGTTATTTCCAGATGACATTTCCCCATGTTCCACCAGGAATCTCAAATCTTCATCAAAGTACATAGTCAACACCTCCTGTACCTTGAATAATGTTACAGAACCAGTTCATCCAGCATGTCCTTGGAATCGTTATGGAATTTACCCTTGCATTTTCCTACACCGTAGTACACACCCAGATACTTAGACACCTCACAAGCGCTATGCTCAATAACTCTCATGTTAATGTCACCACCCATCCAGTCGGGCAGCTGAGACACGAATCTGTCATACAGACCGTATTTCTTCATATAGTATTTCCAGGTAGCACGCAGGTAGAAGTTGTACTGGTAAAAATCAAGTCCACCTGAGCTCTCAAAGATATACCCCAGACCACGCTGGTTGCCTGGACCAATATTGACATAGCTGTCATCTGTCCAAGCTACAACCGGGTGCTCAACGTGCTTATAGCTCATACCCCAGTCACACAGCCACTCATAGATAGTGAAGTTGGAAATGGCAGGGAAATGATTGAGGTGCTCAAAGCAGTCCTTCATGCTATGAGTAGTCACCCAGTCATAGGTATCATCAATCCAGTCATGGAAGTTTTCGCACAGGCAGATAGCATTCTCAACCTTGTCATGACTTGCTTCAGGGTCAGGATTGGCAGACTTCAGGTCATTCACAAAGTATGCGGCATGCCAGATAGTCTCACCATTAGCCTTCATACGTCTGAGGTTGGCTTTCGCTTTCTCCCACTGCTCATCCCAGGTGTCAAGGTGAATGAAACCAATTGCCTGCCAGGTTTCCCACTTTAGGAAAAGACGATAAATCTGGGTATTGAGCATAACTTCCTTGGTGCGCTTTTCCAGGTCATCACAGGGCTCATCCATCTTACTCAGGATAGCTCTGATGTACCGAATTGTACCCTTGTCCAAGTCCCGGATACAGTTGGTGAACTTGTTCTCCTGAAGAATCTTGTCATCTGTCCAAGGCATGGGTTTCTTCAGGATTGTACGGTTGTACCAGATGTTCTGACGCTCTGCAATCCAGTACCAGTACAAACGCATATTGTCCCAGTTGATTCTAATGCTTGAATCTGGGTCTTTATAGTACGGTGCCCAAGGGTAGCCCTGCAAATCTTCAAATGTAGGGATGTAGACTTCTTCCTGCTCTCCGCTGTACTTAGGAAGGGCAGCAATCTTCTTAGCCTTGGTCAAGGGCTTATTATCATTTTTCGCTGGGCAGGGAGCACCTGCTTGCTGCGTTTCTACTTTGGCTGGGAAGTTACCCTCAACGGGGTAAATTGTCACGCTGGTGCTCTCTGATTGAGGAAACTGGTCAAAGTAACCAATGCTGTTAAAGAACCATTTCAATGTCTGGTTCTTTGCAATGTCAGAGTTATCAGCCCTGATACAGTGGAAACCAGCCTGCTCAAAGTATGCTATATTCTTGTCAACGGTTGCCCACTTACTTCCTACCTGTTCCTCTTTAATAGGCTTGCCACCATTTCTCTCCTGAATCCGCTTCAGACAAACCGGCAGTGGTGGCAGCAGATTGAAGATGATAATGTCACGGTGTACCGGCTGAGTAGAACTCAGCTCAGAAAACAGGTCAATGTAGGTCTGACGGACAGTGGATGCCATGATACCCTCCATGATGAGGTTATAGTCCACAGCCCAGAGGGCTTTCACAGCAGCCTTAATCTCATCAGTGGTTTTCATACTATCCATGCCACCACACTTTGAATGATAGTGACCCAGCGCTGCCCACTTGTAGGACGGGAACACAGTAGCAATAACCCGCTCTTTTCCACCCACTTCCCATACCACCTCAAAGGTGTATGGGTCAGTATTCATCATCATGATAGGGATAGTGGACTTTCCAGAGCCATTACACCCACGGATATTGACCAGTTTGTTATGGGCAACTGTATGACCCTCATGGAGCTTCAATAGCTCTCCCAATGTGATTTTAGGCATCAAACACCCTCCTTGGTTAGCCCAGAGCAGTCACCATTACCGCCACAGGCATGAACTGAAATCTTACAAAGGGAAGTATACACCTTGACATCTGACAAGAACTGACTAATGAACCTTTCAGAGCATTTCCATCCGTCCTCAGTCCTTACTAGATACTTGGTTGGTAAAGCATACCCTTGAAAGTTGATAAAGCCAGGAGCAGCTTCTTCAACGCTGGGTGGAAACTCACAGAACTGTAGGTTGATGTGGTACTGCCCAAAAATCCTGAACCGGTCAATCAGACCTACAACCTGTGACGCTGTTACAATCTCCGGTACAATCGGGTGAAGGTAAAGCACCACCCACATACCACACCTATTTGCCAGGCTCATAAGCTTGTCCAGCCAAGAGTAGTATGAGCTTAGTTGAGTCATATTGATATTGACCTGGGTTACATTCTTGTCTGAATAGGATGCCGCAAACAGAACGTCCTCTGGCACTTTATCATGAACAACAAGTCGGATAGTTCTGGACTGGCTCTGAGCATTCCAGATAGCTCCTTCAAGCTCTCTCCAGTTGTCACAGTCTTTCGGTACATCTATGACCAGTTGGTTGATATTGGTACAGCAAGGTGGGAACTCCCCAGCAGTAGACAACTTGCACTTAGACCATGTGATTGGCTGTCCAACTGCTTTACGGTCTACAACAGCTCTCTGCGTGACCAGTGGAATCCTTTTCACCTGCATGTCTTAACCTCCGCACTGGTGAATCTTGGCTCTGACAACACGGCGCTGGCGTCTGAGCATATTGACCCGCTCTGTATCACCTGCTTCACGTGCTTCCTTAATCTCAGCTGTGAGTGTTTTCTTTTCTTCCAGCAGGTCATCAAGATTGAGGTTTTCATCTGGAACTAACACAGGTTTGGGTTTCTCAGTCTTAGGCTTCTCAATCTTCTGTACAGGCTTCTCAAACTTAACTTGCTCAGTTTTAGTTTGAATTGAAGTAACCTGAATAGGGGTAGCCTGGTCAGGTGTCCAGTTGGGGTCTGCCACAGCTCTCACATCAAACTCATACTCAGCCTTGGGTGTAGGCTCCTGGGTTACATATACTGCAGGCTGCTGAGTTACGGTATGCTTGACAGGTTCAGTCTCCAACTTGTTGATAACATCCAGAACCTGGAGTTCATTATCAGACAGGTCAGGCAGGCTTACAACAGCAGCTCTTACGCTTTCACCGTTGATGTTGTGGCGCTCCAGCTCTACTCCATCTGGAATCATCACCACAAGCTTATCTCCTGCAACTTTCATATAGATGGCAGGGGACTTCTGAGGTGTCTCCTGAATGGGTTTTGGTTCAGGCTGAGGTCTTTCCTGTACAGGCTCTGAAGGCTTGTACTCTGTCACTTTAGGCTCCACGTTGATGACGGGCTGTGGCTTCTCCTTTTTGGGTTTAGTGGGCTTGGGTGCTTTAGGGGCTTTAGGGGCTTTAGGCTTCTTCACAGGCTCTGGAGTAGGCTCAGGCTGGGGTTCAGGTTCAGGCTGAGGGTTGTCCAGCTCCTGCTGTTGCTTCATGATAAGCCGTTCAGCTGGTGTAAGCTTTACAAGCTGGTCATCCTTAGTCAGTGTGTACTCCTGCTTAGGCTCTTTTTCCTTCTCAGGCTCAGGGTCTGTGGTGGGAACGTCCTCAGTATTGAGGTTGAGTTCTGCCATAGCCTTTCGGATTTCATCTGCGATTGACATAGTATCATCCTTTCTGGTATAGGTAGGTAGACACAATAAATAAAGCTGGGCAGTTGTACTGCCCAGCCATCTGTGTACGCTTATTCTTCGGTCACTTTTGCGTGAACCTCATATGTCTTTTTCAGAGTCATAATCAACCGCATCTTGAGGATGGGAATGTTTGCACCATACCGCTCCTTGAGCGGTGCAGCTTCCACCCCTCTCTCTTCCAGCAGGGCTTCCAGCTCAGACACGTCCATCTTCTTGAAGTTGGGCATGTCATCCGCATAAGTGACGGTTGCCTTCGCAGTTTTCTTGGATACAACTTTCTTGCCTTTTCCATTCTTTGCTTTCTCATGGACCAGCTCCATGCTCTCATCGCTCATAGATACTTCTTCAGGGTCTGCCACAGTGATGGTATCAGGCTTGACTACAACTTCCTCATACCCTTCCATCAACTCATCTGCAGGGCTGGTAGGGCTGGTGGTAGTCTCCTGAATGTCTGTCTCATTAGTCGGGGTGACTTCTTCAAAGCCGTCAATCATCTCAGGCGGCAGCTCAACCACCTGAACCTTCACACCCCCGTTACGCTTGCATGCATCACGGCAAGCCTTATACACTTCACAGATACGGCACTCACGACAAGAGCTGTCATATGCGATACCATAGCAAGAGCTATTAGTGATAGCAGTTTCAATGTCCATTTCAATCCTCCATTTATGTTATGTGTTTGCTGCGATACCTTTACACATGGCAAAGAATCGACTGAGTTGTTCATCTGTGACTGTGTCATCTTCTTCAGGCTTATAGACCTTACCAACTGCATCACGCAGCTCGTTGAAGTGACCCAGAAATTCTTTTTTGCCCATGTCCATGGCACGCATAATATGAGCACCACGAATCTGAATGGACTTAGGGGCTGGCATATTGTACCCCTGACTAGCCAGCATTTTCTTTCTTGCTATGTCCATTTCACACTCCCAAAGTGTTCTTTCACTGGGGTTGATGAACTCTCTCAAGATTGTCAGGGCAATCGGATGAGCCTTGAGCAGGTCAACAACCTGCTGTAAACGGTACTCATCATACATATCTTCTACCACGTCCTGAGTGTATCCCAGGTCATAAGCATCTTCGATGTCCACCTGATACACAGCAGACCGCCCAACAAGGCTTCTGAGTTTTCTCCACAGGCTTGTCTTGAAGATAGCACAGAACTCATCCAGGGGCTTATCCTTGTACAACAGCCAGCAGTTATAGAGAACCAGCTGGCCTTCCTGAAACAAATCTTCAGGACTTGTAAGAGCAGCCACGCTGCTGTTGCTATTAGTGCTAGTGTGAGAACTGGCGAACTTTATGTAATTTACCAGTTTCACATACACATCATCCCAAGCAAGCTCTTTAGGAGTGACTATGGGATGACGAACAATTATTGGTGTCCTTATCATATCTGCTCTCCTGTTATGTCTCGCAGTTGATTATCCCTTAAAATTGTTACCCTTCAGCAGCGCTCCCAGACGGATAAGGACGTGCCTGGGGAACTCAATGCCCTTGCCCAGTGTCCATTCATCCTGTTCTGTCTTTCGCCATTCCTTGGAAATAAGGATGGTGCCCTGCTCAGTCACCTGAGCAACAACTCGCTGGGTAGCTGAGTTGGTAAACAGAATCATCTTGCTGTTACTGTTATCTGGAACAGTCATATTACCCCTCCACTCATTCATATGCTTCTTCAGACTTAATCTGAAGCTGGTGAACCCGGATTGCCTTATTGACCTGAGCTGCGATTTTACGCAGCTGAGCAGCTGTATACGGACGGTTGGGCAGGATAAACCTGCCCATACTGTCCAACTCCAGCCAGGTGTCTATACACTCCACATAGATAGCGTTCATATGATAGACTTCAGACATGCTTTTTCTCCCTCTGATGCTTCCCAGCCAACTCATGGTACTTCTCAGCCAGGTAGCCCACAAGGTAGAGTACAGATGCCAGGACGATGATGTTCAGGACAGTCAGTAGTTCCCACAGCCCAATGATAATCATATCAGTTTCCCTCCTTGACTTCCTGAGCAGGCTTGACACCTGCTTTGTTCAACTCCATGATAAGGAACATGCGCTGGACTTTCTCATCATCCACAACCTTGTAGGTGAGGTTATTGTCCTTGGCAATCTTCTTCAGCTCGTCCAGGCTGAGTTTCTTCCAGCAGGACTTCTTCACGGTGTTGTAGTACTGACCAGGGAACAGGGCTTTCTTCAGCTCCATAATCAGACGCATCTTGCGGATGGGTGCGTTGGTCAGCTCAGGGTACTGGTTGATGTCCTTCTTCAGGGCAGCTGCCAGAGCAATCAGTGCATCGTTGGTGAAGTGCTTGATTGTGGTCTGGAAATCTTCCAGGCTGAGGTTGGGCAGGCTCTCAACCAGCTCCTTGATGTCCTCTTCAGAGCCAACCTTGTGCTGCTTGTGCTCCTTGCTAGGCTTCTTGTCAGCCTTGGTCTGCTTGCTGTGCTTCTTGACAGCCTTGGGTTTCTCAGGTTCAACTTCAGTCTTGTCTTCCACAACAGGGGCTTCAGCTTCAGCAGAAGTCTCTGCAACTGCTTCTGCGGTTGCTTCTGCTTTGGTCTCAGACTTGGTCTGCTCAGGCTCAGCTGCGGTAGCTTCGGAATCGCCCTCAGTCAGCTCCACGATGCCATACTTGTCAAAGTCACGGGGGTAGACCCGCTTCACGCCCAGCTCACGTGCGATGTCCATCATAGAGGTGTAGGTGTGGTCGTTCATCTTAAAAGTGCGCTTCATAACATTTTCTCCTTTTGTCTCAAATGTATAAGGTTTTTAGTGTGTAGCTCTTGGTGTCCTTGAGCTTGATTATAGTATAGCGTATCTTTCTGAAAAAGTAAAGAGGTTTTTCAAAAGTTTTTCCAAAAAGTTTTGGATGAATTCATATCTCATGGTCTGGACAGTGTTTTTTGTAAAAGCTCTTCACATGTGATACTTTCCAAGAGGTCTCTGAACTTTAGGATTGTTAAATCATACCCATTAGCTTTCAACCTCAGAATTTCTGAGGGCTGAATCCCCAACTCATCAAAGGTTTTTGTTCTCATGGCTGTATAAATGTCTCTCCTGTTCTTCTTGAACACCAACAATGGAACCATACCCTCACGCTGAGCATCTGAAAGACACTGATTCCAGTGAGTCCAGAAAAGGGCTGTGCCCTCCATGAGCATGCTGAACTCCCAGGGATATTCCACATTCTTTGCTTCAATGGAGAACTGCCAACCTTTTGCCATAAGGACGGAAGGTGGTACAATATCTGACACAACCCTCTTGTCATTTGCCCAATGAAGCGCTCCGCTCCCGGGGGTGCGATGGAATGTTTCACCTGACCATTCTGTTAGCATCTTGGACAGCTTCAGCTCAAAAGATGACCCCTTTGCTTTACTGTTGATTGGCACATAATCCCCTCTTTCTTATAATAGCACAATACCTCCAGCCACAGATACAGTAACTGGAGGTTGCACTTATTCTACAGTGATGTCTGCTTTTTCTTCGGTTTTCTGAGCGGCTTTCTTCAACTCTTCTGAGTAGCGCTTCATGAACGCTTCAGTCAACTCTTTCAGCTCATCCCCTGTGGTGAGCCCTTTCTGGATAAGAATGGACTGCATGACCATGATAGAGATTTGTGCTGCTTGAGCTGTCTGGGAAACCATGCTCTGGATAGCTGGTGTGTACTTTTCCTCCAAAAGAGAATTCACATAGTTGCAAACTTCCAGGCGTGTAGGTCTACCCTGCATATACTGCTCATCCTGAGCACGCTGCTTCTGCTCTGCTTTCTGCTTTCGCTCTTCATCAGTCAGGACATGTTTGCTCATCCTTCACACCTCACTGCTTACCGGTACTTCCGATACCACCACGATTGGGGTTGTCAAGGTGGTCAACCACCTCAAAAGACACTTCAGGCATCTTTTCAACCAGTCTGAACTGGGCAATCTTGTCGCCCTTGTGAATTACCGTATCTTCCATGGCCAGCGCTGGGAATCTCCAGATGTCGTTATCACCTGCATAGCTCTCATCAATGATGCCCAGAGAATTGGCCATGAGAATCCTCCAGTTTTTGTAGGTAGAACTGCGGGTTGCCATGTGGGCTTCATAGCCCTTGGGAAGTTCCATAGAAAAGCCTAGAGACACAAGCTGGAACTGACCAGCCTTCATATGTACTTCCTCAGCTGCGTAAAGGTCAACCCAGTCACCTTGCTTAATCTTGTGAAGTTTAGGAAGTTCCCCATACAGCTCTTCATGGTAACGTACTTTAATTTCAAGTGAATTCATATCTTTCTCTCCCTTACAAATTAAAAATTTTCGTTTATTTTCATAACTCAGTCTACCTGGTTTCCAGTGTATACTGAGATACGCCTGAAGTTGCTCTGGATAAATCAACCGTTCTTCTTCCCAGTTGTCATTAACCCAAATTCTTCCAGAGCTTATCTTTGACATTTTCAACTTGGTTTCCTCAGATGCTTTCTTACCAAGTTTTATCTGTCGTTGTTTCTCCCTAGATTCTTCAGAATGGTGTTTTCCATAAAAGGGGGTATTTTCACCTGACATTGAACCTCTATTCTCTCGCATCTTTTGTTTTGAGGCTTCATTATGTTGTTTATGATACATACCATTTTTAGAGCCTTTCAGCTTGTATCCCTTACCATACATAGGGTTGTTTGAACCTCTTGAATGTTGTGACAAAAGCTCTCTGGTATGTGGAGTTATATATGACTTTACTTGTTCTGAAGTAAGTCCACCTTTACCCCCATTGCTTATGTTATAATACATATCAGATTTAACACAATCAAGAAATTCAATCCAGTCAAATTCCTTTTGGTTTAGTTCATCTTCAGTATAAGCCCAGTCAATAGGTTTACAGGTGAAGTTTTCTATTCCATGTTTCTTAACAGCAAGAAGAAATTGTGTTCCAGAGCCAAAATATTCAGTATCAAAACAGGTATGCTTATGTTTACCAACATACTTTTTATGGTTAATTGTATTTGTTGTTAGATAGATATACCCAAATGGAACTTTATCTGTTGGTGGTTTCTTATGTGGAATCTCTATTGGTACTCTTACCATGTAAAGTTCTCCAATTGAGTTATTTATAAACGAACTATATCAATATAAGCCTTTTGTATTCTCATACAGCTCTTATGTGAATAGCCGTCTTACACTGTCCAGCTCCGTATATTCTTCAGCTGTGTCTAGTAAACCAAGCAGGGCAGCTCTGCCGTATTTCTGAAGAAAATTATTTGGGTCATCATCCTCTTTAGGTATGTTGACCAGTTTCACTTTGAAATATGGGCTCAATTCCTCAGCAATCTTCGTTGCGTAGTTCTTAGCATCCCAGTCAAGAGCTACATACACACCCTCACTCAATAACTCTCTGTAGTCCAGCAGTATGTTTACCTGCTCTGTGTAAAGGGCTTTACCAAGCAGGCTTATACCCATACTACCCCATGAAAGAGCATCAAAAATTCCTTCTGATATTACACAACTATGATATAGCTTTGCAGCTTGGTCTATATTGAAAATCACCTCAGACTTTGAAATCTGGTAGTCCTCATTTGTGGGTGACATTTCCTTCCTGAAAGCATTCTTGGAGATAGCACGGGCAACCCAGAATCTCAGTTCACCATTCTCTGTGATTGGTATGATGACCCGGTTCTGGTACTCTCCACTCATACAGAAACCCATCTTATGCTTGGTTATCTGTCTATCTGTAATTCCTCTTGAATGAAGGTATTTTATTGCCATTCTGGTCACCGGATTGGTGTGCTTAGGGTCAAGGGGTGTATATTCTTCTGGTAGTGGGATAGCACGCTTGTCTAGGTCTTTTCTGAAGTCTCCCATGAACAAGTCCTCAAGCTTGTCTCGCTCCAGTTCCTCAGGCAGCTCAACTGAGCCTTTGATGTCCTTGAATATACTCTTTGCCCTACTGTAACTGACTCCCTCTACATACTGTATAAGTTGTACAGCAGTGCCCTTAAATTGGCAGTTATGACAGTACACCAGACCAGTTTCCAGGCTTACATACATACGGTGTCTAGTTTCATCACAGACAGGGCAGTTGAAGTGTACCTCTTTTCCGTTACCAGTATGCCTGATTGTATCATCTATGTGTTCTTCAAGCCAATCTATAATCATGGTAATTTCACCTCATTACAAGAAAAGCTGCTGAGGAATTACCCCAGCAGCCTGTGGCGGTGACGGTGGGATTTGAACCCACGGATGTGTAAACATCAACAGTTTTCAAGACTGTCTCAATAATCCACTCTGACACATCACCATAATATGGGTGGCTTTCCCACTGCTCACCCTGTCCTGTTATCTCTCAACAAAATCTGTCATCCATCACTGGAATCTTCAGCTTTTACCTCAGCATGCGCATTACCAAGGCGAACAGAACCCTGACACCCTTAATCATGTCCATACGGACTACGGTTGACAAGAACTCATTGGTGGACATTTCAGGACAGCTGGGAGGAAACAGGTGAAACAGAGCCTGTTGCCGGACTGCCTGGGGTACACTGTAAGCTATTCCGTGTCGCATCTTGCCGACTATACCGGGTTTTCACCGGACAACCACGCAGGGAATCAGGATTCCAACCTGACCGTCTCCATCAGACTTGCTGACCCATTGGGAATCTGATGACGTTCTTGCTTTGAACTATTTCCCTGAAAAAGTCGGGGTGACAGGACTTGAACCTGCGACTTCCACATCCCAAATGTGGCGCCCTACCACCTGGGCAACACCCCGTTATTAACCTCAGTTACCCACGGTGCCAGCTTTACACTTATACCGTTGTTTGTTTGGTAACCCAATCATATGCTCCCGGCACCTGCCACCCCAAGTCACCTTATGGAGGAAAGATGCCCCAAACAGGTGCTTTAATAGCGTACCATAACTATTGGAGCTATATGACCCACCTACTGGTGTTGCTACTGTCTTGACCATTTCACTGAGGTTTAGCGGCATCAAAACCGCTGGTGCAGATTACAGGGTTTGAACCTGTGACCCCCTGAATGTAAGTCAGGTGCTCTACCTAACTGAGCTAAACCTGCATATAAAGAGGTCTGGTTTGTGCAACCTCTTGTCTGCCTGGTAGTAATTGAGTAATATCCTCAACAGCATACCCTTATCAGCTTTGGCTCTCTGATGTCTGTACAGAGCCTGTACGCTCAATTTGTTACAGCCGGGGAGGGGCTGTACTGGGTTGAGTTACCCATGTGACAGCAACGTCTTACTGTCTAGCCGGTGTCATGTCCACCTTAATGGTGTTCAGTATAACCGGAACTGGTGCAGATAAGTAACTGCGTCTGCGCATTTAGCCTTTGTTTTTTATGGTCAGAGCTGGAATTTGCTTCTTATGCTGACCTATGGTGGGACGTGGGGGACTTGAACCCTCAACCAAGCGGTTATGAGCCGCCAGCTCTGCCGGTTGAGCTAACATCCCATAGCAGTGTGTAATTTGACCCATAGCCAGTTACTTCCTGACTACCCTCACCCAGACGGTCAATCCAAGTCTGCAAACCTGAACCCGCTCAGTGAAGCCCCACTTACACAAGAAAGGGTGCACGTGTTACTGCCGTGCGTGTAGCACTTCACGCACTAACCATTCATCCCAAAGATGACCAGGCTGGGTGGATAGTTTTTACACATATCAGGTGCCCCAGTACACTCCAGTCGTTCTTTTTACTATTCTCACTGTTTACCATTACATACTGTGTGCGGCGCTTATCAGGCGCACAGAGACAAGGGAATGACAAGCAAACCAGTATCTCATTACACCGCCTTTTCAGGCTTCAGTTGAAGGGTACCAGCTACACTCTAGCAGGTGACCAGCCCAATGACGTACTGGGCAATCAGCATTAGGATTATAGGTGTACACCCTTGACATACTCGTCATGCCATCGGCTATAATCCCCACGGAATTTTACCGTGCTGTTCACAGATTACATCATCTGGTTGTAAGAACCTTCGCTCAGGCATTCTGCAGAACCCTCAGCTGGAACGTGTGAAACTCGAATCTCGCTGTGGTTCTTTCCCACTGTCAGTGGTCTGTCTCCCACCGTCAGAAGTCTATTCCAGTCTGTCATCGGTATTCTATTTTTCAGAATCAACTCCTGCATTACGCAGTCAATAACGTCTATCTGATGGGCTGGTACCGAACAACCCAGTGGTGCGCCTAAAGGGACTTGAACCCCTGACCCACTGCTTAGAAGGCAGTTGCTCTATCCACCTGAGCTATGGGCGCTTATATAATGACCAAAGTGGTCAGCTGCTCATCCAGTATTTTTATGGGGACTGTATTTGCTATACCCCAGGGGGTTGCTCAGAACTTAGAACCCAGGACTGCAAGGAACTCACTGTTGGTAGGCTTTCCAGTACACCTGTCATAGCAGTTGCCAAACAGGGCATCCAGCTCCGTTATACTCTCACCAGAACCCTGGGTGTACAAAACCTCAACCAGGTGGCGGATGGAACGCTCAACCCGTGCAGGGTTGGTTCCCCAGACCGTTGCAATATCAGGGTACAGGTTCTTGGTGATGGAATCCAGGTAGTATAGGTAATCACCCTTGATAAGCCGTACTGCTGTCATGACGTACCTGAAACCCTTCAAGGATGGTGTAACACCCAGCCTTACAAGCTTGTCAAACAGGGGCACGTTGCTGTTAATCTCAGCGGTGATTTCCTCATTGGTGGTGAGGGGCTTCAAAACGATGTTCTTTGCCATAAGTATTTCCTCCATAAGTTTTTACATCAATCCCCAGCAATCACTGGGGTGGTATGGGGCTGGGAATGGGACTTGAACCCACAACCTGCGAATTACAAATACGCTGCTCTGCCATTGAGCTATCCCAGCATATAAACCAGCGCCAGATAGCAGGCGCTGGGGTGCCCAGCTTGTAGAACCGTTGCAGCTGCTTGTACGTGCATGAACAGGTAAAAAAGAGCACCAAGAATCGCAACAAGAAGTGCTCTAAAAAGCCTTAACAGTTACGCATGGACATCGTAAACTGTTCCACATAGTGCAGAGCTGGGCAAGCAACCCAAGTCCGGGTAAGTTTATGAACCCGGTTCTTGAAAGGAGGCAACGTGAGGTGTCAACTCACGTTACTGGAGCGGGCAATGGGAATCGAACCCACATCCTCAGCTTGGAGGGCTGATATACTAGCCGATGTACGATGCCCGCATAAAGGGCTTTCGCCCTAGTGGCTCTGAAGGGATTTGAACCCTTACACCTTGCGGCAAGTGATTTTGAGTCACTCGTGTTTGCCAGTTCCACCACAGAGCCATATAAACCCGATACAATATAATTTTTTACCCCTGAACCTGTACCCATTTGGGTCAATCCCGTCAGGCAGCTGTTATAATCCACCTGCAGTATGAATCAAACCTCATTTGTATCGGGGGTGAGTTTTCTTGGACGGCTGTCTCACAACCGCTTTCTACAAATCCAAGTCATATCTAATTACTCTCATTTTTATTTCGGGGGACAGGGACGTCACCCGGGGAACTCTTCATCCGGGTGTCAAGGACGGCACCCGGTGAACGCAGAAATGTCTATGTCATTAGTTACGCTGTGCGCATTTTACACTGTGCGCACTCAACAGTTAATTCCAGATTTGAAGCAGGCTATGTCTGGTCACCCTTAGTGTTTTGCCCAGCTGGGCAATCGAAAATCAAGTCTACTAACTGCCATGTGGCACCTCCCAGTTCTGTGGGATGTTCAACGAATAGTTTGAGGATGACGTGATTGTTTTCCCTCAAGAGGTCTTGTATCTTTCTGGTGTTCCTCTTGACGCCCTCATTATACTACGGCTTTGATGAAAAGTAAAGAGGTTTTTCAAAATTTCTTAGAAAAATTTTTCAAGCACTCTTGGGGATGTTATACTCTCTGGACTTCACTGAGCTTGACATGGTTCCCCATAAACTCAAACTCAGCGTCATCATCTGTGTAGGTAAGTTTTACCCAATGCTTGACGGGGTTTTCAACCCCACCCTGCATAGACACCAGAACCTTGTCAGAATCAGTATTGATAGCATGTACAGCGATACCACCTGTGTTGAACAGGGGGTACACGCCAATGATGTCGTACTTGCTCTTGCTCTTGCGGCTTTTCATGTTATTTCACCTCATGTGCCTTTATAGGTATTATATAGGACTGGTTGAGCCAACAGGAATCGAACCTGCGATGATGGAGTCAAAGTCCATTGCCTTACCACTTGGCGATGGCTCATTATGTAGCATGCAGATGACCGTGAACACCTGCATGCTTAGGAGGTACGCACTTGAAGTCTTAGCTCTCTGTGTTAGACTGTAATGAATAAACTGGTGTATTAGCTCTCCATATCGTCCTGTTCACCTGTGAGTAACGTGGACAGACCATTCTTTTTGACAACTGTAACAACATTGTTGAAGTAGGACTGTAAGAGCTGGTTGTGGCTTACCACGAAAATGGTAGACTTCTCAGTGGACAAATCCTGGAAAAGTGACATAACATTGTCAATTCCAGAATCGTCCAGAGCGTCAAAAATTTCGTCAAAAACTGCAATGTTCAAGCTCTTGTTGCTTCTTGCAGCTACCAAATCCTGAAGCGCCAGATTGATTGCTATGTCAATACGCTTTTTCTCACCACCTGAGTTGGCAGTGTATTCCTGACCACCATCCTGATTGGTTATATCAATAGAAAACTTCTCACGCACCTCTCCAGACTTCAGTGTGGTCTGAGTGTTAAACTTCACCTCAATATGACCAGACGCCAGCTTGCTCAGGTACTTATTGACACGGCGATTGAGGAACGGTGTGATGTCGTCCAGGATATAGGACTTGATGCCCTGATTTGAGTATGCTTTCTTCCAGAACTCAAGACAGGTCTTTTCATCCTCTACTTCCTGCGCACTCTCTCGCAAAGTCTGCACCTCAGAGTTGTCCAGTTCAATCTTAGCCTGATACTTTTTCAGAAGGGTGTCATAGGCTGTATAGGGGTCATTTCTGTCCAGCTCCGCAAGAGCGTCTTTATGGTACTGTAAGAGCTTCTGAGCACTCTCCACCTCAGACGTACAGACTGCCAGCTGGGTTGATACATCCTGAAAATGTCTCTGGGCTTTCTTCAATTCAAGCTCAGCAACCTCTTTCTGGTCAATAGCATCCTTGTGCTTGTCCAAGATAGATAGATAGCCTGACTGCTGCTCCTGATACTTCGCAAGCTCATCCTTAGCAACTCCAACAGACCGGTTGAGCTGGTCAATCTCTCCCTGTACATTACGTGCTTTGCTCCTGAGCTCCTGATACTCTCCACGCAGGGCTTCAATCTGCTGCTTCAGCTTTTCCTCAGCAGGTGCAATACATTCCTCTGTCAGGGGCTGACCACACGTTGGGCAAGGCTGGCCAATATCATCATACAGGTGGGTTAGCTTATCAATCAGGGTCTTTATCTCCGCACGCTTACTAGCAATCTGGTCATTCTTTCGGCTCAGGTTGTCAGTAGCATCTTTGATGTCCCTGTCAAGTCGCTTCAGCTTCCACTCTGCATCCTTGATATAGTTCTTTGAATCCTGTAACCCTTCCTGTACCTTAGACACAGCATTCATAAGTTCCTGAAGCTCAGTCAATGCCTGCTCTGCCTTTTCCTGGGCAGATTTTGCCGTAGCAAGCTGAGCCTGGGTAGACTTCAGTTCAGATTTCTTCTGCTCTACGACAGCTGCCTGATTGCTTACCTTCTGCTCAAGCTCTGCACGGTGCTGAGCAACCTTCTGCCGCTGCTCTTCCTTCTGCTCATTGACAGACTGAATGGCATTCTGAGCCTGCTGTATATCAGCATACTTGCTGTCAATTTTCCAATGATACTCCTGTACTTTGGTTTCCACATCAGCCAGTCTTGCCTTGGTAATGTCAAGACACTTCTGGTATACATCCAGACCAAGCATAGTATCAAATGTGGACTTCATTTCTGCGTCAGTAGCAGATGTGAACTTGAAGCTCTCTGCTGAGTAAAGCAAAGAGGATGTAAGTGTCAGGTAGTCAGCCTGTAGCAGATTTGCTACAAAAGCATTGAAGTCTGCCTCAGACTTGGGTGTGATGTCCTTGCCGTTCCTGTATAGCAGGGACTTGTTTTTATTTACAGAGTGTTTTCTGTACCGGGCAATCCGATACTTGGTGCCGTCATCATCTGTCAGGTCAAGAAACACCTTTGTGTCCTTACCAACAACCCGGTTTACAACAGCGTCACCCTTAATACCACGTATAGTACGCCCATACAGAGCGTACACCAAAGCTTCAATGATACTAGATTTACCAGCACCATTATTGTTCAGGGAATCATTGTCCATGTTCTTTCCCTTGAGAAGTACCAAGCCCTGGTCTTTCAGGTTCAGTACAATCCTGCTGATGGAAAGAAAATTGTGTACTTCCAAGCGTTCCAAAATCATAGGTCATTTACCTCCAGATAGCACCTCATTAAGGATGTCCAGACCAACTGAAGTTACATTGGTAAGGCTTTCAGTGTCTGTCCAATTCTCTTTTGCGTAGGTCTTAACTGACTCATCAAAAGACTGAGTGACTGACACGTCAGAGCGGTGTTCAGTCACATACTCTTTCTCCAGTTCAAGCCGTACCTCAGCAGAGCTTTCGCCCAGCATATCAGTAAGCTTTTCCTGAATATCCTCTGCTTTGTCAGCTGTGGACTTTACACGCACAAAGTTATTCTCCAGAAAGTCCTTTCCCAGCTTCTCAAGCTCAGACGCTGAGGACACAGTCACAAACCGTGGTGCCTTGATAGGTACAAATTTGATGCTTCCGTCAGAACGCATGTCCAATACGAAAAATCCGTTGTATGCGTCCTCACCATTTCGCTCGTCACCAAAGTTGTTCTGTACTGGTGCTCCAGCATACAGAGTGTTCTCATGATGAACCTGTGGTTGATGATAATGCCCAAGGCAGACATATCTCCAGTCATTGGACATAAGGTCACCCAACGTGAACTCATCTTTCATGGAGTACATGCCACTGCCTACCAGACAGCCGTTCAGACCCAGGTGAGCAACCAGAACAGCTTTCTCAGGGTGCTTGAGTTCCTTTCTCAGTCTGCGCATAGAATCCAGTACAAACTGCTTGTCCTTGTTATAAGGAAGCAGCACCAGTTCCTCAGTAGGGGACAAGGCAAGCGCTGTAGGCTTCTCATACACATGAATCAGCTCTCCAAAAGTATGAAGGGCTGAGGTGGGATTGATACTTGCGTCTGTCTGGTCATGGTTTCCAGCTATGGCATAGACATTCATGAACTTGAACGTAGACAGGACTTTGTAGGCTGCGTTGAACACAGTAACATCAATGGTTCCCCGGTGGTGAAACATATCTCCACCAAAAAGCATAGTGCCAATCCCATTGTCATAGCAGTAGTCCCTCATGTCACAGATACCATTCAAGGTGTTAAGCAGCCTAGAGTTCATCTCAACTGTGTCATCTTCACCCTCTTCTGCTTCCTGGTATCGTCCTGTGGCATCGTCCCACTTGACTGTCAAGGTCTTGGAAAAATCAGTAAAGTTGTGAAGGTGCCAGTCAGCAGTAAAAGCTACCAGACCAGGCTTCACAGCATTACCATCAAGCATGTTATAGTTGCGTTTCATAGTGTACCTCCATATCAGGGTCTATTATAGATTAACCGCCCCATGCTTCATCCTCAGAATCTTTGGAATCTTTGGCTGAATCTCTGGACAATTCCTCAGCGTCAACAGTCTCAGTCATATTGATAAGCTTTCTGTCATAGTCAATCGTACCCTTCAGCATCATGCCGTCTGGGTTGTCACGGTTCTTGGCTATAAACATGCGCATAACGCCCTCTGATTTTTCACTGTTATTCTGGCAAAGGGCAACACAGGTATCAGCAGTATTGGCAATAGCAAAGCACTCAGCAATATCACCCAATGTGACTACTCGCTTGCTCAGAGACCCACGGTTGCCCTGAGCTGCGGTATATACAGCACAGTTAAACTCGTCTGCAACTGCTCGTAAGTCCTCATAGATACCCTCAATATTAGACCGTTTGTCAACATAGTTGTCCTCAGACTTCATAATCATACCATAGTCCACAACCAATACATCAGGGTGAAAACCCTCTACCAGTTCAAGACGATTCATGTACAGTCTGAGCTGAGTAACCGTCAATGATTTGGGCTGATACTTTCGGATATATAACTGACCACCACAGTACTCCTGAGCATTGGTCATAGCTCGTATGACTTTCTCAGGGTTATCCTTCATGTAGTTTGTACTTTGGTTCATCATAGTTATATCATAGTTGCGCAAGACCTGGTTGAGGTTGTTTTCAAGAGTGATATGAAGCACGTTCTTACCCTCTACAAGAGCAGCACAGGCAAGCCAGATAAGCATGGTTGTCTTACCACGACCTGGAGGGGCAATACAAACAAACATTTCAGTTCGTCCAATACCCCCGTTCATAAGTCCATCAAGCATATCAATGCCTGTGGAGAATCGCTCAATAACATCAGGTTCACTGCCATAACTGTAGATACGCTCTTCAAAGTTGTCCCAGTAGTTTACACCAAGGTCTTCAGTTCCTTCGCCAGTCATCATAGCCAGCTGAATCATGTTGCTGATTTTACTGTAACTGCTTTCTGGCTCTTTCTCCAGTATGTCAGCAGACTGAAGAATTGCCTCAACCAGGGCTTGACGCTTACCAAAGGACACAATTTTGTCCTTGAGATAGTCATAGTCAGTTGACACATCAACTTCAGCCATCCGGTTGATAGTGTCTATATAGTCCTGCTCCAGACGTGCCTTTGTCTTAGACTTAGAGCACATCTGCTGAATTTCTTCCAGCAAAACATCCTTGGAAGGTGAAGCTTCATACTTTTCCCGATAGTCATATATGATACGACACAAATCAATATGAATTGGGGATGTAAAATACTTGGGCTTGATAACTTCCTTGTAGGTGTAATACATTTTGTTATCTAACCACAACAGAGTTAGAATGCGCAGCTGTACTCTGGGGGTGAATTTATATACGCCTGAATCAGCCAACTTTAGTCACCTGCTTCCTCCATAATTTCAAATCAACGTAAATAAATTGGTGTGTAAAAGTCACAAGAGTTACTGTTGTGGTTACACGTTTACAATCCCTGAGCCATCCCAGAAAACCTTCTTGAGAAAATCTTGGTCACCCAAAATACCAGAGGTGAGTTCACCTGTGTCATAAAGGTGCTTCTCATAAGCCTTAGCATCTGCTTCAAGCTTATCAAGATTCAGTCCCTGTACATACTCAGCAACTTCCTCATAGTCCTGCTCTGTAACCTTAAACTGGTGACCCATGCTGTCCATAGCATTAAGCTTGTTAAAGGTCTCAATGCAATGATAATGAAGTTTTGGGTCAAGAATTACAGAAATGACTTCTTCAAGGTGCTTTCTATAACCATCAAAGTCATTACCCACTGACAGGTAGTATGCCTGAGGGCTTCTTGTAGCAGCCTTAATTGCCCATGGCAGACATGCCATGAAATATTTAGACCGTCTTGAAACTTCTCCACATACAGACTTGATGAATTTACCCTCAGCCTGACCAACTTCAGTATAAGACAAGCGCAAACTGTAGTTGACCTTAAATGCACTTTTTGCTGGGGCTGACTTGTAGGCTTTCTCAATCTGCTCAGGGGTCAGTTTGCGTCTAGCAATATTGTTGATACAGTTTCTTGCAGTTGAGAACTGCCTCTCAGTGTAACTCTTACCAACTCTAAACTGAGCCATATCACGCTTCATGATATTCTCAATATCTTCCCAAATGGTCTGAGAAACCTTTTTGACCTTGACTGTACTTGCGTCACTAAGTTGTTCTTTGGTACGATGCTCATATGCATATTTGGTATTTTGCTTATTCTTTTCAATGATATATCTTTGAGCAACGTCAACACAAAACTTGCTGTAGATGTTCTTGTGCGGTGGGTAGGACAGCTTTGTTTTTCCGTGTGAGTAATAGTCAAAAATGGCTTCCATATACAGCTCATAGCCCCACCCATGTTCCTTACAGATTTCATAGGCTGCTTCAAAGTGCTTCCAGATTTTTTCGTTTTCTCCCTGCTTCTGGTTAATTGGGAATCCATCTTCAGATTTGGTCTTAAATACATAGTAATACTGAACATTCTTGGCATTACGTGCATAAGAGCAATACACCTCTGCAAGCTTGAGGATTTCTTGGTCACGTTCAGTCATTGACTTAATTGCTGGGATATACTTGATGCCTGACTTTCGATTTTGCTCAAAGGTGGAATCCAGCATCTGTTTGAACTTATAAGCCTTGAGTTCTTCTGTGGTCATATTGCTGGTGTCTACTTCAACAGGCTTTCCTTTCGGTCTGCCACGCTGCTTCTTAGCCTGATTGGCTTTCTCAGCTGCCCTTGCTTTAGCCTTTTTGGCTTTTATAACCCGATTGAACTCACTCACAGCAGGCTTGACGTCTTTCTTAAACCTTATAGGTGGGTTTTCAAGCTTCTGATTTGGGTTGAGCAGCTGTACCCTTGAAGAAACAACTTTGTTGTCCTTATTCATCTGGTAACGATACACAGCATATACAGCTTCATAGCTTGGAGTTGACAGAACTGCCTTGCGAATAATGCTTGCCACACGCTCATAGTTGGGCGTTTCTCCCTTGTCCTTCTTTGCAGAGCCAGCAACAGCTGCAGCGCCAAAAGCACTAGAGGTCTGTGTCAAATAACCAGGGTCTGACAAGCAGTCATCTGGTACATTTGTGAGCTTCAGTATCTCCTGAAGCTCTTTGATGTACTTCTGGATAGGCTTCAGAAAATACTTGTCAAGTGGGCTTATATTGTTGAAGTCCTTAACAAATGACCTCAACAGGTTCAAGAGTGTAAGCTGAGGGTGGGCAAGAACACTACTCAATAGGGTGGATGACAGTTCCTCATGAGGTTCATTCTTAATAACCAGACCCATTATATCATTCTGAGACACATTTGAAAGTAACTCATGTGTGTTCAGGGAAACTTCTTTTTCATATGGTTTATGAATGACAAGTCTCTTATTCTTTAGGGACTTCAATGCCTCAGAAATACGCTGAGAGCTACCAGCCAAATTATAGGTCTTGTAGATAGCTTCACTCATTTCTTTCTGAGTCTTTCTGTAGGCGCTCCAGTCAAGAGACAATCCAGACTTGTCAATGCTCTTGAATGTGTTAAGGTGTGGGTTTTTCTTTTTCGCCTTGGCTGAAAGCTCATTCAGCTTCTCATTCACTCTCAGGGCAGTATATCTTCCCAGTGCATAGCTCCACAGGAAGTCTACCACAGCAAACTCAGTCTTGGTAAGGTGATAAGGCTCCAGAGCTTTACACTTGGGGTTAAGTCTACCATAAGTCCAAGTTATATCAAATACTTCACGCAGTGTGAGGTTATTGTTTATGTTTGTTTGTTTCATTGATTTCCTCCCAGGTCAGTCCTTCATAGGTATCAATGTCAAGTATCTTCATGTTGAACCCTTCGTTTTTCAGGGTTGTAGCCCTCTCTTTGGAGTGCTTCAGCATGTGAACTGAAACGTCATCAATAAAATCATAGAATCTCAGTACACTACCATCAGACTTCTTTCGCAGCCCACGACCAATCCCCTGTAAGAGCTTTCTTGAGGACTTCATTCCACGTGCATAAATGACGGCATTTATGTTAGATACGTCCACACCCTCATCCAGTATGCTTGTAGCAATCAGAACATCAATCATGTTACCCTTCATTGCGTCAAGCAAGCCTTGTCTCAATTCATTGTTTAGCTGGCCATTAGTAAAATAAGCCTTCACGTCAGGGTTCACATTTTCTATCTCTTGCAAGATAAGCTGACCCTGAACCATATGCTCAACCAGGATAAGGACTTTGTGACCTGCCTGAACCTCTTTCATGCATACTCTAGTAATTACTTGGTTTCTTATGTCATTTTCTTCAATACCCAACTGGTACTCTGTATGATACCCCAAGCCCTCAACGTCAGGCTCAGTTATCTTCAAGAAAATGCATACAGGCTTCGCAGAGTAACCATGTGTTACAAGGTAGTCATTGGAAACCCGCATCAAAACTTCACCTGTAGCACCATAAAGGTTCCACTCGTTGATTATGTTCTTCTTGTCCACTGTACCTGTAAGCCCTACACGGATTGAGGCATTGGTAAAAGCATTCAAAGTTCCCAAGAAGGTCTTAGCAGCGCAATGGTGACACTCATCCGCAACCAGAGCCACAGTCCGCTCAGAAATGTCATTAAACTTGTCTGCGCTAATGTTTCGGAACATAGTTGCCACGATAGCTACGCATACAGGCTTCACGTCCCACTGTCCACTGCCCAGATACCCAACCTCAATTCCCAAGTCCTTTTCAATAGCAGCTTTTGTCTGATTGGCTATCTCTTTTGAGTGGGTGATAAATAAAAATATACGATTTCTGCTAACCAATTTCGGGTATAGCTCTTTGATAAGAGCAATGGCAATCGTGGTTTTTCCTGCGTTAGTAGCAAGATTCAAAATACCTCTCTGAAATGTCAGTCCTGCCACCTTATTGCTTGCTAATGCGTTGTAAGCTTCCACCTGATAATCACGTGCTGTCTTCTCACCAGAAACCTGGTAATTTTCACTGATAGAGTGAACCTGAAATCCTTCTACATTCGTCCGCTCATCCTTAATTATAGGCACAATCTCAAGCTCATCCTTCAACACGTTGAGGACTGTGGGTAGTAGACCAGTTGGGAACGTGTTGGCTGGACGAACAAAGAACTTTACATATCCATCCCAAAGTCCCTTCTTATACGCTGAGTTGAAGAAATAGTTGGGCTGTCTCACCTTCATTGCCTTCGCAACAACACCTGCTTCAACCTGACTCACTCCAGTCAACTTACAGTTTATATTACCAACAATTATAGTTGGTTCTTTCTTAAACTTTCCCATATATGGTATCTCTCCTTGTGAGTAAAATTTCAGTCAATAAAAATAAAAGAGCTTTCCCAGACTATCCAGGAAAGCTCAGAAATGCTAGTGACACCCTTTCTCTATGGGCAGAATTTGGTTCTAGGGTGTTCTAGTTTATACTGGTACTTTTCCTGGGTAACGTAGGGAAAGCTGCTGAATCAAAAATCTGGTGGAAATCAGAGTAAAATATACTTAGCAGAGCAATAGCCTACTTTCTTCAGCTGCTCTGAGTATACTCTGTACCAGCCCTTGGTGGTATCTATCAAGATATAGACCCTGGTTCCCCGTTTCATAATGCCCAACACTGGGGCACTTGTCCCGGTTCCAGACCTCAATCTGAGGTTGCCCGTTGTGATACCTGATTTCTTGGTGAGAAGTTCTCCATCTACCCATCCATAGGCAGTACATTCATTCTCACCCTTAACCTGAAACTTGTGAATCCCTCTGGTGTACTCTGACAGAATCGTTACCACGCCAGCTGTACAGGGTTTGCTTACTGTAGCTGAAGCAGAAGCATAGTGAACTGTACCTGAGTAATAAGCTTTGTCACCTTTACTCAGCACCCCTGGTGTAGCGCTCTGTGAATCGTACTTGGTCAGGTTGTTATCCTGAATCACCTTCATGAGGTTCTCAACATAGTCTTTTGCTGTGGCATACCCATCTGATTTCAGGTTCTCCAGATACGTTTTCGGGTCAGCAATCCCCTTTACGTTAGAATATCGGGAAATGCTTATAAACTCAAAATAACCCTTCACACCATTCTCAAATGAGTCAAAGGAGTACCAGTCAGAAGTTACTGGAGTATAGCTGCCATCGTTCATCTGCTCTTTACTACCATCTGAGAAATAACCACAGTGGCATTTTACTCTGTTTGCTCTATACTTCAAACCAAAAAAGTTGTAGTATGCTGCTTTGCTAGAGGTTCCATATGCACTCTCCAGGCAAGCCTGAGCAATGATAGGAGAACAGACTGAAATTCCATAGCTGGGGGCGAACTTCTGAACATTCTTTGCAATTTCCTCAATGAACTGAGTTCTGGTGTATGCCCGAATGTTTACTGGGAGTTTCTTGCTATCCTTAATGGCAGAGCCTACCAGACGGGCATTCACCCTTGCTGCAATCTCCGGGAACTTGCTTTTCAGGTATGGACCAGGACAGGCTGTAGCTGCAAAATAGCAATGCATTGTCAGGTTGCCTGTTTTGTCTCCTGTAAAGTTCAGCTGTTCAATCCCATTACGCTGACAGATGTCCACGCACAGGTCAATCAGCTTATTGTATGCCTTATCACTAACATGCCAGTTACCACCAATCTGGTCATTTGCAACCTCAATAGTAACTGCCTGGTTGTCATTGTCCGGGGATGAACTTGTCCAAGCCCGGTCTTTTTCCTCTACATACATACCAACTCTGCCGTTTGAGTCAATACCATAGTTGGCTGAAGCCCTTCTGGATGAAGGGGCAAATACATTTCCACAGGTTTCAATAGACAAGTTACCTGCCATGTGGTGTATTGTTATTTTCTTGATTGTGTTACGGCGGGGGGAAGTCCTGTTGGGTGAAATCTTGACATAATTCACAAGCTTACTGTTGCTCATGTCAATCACCTCCATTCAAGTGAAATACTCACTGAGGTGTGTCCTCAGTGTTATCCTTAATACCCTCAATCAGAACTGAACCATTCACAATACTGTTCAGCTGCTTGTTAGTTTCCAGCATATTTCTCATTTCTTCCAGTGACTCATCCACCCACTCTGAGAAAGTCTCCAGTGATACAAAGTTCTTCAGGAATGGGAAAGCAGTTACAAACATGCCATAGACTGTAGACAGTTTCACTGAGCCGGTTCCACCACCCAGCTCTCGCTCTGCCTCAATCACCCACGCCAACAGGCACTCCTTTACCTTGGCAATCTGCTTGTCAGTGGGCAGAGAAATAAACTTTTTGATACCGACTACAGCGGCAGCAATAATGGCGATAGCCACCACAATAATGTGCCAGTTGCTCAACAGCTTCATAATCATATCCATCATCCAACAACCTCCGTGTCATCTGATATGGTTTCTTCTGATTCTTTAATTGTGTTTTCCGTTGGTTCTGTTTCAGGTTCACTTGCCTTGGTGGGTACTTTACCTCCAAAATTATTGTACTTGAAGATATTCTCCACACCAAACTTGATAATCGCAATGCCAACGACACTGCGGAAGGTTTCACTGGTTTCAGTAATAAGTGTGTCCAGATAAGCAAAGTTATCGGTTTTGTAGATAGCCAAACCAATCAGGACTACACTCACCAACCAGTTTACTATATACAGGAGTGTCACCCACACTGTCACCTTTTCTGTAAACTTGAGAGTGCGCTCCATGAACCTGATTCTCAGGGCTGGTAAATCTTGAGGCTTTCCATGTTTCATTTCATATGCTCCAATGAACTCTCATGAGCCGGGTCATGGGATTTCTTTACCAGATAAGCATTAAGCTCTGATTCAGCTGATTTGGTTGGACCATTTGCGCCTAGCTCTTGAAGTCCTTTAATAACTCCAAACAAGCTACGCACAATCAGTTCCCGTTCCTCCAGTGAATCATTAATGTATCTCTGTTGGTTCTCTGTGATAGTTTGAAGCTGGTTGAGACGTTCATAGTCACTTTCCACCTTCTTGTCTATCTTTTCCAAGTGCTCTCCATTGTCCTTGATGGATTTCTCAAGTTCCTCCCAGTGGTTCGCTCTTTTCCGTACAGTGTTAAACCACTTAATACCAGTTGGTGCAAACCGTAGGATGAAAAGAAAAATAATTATCAGTGCAAGTGCAGTATAAAATACATACTGCACTGGTACATACTGTGCGAGTGATTCAGCCTTCATATAGTACATCCCCTTGCTTAGAAAAGCTTGTAATGTGGTTTCTCTTCATGGAATAACCAGTATCTGAGGTAGTCATCCAGAACAATTGCAGCGCCACTTACATAGTACCAAGCAATGGAGAAATATAAACAGACCTGACCGCAAATGTTCAGTGGGAGGTTTGAATAGTCCCAAACATCCCATTTTAGCCAGATGTTGACTATGCATCCAGTAAGGAACTCAAGGGCTGTTATAATCGTTGCTCCACTGAGCATCTGGTCTGAAAGCGGCATTTCCCACGGGAGAACTTCATTCAGCAGTCCGCAACAGGTAAAGCAGATACCACCAAGAATGAACATAGTCCAATGGGAATGTCCACGAAACAGTAATTCAATACATACATACCCCAGCCCACCTATGATGAATAGAATGAGCTGTCTGAGAACTTTACAGACCCAAGTATGCTTATGTTTCACTTACATCACCGGCGCTTTCCTCAGTCTTGGTGGTTTCAGGCTGAGTGGTTTCCTCAGTTGAGTTACCATAGAAATCCTCATCAGCCTTGGCAGTCGCTTCATCAGCCTTCAAACGCTCAATCATTTCCTTGGGCATATTATCGTCAATGATTACCCCATTGATGACCTGCCTGGTGTCCTCTACTTCACCTGTATCAGGCTCAGTTGGCTCTGGGTCTGGCTCTACCACAGGGGGTTTCTCTGTGTAGTAGATAACCAGAGACTGAATGTCAGATACATTAGTCATACCCTTGATAGACTTCTCATATGCCTGCTGCTTACTAACAGCTGGGTAGACCTTTGAGGCAATCTGAAGAGAAAGCTGCTGAAGCTCAGACTTTGTCCAGGGTTCACAGCTCTCACCTGTAGCGTTCCAGGTTGGTGTAAACTCAGTACCAAGAGCTTCAGCCTGAGCACACAAGTCAAGCATGTGTGACAAATAGGTCTGCTTTTCAGCAGTAATTGCATAGTATTCACCTTCAGGCTTGTGTACCTTAGAAAACAATGGGTTTTCCTTGTAATAAGCCACAAGTTTCTCCTTGGTTTCCTGAATCTTGTTAACCTGTACAGCTTCCAAGGACTGGTCAAGCTCATTAACAATCTCATCCTTTCGGGTGGAGTTAATCAATTCTTGCCATTCCTGTTTTGTGTACTGGTTATAACTGTATGTGTACCAAGTTGTAGTAACTTCTACAGGGTTTCCTTCTTCATCAGTTGTAGTATTTTTTACCTCTTTCTCAGTACAATCCAAAAGGACTTTTACATGGAGCTTGTCTGTACTAAACTGGTCAGGCTTAGCACAGCTTTGTACATTTCTGAAAACTAGCAAGTATATCACCTCCTTGATATAATATGATTAGTCTGTAGATACCCTTGGTACAAACATGAAGTGGCAGGTAAATGCTGTATTAGGTGAAACCTGTGGAGTTACACATGAACTATTCTTACTCTTTACGGAGTTAATACTATTAGAATACGACCTAACTGTTGAACTTAGTGTCTGAGGATTTAGGGACAAAGTTGATGGAGAATAGAACAACAAAGAGTTGTCGTACATACCCTCAGTATCTTGAATTGGAACATTCTTACTGGTTAAGGGGTCAACTATATCTACCCCTACAGTTTTTGTACTCTTGTTATATTCTGGAAATGCATTATTGGTCCAGTAAGACTGAATCTGCCACAATCCTGGAGGTGTATATGAAGGAGCAAAATCAACATTAGGGCCAGTAAGATTATTACCCTTATCAACCCACTTTGGTTTACCAGGTAAGAATGCCCAATCCATGTCTTTAGAGTAACGAATTGTTTGTGGTACCCATTGAACAGTTGTTTTAGCTGTTATCAAGAATGGAGTAATGTTCATTAAACTAGAATTAAGGTCTAGGTATACTGGATAACTCTCTGAAACTACCATAGGATTATAAGAAGTTGGGAACTTAACATCTGGATTGTTTATATCTCTAAAGAAGGTCTTTTGTCTTTCTGATATTATTTCTGATTGAAATTGAATCTCCTTTGTATGAATATAGTCCCACACACTATAATACCAATCAGTAACACCAATTGATGCAGGATAACCAATTGTTCGTGGTGTACTGTGAGAAACTGCATAATCCCAATTCTGGTTATCCACAATTCCAAGACAGTTGAGGTCAAAACCATGGAAGCTCAAGTCAAGGTTGTAGAAGCCTGCAGGCGCTTTTGGATAACTCGCTGACGCTGCGTCTCCACTCCAAACTTTACTTGCTGTAACTCTTGTCTCAGACAGCGCCCAGCTGTTATTAAACCCGTACTTCAACAAGAGCTTTCCAGTGCACATAGTAGTAAATGGAGCATATGCAATTAAGTTTGTTAACTTCATTGGGATTGGACTTTTAAGGTCATCATTTCCATATACAGTACTCGTGTTACTATATTGTGGGTAAGTTGATACATAAAAGCTATCTGAATGGACAGAATATTTAATGGTAATGGCAGTTTGTTTACCAACACTTTGATGAACATACGCAGCTGAATCTAGCCAGCATCTCTTATCAAGAAAGTTAAGTGGGCAGGAACTAGTACTGGGCACACCAATGTTACTATCACAATTTGAAAGTTTGTCCCTAAACCCCCAAGAGTAAAAAGAACTAGTAAAATTGGTTGACCAGCTATTGTCTGGACTATTAAACTTTACATAATTAGGGATAATAACTGCGCCATCCTCAATCAAAGCTGTGCCAGCATTATTTTCAAGCATGGCATACTTGTCAAATGTTCCAAACTCAATCAAATAGTACAGTCTGATAAGCTCCATAGCACTCAACGTAGCTGGGTGCCAGCTCTTACCTTTATTGGTTATAGCTTTTCTGAATATGGTATTATACCGGTCTGCACTTGTTTCATAAACACGAATACCTGGGTTTACTGTGTTTTCAATTTCGATATTGTCACCCACTGGTGTAATTGAGGTTGGGGTACAGAATGGAAGCCCACCTGTAATTGACATATTTGTAATGTGATTAAGTTCTGGATCATCTGCGGTATCTGCGGTACTATATACATTTACAATTCCATTAAAATAACCTAAATATGGGAACTGAGTAGAAAGTGCAGTTTTATCACTACTACCATTAGTTTCAGTATAATGCTCTATTCCAACTTTACTTGAAGTTGTTGATGCCAAATTAACTGGGGGGAGATGAATTGTTGTAGATAATTTCGTGTTTGTACGCTCAGTTATTTTGTTGTTATCTACTGAAGAATTATATCCTTCAATATTATAGTCACCTGGTTTAATAGGGTTATTAGTTGGGTCATTGAAAATTCCATTTCCAGTAAATCTAGTGTAAGAACCACTTGTAGTGTCATCTGACTCCATAATTGTTCCACCAAATGGTGACATAAGAATATATGGTACAATAACCTTTTTGGGTACTGGGTTTTCAGCTGTTCCAACATTGGTGTAATGGACAAATGCAGGATGTGGCTTAAATCCATGAAGTGGGAGCTTTGAAATTTCAATAAGGACTTTTCCATACTCACTTGTGTCATTCTTACCAGGGATAGCCATAATTTCTTTGATACTATTATAAGTAACTGAATTCTTCTCAATGTAGTTACTACTGGTAACTGTATCCATTGGTGTAATACGATAGTATACCAATGGCATGCACATCATAAACTCCAACTGTAATGAAGAACCAGATGGAATTTCTATTGGATTCACGTTACTGTCCAAAGTAGTATTATTGCTACTGTAGTACCCGCTCATAGTAACTACAATTGGGTCATCTTCCTCTGGTTTAGCAACAATCATTCCTGTTACACTCTGTAAGCTACATTTAGGGTTATTATCTACAGAGTTTTCACAATTTTTGTGAAAATACCCAGTTGTAGGGTAATACCACCATGATTTGTCATTAGTGTTAGTAATGGTCAATGTGGTATTAAGGGCATCCTGTTCAGCCTTTGGTTTAGCATCTTCGCCCTTGCTATTTGTAACTCTGATAAAAGAGGTTGTAGTTGAAACTTCAGGATGAACTGTGTTCTCCTTAGTAAAGTTTCCAACTTTACTGCTTCTAACACTAACTTTTTCATAAGCACTTAACAGTGCATCATCAATAGCCTTATATAGTGGGGTTGTGTACTCTATTTCTGGATAAACCATTTTTCTAAGATACCCATAACAATCAGGCAAATAAGTCCTTACAGGAAAGAAATAAACTGATTCAGTTGGGTCTATGAGCTTATCATCTATAAAATGGCTTTGGTGCCTTGCCATATAGCATGCTTCCAATGGTGGGTATATCTTAGGAGTTCTACCACCTCCACCCCAAGTAAGGTGCATGTCAGTTCTACCATCAGAAGTGTCTACACCAGCATACACATAGTATATGTTGTCTGCCTTTCTCTTCTCTCCTACAGCAGGGTCATATGAGTAACTTCCCATAATATTTCCAGCTTGGTCAGTTACAACTGGGAACATTAACCTGCTTATAATTGATGACAAGTCTGCATTGGTGTAGCCTTTACCACGAAAATTCTCAATGGAGGTGGTTGAAAATGATGGGTCACTTGTAAATGTAATTGCTGAATCTGTTGTAATGTAAGTTGCTAAATATCCAAGGGGTTGTCTTTCGGATGATGGGTCTGTTTGATAGTGGTCCATCATGAATCTATGATAGTGGTTACTATCTTGGTGTGTCATTGGGATTATAGGGGATTTATTAAGGTTCACCCCACCAGGAACAACCCTAGTGCAACCCTTAAAATACCTGCTGTTATCTGCATTATTGGCATCTTTGGAGCCTTTAGCTGCAGATTCTGTGGGAATGTTCTTCAGAAGGTTTACTCCACCAAAATATTCTGAAGAATTTGAGTTGGGGTACACATACCCATCTTCCGCTACTACAAACCAGCGGTAGTACATAATGAGTACATGTTCTTTAATTTCACATTTCTCTTCCACATATTCATTATACTCTTTATTTACAGCATACTCAAAGTCCAGCAAAGCTGAACTCTCAGTGCTGAAACGGTTCTTGGTCATACCATACTGGTCATCCTTAGAGGTATACCCAACCAGTTCACCGTCATACATATTTTCAGGGGGTGCACCAAGCTTTCTGACAACCCTGGTTTCTTTCCACTTAAATGTTTCAGTATCATCAGGGTCAGTCCAGAACAACGCTACATAAGGAGTGCTGTTCTCTGCATCATAGAGTTCAGGTGAAAAATCTCCTGTTTTTATAGATGAACCTCCAGATGAACCTCCAGATGAACCTCCAGATGAACCTCCAGATGAA
>ERZ1034865.68-NODE-68-length-81297-cov-15.048042_pt1 | contig 81297 bp, 90 predicted proteins | sample MGYA00520632_ERZ1034865 | MGnify/ENA primary metagenome ERZ1034865 (study PRJEB33766, sample SAMN09781738) | gut metagenome | biome: gut microbiome | host: Homo sapiens | place: Madagascar | study: EMG produced TPA metagenomics assembly of the PRJNA485056 data set...
TGTGATCAATAATGGGGTTCATACTACTTTGAGGTGATTTTTAATAGTCCGCTATATTGTGAAAGTTTTATTTAACTCACAGTCTTTTACAAGATCATTGGAAGGTCAATTTTTCTAAAACCAAAGAAAATATGACAATATGGCGAATTCTTGAGTATAAAGTTTGACACTGGTGATTTGGCATGTTCTACTAAGAGATAGGACCGTTAATTCGGCGTATAAACTTTAAAAGAGGTTAAATGATAATGAAGCTATTGTCTTTGTGCCTTTTAAGTACCGTATGTTTAGGTACTGTAAATAGCGCGATGGCTGAAAACAGCGATAAAGTAAATATTTGGAACTGGAGCTACAACATTGGAGAACACACTGTAGCTGACTTTGAAAAAGATACTGGTCTTAAAACAAGCTATGTAGAGTACGATTCAAATGAATTACAGGAAGCAAGATTATTAGCTGGTAATACCGGCTTTGATGCAGCTGTAGTCGTAAGCTACTATGTACCAAGAATGGCTAAATCAGGTGCATTACAAAAAATCGACCATTCAAAAATTCCTAACTGGGTCAAGTTAAACCATGCAAGATTAGAAAAGATGGCAACTTTAGATCCAAACAATGACTACGCCTACCCTTATATTGAGATCTCCATCGGTATTGGCTATAACAAGCAAAAGATTGAAGAGATCTTTGGCAAAGATTACAAAATTGATTCCTGGGATTTTCTATTCAAAAAAGAAAATTCTGACAAGCTCAAAAAATGCGGTATTGCTGTAATTGACTCTCCTATTGAGGTTATCTCAGCTGTTCAGCATTACTTAGGTAAAGATCCTTTATCTCAGAAAGCTGAAGATTACGAAGAAGCTAAAAAGATCTTAACAAATCTGGCAGCTAACACCGCTTATTTCCAGTCTAACCGCTATGTAACAGATCTTGCATCAGGCGAGATTTGTGTAGCTATTGGTTACTCAGGTGACATTATTCAAGGCAGACACTTAGCTGCACACGGTAAACATAAATACGATATTGAATATGTAATTCCAAAAGAAGGTTCTATCTTCTGGTATGACAGCTGGACTGTACCTCGTGGCGCAAAGAACTATGACAACGCTATGAAATGGTTTGACTGGCTATTAACTCCTGAGAACGCAAGAAAACTCTCTGACGAGTTAGGTTATGTTCTACCAGTTGATGAGGCTATGGACAACTTATCTGAAGAGCTTAAGTCAAATGACAGTATTATGCTTTCAGATGAGAAATTAAAGACCATGTACTTTATGCAACCTACTCCTGCTAAAACAACTAAGATAACTAACAGAGTATGGAATGCTATGAAGACAGATTCATCAAAAATAAAATCCTCAGATGTAACTGAGGATGATGCTAACGGTTGGGACTAATTGCCTCGATTGTGAGTTTTTCTAACAGGACCTCTGCTAAGTGATTTTGGCAGAGGAAAACGAGTGGAGCTGACCTTAAAGGCCAGCTTCTTTTTTACTAAATCATGTCTTGATGAAACGTCATCCTCCATCAAATCAGTTGCACTCTTGCCGTGAATTTTATTTATTGCATCAAATTTTTGAGAAAGCCTTTCTCTTTCATGGATAACTAAAAGCTCTTTTACCATCCCGTCATCACTTTGAGACAACAGAGCTCTCTTTACAGCTTTAACTAGGGCTTCTTCACTGAGCATACAGGTTCTCCGTAATGTTGATAGATAATAAGATCAGAGTGCTTTACAGTTTTTGCAAAATCGCAGGTTCTGACAATGGAATTTACATGATAGAAACGGCTTAAAATCTCGTTTGCAAAAAATGTTGGCTTAGTTCTTACATCTGCCACAAAGATATAGCGAGAGGTTTCAACTGTCAAAGGACTTACCACCAGATCTTTTACTCCTGCATCTAATTGCTGTTGAATTTCATAATCACGCTCCACCATATCCTGTTTTACCTTTAAAAGTCCGCCTAAGGCATTCTCACCTGTAACTAGAATATAGACAAAGCATAGAGTGTATAAAGATACTGTCAATGTTTTTGGCATTACCTTTATATCTTCTTTCTTTAAAATAAAGTAAACACCTAATATACAAGCAATCAAAGCACAGGTAAATGGAGTTGCGGTTCTTGCTGGGAAATTAGGAGAAAAAATCATAATTGCCAATGATGCAAATCCAAAGATAAAGAGGTAGAGCACTCCTATAAAATCATTTTTATAAGCAATAAAGAGTAAATAAACAAGTGACAGAATTAAAGGTAATTCTTCTAACAAGGTTAAGAAGAAAATATCCAATGTCACTGCTAAATGGGAGAAGTAATTAAAGCTACCAGTTGTTTCCATCATCTCAAGACGAGCATTGTTACCAGGAGACAATACTAAAACTAAGAAGCCTATACAAGTACCAACAAAACCTGTGATATGCCAGAAAGATAACTTCTTTACCTTATAAAGATATAGACATAACAGGAAGTTAGCTGCACAGATAGCAAATCCTGTGTTCTCATTACACCAGCCTGAGATGATTCCTAACAGAAACATCATAATTGCAAAAGGTACTGACTTTTTACAATTATCCGCATTTATTGAAAATCTATAAGGCAAAAGGAATGCCAAAATGAAGGTGGTGGTATACAGATAGTTACATGAGGTAACTAACATAAAGATAACTTCACCATAGGCTCTCAGACATAACCATAAAGCTACAGTTATAAAAAGTACAGGCAGAATTAAAAGCTTAAATGGATTTACTCTTTTGCCTTTAGCTTGAACATAGATTAAGTAGATCAAAACTAAATAACAAAGACCAGCACCTACAGCTGACACATATTTACCGCCCCATAATAACAGCTGAGCTAATACATGTGGAGGGGTTCTACCACCCCAAGTAAAGTAGTGACGATATTGAGATACTACAATGTCGCTAAATGATGACACAAGATCTTGAGTACCCTCAATCATCATGTAACGGTAATCATTAGAAAAATATGGGATTATGTAAGCACAGGCTGTGATAAACACAAACCAAGCTAATAGATAAATAGGACTTTTTAGGTATTTCATTTTCAGTCTAATATTGTGCCAATTTGCAGAATTTAATCTATCTAGCATAAGTAACATCAGTCGTTCTTCTTAAAGAAAGACAGCATGTTTTTACTACGATAGATTTTAGCTAACACACAAATGATGTAAAATTGTGAATAGTATAACGCAACTTGTTATTTATTATCACCTTGTATTATCAAGATGATTCATCTTGTCATTCTTACTGATAGTATCGTGTGACATTTGATAGATCGTGTAATTCAATATATTGCTAAAAAATAGATATTGAAGACAGTTCAGGCAAAAAAACATAAAAGCAAACAACAATGCAGTTAAAAGATCTTATAAAGGGTGGCATCAATGCAACCTTTTCTAATACCGTAAAATCAATTGGTAATTTAAATTCTACAGGTTTGACAGGAGCCATAGCTGCTATTTATGAGCAAGCTACACACGATTGTACATCTTGTCCTATATTAGTAATTTGTGCCGATAGCTTTGATGCTCAAAGCTTAAGAACCAATTTAAAGGCTCTACTTCCTAAAACTGACATTGAGTATTTCTCAGATTGGGAAACCTTGCCATATGATACTTTATCCCCTCATCAGGATATTGTCTCTTCAAGAATAAAGCTCTTAGCTGCAATGCCTGAGATGTCAGATGGTATTGTCATTACTACTGTACAAGCTCTAATGCCAAGAATTGCTCCTTTGTCTTTTATAAAAAAGCAAAGCTTTTCTATAAAAGTTGGTGATAAACGTGACATCACCATGATGAAAAAAGATCTTACAACTCATGGTTACCTCCTTGTAGAGCAAGTACTCTCTCCAGGTGAATTTGCAGTACGAGGTTCTATTGTCGATATCTATCCTATGGGTTCTAAGACACCATACAGAATAGATTTCTTTGATGATGAAGTTGATAGCTTGAGAATTTTTGACGTCGACTCCCAAAGATCATTAGAAAAAATTAATTCTGTTTCAATGTTACCAGCTCATGAATTTCCTCTAGATGAGTCAGGTATCAGTCTGTTTAGAAGTAATTATAGAGATGCCTTTATAGGAGCAAATCTTACTAATCATCCTATCTATCAGGCAATTTCTAAAGGTGCAATTCCAGCTGGTATTGAATACTATCTACCTCTATTCTTTAGTGAAGTTGAACCTGTATTTAACTACTTAAATGAAAAGTTCAAAATCATAACTGTAGATGATGTAACTAAAGCTTGTGACGATTTCGATGTAGATGTTCATAAAAGAGCTTTAGAGTACGCTGGTAACTCAGATCACCCTACCCTTCCTGCTCAAAGAGTTTTTTTAACTCCTAAAGAATTTAATGATAACTTAAAAAAGTTTGAAAGAATTTCTTTATACAAAAATCCTTTTGCAAAAGATTCAGTCTCAAAACGTGGCTTTTACAATACTGATTTTGAAAAGGTACCAGAGATTGCTTTTAACCATCAGGAAAAAGAATCATCAAGAGCTTTTGTTGCCTTTACTGATGACAAAATCAGTCACGGTTACAGAATTTTAATCTGTGCTCTCTCTGAAGGAAGGCGTCAGTCCTTAAGAGAGATCATGCCTCAAGTTTTAGTTGATAAATTTGGCATGAAAGCAGCATCTTCATTTGAGGATTTTTTAAACGAAAAAGCCCCTCTGATGATGACTATTGCTCCTTTTGATGAAGGTATGATCCTTCCATCATCAAAACTGTGTGTCTTAACAGAAAGTGAGCTTTTAGGCTTTAAAGTTGTAAAACAAAGAAGAGCTTCATATAAATCGAAGCTCTCTCAGGATACCATCATCCGCAACCTCTCATCCTTAAAAGAAGGTCAAGTCGTAGTTCACATCGACCATGGTATCGGTCGTTATCGTGGTCTTAAGATCTTGGATATTGGCGGCATCAAAGGTGAATTCTTAACCATCGAATACCTAAATGGTGATATGCTCAATATCCCTATTACCTCTTTATCAAAGGTCGCAAGATACTCTGGATCTGAGAATCCTCCTTTATCACGATTGGGTAATGACACTTGGTCTAAAAAGAAAGCTAAAGCAGTACAAAAGGTAACTGATGTTGCAGCTCAGCTTTTAGATCTTTATGCTCGCCGTGAAGCTGTCGCTGGTACTGCATTTAAAGTTGATGAAAAAGCTTTGGATGAATTTGCTTCAGGATTTGGCTATCAGGAAACACCTGATCAGATGGCTGCCATTAACAACACTATTTACGATCTGTCAAAAGAACAGCCAATGGACAGATTAGTTTGCGGTGATGTAGGTTTTGGTAAAACTGAGGTTGCCCTACGTGCTGCTTTTGTGGTGGCATCAGCAGGCTCTCAGGTTGCAGTCCTAGTACCTACTACAATTCTAGCAGAGCAACACTATCAAAACTTTAAAGACAGATTTGCAGGTACTGCAATCAATGTTGAACTTCTATCTCGTTTTAAAACAGTAAAACAACAAAACGAGGTAATAAAAGAGATAGAAAAAGGTAATGTTGATATCATCATCGGTACACATAAACTCCTATCAAAAGACATTAAATTTAAAAAGTTAGGCCTTATCATTGTTGATGAGGAGCACCGCTTTGGTGTAAAACAAAAAGAACGCTTAAAGGAAATTAGAGCTCAGGTTGATTTGCTGACTCTTACAGCAACTCCTATTCCTCGTACTTTGAACATGGCTATGGAAGGAATGAGAGAGCTCTCTATTATTGCAACTCCACCAGAGCACAGACTTGCAGTTAAAACCTTTGTAACAGAAAAATCTGATGCCTTAACCCGTGAAGCTATCATGCGTGAATTGCGTCGTGGAGGACAGGTCTACTACCTGCATAATGATGTTGCAACCATCAACCAAAGAGCAGAACAATTAGCTAAATTAGTACCAGAGGCAAAAATCGGTATTGGTCATGGTCAGTTAAATGAACGTGATCTGCAAAAGGTGATGAGAGACTTCTATCACCAAAGATTTAACCTTTTAGTTTGCTCTACTATAGTTGAAAATGGTCTTGATGTGCCTACAGCTAATACCATCATCATCGATAGAGCTGATCTTTTAGGTTTAGCCCAGTTACACCAAATCAGAGGTCGTGTAGGACGTTCTCATCACCAAGCTTATGCATACCTCTTTACCCCTCCTAAACAGCTGTTATCAAAAGATGCTAAATTAAGACTTGATGCTATTTCTTCATTAGAAGAGTTAGGTGCTGGCTTCGTTCTTGCTACCCACGATATGGAAATTAGAGGTGCTGGTGAGCTTTTAGGTGAAGAACAGTCAGGTCAGATTGAATCTGTAGGTTTCTCACTCTACTCTGAGATGTTAGAAGCTGCGGTTAAAGCTCTAAAAGAAGGTCACGAGCCATCACTAGCAGAGATCACTCTTAATGAATGTGAAATCGATCTCCACTTACCATGTCTGCTACCAACTGACTATATTGCAGATGTAAATACCAGATTGTCTTTATACAAACGTATTTCATCATGTAAAACAGCGGATCAGTTTGAAGATCTTAAAGTTGAACTAATTGATAGATTTGGTTTCTTGCCAGATGCTACTAAAAACCTCTTTGAGATATCATCTTTAAAGGTTTTAGCAACCGATCTTGGAATTAAGAGAATTAACGGCGACGCTAAAGGAGGCATCATTGAGTTAAATCAGAATCATAAGATCTCTAATGACTATCTGATTAGACTCATGACTACCTGTAAACATAATGAATACAGAATCACAGGTCCTAGCTCATTAAGGTACAACGTACCTGAAAGTGAGTCTAGATCAAGACTTGAGATCTTAAAACAGTTGCTACAGGCATTTGCCGCTAATAGTTCACTTGCTAAATAAAGTATGCTCTAGAACTGAAAACACGTTGCGTGAGAGAACTATGAAACTTTTACAAATTGCAGTAAAGTGCATCTTTATTCAAAGCTAATAATATGATTGAGAAACTTGTAAGGGAAATAAAAGCGGAGAGACATTTTGCTTAAACAAAACAAAACGCCTTCTATATTTCAAGAAAGCGTTCCCTCATAAATATCCCCTAGTTCTGAGTTTAGAGGATATTCAATTTAGTTTAAGTACTTTAATTAGATGTACTTGAACTTAATCTCAGCAATCTTCTTTGACCACTGCTCAGGTCCAATCTTATGGATTGAGTTACCTTCACTGTCAACCGCAACGGTAACAGGCATATCAACAACCTTGTACTCACGGATAGCTTCCATGCCAAGATCTTCGAATGCTAGAACTTTAGCAGACTTAATTGCCTTAGATACCAAGTAAGCTGCACCACCGGTTGCCATTAAGTAAGCAGCCTTGTGCTTCTTGATTGAAGCGATAGCCTCAGGGCCTCGCTCTGACTTACCGATCATACCGTATAGACCTGTCTGTGAAAGCATTGTTTCAACAAACTTATCCATACGAGTTGAAGTGGTAGGACCTGCAGGACCCACAACTTCATTACCAACAGCAGGTACTGGTCCTACGTAGTAGATGAACTTCTTGTGGAAATCAACACCTTCAGGTAGAGGCTTACCCTGAGCGATTAAGTCACATACTCTCTTATGAGCAGCATCACGACCTGTTAAGATAGTACCTGATAATAATAAGGTCTCGCCCATCTTCCATGAAGCAATCTCTTCTTTAGTGATAGTATCAAGATTTACTCTCTTAACATTTGCACTTGCACCACCGATTTCGATATCTGGGTAGTCATCTAATGATGGAGGTGTGAAGGTTGCTGGACCTGTACCATCTAACTCAAAATCAATGTGACGAGTTGCAGCACAGTTAGGAATAATTGTAGTAGCCTTTGATACTGCGTGGCATGGGTAGGTCTTAACCTTAACATCAAGAACAGTGGTAATACCACCTAAGCCCTGGGCACCGATACCTAACTTGTTGATCTTGTCATAAAGCTCAAGTCTTAACTCTTCTTCAGCGTTCTTAGGTCCGCGAGCAATTAACTCCTGGATATCGATAGGATCATTTAAAGCTTCTTTAGCTAAAATTGCAGACTTCTCAGGAGTACCGCCAACGCCGATACCAATAATTCCTGGAGGACACCAACCAGCGCCCATTAGAGGGATCTGGCTTAATACGTAATCAACTACGCTGTCTGATGGGTTTAACATTCTCATGTGGGTCTTGTTCTCAGATCCACCACCCTTTGATGCAATAGCTACTTCTACCTTGTTACCATGAACCATCTCAATGTGAACTACAGTAGGAGTATTGTCTTTGGTGTTAATTCTCTTTCCTAATGGATCCATTAGGATTGACTTACGTAGAGGGTTTGTTGGGAAAGCATATGCTCTTCTAGTACCCTCATCCACCATTTCCTGAATAGTCATGTCGCCTTCAAAGCGAACATCCATACCGATCTTAACGAAACAGGTAACAGCACCTGTATCTTGGCACAATGGACGGTGTCCGATTGCACACATTTTTGAATTTACTAAGATCTGTGCGATTGCGTTCTTTGCTGATGGATTCTGCTCAATTTCATAGGCATGTTTCATAGCCTTTAAGAAATCTTTTGGATGATAATAAGAAATGAACTGAATCGCATCACAGACAGACTCAATGAAGTCAGCTGTCTTAATCAATGTTGTCATAGATGGTACTTTCCTTGTTCAGTGAACCGTTGTAATCAATTGTTTATTTGACTACAGCTGTCTGCAACTGCCGATTTTTATTTCTGCTATGTTTTAGCAGAGGCGGTTCGTTACCGCTAAAATTAAGTTGTAATTTGTATACAACAGCAGGAATTATAGCATAATTAGTCTGTATAAAAGTGACATCGCAAACGATTTAACAAAGCCTTGCAAACTAAATTTCAACATCAAGTAGTCACATCTCGACCTCAAAATGACGCTCAAAATGTCATAAATAACTAGGGGAGACAAAAAGGTTACCTGTAAATTTGAGTAACTTTACGATTTTGTTCAAAAAAATTACCCATAAACTTAAGTAATTGTCTTGTATACCGTTATAATAACGAGAATGTTTCGGTTTTGAGAAGCGATTATGTTTATTACAATAGCTGTTATATTTGTTCTTCTAGCAAGTTTTCTTTTAATCATTGTGAATATGTACAGTGATTATGTTGCCCGCCGTGAGCAGGATGCTAGACTTATCTCTACTAGAGCAAGAAACATCATCACCGAATGTGAAGAACTGCTTTTAAACCAAGCTCAAGTTGCATTTTCCAAAACACTAGTTTTAGTTCTTCACTACAGAATTATCAGAGCTTTAAGAAAAAGAGCAATTGATCCTAAAACCCGTGATGAGGTAAAAGACAGAATTGCTAACGAAGAAAAGATCATTGCCGAGCTAAAAACCAATTACAAAGAATTAAGTACTTTTAAGGCCCCTGAAAATGATGCTATGGCTATTGCTCAACTTCGTGTTATAAGAAGATTACGTAGCATCTTAAAGTCAGAGATGACCTCAGGTATTCCTTTAAATCCATCTCAATTAAATAAAGAAGATCGTCGTCTGTACATTCTGGTGCTAAAAGTTAACATTTCAAACTTAATTCAGAAAGTTTTCGAAATGAAAAGACTACGTCAAATAGGTTCTTGCAGACAGCTTATTGATAAAGGTTTAAGTGTTATCAAAGCTTCTGGTGTAAAAGACGGTTGGCTTACTGAAAAAGAAGATCTTCTAACAAACCTTTTAAATGGCATCAATGCTGAAACTAAGATTAAAGATCCTGCTAAAAAAGAAAAGGCTGACGCTGATGGTCAGAGTTTAGCCGATAAGAGCGATCTTGATGAAATCTTTGGTGATAAGAAGAAGTGGTAATAACTACTTCAATCCATCTTCAAGAATACGGTGAAAACTAATTCACCGTTTTTAGTCTTGTTAAACTTTTTCTAAAGCAACAATCTCACAAACAGGAGTATCAGTCTTTTCTCTACTCTTAGAATTATTCTCTAAAACTAAAGCTACTGGTATTACAGTCTTATCTGTAAGACGTCTTGCGTACTTGTTCTTAATGATTTGATCTTTAGCTTCGGTAAGTTTTGTGTCAATGTCTTTACTGTTATCTGTTACCTTTAATTCAAAGACATACAGATACTTACCAGCTTCAGCTGTAATATCTGCTCTGCCACAAGCGCCCATTACCTCTGTTGAGGCTGATACATTAAAGGTTAGCATGGCTAGCTTTAGTACATCTCTAAAACATGCTTCATTAAAGTTCTTTACTGTTTCATATGAAAGTTCATTGATAAAGCAATTAAAGATGTACTTTAGCTTGTCTAATTTATTTTCACAAAGAACATCGTAAAGTGAAGTAGTAAACTTTTCCTGAACATCATTGTTGTTAGTTAAAAGCCTTAACATGATTTCAGAATATGCCCGTTTTACTTCAAGGTTAGGTATTCCTATCTGAAGTATTTTTCTGTTTACACCTTTGATACAGAAATATCCTGCCTGATACAGAATGGCAAAGAGGTCATTTTTTGCAATATTATCGATTGTTGGATACAGTTTACTGCTTACTTTGTCCACTGTTGAATCAATTTGCAGCAATGACTGTAATTCATCAGCATTGTATTTTTCTAACCCTTGCTTTAGATAATTAACTAAGAACGTTGGTGTAGAACCACCTGATACTACCCAGTATGGAATAAAACCTCTATGTGGTGATTTTAAGAAATTTAATATTGACCAAGGATTGTAAACATGGTGCATACAATCTTCATCAAAACTGTATCCGTCATAATTTCGCTTTAGTTCTTCAACAACTTTTTCATGTGTATAACGTTCTGTTGGGAACTTCCTGTTTAAAGTCTCTACAGCATTATCAATATACTCACTAAAGTATGATTCTAATTCATCAGACGTATAGCCTAATAATGCACCATAGTCGCTATCTAAAGTTAAATCTGTAAGATGATTAAACGCAGAGAATATTGAGGTATGTGAGTAATAAGTTACACCTGTGATAAAGATAAAACGGAATTTTCCTTGAAATGATTTAACTGTCATATAGAAGTTAGATAAGATCTTACGTCTATCTTCAAATTCATTGCTATCATTTAAGACAGCTGTTAATGGTGCATCATATTCATCTACTAGCAATACCACTTCACTTTCTGTATCTAGTGTCTTTTTTAGCAAGTTAGCCGGACTATCTATATTTTCTTTTGTAGGCTCAATACCTGCTTCTTCCAGTGAAAGCTTAAAGGCATCCACAAATTCTTTATTAAAAGAACTGTTTGAAGGAACCTCTCTGAATGTAGAAAAATCTAAATGGATAACCTTATATGTTTTGTCTTTCCATAAAGGTTCAATCTCTAAACCTTTAAACCTCTCTGTTCCATGAGCAAAGAGTTCATGGAAGGTATTGATAAGAGTTGACTTACCAAAGCGTCTTGGACGTGAAATGAAATATGGGCCTTTTTCATCTTTTGCAATTTGGCAAATTAAAGCTGTCTTATCTACATATACTCTATTATTGTCAATAAGATCTCTAAAATTGCATGAATTTGGCAGTAACTTTGTAAATTTCATGTCATCGTTCTAAAAACTTTCTGATCTTTAATCTAAAGTATAGCATCTATTGAAACATTAACCTTATGTTAAATAGGGAAATAGTATGTTATCAAATTCGTTAGTAAAAATTCCCAGCAGGGATTTAACCGTCGAGAATTTTCATACTTTGGCGTTAAAAGCACAAAGTATGAAATTCTGAGCTTGACTTATCAATCAGAACTACTCGCTACATCATGCGTTCATTGTTTACATAAACTTCTGAATCTACAATCTTAATCTCTGATCTGTACTCCTTATCCTTTTTTACAAAGAACATGGTCTGACCAGGATCTTCTTTTGTTGTAACGTTGATATTTCCGTTAACCACAGGAACAGATTCATCTTCTGAGGATTTAAAATCTAGTTTGCCAGAAGCTTTAATAGGAAGTTTCTTTTTATCATATAATCCGATTAAAGAGCCAATCTTGTCATCAATTACGCCTTCAAATTTATCAATGTCGATGCCTTTTATATTTGGAATTGAGTTTGGAAGTCCGGTTACAGCTCCTGTATACAGGCTACTTAGAGCATCAGCTGTAATACCTCTTACAGTAATAACTGCATCATAATCCTTTATATAATCAAGATTATCGCCTTTGGCTTTAAACTTAAGATCAAAGGTACCATCATCTTTTTGATTTTTAGCTTCTAATGATGCTTTTAAGCTATCAGATTTAAAACCAATAGTCTTCACACCTTTAGTTGATAGTTCCATTTCATCAAACTTCTTTAGAGCGCCGATTCCTGTAAACTTGGTCTTGTACTTTAGAGAATCGACTTTTCCAATAAAGTCTAGATTGATACTGTTAAATTCAGATGACAAATCAACGTTCTCATCTTTATCAAACTCTGCTTTAACCGATGCGGAAATAGGATTTATTGATCTGTCAAGATATCTTCCATCAAGCTTTAGCTTTAAAGTTGCATTTTGACTTAAAGCACTTATTTTTAACTTTGCAGAGCTCTTTAAAGTATTTCCATCAAGAGATAAAAGCTTTTGTCTTGATAAATAGTTGTTGATATCTTTTGTATCAAAAGATATCTCTGCATTTAAAAATCCATGCTCAATTTTTACAGGAATTGAAAAGTTGACATATGGGGGATATGAAAGTGTAAGTGTGCCCTTTTGTGAGAAAAAGCCTTTATCTTCAACATTAAAATGAGCAACAGAGGCAATCTCATGAGAGGTATTCTCGCCTTGGCTTGAGATGTCATTAATCTTTTCAATCTCATTATCTACAGCTGATTTTGTAAAATAAACACCGCTAGCATATACAACTGCTGCTACAGCTACAGCACATGAACTTACAATAGCAATTGTTTTCTTTTTCATGACAAAATTCCTTCAAAAGTATTTTGTATCAAGTTAACACAAATGTAACTTAAAAAAGTAAAGTAAGATCAAAAAGTTCATTTCATTCACTCTTAAACTTGTAAAATTTATTTTGCATTTACCATAATTTTGAGATTACCTCTTAAATTTTGATTTCAATGAGCACCAACAAAAACGCCAGGAACAAGTCCTGGCACCAAAAATCTTCAATCAAAAAGGATCTGCAACTTATTTTTGACCTTTAATAGCCTTTCTTCCTAAGAAAACACAATCGTCACCTAATTCTTCTTCGATTCTGATTAACTGATTGTATTTGGCAATACGATCAGAACGACTCATAGAACCAGTCTTAATTTGACCGCATGAGGTACCAACTGCAAGATCAGCAATTGTAGTATCTTCAGTTTCACCTGATCTGTGTGATACCACAGCTGTGTAGCCAGCATCATGGGCCATCTTAATAGCATTTAATGTTTCAGTTAAAGAACCAATTTGGTTGAATTTAATTAAGATTGAGTTTGCAATACCCTTTTTAATACCTTCAGCTAAGATCTTGGTGTTAGTTACAAACAAATCATCACCAACTAACTGAACATGTGAACCTAACTTTTCAGTCTGGTATTTAAAGCCATCCCAATCAGACTCATTCTGACCATCTTCAATTGATACAATTGGGTACTCATTTACTAGATTAGCAAGGTAATCAGTAAACTCATGAGAGGTAAATGACTTGCCCTCACCTTTTAACTCATATAGACCTTTTTGACTGTTATAGAACTCTGATGAAGCGCAGTCCATAGCTAGAGTTACATCTTTACCAAACTCATATCCTGCTTTTTCAACAGCCTCTTTGATGCAGGCAAAAGCTTCAGCATTTGACTTTAAGTTAGGAGCAAAACCGCCCTCATCGCCAACACCTGTTGATAAACCTTTCTTCTTTAATACTGATGCCAGAGCATGGAATACTTCAGCACCAATGCGTAAAGCTTCACGGATATTCTTGCCACCTACAGGCTGGATCATAAACTCCTGAATATCCACATTATTATCTGCATGCTTGCCTCCATTTAGAATGTTCATCATTGGCAGTGGCATTACATACTTACCCTTATGGCCGTATAGTTCACCGACATATTTATATAGAGGAACCTTGCGTGAAGCTGCCTCTGCCTTAGCTACTGCTAAAGATACTGCTAAGATAGCATTTGCACCTAACTTATCTTTATTCTCAGTACCATCTAGCTCTATCATGATCTTATCAATACCGGACTGATCGCAAGAGCATTTGCCTACAATAGCCTTTGCTATTGGACCATTTACATTAGCAACAGCTTTTAATACACCTTTACCACCAAAGCGTGATTTATCGCCGTCTCTTAACTCTAAAGCTTCTCTAGAACCTGTAGATGCACCAGATGGAGCTGCAGCGCGGCCAAAAGAACCATCTTCTAAATATACCTCTGCTTCTACAGTTGGATTACCACGTGAATCGATAATTTCACGACCGATAACTTTAACGATTTTTGACATGATTTCCTCTTAGCTAAAAAATCTTAATTACGAACACAAAACAATTGTACAGATATAGTTAGTTACATGCAACTATAATTAGCTTTAGGTAATATTTTTTATTAAACGATACAAAATGTCAGCTAAGACAAATACTCAACTGATTTACTGTCTTTTCTCATGATGTTTTTTTTTAGATGAGGATTCAATTGTTCTAGTATTTTTTTTAAGAGCGTAAAATAGAGTGGATAATAGTTTTGCAACAAGAAGTAAGGTCATCTTATAACTGCTTTTTTGGCAATATTTTGCAAGATAAACCTTACTTACTACACTTAACTTTTTAACTAAATGGTTAGTTAGTTGTTTGGTTAGTTAGTTTGTTTGTTAGTTAGATAATTAGTTAAAATGGTATTCTTTTGCTGGAGAGGTTTCCCAGACCTTCTTTAAATCGTCAGGGATTGACAGGTTAAAACCTAACTCTCTGTATGGACCTATATTATGAAAATCTGAACCTAATGAGGCTAAGAAATCATACTTCTTGCAAAGTTCACACAAATACACATGATCTGCAGGCTTCTGCTGAGATGAAGCGACCTCAATTCCTAAACCACCGCAATCTTTAAAATATTCCATTAACGATCTTAATTTGGTGTTGGTAAGTGAATAGCGTTTTGGATGGGCTAACACAGGAATACCACCTGACTTTAAGATAGCATCTACAGCTACACTAATATCAGGCCAATTAGTCTTTACATAACAGCATTTACCTTTTTTAAGATAATATTCAAAGGCATCTTCATTGGTCTGAGCTCTGCCCATCTCAACGATGTAGCGAGCATAGTTGCCACGTGTAATTGAGGCACCTTCCCCCGCTCTTTTTACGCATTCGTTATATGAATCAGTAAATCCCTGCTTATCTAATTTGTCACCAATTTCCTGAGCTCTTTGAATACGTAAGACTCTTTGACCTTTTAGATATTCTTGAAGTGCTGGTGCATCTTTATCGATAAACAAGGCTACCACATGGATCTGCTCGTTATTCCATGTTGTTGACAGCTCAGCTCCAGGAATTAACTCAAGCTTACCTTCTGCTTCCTTTTTAGCCCTATCAATTCCTAAAACACAGTCATGATCAGTTAAAGCTAAATGAGTAAGACCTCTTGATATTGCTCTTTGTACTAAAGCTTCTGGAGTAAAAGCACCATCTGAAGCTGTTGAATGTGAATGTAAATCAATCTTTGAAAAAATGGCAGGCATTTTATTCTCCGTTTATCAATTCTAATTCTTCCCAACGAGCATAGAGCTTGTCTAACTCTTCTTGTGCCTTGTTTCTCTTGTTGGTAACTTCAATAGATTTTTCAGGACCATCAGCAAATAACGCTGGATCTGACAGTTGCTCATCTAATAGGGCAATATCAGCTTCTAACTTTTCAACTTTATCTGGAAGTTCTTTTAGCTCATGCTTTTGGGTAAAAGTAAGACCTTTTTTCTTTTTAGAATTATCTGTTTTTTCTGTTCCAGTTCTTGATGGCTGTTCAGAATTTTTAATATCTTTTTGAGAATTGTCCTTTGTTTGACACTCTACATTTTTAGAAATTCTCTCATAATAAGCTAACACATCAGACCAACCACCAATTACAGACTCAATGTGACCTTTACCGTCAAAGACCCAAGTCTCAGTTGCAACCTTATCGATAAAAGCTCTGTCGTGGCTGATAATGATAACAGTACCGTTATATGTTGATACAAGATCTTCTAATAAATCTAAGGTTTCTAAATCAAGATCATTAGTAGGCTCATCCATGATGAGAACATTTGAGCTTTTAGCAAAAAGGCGTGCTAAAAGCAGTCGGTTCTTCTCACCTCCAGATAAAACTTTTACTGGAGAACGGGCTCTTCGACCAGAGAACAGGAAGTTAGCTAGATAAGAGATCACATGCTTATTCTTACCGTTGATACATACTTCGGTGTGACCATCAGCGACGTTATCTGCTACAGACTTTTCAAGATCAAGACCTTCATGGTACTGATCAAAATACTGTATTTCTACATTAACACCTGTTCTTACTTTGCCTGAAGTTGGTTTTATCTGACCTAAAAGAGTTTTAATTAAAGTAGTTTTACCAGCAGCATTTGGACCTGTAATACCAATTCTGTCACCACGCATTACGGTTGCACTAAAGTCTTTGATAACAGACTTCTCTCCAAATGAGATATTAAGATCTTTAATTTCAAAAACTAAGTTACCGCTTCTTTGCGCAGAATTTGCCTCCATAATGACGTTGCCCATTCTGTCACGTCTATTTGCTCTTATTTTTCTGCGCTCTTCAAGATCTTTTACTCTGCCTTCATTACGAGCAAGACGAGCCTTAACGCCGCGTCTGATCCAAGCCTCCTCTTGAGCTAAGATCTTGTCAAATTCAGCATTAGCTAATTCTTCTTTGCGTAATCGCTCATCACGAAGTTCAATATAGCGATTAAATGAACCTGGATAGGAATAGAGCTTGCCTCTATCCAACTCGACTATCCTTGTAGCGCAGTTATTGGCAAAGAACCTGTCATGGGTTACAAAAACTAGAGTTCCGTTAAAGTTTTTCAGCTCTTGTTCAAACCAAGCAATAGATTCAATATCTAGGTGGTTGGTAGGCTCATCTAAAAGTAGCAATTGTGGCTCAGAAGCTAAAGCTGCAGCCAGCGCCACCTTACGGCGGTTACCACCTGAAAGGGATTTTAATTCAAGCTCGGGAGCTAAACCTATTCTGTTTAGGATCTTACGCACAACCGCGTCTTTAACCCAACCATCATGTGATTCAATAAAAGCAGAAAGCTCCAGTTGCTCATGAGGATCTTCTGATAAAGAGAACTTTGATAAAGCTTCACCCACAACAGGTACACCGCTAGCTGCAAGTGAATAAGCAGTACCGTGTTCGTATGAAGGAGGATCCTGACATAAAGTTGCTATCTTAAGACCTGACTGAATAATAATTCTTCCAGAATCTAACTCTCTTTTACCCTGAATCAAACTTAACAGAGTTGACTTACCAGTACCGTTGCGACCTACAAGACATATTCTTTCATTCTCTTCAATTGAAAGGTTAGCGCCTTCTAAAAGTTTGTCAGCTCCGTTGTTTAAATAAGCATCAATAATGGATACAAGACTCATTACAGATCCTTAATTCCATCAGGTCCAAACACACGTGGCTTGTGAGAAGATGCTCTAGGTTTACCTTTTGAAAAGCCATCTTTTCCTTTAGAATATGATGACTTACCTCTGGAGTAGCCATTATCATAAGTTCGTCTTTCATTAAATGATGAATTGTCTTCATCACGTCTGAATGGCTTATGGGAAAACTCTCCAGGACGCTTGGTAAATTTATCCTGTTTTTCGTGTCTGTAAGTAGAGTGACTCTCTTTGGCCTCGCCCCAAACCTTATTTACACCAGTATTTGTACTATATGTAGCGGTGTCTGAGCTATTAGATGTTCTTGAAGAGTAAGCTCTTGAATTTCTATAAGAGCTTCTGTCACCATTTCTTGAGTTTCTATCCTGAGAATAGTGATTTGAATCAGAATACTCATGATAAGTATTTTCTTTTACATCTAAAGCTTTCTGCCACTTAGGAGCTGCTTTTAATGTTGTCATAGGCTCAGGTGTTTTTACCATATTAGCCTTGGTGAATTTCAAACGGTAACAGGTATGAATTTTTTTATCTCGAGAAAAGTCACGAGGCAGAGTCGACTCAGAGATATTCTCAATTTCAAAACCATAATCTTTAATAGACTCATCGATTACAAAACCTCTGAAGTTGGTACAGAATATAACCTCACCACCATCTTTTAGATGTCTTGTAAGATTTGAAAGTAACGCTACCTGATCACGTTTTACATCAAAGCTTGTTTCCATACGCTTTGAGTTTGAGAAGGTAGGAGGATCTATATAGATAAGATCAAACGAAAGACCTTGATCTTGAGATAACCAAGCTAGACAGTCTGCCTGAATGAATTGAGCCTTATCTGTTGCTAAATGGTTTAGCTTAAAGTTCTCCATACCCCATTCAAGGTAAGTTCTGCTCATATCAACAGATACAGTTGATTTTGCTCCGCCTAAGGCTGCTGCAACTGAGGCTGAACAGGTATAAGAGAACAGATTTAAAAAGTCTTTGTCTTTTGCTTCTTTTCTAATTAAATCTCTGATGAGTCTTCCATCTAAGAAAAGACCTGTATCAAGGTAATCATAGAGATTTACTCTAAACAGAGCATTGTTCTCATTGACTGTCATGAACTCATTTTTAAGTTCTTTAGCTTTTTCGTACTGATTGTCGCCCTTTTGAACTTCACGGCTCTTTAAGATAACCTTATCACCAGTAACACCTGCAATCTCCACTGTCGCACTTAGCATGTCTAATTCATGACGCTTTGCTACACGAGGATTTACCTTAGCTGGAGCTTTGTATGCCTGGATTACATAGTAACCATCGTAGTAATCAATTGCAGCAGAATACTCAGGGACATCAGCATCATACACACGATAAGCATTGGTATTTACATTCTTTGCCCACTTGCGCATGTAAGTTAAATTTTTCTTTAAGCGGTTAGCAAAGTCTGTTGCAATCTTAATGTTCTGCTCTTCTTTTACGCTTAGATCTTCAGTCTCGTTAATATCAAAGACTCTTAACTGGCATAAAAGCTCACCATTATAAAGTTTGTAAACCTTATTTGAATGCAATCTCATGCAGGAGAGTAATTCTGGAGATGAAGAGATCACTGCAGCTCTTGCGCCTTTAAAGTTCTTCTTAAATCCAGCACCGATCTCAGTATAAAGAGCGATTAACTCATTAAAGTTACCCATTCTCTTACCGTATGGAGGATTTGTTACAATGGTAACTTTAAGATCTGAAGTAAATGGATTATAAAGATTCTGTACAGGACAGTGATATACCTTAACTAAATTCGAAAAACCAGCCTTTGCAGCATTTTCATTAGCAATATCTACAATTCTTTCATCAAGATCGAAACCTACAATCTCAACCTTTCTTTCAAGACACTTTGCTATACCGTTTTGAGATCTGTTTTTAGCTTCTTCTAAAAGGTTATTCCAGACATCTTTATCAAACTGTTTTAAGTTAAAGAAGCCATAATGTTCTCTTCTGATACCTGGTGCAGTATCTGTAGCCACACAAGCTGCTTCAAATAATAAGGTACCTGAACCACACATAGGATCGATAAAGTTATCACCTGTATAGCCAGCTCTTTTAATCATGGCAGCAGCTAAATTCTCTTTTAGAGGAGCAGCTCCTGTACCACGGTGATATTCACGCTTTAGAAGAGCGCGACCTGAGAGATCGATTAAAATGTTTGCACTGCCCTTTTTATCTAAATGGCAGTTAATTAAAACATCAGGATTTTCTCTATCAACATCAGGTCTTCCACCTAGAGTTGTCTGTAATCTGTCGCAGATAGCGTCCTTTACTTTTAAAGCACCATACTGAGTGTTTCTGATTTCATCATTGGTACCTGTGAAGGAAACTGCGATGGTATTGCTCTTATCAAAATACTTTTCCCAAGCTACACCATTAGCACCGATATAAAGTTCAGTGTCAGTTTCACAGTAGAACTCTGACATCTCAAGTAAAATTCTTGAAGCAAAGCGAGACCAAAGACATGCTTTCATACCAAAAGCAAAGTCGCCTTTAAAAGATACACCAGCTACAGTTTCTTTAGCGCTTTGTGCTCCAAGTTGATTTAATTCGTTTAATAAAAGAGTTTCTAAACCTTTAGGACAGGTTGCAAAGAATGATAATGCCATGAATTATAAGCTCCAAGTTTATGGCGATATTATACTTTAAACACCTGTACTTTAAACGCATTAAATCCTCAGATATTCAATAAATTTCTCTAAAAGAATTGAGGAAAAATAAAGTGAAAACTTACTAAAACAAGCAAGAACCCTATGTTGTACTTAGTAAATTTTTTCATGTAGTAAAGAGGAGTTGCGCCTTCAGTCTTAATATAGAACTTAAAGGTAATTAGACTTGCCATTGATGCAATGATAGTACCTAAGCCACCTACATTCACACCGATTAAAAGCATATTTGGATCTTTTGCAAAATTAGATAGCATTACAGTTGCAGGCACATTTGAAACTATTTGAGAGAGCGATACTGAAATAAAGTATTCATATTTATCAACAAAGTTCTCAGCAAAGCTTTTAACAGTTTCAATTTGACACACATTGTTCACAAATATAAACAAGAAAACAAAGAGTAGCAACAACTTGTAATCTGCCTGTTTGAACAGACTCATGTCCATTATAAGAATTGAACTAAGGACGAGAGTAGACATCAGATAAACATCCAATACTCTTAGTACACTTAAAAGACAGAGCACAAAGAGAACAGTAGTTAAAGAACATCTTTTTGAGTTAATTGAGAGTACAATCTTGCTTTCGTACTTTAAAGGCTTGGTATCAATAAAATGTGTGGTTAAGAACAGCAATACAAATGACACTAGAATGATAGGAAAAGTAACCTTTAAAAAAGACAGTAAATCATAGTTGAAGACTGTATAAATAAAGAGGTTTTGAGGATTTCCAATAGGTGTTAGTGTTGAGCCTACATTAGCTGCAATAGTCTGTAATGACAGAACCTTAATTAAGAGATCTTGCCTGTTTACTTTTACAAAGGCTGCAATAGCGATAGGTATAAAGATTATCAATGAAACATCATTGGTAATTAGCATGGAGATAAAAAAGTTTATAAATATAAACAGTCTTGAGAGTGATCTTGCATTTCCTGATAGAGAACACAGCTTCATATAGACTAAAGACAAAACACCAAGCTTTTTAAAAGAAGCTACAACTAACATCAGGCATAAAAGTAATAACAGGATTTTTAAATTTAAAGCCTCAATAGTACTTGTAATTGAGAACCTGATAAAAAATGAAGTTACAAAGGCTAGTATAGCTGCTGTATAAAGATCTGGATTTCTTCTTAAATATTGTAAGAGATTATTAATGGTACGATTCATACTAGTTCTTTTGTCGGATCTCTACAGAAATGTAGCTCCCTTGTTAATTAGAAAACTTTAGGTGTATGCGGATAAATTCAAACTTGCAGTATATCAAAAGATAAGCACTGATGATTGAAAATGTAAGTAAATGAGCGCGGTGGATTTAAAATTTTTAAAGTATTGAGTAAGAGCGTTACCTCTGGGGAGGACTCCCCAGAGACAACTACAGGAATTGCACCTGTTTCTCTCCTGATATCAGCTCATTGGCCGTTTTAAAACTCATAACTACTTAACGACACAATGAGCAATATCTTTAGTAAGAAAGACAATATATTAAACAATATTTTCTTTTCACTTTTGGCAAAAATTGACATGAAAATAAGACTAATACTCGCCTTCTTTAAGACCAGTAGCTTTAAAAATATCTTTAGGTGATATTCCAATTTCTTTTAAGTTTTTTGCAATAGAAAGTCTTTCTTCAGTTTTTCCTTCAACCTTTCCTTCGGCTTTTCCGTCATTGCGACCATCGGTATAACTTTTTTCCAATACGGCGCTATTGTCCCACATTTTTTTTAAACTACCTTGGTAAGCAAATTTTTCAGAGAATTTTGCTATTTCTGCAATTCTAAATAATCTTGTAAACACTTGTTCTTTTAAAACAACAGGCTTATCGTTTAAAGCAGAAAGATTTTTTATTGCATACATCCATTTATCTTGGATATTTTCAAGTTCATCTTCTGTTTTGGTAAATTTAGGTAATTCAAAATAATAGTAAGCCAATTTGTCATAAAATTGACATTTTGTGACCTTGTCGTATAAAACGACTTCATGTCGATAAGACTCACTGTCTTTTTCCAAGACAAAATTTAAAATTCCAATTGTATAAACAGCTTTTAATTGATAATCCAAAACACCTTTTGGAGCCTGATTTCTTGTTGCAAAAGAACTATAAAATATGCTTCTGTCCTTAAAATAGTTCTAAGCTGCATTTTGCATTTCAACGATGATATAAGCATCATCAGATGTTTTACAATAAACATCAAAGATAGCTTCCCTGTCAGTAACAAAATCACCTAATTGTTCCAAAGATAAATAAGACAAGTCTACAATCTTATCTTTTAAGTTCAAAAATGAATTTAAAAAGCTAATTAAAATATCTTTGTTAAGCTCCGATCCAAATAGTCTTTTAAACCCAAAATCTGTATAGGCACAGATATATTTACCTTGATCGATTGACATAATTTAGTCCTCTATAAACTAAAATCATCTTACGTTAGAAACCGACATATTGGTGAATGTTTTACTAAAACTGATTTCAGAACAAACAAAAGTAGATTGAAGAGAAGATTCTTAACTAATGAACTGAAATATAAAGGGATTATTAAAATATAAAGGGGCAAGAACTGCCCCTCTTAAGATCATTCAGTTAAACAAATTACTTGTTTAAAGCCTGAGCAACCTGAACTGCGATAGCTACGGTAGCACCGACCATAGGGTTGTTACCCATACCCATGAAGCCCATCATCTCAACGTGAGCTGGAACTGATGATGAACCTGCGAACTGAGCGTCTGAGTGCATACGACCCATTGTATCAGTCATACCGTATGAAGCAGGACCAGCAGCCATGTTATCAGGGTGTAAGGTACGACCGGTACCACCACCAGAAGCTACTGAGAAGTATTTTTTACCCTGCTCGATACACTCTTTCTTGTAGGTACCTGCAACTGGGTGCTGGAAACGAGTTGGGTTAGTTGAGTTACCGGTAATAGAAACATCAACACCCTCGTGATGCATAATTGCAACACCTTCACGAACATCGTCTGCACCGAAGCAACGAACATTAGCACGCTCTGTATCTGAGTACTTAATCTCTTCTACAATCTTTAACTCAGAAGTGTAGTAATCAAACTTGGTCTTTACATAAGTGAAGCCATTGATACGAGAAATGATCTGAGCTGCGTCTTTACCTAAACCGTTTAAGATAACGCGTAATGGGGTCTTACGCGCCTTGTTAGCGTTACGAACGATACCGATAGCGCCTTCAGCAGCAGCGAATGACTCGTGACCTGCTAAGAAGCAGAAGCACTTGGTTTCATCACGTAATAGCATACCGCCTAAGTTACCGTGACCTAAACCAACCTTACGATCCTCAGCTACAGAACCAGGAATACAGAAAGCCTGTAAACCGATACCGATAGCTTCAGCTGCATCAGCTGCAACCTTGCAGTCTTTCTTTAATGCAATAGCAGCACCTACAGTGTAAGCCCACTTTGCGTTTTCGAAAGCGATACCCTGAATGTCACCAACAGTCTTGTATGGATCTAAACCATACTTAGCGCAAATCTCTTTACACTCTTCAACTGACTTAATACCGTACTGAGCTAATACACCATTGATTTTGTCAATACGACGCTCATAACTTTCAAATAATGCCATCTTTGAGTACCTCGTTATTCTTTTCTTGGATCAATATACTTAGCGGCATTATCCCACTGACCATAGTGGCCCTGGATCTTAGCAATTGCGTCTTTACCAGACATCTCTGGGTGAGCCTTTAACAGATCCATTAACTTGCCTAAGTTTACGAACTCGTAACCTACGATCTCGTCATTCTTGTTTAAAGCTACACGGGTAACATAACCTTCTGTCATCTCCAGGTAACGTGGACCCTTTGCCTTAGTAGCAAACATAGTACCAACCTGGCTACGTAGGTTCTTACCTAAGTCTTCAAGAGAAGCACCAACTGGTAAACCGCCCTCTGAGAAAGCAGTCTGAGTACGACCGTAAACGATCTGTAAGAATAGCTCACGATATGCAGTGTTGATCGCATCACAAACTAAGTCGGTGTTTAAGCCTTCTAATAAGGTCTTGCCGATTAAGATTTCTGATGCCATAGCTGCAGAGTGAGTCATACCTGAACAACCAATAGTCTCAACTAGAGCTTCCTGAATGATGCCATCTTTAACATTTAAGGTCATCTTGCAAGCGCCCTGCTGAGGAGCACACCAACCCACACCGTGAGTTAATCCGCTGATATCTGTGATTTCTTTAGCCTGAACCCATTTACCCTCTTCAGGAATTGGAGCAGGACCATGGTATGCACCCTTAGTTACTGGGCACATATTCTCTACTTCTTTAGAATAGATCATTGGTGGTACCTAATTTGTATGTGTTCATTAAATAAGATTCTTTTTAGCCTTAGCCAAAAACAGCTTGATTATAATACAAGGCTTCAATTTTTTCCAAAATTGAAAGAATAAAAATCTATTAAAATAACTCAAAATCTTAAATATAAGATTTTTATCCCGTAAGCGATTACGCCTTCTTATTTTCTCTACATTTTGGCTACCTCAAAAAAGCTCAATGTATCGAGTTTATGATTAAAATTTGCACCTTTTATGTGCATATTTACCTAAATGTAGTATCAATTGATCAATAAATACAAATCTATAGATTTTGACTGTAAAATGAACCAAATTTCTACAGAAAAGAAAGGCTTCTTGCCTTTATAAATATAAGGAAAATAACACTATGTTAGAATCTGAAAATCCAAAAGGCCCGTTTGCAAGGACTCTAAATCGAGTTCCTTTCATTCTGCAAATCGTAATTGGCCTTATCTTAGGTATCTTTGCAGCGTATGTATATCCTGATGACAAATCAGTGATCCCAACATTAGGTAACCTCTTTGTTAAAGCACTAAAAGCTGTCGCTCCTATTCTTGTATTTGTATTGGTAGCATCTGCTATTGCAAAGCATCAGTCAGGTCAGAAGACCTCTATGAAGCCTATTATTGTGCTTTATTTTGTGGGCATGTTAATTTCTGGCGGTTTAGCTTTGACCATGAGCTACATCTTCCCAAGCACCTTCACAGAATTAGCTCAGAATGCTGATGTTTCAGCTCCATCAGGAATTGGTGAGGTTTTAATTAACTTTGTTAACCAGGCTGTTGAGAACCCTGTTTCTGCATTTATCAATGGTAACTACATTGCAATCTTAATGTGGTCTATTGCCTTAGGCTTAATGTTCAGAGTTGCTCACGAGAACACAAAACGCGTATTAGATGATTTAGCTGCATCCGTATCTGGTGTTATTCGTATGGTGATCCGTTTTGCTCCTATTGGTGTATTCGGCTTAGTATACTCATCATGCACCCAGGAAGGAGGTTTTGCTAACTTACTAAACTATGTACATGTTGTTGCAGTGTTAGTATCAACCTTCTTAATGGTTGCATTCATCTTCAACCCATTATTAGTATTTATCACCACTCATCAGAATCCTTACCCATTAGTGTTCAAGTGCTTAGCTAAATCAGGTGTTTGCGCATTCTTCACAAGATCATCTGCTGCTAACTTACCTGTAAACCTAGCATTATGCGAGGAGATGAAGCTAGATAAGGCTACTTACTCAATTTCTATTCCTTTAGGTTGCACTATTAACATGTCAGGTGCAGGTATCACCATCGTTATTATGACTATGGCTGCAGCTCATACTTTAGGTATTGAAATTGACTTTGCTTCAGCATTCTTAATGTGTGTAGCTTCAATTTTATGCGCATGTGGCTCTTCAGGTGTTGCTGGTGGTTCTTTAATGCTAATTCCTTTAGCTTGCTCAATCTTTGGTATTCCAAACGACATCGCAATGCAGGTTGTAGGTATTGGCTTTATTATCGGTGTAATTCAGGATTCAACTGAAACTGCACTAAACAGCTCAACAGACGTAATCTTTACAGCAGCAGCCTGCAAGAGAGCAGAAAGACTTGCTGCTAAAAAATAATTTAAAGTAGAATTTTATTTAAGAAAGCTTCAACCTTACTGGTTGGAGCTTTTTTTATGGGATTAACAAACAAAACAAGCTCTATAAATTTCTGAATATAGTCTGTAGTTATCTAAATGATGCGCAAGAAATGGAATTTGTAAGTAAATGACGGTGAGCTCTGGATCCTAAAACGTGTTGTTCGTTAGCGTATACACGCTATTGAAAATGCAATAAACAACTAAGAAGAGATCGAGTAAGCAAAATATGCTCAATTGTAAAGAAACCCCTGTCACATAAAGCACATTCGCGCTCATTATAAATGAGCATTTACGCTGTCTTTTAAAAGAATGCAGAAAAAAAATCAAAGTCCTACCGTTAGCTCTTAACACTTTTTATTATGACATTCCTTGTTTAAGTTGTTAGAGCTTTTAAAACTTAAGATATACTTACTTGCACTGTCTTATTTCTGTTTTTACAGCATCAACATCAGCCTTTTCTATGATCTCATCCATTCTAAAAAAATAGCTTTGTACATTCTCACTAGTTAGCACATGTTCATGCTTTTCAATGGAATCAATCATCAGAGAATTTATCTTATCTAAATAATGAAACATGTCTTTATAATTCTTTAGATCTAATGAAAGGCCAGTGTCATCAAAGCCGTATAAAGTGCAGTTTTCTCTTTGAGAGCAAGCATCTGCTAAGTAAGTAATAAAGTTCTTAATTAAAGCAATATGTTCTTTATAGTACAAAGTTTGAAGCTTGTAATAGATTGCCGAAGAAGGTGGTATCACAAGATAAAATTCTGTGTCCTTTTTAGCATCAATAATGCTAAAAAGTTCCTGTTTTGTATACTGTTTTAGATAATCTAAACCATACAGTTTTAGTTCATTACTTTTACCGTTGGTATCAAGATAACTTTTAAGGATGTTTCTTGAAACCTCATTCCAAGAACATACTCCATTAAAGCTGTCTTTATATAATGGATCATCTATCCAAGATGCTGGTCTGTCTAAGGACTTTTGTACACCTACGCACTTTTCACTTTTAGAAAAAGTCAGCAAGCATTTTACGTAACCAGTCTTTAGATACGGAGACATAACACTTAGAGGATTGTCATCATAGATCTTCTGCCAGTTCATCGGCGCTAATTCCTGATAGAAAAGAGGAGACATTTCTAAAGAATAAATAACCTTTTTTATCTCATTGTGTTTAAAAGCATAGTCAAGGACTACCTTTCTGTCAGCCAAAGTTGAACCTGCTAACGAAATGTTTATAAATCTATCAGCACTACCGTGTTTAAATAATTTTGCAGTTGCCTCATCTGAACTGGTATTTTCAAGCATACTAGTTCCAATAATAAGCCCTTTGACATTCTTATTCTCAAGATAACCTCGAGCCTGATAGCGCATGCTGCCATTAAATAACTGCTCTTTGTTTGAAATAATATGCATAGGATCATATAAATACATGGCAACTGTATACAAAGCAAATATGACTATAAATAAAGACATGATAAGAGCAAAGATCTTTTTACTTGCCATGATTATCCAAATCCTTTTATTACCTTTATAACTGGGTAATACCTTGAATTAAAAAAGCTTAATCTTAGAAATTAAAGTAAATAAACTCTGTATAGGTAGAACCAATTACTGCCAATGTCACATAGAACAAAATTAGAGCTACTAACACGCAAGCAAAATAACCAGTAGTTTTTACAAGCAGTTTTTGTAAATTATGATTGTGAATTTGTTTAAACGAAGGTAACTTAACTGAGTTTTTAGTTGATACTTTAGCTAAGAGCTCATTAGAGTTTTTAAAGCTTAAAACCACAATTAAAGCTAAGACCACATAAGTTACTGTCTGATAATTCAAACCGATGCTCTTTAAGGCTGTCTTAAAGTTAGATAACTGCTCTAGTGAGAGTGAACTAATATCAAACATGTGGATGTAAATTGTATAAGCCACATTAAGATCAGGAGCTCTAAATAGAACCCAGGCTATATCAACAAAGATAAAGGTTAAAATCCAAGCAGGAATTTTAGGTAAAGCAAAACCTAGATTATGAAATACTCTATGAGCAATGATGCCGACACCATGCAGAAGTCCCCATAAGACAAAGGTGTTGCCAGCTCCATGCCAGATACCAGTTATAAAGAAAACAATAAAGAGGTTTAGATAAGTTCTAAAGCTGCCATTTCTGCTACCGCCTAATGGGAAATATAAGTAATCTCTTAAGAAGGAAGATAAAGTTATATGCCAGCGACGCCAGAAATCCTTAATAGAAAGAGCTTTATAAGGGCTGTTAAAGTTAATTGGTAACTTAATGTTAAAGAAGAGAGCTGAACCTACAGCCATGTCACAGTAACCGCTAAAATCAAAGTACAGCTGAAAGGTATAGCAAAAAGACACTAGCCAAGAGGTAAGCAGTGTAAGGTTGTTAGCACTGTCAAAACCGTCGCCTACCCAAATTGCAAACTTATCAGCAATGATTGCTTTCTTTACAAGACCAATAATAAAAATAAACAGACCTAGGCACAGATTTTTATAGTTTAAAACAAGTTTTCTTGCCTTGAAGAATTGAGGAATTAGATCTTTATGATGAACAATAGGTCCTGCTATTAACTGAGGAAAGAAGGATACAAAAACAGCATAGGACACAAAATCGTATTCTTTGGTAAGACCTTTGTATGAATCCACAAGATAAGCTATCTGCTGGAAGGTAAAGAAACTTATGGCAAGTGGTAGCACAATGTGTACTAATTCATAAGATGTACCTAAAAGCAGATTCAAATCTGAGATTATAAAATCTGTATATTTGTAATAGCCAAGCATTACAACATTTGCAAGCACTCCAAAGACTAAGACAACCTTTCTTTTAGTCACATTTAATTGAGTGTTTTGACTATTCTCTAGAGCATTTTGCCTACCATTAGCTTCTTTTGAAAGTATAGATCCAACTACAAAATTGAAAACAATTGAACCTAATAAAATCCAAATGTAATCAAACTTCCAGTAGCAGTAAAAGAAAAGTGAACATAAAAGCAACCACAGCTTTGAGGCAGCAAAATAGCGCCTTTTACTGAAAAAGAAATAAACAATAATACTTACAGGTAGGAATAGTAGAAAATATTCAGGTGTATTAAATAACATTTTAAATATCAAGACTCATAAACCAAGGTACGATTTTACCATATTTTAAACAGTCAAATTCATAATGGGACCTTTTCTCTTTGTGAATTGATCTCATATTTACAGACATTGCTAAATCGTCGATACACCTTTTCTTGAAGTAGTTCAGATAATTTTTTCTAATTACAAAGCTATACTCTAAACATGAATTGTGACAACGTTTTTAGTATGTAAAGCAACAAAAAAGATATACCGAGGTTACAGGCAGAGAACCGATGATGCCTGAGGAAGCAATTGGCTTTTGGCAAAGTAAATTACGCTATGTTACTCAAGATCAAGTGCTTGAGGTTGCTCGTGAGTACAAAAAGCTTCCATTAGATGTCATTGTCATCGACTTTTTCTATTGTAAAAAGCAAGGAAATTGGTCTTTTGATAACGACTACTTCCCAAATTCAAAAGCAATGATTGATGAACTTTAAGATATGGAATATGAAAAAGGCAAATCATCTCTTTAAGTTTATTTTCCAAAAGGAGCTACATGGAGAGATACCAATACAGGTGCTGTCTATGTAGGAGGTATAACTATCACAGCAGATGCTCCTCTTGAATATATTCCAGTCTTTGCTCGTGACAACTTTGACTTAATCTAAGATTACACAAGGAAGCTTTGATTACAGGGCTTTCTTGTCTCAACCTAATTTTTAAAAAGAAGTTCTACTAGCTTTAATTTATTCAAAAAGATTGGTCTCTTTGTGTCCATTCACTTTAGACTCTACAGTTTTTCCTCGTTACTTCGCACTAAAAATCACCAAGAAAAATTTAGTATCTATAAATATTCAAGTCTTTTTCGAATCTTTTTTAAATTATTATTTTTATTTAATTTCAAATAAATAGACAATTTTACTTACAGTTTGTATCAGTAAAAAAGTCGTCTAAAAAAATCTTCATGGATAATCTTGCGCCATGGTGAGTAGTTGAATTTTTAATTCATGAAAGCAGAGTATTTTACTTAGGAAAAGACTTTTCATATGAGCAGTACCTCTAAAAACGAGCTTTTAGATTTTGACAGAACCGTGATGACTTTGTCAGAACTGTTATCTGATGAATTAGTAGGCTCATTAATTGAAGGTGCTGTCGACGAAATCATGCTTAATCCAGACAGCGCGCTCTATGTGCGCTATTCAGATGGGGAGAATGTCAAATATTGTGACATATCTCCTTCAAAGGCACAGATCCTAATCAGAACTGTTGCCTCTATGAGCAAAATTGATATTAACGTTAACTGCCCTATCGTCGAAACTGAAATTTCTTGCATCAATGCTAGATTCTCAGCTTTGCTACCACCATTGTGTAAGTATCCGTGCTTTTGCCTAAGATCATTACACGCGCTCTCTTTGAACTTTGAGCATTTAGTATCACAAAACTTTATCTCCAAAGAACAGTTAACCATATTAGATTCTCTGATAAAAGAGAGAAAAAACATCTTAGTTTGTGGTCAGACAGGATGTGGCAAAACCAGTTTTATCAATTCGATGTTAAAGAGGATTGCTTTATTTGAACCTTTCTCAAGAATAGTCTGCATCGAAGACACTCCTGAACTTAAAATCGAAAATGACAATGCGGTAAATTTAGTATCAGGACCTAATACTTCTATTAGTACCTTAGTTAAAGCAACCTTAAGGCTAAGTCCAGACAGAATTGTAGTAGGTGAGGTAAGAGCTGAAGAAGCCCTTGATCTTATAGATGCACTATCTACCGGTCATTCAGGAGGTCTTGCCTCAATTCATGCTGGTTCTGTTTTGCAGTGTCTTGAAAGATTAAAACTGCTTATAAGCCGTAACCCGTCCGCTCCTGACAATATTGACAGCATGATAGCTCTAGCTGTCAATGCCATCATTATTTTAAAAAGAGAACCTTTAAGACACGTATCCAGTATCGCCCTTGTCACTGGTTTAGAACAAGGCAAATTCACTTATAAATTCCTAGGAGAAAATAAATGAAAAACACTTTATTAAAACTTGCAGCTTTGATTGTCTTAACTTCAGTCTTTAAAGATGCTCTTGCAGCAGATACAGCATCTGGCAGCAGCGTATTACCTTATGAGACCTGGCTTAAGACCATACAGAAGTCTTTAACTGGTCCTGTGGCATTTTCTGTATCCTTAATTGGTATTGTGTCCTGTGGCGCCACCTTGATTTTTACAGGTGGTGAAATGGGTCGTTTTATGCGCAGTATTGTTTATCTTGTGATGGTAATGACACTGCTTGTAGGAGCAAACACCTTAATGTCATCTTTATTTAACGGTGCCACTGTAGAGATAGCTACAGTCTCTAATGAAATAGCTTTAAATGATAAAGAAAGTAAATCTCAAGAAAAAACTATGTCAGACAGAATAACTCATTTTAATGAGCAAAATCCAAGTTCAAAGCTTCAAGCTTTTGTTCATGACACCTCGTCTCCTTCATCAACTTTAATTGACAGTCCTAAAGTCAATAGAACCTCACATATCATGGACACCTTTAACGATGTAAACATCAACACGCTTGAAAGTAATTTTAGTTTTTCTTTTCATAAAAACAAAGCACTTATAGAAGCTTGCTAAATAGGTTGCAGGTAAATTGCTTACAGGTATGCATAGTCAAATATTAAAGGAGAAAGCGTGTCTGGAGTAAAACATCCTATTTATCAATCTGTATTGCGTAAACAGAGTTTTTTAGGCTGTGACAGAGAACTGTGTATGCTGCTTGTATTTATAACCATTGTAGGCAGCATTTTTAGTTTTTCCTTAGTTGCAACCGTGGTGCTTTTACTTGTTTTTATAGTGCTGTATTTGTGCCTCTTAAAAATGGCAAAAGACGATTTGTATTTAAGAAAAGTTTACTTAAAGAACATTCGTTATAAGCCTTATTATTTGGCACAAAAAACTTATTACTCAAGACAGAGTGTAAGAAAAAATAAATAACAGTAAAAATGGCTACTCAATCAGCCTTTTAAGAACATTCTAAATAATTACAACAGCAAAATTAGAAAACTATCTAACTTATTATGATAAAAGCTCTTTTTTCATCTTTATCACTGTCACTTGCGTTTTTGAGCATACTCATTTTGATTATGCTAGCTAAAAGGCTGTGGAAGCTGTACAAGTGCGCCTCAAACCATCCTGGTTTTACAGATCTTTTAGATTACGCTCTTTTAGGTCCTCAGAACACCATCATTTTAAAGAATGGAGGTCTTCTTAAGACCTTTAGAGTAAAAGCTAATGATTTAAGTTATGCTGACAGTGCACTTATTTGTCGCACTCAGGAATTAACTGCCAATGCCATCAGGAAGTTAGGTGGTAATTTCATCTTAAATGTCGACTTTATAAGACAGAAAGTAAATGATATTGAAGATTGTGAATATAAAGGCAACGATAAGGCTAAAAAACTCTATTTAAAAAGAAAAGAGTTTTTTAAGATCCATGATACCTACACGCAAGACTGTTACCTTACCATAACATCTTTATCTCACTCTTTAGGTAGTCTGCGTAATATCGCCAGCATCTTTGATGAAGATGATTTATCTAAAGACAGTGTAACTATTGCTGATGACAAGATTAACAGTGTCATTATAGATTTTTCAAAAAGCGTTGAGGCGATTAAAAACTCTCTTGAGAACACATTAAAGCTTGAAGAATGCACTTTTTTAGATAATAAAAAGTTAGCTGCAAAAGAAAATGCTCTTGATAATAGCAATTACTCAAAGTTCAGATCTCATGAAACAGTTAACTTTTTAAAGTATTGTATTAGCGGTAAAAAGCTATCTTTACACATTCCAAAATCTGATTACTATCTTGACTCTTTATTGTCATCAGATGACTTTACCTCAGGCTCATCTCCAAAGTTATCAGACAGATATATTGTCGTAGTTGCAATTGAAGGACTGCCTATAGAATCTGATTTTAATATTCTTTACAGACTCTGTGCTCTAGACTTTGATTATCGATTTTCGACACGCTTTATTAGCTATGACAGTTTTACCTCGCAGGTACTTTTAGAAAAGAACCGTCGTTTATGGGCGCAGAAAAAACACGGCTTTATTGAGCAGTTTTTAAACTCTAAATCAGACAACGAAAATCAGGACGCTGTAGAACAGTTAAATGATATTAGTGATGCTAAAAAGAACCTAGTCCAAAATTCTTTAAGCTTTGGCTCATACTGTGCCAATATCATCTTTTCAGGCACCGATCCTAAGATTTTAGAAAAGCAGGCCTTAAAGTGTGTGCAAAGTATTGAAGCCTCTGGCTTTGGCGCAAGAATTGAAACTGTAAACGCAACGGAAGCTTACTTAGGCTCATTACCAGGACATAGCCTTGAAAATGTTAGGCGCGCTCTGCTGCCTAATACAGTGCTCACCGATCTCTTACCCTTAAATCAGGTCTATACAGGACAGAGTGTGTCTCCTAATTTCAGATATGGTAAGAATAAACCTTCTTTAATGACTGTAAGAACTTTAGAAGGTTTATATGCTCACTTAAACCTGCATGATACTGATCTTGCCAATGCTCTGGTAGTAGGTCCTCCAGGTAGCGGTAAATCTGTGTTCTTAGGAAGTCTTATTCCTTCATTTTTAAAATATGACCAGATGAAGATCTTTGTCTTTGACAAAGGCAACTCTTTTTACGGACTGACAAAAGCTTTAAAAGGTAACCATATAAAATTAGAAAATGGTAAAGGTATCCGCTTTTGCCCATTAGCTAAAATTGATACTCCTAATGATAAGGCTAGTGCCTTAGATTTTTTAGAAAAACTTTTTATCTCGCAGGGCTATGAGACCGATCTTAAATTAAAGGATGATCTTCGTGATGCACTTAATCTTTTATCAGACTTTGATAAACACGAACGTACTTTAAGTACGATGTGCACACTGCTTCCTAGAAAAGAGCTCAAAACAGCCTTATCTGCTTTTACTAACAGTGTCATTGAAAACTCAATTTTAGATGGAAACTCTGATCCTTCTTTTGAATCTGATCTTACTGTTTTCGAATGCGGACAGTTTTTTGAAAAGAGTGATGACTTTTTATACCCAACATTGCAGTGCATTTTTAAACTCATCAATCAGAGCGTTATGAATGGTACGTGTGGCGCCATTATCATTGATGAGGCCTGGATGATGCTTGCTAATGAAGAGTTCTCAAAGCAACTTATCACCTGGATTAAAACCTTTAGAAAACACAATGTCGCAATTGTATTAGCTACACAATCAATTAACGATCTGTCTAAGGCTTCTAACATTGGTGATTTTTTAGACTGCATTAAAACCAGAATTTTTCTACCTAATAAAGATGCCAACACTGAAACTTTAAAAGGATTCTATAAAAAACTCTCGCTGTGCGACAGTCAAATTGATGCTATCTGTAAGGCAAAACCAAAGCATACTTTGTTTTTACATAAAGGCATTAACTTTATGCCTTTTTCTTTAGCACTCTCTGATACTGAACTGAAACTTTTAGCACTCTCAGAAAACGACAAAGCTTACGTGGATGAAATGTATGAACGATATCAAGAAGAATTTGCCTACCATTTATAAAGAAAAGAAAAATAAGAAGCAGGCAAAAATTGCCTCCGGCATGAAATTTACAGATCTTGCAATAAAAGCACTGCGTACAGAACTAGTACCTGCCTTTATGGGGCTATTAGGAATGGCTTTAGGCTTTATCTCACTTGCCTACTGCATTGATTTAAGTGGTAAAACTCAGTTTCGACCTTATGTAGTGACTGTAGATAAGCAAGGCTCAGTGCTTTTTTTAGAAAATCCTAATCAGGACAGTTTAAATTCAAAAGTAAAGGCTTCTTTCGTCTGTGAGTACGTTGATAGATTGTACGCTGTAAGTGAGGATAAAGCTTTGCAAAGGCGATTTATCAATGAGATCTATGCAAAAACTTCATTAGGCAGCGTAGCATCTGTATTTATAGATAACTTTTACACCAAAGCAAATGTTATGTCTTATGCAACCGCATTACGAAACACCGCAATCGAATCTGTAGTGTCACTGTCAGACAACACTTTTGAGGTCACTTTCAAACTTATGACCAAACAAAAAGAGCAAACCTTAACAGAAAGATACAAAGCTTTTGTAAGTTACAAAAGACTGAATGTCGCTTATGACAATCTTGAGGATGTAAGACTCAATCCTCTAGGTCTGTTTGTAAACGAGTTTAATGTCAACAAAATCATTGAGGTAGCATCATGAAAATGAGTGTCCTTATTAAATTAGAAAGGTTATCTCTATTGTCTGTTATTTTGTCATGCCTTTTCTTCTCAAGTTACAGTGCCTTTGCTGACAATGTTGACTTAGATGACAGAGATTTAAAAACTCTTTCAAAACTTGACTTATTAGATGCAAAACAGGTGGCTGGTACTGCCTATAAAGCAGGTTTGGTTACCTTTGCTTACGGCTCTGGAATACCTACTGTCGTCTGCGCTTTATTAGAATTAACTGATCTTGCCTTTGAAAAAGGAGAGAGCATTTTATCTGTTCAATTAGGAGATTCTGTTCGATGGAATATTGAAAGTGCCATTTCAGGATCAGCAAATGACAGTGTAGAACACCTAATTGTAAAGCCTTTAGAAGCTGGTCTTAAAACCTCAATGCTCATAACCACAGACAGAAGAACCTATCACATTCGTCTAAAATCAACTGAAGCTGATTTTATGCCCGCTGTAGTATTTTCATACCCTAATAGCTTAAAGTTACCATCAAAAAAGCATTATGGGGACGATTCATATTTACAGTACACAAGTAACTATGAGTCAAATGAGGATCATAATGATTACTCAGAGACTAATTCAAGTCTTAAGAACTATTCTTCTGTGCAAAATGTTTCATATGAAGGAAACTCACGACCAGCGCTTAATGTTGCTGCAACCTACAATGACAGTACCCAAAGGCGAAACTACAACTACTCTGTTGATGGTGACTCAAAAATCATTCCGCAAAATGTCTACGACGATGGAAAAAGAACCTTTATAGTTATGAACAATCCCATAAATTCAAGCTATTTACCGGTGCTACAAGAAATCAGCTCAGAGAGTTTTTTATTCTTCGGAGAGGATAAAACTAACACCATTAACTTTACTTACTTTGACAATACTTTTGTTGTAGACGGGATCTACTCCCATCTGAGACTTATCTCAAAGAATGGTGAAGAAAAACAAAGTGCTGATGTGGTAAGACTAGAATCATAGGTGAAAAGATGTCTTACTCTATCTTAAAACAAGGTCCTTTAACAAAAAAGCCTATCTTCTTTTTAATTGGTGGTTTTATCGCTGTGACTATCTTTTTTACTGTACTTTTTAGTTTAAAAGAGCAGGATAAATTAAACGAAATAAAAGAAAAGCAAAATGGTGCGTCAGTCCAGTCACTACAGGCTAATATCTCAAAGGCTGACAAGCTTGGCGTTTTTGAAGCTAAAGATGAAAACTTACACAAAGACATGGTCAGCAATGCTTCCAAAAACCGTAAACAAATTTTAAATGATGTATCAGCTAAAACTTTAGATGATGAAGATTTTGCTAAAGACTATGTAAAATACCAGGAAAGACATGCTCTTACAGACCGTTCTTATAAAGAGGATGATAACAGTCCTGATAAAAACAAATTTGTGACAAGAACAGTTTCTTTTGAAGATTTCGATGGAGCCCCAAAAGAAGATGAAATTACGCAAAATAAAAAGAGCAAAACTAATTCAGAATACTACGAACAGGCTTTAAAGGCCTCTAGCAAAGTAAATCTTGAGTTAAAACATCATGGTTTAGGCAACTCTTTATTAGACAAAATTGACAACCAAAACGGTAATAATGCTACACCATCTTTTACACAACCAAAATTGAACTCTTTAGATGGTCCTAGTGCCTCTAATTCTCAAGATAAGCCTAATGAAAACACACTTGAGAGCTATGATAAGTTAAAAAGAAACAACTATGTTTTAAAAAGTGAAGTTAAAAATCCTAAGACTCCTTTTGCGCTGATGCAAGGCAGTGTTATTCACGCTACATTACTCAATGGTATTAACTCAGAGTTGCCAGGACAAATTACAGCACAGATCTCTCGAGATGTGCATGACTCAATTAGAGCTAAATATCTTCTTATACCTCGAGGTTCAAAACTTGTAGGTCAATACGCATCAGGTGCAGCCTTTGGTACAGAAAGGCTCTTTATTGGATTTAACAGAATAATTTTTCCTAATGGACAGTCAATAAACTTAGGATCTATGCCTGGTCAATCAACTAACGGCTATGCTGGCTTTGATGCTCAAGTAGATAACCACTACTTTAAGATCATTGCTAACTCGTTACTGCTGTCTAGTATAAGTACCACAGCAGATCATTATGAGGATACCTACAATTTAGCAGGAGGTCATCAGCGTACTATCGCTGGATTTAAAGCTCAAGGCAGTTCAAATGTTTCACAAGCTCTAGCTAAGATCATTGAAAGAAACATCAACCTTTCTCCTACCTTATCTGTAGAACCTGGTTACGCCTTTACTGTTGCCATTACTCAAGACATTTTCTTTAAATCACCTTATGGAGCAAAAGCTAATGTTCATTTTAAAAGATAGACTTTTCATGATATTAAGACTCTTATTAACTACCATGCCGATTTTCACAAGTTTGACCGTAAACGCTGAGGAAAAAGCCATGACCTACAGTCAAGGTCAAGAGCTAATTCAGCAAATGAACAGTACCCTCGCTGTATTACGTTCTTGGTCTAATGAGAACAAAACAAAATCGGACAAGCTTGAAAACTATATCAAACATGACAATGTAAGAGAGCAGGATAACTACGAATATCAACATAAAGAGACATGGTCAAAAGTAAAGGATCTTAATCAAAACTCATTGATGCTCTTAGAAGCAAGTTATGCCTTTGCTAAAAAGACTGAGTCAGCTGCTGAATTCTCAAAAAACAGTATCAGGACTGATGCTTGGGAAAAGTGTATACGTTCTAAAAACTGCACTTTTAAAAAGTTAAACGAAATGATGGATGAAGAATCCCTTGAAATCTCAGACTTTACTAAAAAGAGTGCTTCAGATACGCAAAAAGCTCTAATTGAAAGCATTGATAAATTAAATGAAATGTGTGGTGAATCTCAAGAGGCTAAAGGACTTAACAGCTCTATTGATACTTTAAGTAAGGTTAATTCTACTCAGGTTACAGCTTTAAGTTCGTTATCAGGACAGGTCTCAAATCTAGCTAGAATTACAGCTCATAACTATCAGATGCAAAAACAAAACGAAGAGTTAAAGCAGAAAGCTGACGAACTTTACTACGCTGACACAGGAACTGTTGAGTCTCCGCATCTTGATACAAGCTTAAAGAACTATGAGTAATTATATGAAACATATCCTACTTTTTTTAGTGCTTCTTTTAACAAGTAAAAGTGCACCAGCTCAAGAAGTTAAAGATCTTACCCTCTCACCTGACGGTGTTCTAAATAGTCTTACCCTCTTGTTTATTGACAATATCTCAGAGGCTGCAACTCCAATTAAGGAAGCTGCTAACAGATTGTTTTGGATCTTAGTACCAATCTCGATTGTAATGTTAGGTATCAAGAGTATCTTTAAAGATGGTAATATGCAGAGTTTTATGGGTGATCTTGTAAAACTTTTGTTAGTAACTGGCTTCTATTACTTTTTACTTGATAATGGCACTGCCATAGGTCACTCTGTAATTGACTCATTGACCTCTGTTACCACCAATTCTAATACAGGACCTTCGGAGCTTATAGATCTTACTTTTAATATTGCATCTAATCTAAATCAGAACATTAGTGCAGGTTTATTTAATGCAGTAACAGGTTTCATCTTGCGATGCATGGTACTTGTGTTTATGTTCATTATGTTTTTGGTAGTAATCAAATTTACTACCCTGTTTATCTGTGCGCATATCCTGTGTATCTGTGGTGTTTTTGTTTTAGGCTTAGGTGCTATTTCTTACACAAGATACATTGCCATAAACTTTTTTAAATCAATTCTCTCAATGTCTCTTGAATTGATGACTACATTGCTGGTTATAAACTCAGGATGCCTGATTTTAAAAAATTTAAAAATCAAATCTCAGGAAATTGTAGAGTCAGGATCATCTGTTGGCTCTAGTGAATGCTCCGTAATTATTTTTACAGCACTTTTTATCTACATTCTTTCAAAATACTTACCTGAGGCTGTGTCAAATCTTGTGACCATGACCAATGGAAGAAATGCTAAAAGATCGAACGGTCGAATCTCTCTGAAAATTCCAAGTATCAATTTAAAAAAATAAGGAAGGAAATTAAGATGGTCGGTGATGTAGGGTTCGAACCTACGACCCTCTGGTCCCAAACCAGATGCGCTACCGGGCTGCGCTAATCACCGAATGGAGTGCATTATATTAAGGAGATGTAATATTGTCAACAAATAATTTGTCAAATTTGTAGTCTACTGACTGAATTAGAAAGAAATTTTGATTATACGTTAAGGCATTCTTTATCTAGTACTTAGGTGATTTATAATGTAATAAATACGAATTGAGGATTTATTATGGACATGACACAGCAAAAAGTAACTTGCCTCATGGAAAGTTCTATCGACGGTCGTTTAGACGAATCTAGATGGTCTGTTTTATATGACAGCAATGGCGAAGGTGAACCTGATGTATATTATGAGACTAAAGCTAAATTAAATCCTGAATTATCAATTCTAGGAAAAGAAACAATTTTACATCACCATTGCAGTATTCCTTTTAAATCAGACACTCACACTAAGATTAAAGATCCTAAACCATTTTTAGGTATTAGAGAAAACGCAGAAATGACAGCAGTGTTTGACTCAAAAGGATCTATAGCCTATGAGAACAACGAAATCTGGGGTAGTACCCTGCTTGTTATCTTAGGAGAAGACACCGCAAGTGAAGAGTATCTTGAGTTTTTAAGAAAAAAGGAGATCTCTTTTACCTTTGCAGGAAAAGATGGTCATGACATCAAAAAAGCGCTTAAAAGTTTATACTCTGATTTTGGTATAAAGAATGTTCTCCTATGTGGAGGCGGTATCTTAAACGGATCTTTCTTAAAGCTAGGTCTTATCGATGAACTTTATCTTGTGCTCTACCCTGGCATAGATGGATTGACTGGCGTTAAATCAATCTTTGAGTATGAAGGTAAAGAAGGAGAAAAACCTTGCGATGGTCAATCTCTAGAATTACTATCTTGCGATGTTGTAAGAGCCGGTGTTGTACTTTTAAGATATAGATTTCATTTTTACTCAATATAAAGTTGCAATATCTTAATAATACTGTAAAATTATACGGTCAATTTTGGTGAGATGTCCGAGTGGCTGAAGGAGCACGCCTGGAAAGCGTGTATACGTTAACGCGTATCACGGGTTCGAATCCCGTTCTCACCGCCATAGCACCTTTTAGGTGCTTTTTTTGTATCTAAAATCAGCTAATTATCTTTTCAATTTTTTCTTAATTTTCAATAAAATAATCGTTAAAAATCGGTGATACTAGCAGAGCTACTATCATAGCTAGTATCAAATAAATGCTATAATATGTGGCGCTTATGTGGCGTTTACAAATGTATAGTCACAAAAACGGCTAAACGCCACATGGAGAATTTAGGAGCATTTATGCTTACATTTTTAGAAATTAAAAAAGCTCAAGCAAAAGATAAGGAATACAACTTAGCTGATGGTAATGGCTTATACCTGCGCATACTACCCTCAGGTATTAAAAATTGGATTGCTAATTTTAGATCTGATGGTAAAAAGATAAGTAAGAAACTAGGATCATTCCCTGAGTTATCTATCAAAGAAGCTAGAGAGCAGCTATCTCTTTTAAAAGCTCAAGCTAAATTTGAAGGTTCACCTGTTATTAAAGAAAAGGTTCATACATTTGAAGAGATCTACTATGAGTGGATTGAAGTTAAGAAGGTTAAGGTAAAGAACTGGCAGGACATCTCTAACCGCATTGAGCGCTATATCCTACCTTCATTAGGTAAGATTGACTACAAAGCTATTACTCCTGTAGCTTTTGTTGAGATCTTAAAACAGGATCTTTATACCAGAGGTAAATACGAAACAATTAAGCGTATTTGCATGTATATAAAAGAGATCGACATCTATGCTATGAACATTGGCTACGTCAAAGAGCTACGTTTTCAAAATCTCTACTCTGTTTTTCCTGTTAAAACTGTTATTAAGAACAGACCTTCAGTACACTACTCACAGTTGCCTACAGTTCTTAAAGAGCTACAGGTATATGGGCTTAAAGCTCGTGCTACATGGGAAGTACTGCTTACAGGCTTTTACACTCTGTTAAGACCTAATGAATACTGTAGCTTAGAATGGTCTTGGATCAATTTTGAAGATAACACAATTACAGTACCTGCAGAGGTCATGAAGATGAAACTACCTCATGTGGTACCAATTACAAAGCAAATGCTTACTTTGCTGCTTAACCGCCCACGAGTAGGTAAGTATGTATTCCCTGCAACTCAAGGTAAAGTAGTGCAGCACTTTAGCACCAATTCAGCTTCATTGTTTTTACGCCGTCACGGCTTTAAAGACAAGCTTGTGCCTCATGGCATACGTTCAATTGGTCGTACCTGGATGCACGATCATGATATTCCTTTTGATGTTGCAGAGAAGTGTTTAGCTCATACTGTAGGAACATCAACACAGTTAGCTTATGACAGAAGTGATCTATTAGAGAAAAGACGTGAAGCAATGCAACAATGGTGTGACTTTGTTGATCATTGCTTAAAAGGGGCGCAGATTTGCTGTTATGACAACTTCAAAAGTTGAAGATTGAATACGTAACAAAACCTTGACGCTCCAATTTTTCTGCGCTATTATCGCCGATGTAGGGACTTCCCTACCGTGCCTAAGAAACACGACACTAACTAGCGCTGACTTGGCGACACACGTCAATCTCACCATATTTAATACATAGCCTTTAGGCTTACTGTATTTGCTTTATGGTGGTGTGGTGTGAATATATTGAATAAGCACCGCTCGGCTAGTTACGAGTTTCTTAGCACCACCGACCCACTTAAGAAATGGGTTAATTAAGAAATATATAACTAGGAGACATTATCATGTCTAACTCAAATCTAACTTCATATAATTTTCACAACTCAAATATCCGTGTAGAACAGAACGATAAAGGTGAAGTGCTCTTTTGCCTGGCAGATGTATGTGCATCACTTAACTTATCAACACCAGCCAAGACAGCTAATCAGATCAAAGAAGAGTTTGGGAGGGATGAATTAAATTCATGTCTCCTCAAAGACGCTAATAACCATGGTCAACAATGCACCATGATCTCCGAGCCACAGTTATACTTCGTAATGATGAGATCTAACTCTAAGATTGCCCGCGAGTTCAGGCAGTGGATTTGTAATGAAGTATTACCTTCAATTCGCGCTCAGGGAGCTTACGTTGCAAAGTCAGAAAACAAAGAACCAGCAACTAAAAAATGGTACGTTGAACAGCTCACTGCCCTGTTTGAAAGTTATGGTGTTAATCGTGAAGTATTAGTCCGCGCTCTGGATATAACCTCACGTGCTTTTAAACAGGGTTATGCTATTGGGCTCAACAAGGCTGAAGAAGATCATGCAAGAAATGATTCTGAAATGCTGCTGTCTGATGATGAAGCTCAGGCAATTGATCATGTGGTTCACTATCACAAGTTATTCAGACCTGATATTCTGAAAGCATGTAAGGAACTGAGAGATATCAAAGCACAGGCTATGAAGTTGGTTTTGGCACTTGATAACATACCTGATGCAAGGCTGTATGAATCAGCTGTTGCAACTGATATATCAGTAAGTAAGTTAGAGAGATTTCAGCTGACTTATCCTAAAAAATCAGCATAAATAGAAGGCTTATAAATCTTTGTAAGGTTGGTACGACAACAAATAGCCCCTAAAGATGGGGCTATTTTTATGAGTGCATGTGCTTAACTCTGTCACGAACCTCAGCTCGTTTTGCATCATTAAAGCGATCTAAGGTACCTACAAGGTAACCGGTGACACGTCTAATTCTCTCGAACTTAACGCCCTTGCCAACAATGCCGTTTTCGTCGGCATGAAGTCTTGTGTACATTATTTTTTCTTCTCAGTCTCCTTTAAAAGTGTTTTTACCTTGTCACGCCATAAAGCTGGTACTTCGTCAATAGTCATAATTCCACGATTGATACGCATTAAATAAAATTTAACCATTCTTTTTTAACTCCTCTAATTGAGCATAAATATCTGAAATCATTGATCCTAGTTCTGCGATCGCATCTTCGGTTGTAGTGTCATCTGTATTCATGTCTGATATAACACCACCTAAGTCAGACACAGCATTTTCTAATATAGATAATTTGCTATCTACTTTGGCATCCCAGTTTATATCTGTAAAATTTTCTGTTACATAATCAATGGATAGATTGTCAATCTTTTCATTTTTGTAGTCTTCACAAATCTGATTAAAGATTGCTAAGTTCTCATCAATCCATGAGCTAAATATCAGATAATAACGGACTTTGTTCTCATCGTTTGAGTTCGCAGATGCCAAACAGTCTAAGTATCCTGTAAATCCCTTTTGCTGAGCCACGGTATCAAAGTACACATATACAGCATTCTTAATACTTAAAAGTAAAGAATCACCACCTACAGCAATTAAAGCTAAATCTTCACCTGTATCTTCAACTTTAATCGCCTGTTCTTTCTCTAAGCAGTAGTTATTGAGTTTTGCACCTAATTCTGTATTAATCGCTATGATTAAGTTTCCGTAGTTCTTGCCATCTACAGATAAATCAATAAAGTGTAAATTCTCTCGTTTTTGTCCAAAATAAGAAACTGATTTATAACTAATTTTCATATATTTACCTATACTGCAATTTTCTCTTCATAAGTGCCTGGTGTCTTTCCTACAGGGTCTATAGTAATTAGTTTATTAGTAATAGCACCCGTTTTAACAGCATTATGACTAGAATCAAATACTGTATAATTTGCTGTAAGGTTTTGTGTTATTGATGCGTTAGAAGGATAACCACTACTAAATGAACCTATTGGGTTCATCTCACGAATTGCCCAAATAACATTACTCAGAATACATGAATAACCAGTTACATTTGTAGAAGCTGTTCTTATAGGGAGAAGTTCAAATCTCCATGACGAACCAGAAGCACTTCCTATATATGTAAGTCTATAAGGAATATGTACATAAACAGTACCATTAAAAGCTATTCTACTTCCACAAGCCATACGATAGCCATTAACCATAATAGGTGATAATGTGTATATTCTGTCACCACTTTGAACTTCAGCAAACCTATCACCTTTAAAACATGGAATCCATCCACCATCAACAGCTACACTAGGAGATGTTATCTTTGATGATGTCTTTACCATTGAATAGGTAGTACCACCATAATTGATTTTAATTGTTGCCATTAGCCAACGCTTACCTCGTATCCGTTAATAAAGAAGCTACCGTTATTAGCTGAACGAGAGGCATAGCCAGCTGTACCTGCGCTATCAGCATAACCAGCTGATTTAGCACGCTCAACAAGAACAGCTCTATACCCACCATCAGGAGCTCTAACCCAAGTCCAGAAGTATGAACCATCCCATTCTGACCTTACAAAGTGGTCAGAATGTGAAGTAGCTCTTAAGTTATAAGTATTAGTCGACTCATCTGCTGTTGTAGCATGAGTGGCATTTGTTGCCTTTGTTGCACTGTCAGCTGTACTTGCATGAGTAGCCTTGTCTGCATTAGTTGCCTTAGTTGCAGATTTTGCTGTATCTGCTGATGCGGCCGAACCTACACGCGTTATGGATACATTACCGGATGTATCTGGCTTAACGCCGTTGATAGATTTAGCATAATTCTGCTGAACAATTGCGTGTGGAGTTACAGCCTTGGTAGTGCTTGAAGCATCTGCTGTAATATTGTCACTTAGCTGAACAATACCTTTTACGCTAGTTGTGGAATCTGGAACTAAAGCTAAAACATCCTGTTTAAGAGGAATTTTTTGCCAGACAGAATCGTTAGTACCTGGCTTAACAACTGATGAGGCAGGACCATTATTTGCCACACAGAGATATAGACGTTCGTCGGTAAAGACAATGTCATTTTTTGAATAATTTTTATCTCTTAAATATTCAAATGCTGTCCCTGTAGGAAATTTTAAAGTTAAGATAGCTGTTGCAAGTTGATTGAGAGAATTCTTGTCAGGTAAAACTCCAAGTTCTTTTATAACATTAAGAAGCTCAGTAGTTATCATATGAAACCATGCTGCACCCGGCTGAGTTGCGGGAATACCAAGAGAAGGACTTCCTTCTGTTGGATATCCTTCCTGCAGTTCTTCAATTTTTGGTGCTGCAGCTGCAATGTCTTTTTTATATCCGTTAAACATATATTTTTCCTTATTTACCGTAAGTGAAAATTGTTGAAGTATGAGCCGGTGTATAGTGTTTAACTAAACACTCAAATAGCTCATTTCCCCATTTCTGAAGACGTTCAGATAATCTTGAAGTGGTTTTAAAGGGAATGGAATTAACTTTCTCGACGTTAATTGTATAGAACCAGTTAGACCATATTTCTGAATAAAGGGCGTCATCAGCAGTTGATGCAACAGTAAAAACACGTTTAGCATCTATTTTCGTTTCTGAATAACCGCATGACTGCCCTATCAGATAAACAAGCTCTTGAAATGTAAGGCCTAACGTTCTGATTTTAATTAACAGTTCTGTTCTTAAAACCTCGAGATCATCATCTTCTGATCGACATTCTTCAGGAATACCCCATTGATGAAACCAGTCTAAAAGAGTTATTGAGGCTGACTGGGGATCAGATTCATCAATCATTTTAGAAATGTCAGCATCAAGCCGTGCAAATTCAAGAGCAGCAAGATATAACATCTTCATGAAGAAAGTGTTGTCTTCAAGTTCCCAGGCAGGGCCTTTTGGTAGCAGTTTCTTCATTGCAGAATAATAGTTATCAGTTGTAAAACTTACTCTTCCCATGTTATATCTCCCACGGTAGGCAGATAAGAATTAGACTGAGCAACTACATCTGTTGCCGGTTCAATAATGGTGTGATCAATCTCATCAGCTACGGATGATAAGGCAAGATGAATATGAGACAGATATATAGTGCCACCGGGCTCAGCTTCAGATTTGAAAAGATTATGGATAGCTTCTACGGCGGCGTTTCTAACAGCCAGCGTTGAAGGAGTTATTTTTAATTTGAAATTAATTTTCTGCTCTACAGGCGCTACAGCATAGATAGCAGCTAAAACTGAAGCTTTACTTTCAAGATGTTTCTGAACTTTATTTATAAGTGCAGTGTCTGGCATTGAATAATCATTACATAAGAATCTTACTGTAACAGTTCCAACACCTAATTCTTTAGGAAAACACCAGGCAAAACCAACTCCTGTAACTTCTTTTGCCCAGGCAATATAATCAGCTTTAGTTCCCTGTCTTGGTGGTTCCTGAGTACGAAAAAGAATGCGTTGTCTTAACTCATCATCTGTCTCTGCATCTATTCCGCCAGCAATATCTGAATGTACTATCGCATTGGCAACACCTTTTAATGAATTGACAAGATCAAGTGTATTGCCTTTGTTAAGGTTATAAGCTTTACCAGATAGAATTGCTTTTACCGAAGTAATTCCTTCTGAATTTGGGCTTGAAGTGGTTTGATACTGTATACCAGACTGAGACTGCAACAGGGTGCCTACAGGGACATCCACAACGTCGTTATAATAGTTAAACTTAACTTCTCCCGTTGCTTTCGTTGCTGTTTTTCTAGTCAGATTGAAAATAGAAGCTCGCCTTTCAAGATAAGCCGTTTCAGCTGAATCAGAAAACAGCTGATTTTTGTAATAATCAAGTGCAGCATAAATTGAATGAGACACACCAGCAATGACACGGATAAAAACAGATAAGTCAGAGCGTCTTAATTCTTCTGAAGTTAAGCGTGATTTTGCATCATTCTCAATTCTTGTGATGATGTCACTCAATTTTGGCCTTAAAGTATTCATTTATACCTCTTTAAACTTATAACTTGTCTGTTTACCGTCAACTGTTAATACAACACTGATATTCACTCTGTTAATTTCAGAACGCTCTACAGATACATCTACATTTGAGCAGATACCGTCATCTATCATCCACTGAAGAGAATCTCTTGAAACCTCTTCAACCTCTGCTATAACATCATCAGTCAGTTTACGTCTTAAGAGTTGCCATAACTTAGAGCCAATTTTGTCACCTGGCTCGACAGGATAGGTATCACCCCACCAGCCGTATTTATTAGAACCGTCATAAACATCTCCAGTGTCTGCACGTCTCCATGTGAACAGGCTGATAACAACAGCTCTTGATAGGCTGTCATTCATATCTGCCGTTACAAGTGAGTTGTTTAAGAACATCTGCATAAATACTCAAGCCTCTTTAACTGTTTTCTGCAAATATGGCTGGCCGAAAAATCAAAAAGACGGAATAAACCGTCTTTCTGTATGTAATAACATTTAACTCCAAGTATGTCTTCAGCCGAAGTACATCGATACGACTTATCATGACAATAAACAATATTGTCAAATAAACTGCAAAGATCATCGGTTCTATACCATGAACCTTTGTCAAATGACCATACTGGGATTATTCTTTCTGATATATTCATTAACTTGGGGTTCCTGTATTTTCGCTACCACCTTGAACACCAGTATGAACATGGTGCTGCAGACTGATTGATCCGGCTGTAATATCATCTTCTGAATGAATTAAGCCCTTAGCATTAACAGTACCGCCAAATGATGCCATACCACCACCTTTTGTGCCTGTAATTAGAGTGCCTGTAACAGTTACATTTCCGTCAAGCATAATTGTTGGAGCGGTTACGGTTGCAGATGTTTTGCATGTTACAGATGAGGTGTCACAGTTAACCGATGCAGCACTTTTACAGGTTGCTGTTAAGTTATTGCACTTAGCTATAATGTCGTTTGTTGTTTTTACTGTTATTGGATCATCTACACCGTCAATTTCTATACCTTCACGTTTTAAATATACATGACGTTTCTTATCATCGTAGATAACAACTTCACCTGTCTTCATCTGAGTGATTCGATAGCGCCTGTCTGCAACATTGATAACTACACCATGATTGCGCTCATCATCGAAGAAGAGGTTAATTGCATCTGTTTTACCGTCTGTATAAGGTTCTGAACTGAAACCATAAGGCTCGATATGTTCCATCTCATCTTGGGTGGTGTCAGAATCATATCTTGTCTGAAATTCTCTGAGCTTTAAATCACCTGAAGAACCTGTGACGGTTGACCGAACTATCTGCGACATATTTAATCCTTAATGGTATTTGCCATCCTGACCGACAAGCTTAACTTCTGACTTTGATGACCATGATCCATTCTTTTTTGTGACTTTTGACTTTTCCTGAGCAGGTTCATCTGTCTGCCTAAATCCTGCTGGTGGAACACATTCAAGAGTGGTAATCATTCCATTGTTGTCAAGTGTAAAAGTAACCTTGGTGATAAGCATATCTGTTACAGGAGAATTTGAACCAACGCCAGTGCCTAACACAATGTCATCTTTAATCTTAACTAAAGTGTTTACTTTCCATAAATCACCTTCAAGACCGTCTTTACCTGTACGCCATCCTAAAACTGTATATGTGATTTTCTGTGATTGCGCTTTGCGATATTTAGCTTCCTGCTCTGGTCCATTTGATATGCCACCGTTCATGGTCTGCTCTTTGTAACGGTAGAATCTGAACCTTTTAATTTCATCATCTTGGCATTTAGAAATCTGTTGCAGGTCATCACCAAACTTCTTATTATTTCCCTTCTGATCATTGTCATACCAGTAACGAGAGAAACGTTGACTGTAATCTAACTGAGCTGAAGCTGTCAGAATATTGGCTCCTAATTCTAATGTTGCTCCTGATGATTTTGGATCGTCCGTATCAGTAATTATCAGATTGCCATACTCATCATCCATAAAATACAGACCAGACGATTTGGTTAAATTCTGAATTGCCTTAAAAACTGTTTCACTGTTTTTAACAGTTGAGTGAACATTTGAATTAACAGCAGCATTATTTGACTCACAGACAAGCTTAACTCCATAAGGAGCAATTAACTGAGATACAGCAAGCTTTAAAGGGATGTTTTTAAACTGAGTAACTGCCTTTGTAATATTAGGCTCTACAAAAGTTTTGCCTCCGTTAATATTCTTTGTCCAAGAATTATTTTTAATGCTTGATAAGTCATATCCCTGTGGGGCTACATTACAGTCAACTAAATCTTCGGTTTTACTTCTGCCAACAACTGAAGCGGTTACCGATGTGCCGTTATAACTGATTGGAGTTGAGTCAATAAAGCCTGTCAGTACAAGATCATCTCCTATTGTGAGCTGAATTTCATCAGTTGCCTTAAATTGTGGGATTTCGTTTTGAGCATACACTTTTGGTGTTATATCTAGCTGAAATGTTCTAGATAAAGCGTTAATCTCTGAAGTAATAGATACAGATGACCAGTAGTTATAGGTATTTGAACTGTTAACTTTAAGCTGTACTGTGTTTTTATTGACCATAAAAAAGCCCACAATTAAGTGGGCCTCCATAACAAATTAAAAACTAATATTTTTCACATTCAATGGAATCATCAGAATGCTGTATACAGCGATATTCCTTGCCGTCGATCGTTACTTTTGTTCCCCTACTCATAGGATCGATCATGCTATTCACTATCATAGTCTGGCGTTGATCTTCTACAGTTCCTAACGATGCTATATCTCTTTGATGAAAATCACAATCTTCTGTAAAACCATCCTTGGGTGAACAGTAAGCATTTGCACATCCGATTGATGACAACAAAGCAATTAAAACTATTAATTTTTTCATAGCAACTATCCTTCTTTTCTTGAATTATAGTCTAAAAATTAATGGTTAAAACACTAAGATACAGATTTAGTAATTCTGATTGGAACCTTTTGCATGAACAAAGGAAAATGAATGTTATTACGTCTTATGATTTCATCCACTCTGCTGGTATCGCCATACTGTTCATAAGCTAAAACCAAAGTAGGCTGTGGCTCTTTTGGAGTTACAGTTATGGTTTTACCATCTGCTAGAACCTCATTTGTAAAGTAATGGTATACATTGCTGTAAAGCTCTTCCAAACTCTCATACAGATTACTGTCATCAGTACCCTGATATATCATTTCAGCTTCAATAACTGAAAGAACTTCATTACGCAGTGCAAGGATTTCATCTTCAGATTTGGTATTTCCGGCAGTATCAGCATCCCCGTCACTCTCACCATCCAGTTTTGTTCCAACAAGAGAAACAATACCGGCTAACTGAGCAAGTAAAGTAAGCCTTACTGAAGTTTTTACAGCTTCAGCTAATTCTGATTTCTGAGTGTTAATATCAGTCTGCCTAAAATCAACTGTTGTTCCTTGAACCGTACCTTGAGCAGTTCCTTGAGATGTCCCAAGAGCAGTGCTGGTGACTGATGAGGTTGTACTTAATTCATCAGAATGAATTAAATTAAGTACAGCATGCCCTGCATTTCTCCAGTTCTGAATAACATTAGAGTAATTGCCTACTCCTAATGAATCAAAAAGGGATGAAACAAAGGAAGAGGAATGGCTCAAATCTGATGCTGCTGTTGTTATAAGATTTGATATGGAATCAGATAAATCAAAAATCTTTGAAAAAGTTGAATCTGAAAGACATCCTAATATATTGAAATATGTGCCATTTGCGATATCTGTTGCAATAGTAGTGTACTGATCTAAATCCTCTACAGATAGATTGAAAGTATCCAGTACATTTTCTGCAAAGTTATCAGCCCATGTTCTTAACTTTGAGCCAAAATCAAAGCCAGCTGAATGTGGGTATTTAGATTCACCAGCTTCAATAAAAGTCAGAGTGAAGTTAGAAATACGCTTTTCGGCATCCCATGTGATCTCTGGTGTATCAATGGGGTAAACGTTAAGCGTACCTAACCATGGGTGTATAAGCTTACAAGCAGAAACAATACCGTTACTGTCTTTTTTAGGCTCTTCAATGGCATTTATCAGCCTTTTGGTTCGCTGAATATAATCAGTGCCAATAATAAAGCCTGTAACAGTAAACTGTCTTTTAAGACGTCCTAAATCTTCAGTGTAAGGAATATCCCGCTGTGGATATTCATGAGTGATATTTCTTCGGCCAAAGTTAAATTTAGAGCTTACAACTTCAAAAGACACACCATTAAAAGAGGCCTTTCGTAATCTGGTAGAAAACATTACAAGCTCCTTAATACACCTGAATTTGTCTTATACTGAATGCGACCGTCGCCATGCTGAGATGTTGACTCAACTTCAGCTGTAGTTCCTTCAGCTGACTTTACATTGATATTGATATCGCCCTTTAAGGCACCACCAGATGCAGTTGCAAGAGTAGTTGCCGGCACATTTATATTTGAATCATCACCAAAACCAAAGAAGTTTTTAGTTTTATCCCAGCCGTTTGACAGTGTTGAACCTATCTTACTAATGCCTTTTGCTGCAGATTCAAATGGAGCAAAGAATACATCTTTGATTTTGAGCCATAAATTAGCGTAAAAATCGACTAGGCTTAAGAATGTTTCTTTAATGGTGTTTACAGGATCGTTAAATAAACCAGATAACCAGTTCTTTATATCTTCCCACACAGCCTTTATTGGAGATAATGCATTAAGAACATAACTGATCATTTCGCCGAATACTGCTTTGAGTGTAGATTCGGTTACATCTCTAACGTTCCCCCATAAATTAACATAAAAGTCGATAAGACTAAAAAACGTATCTTTTATGGTATTTACAGGATCATTGAATAAATTGGACAGCCAGTTTTTAATACCATTCCAAGCTTTTTTTATTTGTGACAAAGAACTTAAAATATAAGTGATCATCTTAGCAAAAAAGGCTTTAATTTTTGTGACTGTTGACATGGTAAAGCCAACAAAAGCATTCCATGCATCTTTGCACCATTTGCAGACAGTATCCCAATTCTTATAAAGAAAATAGACAGATGCAACAATAGCTGCAATCGCTGCAATAATGGCAGCTGCAATTAAGACAATAGGATTTGACCAAAGTGCAATATTAAATAGAGTTGTAGCTACTGTTACAGCTTTGATTGCAGTAGCTATCTTCAAGAATGCGCTAATAGTACCTATCAGAGCAACAACAAATTTACTTGCAAATATTGTGGATATAACAATCGCTACTGTTTTGACTCCACCGAGATAATTAAAAAGCTTTACAAGATTTTTGGTAAAAGTAACTGTTTGAGAAATTACCTGTTTAAAATCAATCTTTTTAATACACTCAACAAAATCCTTAACTGATGATGCAATTTCTGTTGCGATCCATTCTCGATTGGTTGCAATCCACTCAGTCATAGATGCAATAACAGGCTCAACGTAAGGTATCAGCTTTAAGCCAATAGCAAGGCTAAAACCTGTAACAGCATCTTTTAAACGCTGAATTGTGTCGCCCATTGATTTTGCTTTTAAGGTATCTTCATCTGATACTACAATACCAAGATGTTTTGCCTCGTCTGCATAATCTTTAAGAGCCTGAGAACCATCCTGCAGCATTTGGATCAGTTCCTGTCCAGACTTGCCAAAAGTGGTTGTCGCAATATATGCCTTTTCAGAATTGTTTTTCTGACGTTTCATTGCATCGGCTAATTCTGGCATTAGTTCAGCTGTGGTCTTCATCTGACCATTTGCTTTTTTCATTGAAATGCCTAATTTTTGGAACATTTCAACTAAGGCTTTGTTCTTGCCCTGTGCTGCATTAGCTAAATTCTTATTAAAGATAACCATGCCCTGATCAAGAGCTTCTGTTGAAGAGCCAGCCATTTGGGCAGCATGTCTTAAAGTTTGAACAGCATCAGTGGTGGTACCAAGTTTTATTGCAGCATCTTTCACTGAAGAGCCATAATCAGTAAATGTACTAATTGAACTCTTAACAGTTGCACTTACTGCAGTAAAAGCACCAGCAAGCGGTACAAGAGTTAATGCGCCTAACTTTGAAGCATTAGATGCAAAAGCCTGTGATGCTTTTTCAAAGTTTTTAAAAGAACTCTTTAATTTTTTTAACTGTGGTGAAGCTTTATCACTTACAGTAAAAAGAGCCTTAAACTCTTTGATGTTTGCTGATGCCATTCTTATTCCCTTTGTGAATTAATCTCATCTGCAATACGATTCGACTGTATAACCATTTCTTCAAACCGCTCAACATCAAGTTGTTCAATATCAAGCGGTGACAGATGCCAGAAATACGCAGTCGAATAGATACAGTCAATAAATTGCTTTTCCGTTCTTGGGCTTAATCCCCACTTCCGAAAAAACCGGTTACAACACCTACTGCTGCAGTGAAATCAGGAATTGACATCTTATCTACAGCTGATGGAGGTATTGAAGCAAGAGTAGAAATATACTTTGCAACAATATCAGGATTAAATTTCAGATCGCCTTCTGAAGTAAAAAAGATGGGATAACCAATTCTGCGAATATCACCAACACTAGGCTTTCTGAACTCTAAAACAGATACTGTCTCAGTGCCCATCTCAATAGGCACTGATAATTTTAAGTTTTCTGCAACTGACTTCATTTAGTTCTCTCCTAACGCTGTAAGTGACCATCAAGGCCTGTAAACTCTAATGACACAGTACCGTCTGACGAATTAGCTACAACTTCACCTTCAAGCCATGCACCATTTAAGGTGTATACCCAACCATTGGCAAGCTCTGCAGTAATTGTCATATCATTGCCAGACAGTGCATCAATATCAAAGTCAGGCTCAAGAAATGCAGTGCATTTAACATATGGAGCTATATTAGTCTCACTGTATCCTGCCACACCTGTAGAACCTACTTTCTTTTCTTTGGTTGTTTTTAATAAAGGTATTTCGACTGAACCTTCAACAGATAACTGAGCACCGTTAGCTTTAATGTAACAGGTGCCCGCAAATTTTTTACCCATTTAAAAAATCTCCTCTTAATCAGAATACTGTAAACGGAACTGAGCCTGTAACGCAAAAATGCGAAGCTGATTAACAAGATCAGGAGGCAACAGCACATCAAGACGGTTAACATCTGAAGTATTACGCTCTACAATCAGATTCTTAGCGAACAGTTCAGCATTCTCAACAAGGCCGTCACGTTCCATGGCTGAATACTGAGCAATCAGCTCTGAACGAATTACAGAAGGGGTAACAATAGCCTGTCCTGCGCCGTATCTGGTACCGTCATTTGCTAGCTTATGGCGTGCATATTTTGAGGTAATAACGCCCTTAAGACGGGTAATGATCTCTGCTAATGTATACAGAGTTGTGATATCAAGATATGAATTATCTGCATCACCGAACTTGTTAACCTGATATGTGGTGATTGCGCGCTCAATCATTACAGTGCCTGACTGATAATAAATTGTTGCGATTCCATTATGGAGTAAAGTATTTTTATCATTAAAATTAAAACGCTTTTCCATACTTGGTTGCATTAAGCCGTTCAGTTCACCGGTTTGTACAGGACGGGCAGGATCATTAGTAATAAATCCGGCAATACGACCTAAAACAGCGCCTGTCACAATATATGCAGGTTCTGCATTCTTCTCTTCAATGCCGAATACTGTGGTATGCTGGTCATTGCGAGTATTACCAAAAGTAACTAAGCTTTCAGTATTACCTCTGAGGGTTGTAAACACATGACCATACTGCATTTTTGCATATGACCAACGTCCGGTGGAATCATTCATCTCGGTTTTTACAGCATCAAGCGCTGTAGCAGAATTATTTTCAATTCCAATAAACCAGAATGTTTCTGAGGCAACAGCCTTAAAAGCTTCTTTATAATCAGGCTCACCAGAACCATTTTTCATATCATCGATAGTAAGAGTAATGCCTGCAAGATCAGATTCTCCACCAACGTCGCCCTGAAGGTTCTTATCCAATCTGATTTCATTTCCAGTAATGCCAGCTACTTTAGCTGTAATAGTGATTACACTATCTTCATCATTCTTTTCAGCTGTAACGGGTAAATCTTTATCTGCATTGATTGCCTGAGTTAATGCAGTTAGGACTTCATTTGCAGTTGTTCCTGCAGAACATGCAACTGATACGAGCTGAGAACCAATATACAGATAGACTGCTCCGCTCTCTGTTGCTGTTCCTTTAACGGTAATTGAGCCTGTTGATGCAGTAGCTGACTTAATGTCTACAGGTAAACACCATAATTCTCCTGTACCATTCTGATTACGGAATGCCTCTGCCATTAAAGCTAAAGGCGAACCACGACCAAACTTTGTTTTTGCCTGTTCAGTTGAGGTGATTAATGTAGGAACACCTGCTGTTGCAGTTCCAGAAGAAGCCTTTGAACCGATTAAAAGGCTCTTCTTCTCTGCTGTTGCGGTATTTGCCATTGAATTGTCTACTTCTGCGTAGAACAAAGGAACACGCACGTTTGAAGGCACGTAATTGAATGAAATAGACATTATTGTCTTCTCCTTGGTTTAGTTACCATAAATCTTTATAAATAGTTTGATCTTGTGGCTCCGATTTAGCCTTACCCTCTGTAAGCCCTGTAAGTCTGAGTTTTGCATCTATATTTCCATCCGGCTTATCAGATTCAATTTTGTCTACATCAGCATAAAACTTGTCAAAATTGCCTAAATTCTCATGTTCTGTCTTGATATATGTATCATCCGTATCAAGCATATACTCTACTGTGAACTCTAACTGTACACACCACATGGCGGGAGTGGATGATGTATCAATAACTCTGTAATTTGCGTATTCATATACACACTGAGGATCGCCATTAGGAGCCCACCCTAACAAAGCTTTGAAAACCTCATCTTTTAAATCTTCAATTTTGTCTGCGCCTTCCTGTCCTCGAACATCAAGACTAGGAACACATAGAACCACTGCTATAGTCGCTGTTATTAACTGCTTATATGAGTTTTCTGAACTCTGTAGGGTTTTAGGATCTTCTGACTGGGTAAATACATAAGCACATGGAAGTTTCTCAGGGTGAACAACTGACAGGCTGACCCATTGAAGTGCCCCATAGACACGTTTGCTAAGTGATGGGCATCGCTCTCTTAAAGCTTTGATAGTTGAGCTGACTCGCATCCTATTTTCTCCAAATTTTTATGCCCTCTGTCATAGCGCTGTCTATGATTTCTTTTATTTGTTTTTCGTTCTGGGTCGTTGCTGTTTCAATGAAGTTTTTTCTTGGTTTAAGTCGTCCGTCTTTTCGACCATAATTTAAAACCGCAGGATAAAAGAAACTGTCTTCAATCGTTGATACTTGTACACGTGACCACAGATGATCTTTTCTTTTAGAATTTTTAATACGAACATGACGTCTCATACGTCCTGTATTACGTCCGGGATATTCGCCAGCTTTTGAAGGGCCCTTTGATGAAATCAGTTTTTTAGACTGCTGCTGTACGATTTTGGATGCCTTCTTAAGTCCTGTCATTACGATTTTTCTGTCAAAATCCATGACATCAAGGCCTTTTGGCATTTTTACACCAACATGAAAGAACTCACCCATCTGCTAGTCCTGCCATATTGTTAGCATTTACAGTTTCGCTTTGAATATCACCGAGTTCACGAGCTTCAACCATGGTAAAAAAGTTCTGACCATTGCACTGTGTTACCCTGATAGGAATATATGTAATATCGCCTTCTTTTATCAGAATACTTCGGCTTAAACTTCTTGCATCTGTCATTCCTTTAACAGAACGGAACCAGAAACGGTGTGTAGTTTTGTTCTCTGTCTGAATATTATTGAAATACATTGAGCCTGTAGGTTCAATTTTGCAGAACACTGTACATATAAGCTCATCAATACTCTCAACTTCATGACCGTTAACAGGATGATCAATTCGAGAATATATGCTGACTCTGTGCCTTAATTCTCCAGCGGTGGGAATTGATACGCTCATTACTCATCCTCTCGAATATATTTAATATAAGGATCAAGAAGGTGCTTGTGAAAGGTACTATATGTAGCTTGTTCTGACAGCTCTCTGTGTGCGTATAAATCGCCTACAAGGCATAAAATAAACTGTTTAACAGTTAATGGGATGTCACCATTAGGCGATAAAGTTGACACAGCCTCATCATCGAATCTTTTAATAATTTCTCTCTGTAAAATCTGCTCTGCCTGTTCTGTAGCTACAATAATGTAATTACGAATAAGATCATCTTCAAATGTATCATCAACCCTTAACTGAGTTTTAGCCTCTTCAAGAGTGCATGGAGTCTGAGAGATATCAGTTATTGGGCTTGGAGTGTAAAGAGACATTATTAAAAAATCCTATAAAAAAAGGGGGCATATGCCCCCAATGCTGACTACAAGCTAAATTATGCGGTTGCAGGAATAGCAAAATCACCACCGTTAATTGCCTGTGGCATCTCGTAAGCAACGCCTAAACGGCGCTCAACTCTGATAGTGATTAAGTTCTGAGTGAAGTTAACATTGTCTGAATCTGACATTGCAACGTTTAGAGCCTGTCTGTCGTATACAGTGGCACCTAAAGAGATGTTGCCTAAGATATACTTGCCGGCAGTTACAGATGCAGAAGTTACAACAGGAATACCCCATAATGACTTAGTGGCAACAGACTGAGGACCACCTAGAATGTAACGCTTCTGACCGTCTTTTAACATTGCAAGCTTTGTCCAATCAGATGGATTTAACAGGATCACTTCTGGAGTAATGTATCTACCCTCAAGCTCTGCCTTATTCTTTAATACGAAGTCAAACAGAGTTGAATCTGCTGCAAAATCTTTAGCTACAATCTGCTTGCCTGTTACAGGATCATTGTAATTACCAGCGTGGAGTAAACCTTCAAGTTCAGTTGAACCGCCTGTACCGGTAACGAGCTGAGAATCAACACGAGCCTGTAAACCGTACTGCATCTTCTGCTCAATATAAGCAGCCAAAGCTGGAGCGTCTGCTGCAAGCTGATTTGTGATTCTTGTCCAGTGGGCAATAGTTACAATCTTTGCAGTTGCAAGTGAAGTAGCCCCGAATACAGATTCAGGTTTATCATTCTTTTCAGCTACAAGTGCAGCATTGTTTGTAAATGAACCTTCCTTGACGTATTCAACTGAATTTGAAGTTACAGGCACATGAGGGAATAAGTTCTCAATAATCAATGGAGCTTCTGGAGAAACAACCATACCAGGCTTTCTGTAGGCTGGAATATTGCCATAATCTGAAGTTGCAGCATTAGTGTCAGCTTTCTTTTCAAAAGTAAATAATGCTTTTCGATTATTACTAAAATTCTCAAATGCTGCAGACTTGGTAAATGCCTGCCCTAGTGAAGGAGATGCTGTCTCTGCTGGAACTTCAACAGATTTCTGTGCTGTGTCTGCTAAGGCTTTTGCTAGCTTGACCTGTTCATCACCAATACGTTTAATCTCTGCCTCAATAGCTGATTTTGACGCTTTATTATCGGAGATTACATCCTCGATTTTTGCATCTATGGTCTCAAGACCCTTTAAAATATCGTTATTTTCCATTTTTTATTTCCTGTATTTCATGAAAATTGACTTGATACGTTCATCAATGTCATTGTCTACGTGATCGTGTGTTTCTCTGTCAGCATCACACTGATTTAGCACACGTTTGGCTACAGATATAATCTCTTTAGCCTTTGAGCGAGAAAAGCCAGCATCACGCAGACATTTCTCAAAACCTTTAATATCATTACAGTCATTAAAATCTGCTGACTTATAACTTGAAATTCTTGCATTGTCATCGGCAGGCAGATTTACAACTGAAATCTCATAAAGCCTGTCAATTGCCTTAATTAAGCAACCACTATACAAATCATCAGGATCTTTTTGTTCACAGCCTTCTTCGGAACATGAAAAGCAGATTGATAAACCGGTCAGCGAGCCAAACTTAATTGCGTCAAAAACTTCTTTTGCTTTAGCGTTATTTAAATTCAGCTGTCCTTTAACTTTTAAGCCTACATCATCAACTGACATCTCTGTCCATTTGCCAATAGGCACAGACATTGGATCATGACCATACAGCATTGTAGGTAAGTCGCCTTTTGTAATTACATGATCAAATGCTTTAGGCGCAATGGTATCGCCGTACGAATCAACTCCATTGAATACTGAAGCATATCCTTCAATGATGCCTTCATCAGAGATTTCAAGTTGTGACTCTTTGGCACTCTTATTGAATTTCATTTATTTACTCCTTACTGTTTAGTAGGGTTTTCTGTAATTGGTGTCTGTGATACCTGAGACGCATCAGCCTGGCCTAACTGCTCAAGAGGAAATAAATTACTCTGAGCTGTCAAAGTATCACCGTCTTTAACTGGTGGTAAGCCTTCTTCAACGCGGACTTCATTACGTGTCTTCCAGCCGTTCTGCACTGCAGTTGCTGCAATGCGACTGCGAGCCTCATCATTAGCACGGTTAAGAAATGACAGACGGAATTTAACAGCATGGTTGTATCGTTCTTCAACACATGGGACACGCTTCATGATTGCCTGTTCAAGGCTTATAATCATGGGCAGAATGGTTGACTTGTAAAAGTTTGCCGTAACCTGTTCAATGTTTGACCCTGGTGCTCCACCGCTTGAATTGACAAGAGCAGATGGAACTCCAAACCAGCGACAGATTTCTTCGACACTGAATTTACGTGTATCTAATAATTGCTGTTCGGCAGGATTAAGGCTTAGTTGCTGAAAAGACATATCTGCAGGTAATACAGGTATCTTGTCATCATTCCTCATCTTTTGAAATTGATCGGCAATTTCACCTTTTTGTTTGTCGGTTAAAATCTTAGGAGTAGTCAGAATGCCACTCATTTTTCCTTTTTTGTTGAAAACTGATACAGCAGTTCTTTGAGCAAAGTTAGATTCAGCCAAAGAAATCTTCATAAAATCTAACTTCTTAAGGCCAGTAATGCCGTTACCCATGCATTTCCAATGCAGTATGTCAGATGATTTATAGTCCTGATAATGGTCGTTCTTATCAAGATAACGATAAATTAACTGACCATTTGAAGGATCTCTGTAAATCTGCATCTGCTCTGAAGACAGAGGATATATGCCTTTTACTTGTCCTTTTTTGTCTCCTGTCCATCTGGAGATTAACGCATAAGCATTACCATGCAGACAGTAATTAACAACCATTGCAGAAAAGAACTCATACGGTGTCATATCAGCGTTTGGTGACTCTGACAGAATATAATTAAGATTGCATTTTGTATCAGCGTTCTTATTACCTTTACCGTCAACAATAAATACATCACAAGGCAGAGATGCAATAGTGTGACTTAAAAGATCAATACAAGCCCATACAGTAGGTATCTGTAGAGCCATATCCGGTGAATATGCATTTGTTCCTTCAACGATTGGCACCATAGGGCTGTTATTCTGCCAGCCTGAGTGATCGCCTGTAGTGCCACCCCAATTTGTCAACCATTTAAAAACATTCATATTTTTTACCTGTAAATCTAATAAGCTAAGTCGATATTTAAACTGCCTTCAAGATAATCTGTTGAAACCTGCATAAAAATAGCCTGTCGTAAAGCCATGATTAACGCTACAATGCCATCAATTTTGTTCTCTGGGTTTTCTTTTCTTGGATAAATATTATCTTTGGCATCTAAATGTGCGACTACGTTCGAGGCCATCCACTCAAGAACAGGATTTCCGTCAGTGTGTAACAGTTTTTGATAAATTAAGGCCTGCATTTCTTTCATAGCTTCGCTGAAGTTCTGAACGGTAGGCTTAATCTCAACCATGGTCAAACCTTCATTAGCAAGGTTAGAAGCTAACTGATATGCCTGCCAAGGATCAAAAGCTATTGCTAAAGTGTCATAATGCTGGGCATCTTCTTTGATATAGTCTTGAATAAGCTCTAAATCATTAATAGAACCATCGGAGACATGGATTAAGTCCTGTTTAACCCAGCCTTGATATTGTGAATTTGTAGAACTGTTTATTCTATCTTCAGGTAACCAGAACTCAGGAAACACATAGAAGTGAACTTTGCCATCATTCTCTTCTCTCCAGAAAAGTCGCACTAAAGCTGTGATATCTGTTTTAGCTGCAAGGTCAAGGCCATAAATGCAGTGACATCCCTCAAAATCATCAAGAGTTACATCTGTTCTGATAGCTTTTCGCCATTTATTCATCTGCAGAAAAGCGGTGTCAGCGTTGCACCATATATCAAGGTGCTTTGTTTTGAAGTTATTTTCTGAGCTGGGATTCTCCATGGCTTTGCGCAAAGTCGATAATATCGCCTTGGGCATCACTGATATATTCCAGTTAGGATTAGCTTTTTGCAGTGAGCTTTCTTCTCTCCAGTCGTCGCCTTCATCAATCGTATAGATAATGCCGAAATGAGTATCATCTACAACGGAAGTATTTAACAATTTTTCAACGTACCGTCTTATCTCGTAGCAGATACCGTTAATCAGAAATCCTGCTGTGGTAATCATCCACATAATTGGCTGTGTACGCTTACCGATTGAAGTCTCGACAACGTCATACACTTCACGAGTTTTATGTGCATGAAGTTCATCGATAATAGCGCAATGAGTATTCAGACCGTCAAGGGTCTTTCCATCAGCTGACTTTGCTTCAAATTTCGAATTAGTACCAGGAATGACTAGTGAATGAGCTAGAACATTCAATCCGTATGCTGCACGCAAATCAGGATTTTTACGAGCCATTTCCTGAGCATCATTAAAAACAATCTTTGCTTGATCGCGAGTTGTTGCAAATGAGTAACAGTCAGCGCCCTTTTCATTGTCAGCACACATCATGAATAAACCGATGCAGCTTAATAAAGTTGACTTGCCGTTACCTCTTGGGACTTCAATATATGCTCTCTGATAACGCCTGTGATTGTTATCATCAACCCAGCCGAATACTGTGGTAAGAATAAAGATCTGCCATGGCTCAAGTACTATCTTTTGACCAGCTTTTTCAGCTTTTACGTGACAGAGCATTTCAGAAAACCGACAAGGTCTTGATGCAAGATTTACATCAAAGTGATACTGCCAGCGTTTTCTTTTAAGATCGTTCTTCTGTCTCTTGCATGCTTCAATGACATAACGACAAGCAGGGAGCTTCTTAGCCAGTACGTCGTTAATATAGCCATTAGCGATGGCGATATAATCACGTTTCTGCATAGCCTATAAATCAAGAAAGCCATTCTTGTTATCTGAATCTGACTTTGTTATAGATACTTTCGAACGAGATGCAGGAGTAAACCCCAACTCGGTCAGATAATTCTTCAAAATAGATTTCAGCTCGTTTTGCTGTTTTAGCACTGGATTAACAATACGCTTACCCGTCTCTTCATCAGTAAGCATTAAACCTTCATGTTGAAGTATCGCTTCTAACTCAAGGATCTTAGACACTGTGTCAGCCCACATCGCAAAAACAGTGTAATCTAGGCTTGAAACCATTCCGTCCGGCATCTGTGATATTGCAAAATTCCAATGTTGCTTTGCTACATCATTAAGCCATGACGGAGCCGATACAAGTTTGATGTCTGTCTGTGGTTTAGGCTCATTAAAGTTTGTACGACAAGGCTGTAAAGTTCCCTGCAGTTTTTTAATTGCAGTTGGTTTTCTTGGTCTTGCCATTGTTTTTTTTACCTATTTTTATACACTTGAATAATTTTTTTATAAATCAAGAAGTAAATTACTCCCATTTTGCACGCGTGTGTAAAGAACTAACGGGGCGGTTACATTCTTGTGTATGAACTTTTTTAACTCCCCCTACGGGTCTTGAGAAAGTTACTGTCTTCAATTGCTGTCTTTCTGCTGTGGCATTCATGACATAAAGCCTGTAAGTTCTTTAAATTCCAGAACTTATTCATGTCGCCTTTGTGAGGAACTATATGATCAACATCTGTAGCTGGTTTGATTCTGCCGTGTTTGAGACATTCAACGCATAGAGGATGCTCAGCAAGAAATGTCTTTCTGAACTTCTCCCATTTACTTGTATATCCTCTTTCTCTTGAAGTTCCTCGATGTTTATCAAACTCATTTGATACTTTTGTTTGATGTTCTCTACAGTATGCTGAACCTTTAACTGCATATTCTCTGCATCCGGCATACTGACATGGTTTTAAAAATAAATTAGGCATATATTAAGAATTAGAAAGCACAGACAATCTGCGACAATCATCTGTGCTTTGGTCGTTTTATATACAAGGATTTGTTATGAATAATCAGCAAGAAACCATTGCTAATGCAGTAAAAATCATTAAAAAGAATCTGCCTACTGAAGAATTTCTGAAAAACAATAAACTCTCAGAAGCCTTAAAGTCTATTTATAAATCTGTTGACTACATCAAGGGATATTTTGAAGCGCCAGCTTTTTCTATTTTTCAGTATGGTTTCAGATATTCTCCAGAACAGATTCAGAGAATGTGTAAAATTGTTCAAGGCTTTGACAAACTAAAGTCACTTGATACAAGGTGTCAAACCATATTCATGGTGTACTACAGAAATCAGCAAATTTCCGTATTAAATAATGTGCTTGTTAGTTATGCTGACAAGGATTTTGTTGAAATCCAGAATAATATTTCAGGACTACCTTTAACAGCTAAAGAAAAAGAAGAATTAGGGCTAATAAAAGACGAAAGCCGTAAATACTTTTATTATTCAACAATCATTTCTGTAGTTTTAGCGGTTGCCCCATTTGTTGGACCTAAAGCTTATGAATATGGCAAAAATTTTATATCCGGAACAAATTTTGTACAAGAGTATCAAGAACAACACCAAACAGAACAGTTACCGAAAAAAGACCAACTACCCATACAACGGAATAATAATCAGTCAGAGAAGACCAAGCAGAGTAAAGATTTGGAGAGCTTGCAACCAAAGCAACAGCAGGAAAAATAACTGATAAATATCTTAATATTTTTTTCATTTGCTTATGCTCCCATACCACTCAATCAGATTGTTGAGGTAAGTAGCGTTAATGTCGCAGTCCTTTGCAATCATTAGCTGTTTTTCATAAAGTCGCTGAAATTTTGCTTTGTCCGCTCCAGAGCATCCACATTTACCTTGTGATACTGAGGAGGAAGCTGAGGCATCTTTGGACAGTGCTGAGGTGTCGGAATCGGTGTACTCTGAGAACTGCAACTGCAGAGCATTAAGTTCATTGATAGCGCTAGCATAACGCTTTTCAAGATCATCCAGATCTTCCTGCGTTTTTGTTGCATTGATTTGCGCTGTCTTCTGGTGCTCATGTTCAACCTCCAACTGTTGAATCAGATTAGTTTTTTCTTGCTCCAGTGCATATTTCGCAACGTTCAGACGTTCAATTTCTGCCTGATCGTCTCTTGCCGAATAGCCGGTCAGAAAACCGACAGCAAAAGCTAATGCACCAGCAATCAATGTATTCTTAATGGATAACATTGGGAAACTCCAGAAACGAAAAAAGCACACATTTCTGTGAACTTCTTTTTGACATTTTTATACTAAGAAAGAAATAATTTAGCTTCTGCTTTTCTGCGCCTGGTTAAACCTTCAACTTCAACATCACCGGCCTTGAGTTTTGCCCACAACTTGAATCTCACAAGCTTGTAAATTCCACTCATTACTCATGTTTAGCTACAAAGCTCAACAATCCATCTAAATGATCAACTTTTAGATAAACCTGAGCATCGATAGTCTGCTGTCTGATGTTTTTTAACATGATATTGTTAGCTCGTCTGATGCGAACATACTCAAGCACAAGATCATTACCTTCATGCCAATCCGCACCTTCAAACAAGTAAATTTCAGCAACTCGTCTGCGTAAGAGACCTGCTAAATACTTACCACCTTGTGATTTGTATTGTAAAAACAAATCAGAGTTAGGAACACCACTCTTTAACGATTTCCATAAGCTTGAATTAGTTAATCGAGTAATGCCACAGTTGTAAGTAAAGCTTAAAAGCGCATCAAACTGATTTTGATTAACTTCTATCTCATCAGCATCAACTGCTGCAACAAGAGCCTTTTCAAACTTCTTTAGATCTTGAGAGAATACAGCTTCTGCTTTAGTAAGTGACCACTTATCACTTACTTTTACATCTGGGCCATAATGACCATAACCGATGGTGTAGTGCTTCTCGTTATCTGTAGCTTTATAAGCCTTTTCTGAGTAAGTTTCAAAGCTCTTGATTAAATTCTTACAATTATCACTTGCTTGCATACCAATAGCCTAGATACTCACATATAGATTGAATAGCTTCGTCAGCGCCATAAGCGATGACAACCTTATAACCAATTCTTGCTAAACGCTCATGCCATATTTTTTGTTCATCAGAAACATGAGACATGCTTTTAACAGCTCTCTTCATCTCTATAAAGAGACCTGCGTAACCTTGCTTGGGAACTGCAAACATAAGATCAGGAACACCCGCTCTTACGCCTTCACGTTTCATGCGATAGGCTTCTTGAGAGAACTTTGCTGTAGTTTTACGCCTTGAGCCCCCATTTGGTATTGCAAATAAGAACTGACCAATAGTGTCATTTCCTATCTTTTGATGATCTGCCCATGCAACAACTCTCTGTTGTTCAACTGTCTCTAAAGGGCAAACTTTCATTACCGTCTCCAAAGACAAATGCAGACAAAGCAGATCACACTTATGATTGCATATACCATTGGCACGCCAGCAATAGCTGCTATTAAAGCAAAACCAAATTCAAAAGCATAAGCTCCAAAGTGCAACAAGTTATTTCTCATTTTGTTGCTCCTTTAAGGTATTTCTTGGAGATAAGCTCAAAGATATGACCAGAGCCTAAGAAACCAAGTGGAATTGCATACGCTATTGCATCTTTATAGTTAAACTTCTCGGTGCCAAACCTCCATGCAAGCCATGTAATAGACAATGTACCAGCACCACATAATATGGCATCTAATACGCGCTCTTTGGTTGTAGGAGGATATTGCTGTAGAGTAGAACGAAGAAAGGCTATTAGTGCGCCTGTAATTCCTGCAAGAATAAAATGGAAATAAGGCAACTGCAATATATCATCAAACATTTGCCTTTCTCCATATACGAAAAAACCTGCCAAAAGGCAGGTTTTTCACACTAAATTATCTCGTATGTAATACATTGAATCAGTGTTTTTACCCTGTAATCACACTAATCCACTGTATTGTTTATAAGTGTATTTCATAAAAACGATCCGTTAACGATCCGTTTTATAAAAAACTACTAACTTATTGAAAAGAAATAAAATAAAGTTTAAAGTGTGATTAAAATCACTAAATTTTACCCTTAAAAGCTTTCAATAAAACTCTTTTAAAAGACTGCAGCCTTGCTTCAGCATCATTTAAGACAGCCGAATAATCTAGTAGGTAAAAATCAGCTTTTGTTATTACATTATTTCCAAGTGTATCGTATACATCTGTTGTTTTGCAGAAGCACTTTCCTTTTGAGAACAATGGTACATACGTGGCAGTCCTTATCTGTCCAACATATTCATCTTTTATATCTGCAACACCGTAATACCAAATTCTGTTTACTTTTTTAAAGTAAGATGCAAAAGCTCTTGCGCTATTGGATAATTCAGTATCTAGGCTTGAGATTGAACTATAATCAGAGTTTCTCTTTTTAATCTCAATGATTACTAAATCTAAACTTACTTCATGTTTTTTAGGATCATCTGAAAAAGCTATTGCAATATCAGGTCTGTTATGCTTTTCATAAGAATTAATCAATTTTGATTTTTCCATTCTCTGATAGAGATCAGATATTGTCTTATCACTGTATATGTAATCAAAAGTAGAAAAACGCTCATCAAAAAGCCACAGATTATTCATGCAAGAGATGTTTTCTTTTTCGGACTCAATAACCGACCGTTGCTTAACTAACAAGTTATGAATTACTGATTCTTTGTCTTTTTCATTAGTTGACTTAATAAATTCAAGAACCTTAAATCTGCTCATTACATATTCAGCAAATATGTCTTTGGCAAAAGCATATCTTTTGGCAAATTCAGTTTCTGACATGGATTTTACATCCATATCAAAGAACCTCATTCTAGCTTCCATTTGTTTTTTATATGCTTCCTTCTCGATATCATCAACCTGGAACAAGCCAAATTTATCTTTATCAACAAAGTTGGCAATAAATGGTTTCTGTTCTATCAAGTCTAAATATGACTTTTCAGATTTTATCTTAAAATCCTTAATTTCACTGATCGCCAAAGAGTTAATTTTCTCAGTAATAGCCTTTTGTAGATCACTTTTTATTTTTGGATTCTTAAAAGTAGGTATTGTTCTACATACATCAGTTTTAGTATCTGATATTTCATCATAAACAATAAAAATACATCTTTGACCAGCAAAAGAGGCATTTTTAAGTTCATCTAGTTGAACACTTCTATTATCAACACTGATTGCAATAAAGCTATATCCATCCTCTATGGCTTTTGAAGCAAATTGATAAAAACACTGGTAAGATTTGACATTATTTATTACTGGAGTGTCAAGATTTAGAGTTGTCGCATTAAGATCAGGTATATCAGCGCATGTGATTAAAGTTGTGATTGGAGTTCTTTTGTTTAATGAGTTTTCCTCAACAAAATTTGTTGTTATGGATATTGTAATATCTTTCTTGTTTTGCTTTAAGCTGAGCAAAGTTACAAAGAACTCTTTTAGCACAGCATTTTTTAAATACTCTTTGCTAAAGTTACTCGTTTTGATATTTTGAATATCACTTACAGGATCAGATAGAGAGATAACAGTGCATTGTTCTTTGTTACTACCATCGTTGTTTTTAATTTTTTCCAATTCAAGTTTGTCATTAAACTCAAATTCAACTTCTCCATTATCGACATTAACACTTTCTATCTGAACCTTTTTAAATGCTCTTTTAAAGGCTAATCTTCCAACACCTTTATGAAAATCATCCTGAGGATCGTAGAGAGTAATAAATCGCTTAAGAGACTGTTCAGTAAAACCATTACCATTATCTTTAATGGTAATACCTAAATTTTGAATATTTCCATTCTTAGATGAAGGTAGCTTACCTGTTATTTCAATCTGTATTGATGTGGCATTGGCATCTATCGAATTGGCAATAGCTTCATTTATGATTTGTTCTAACTTCACATTTGAGTAGATTGCCTTTACAGCTTTATCTAGAGATACTCTCATATAAAGATCCTGATTAGTGTTGTTTACCTGGTTACGGATCATATTACATCTCTCATTGTGATGGTATTTTTATAAAGAAAAATTATGAAAGCTTACACATTTATAAAGCTATGTAGCATCTTCTCTTTAAACTTCATCTGTCTAAAGTTAGCTCTTTCCTGATCTTGAGTGTAAGCAACAGTTTTAGGTTCAAGGTGAGACATGTGCTCAATACCTAAAGCCCAGCGTATGGCAAGTGTAGGATCTTTTTGAGCGCGTCTGTAATGTCTGCATAAGCGTCTGACTTTCTGATACGAAAGATTAAGAGCACTGCAGCACTCACACAATGAGCGATACTCAATACCGTTGTATACAAAGGTTCTCATTAACACTCCTTAACGCAATCTACATTAAGAGGTGTCTCATGCTCTTGGTTGTATACCTGTACAAGATGCGCAAGAACTAACTTTTCGCCCAGGATGATTACATCTCTCACTGCCCTGCCTGTAAGGTAGCGTATAGCATTATCGTATGGAGTAGCATCATATCTGTCTTTGAAACGCGCTCTTGGTGTTCTAATACTGTGGTCATGCTCTTTAAGCACTGAGAGAATATCGTATTCATCAAGACCACGAACATAGTACATTGAGAACAACTTGTACACCTGAGGTCGTGTTTGCTTTAACCAGCACATACAAGCTTCAATTACAAGTGCACTCTCATCGTCGATGATATAGTCTTCATGGGCTGTTGCTGGACAGTGATATCCTACAGCACCAAAATAACGTGCCCATAAACCGTAGTTGTGCAGAAGACTTAAATAATCAGATGAGTACCCATCCTGTATTGCTTCTATGATGTACTTAGTTAGCATTTACCTTCCTTACGCGCTCGACTTATAAGCACTCCTAAATTCCGTCAATCTGGTACATTCTAAAAGCCTTATCTGCAGGTACATTTGGAATGATTATAAGATCTTTCAATGTGAGATTTGTATTACCTGTGATGATCTCTAATGCTTTAGCTTTAACATTTGGAGTAATCACTCTGATAAGAGCGTTTGAATCACGTGTTTTAAAAAATCCCATTTTTGAGATAGTCTCACGATCTTTCTCATTGTTCTTAAGAACACTCTCAGGTACGGCCAGTACTGTGAACTTGTTAGCAGCAGAACGTCTTAAATCAATAAAAAGCTGTGGCTGTAGCACCAGCATGTTAGTAAGAGCCATAGCATCGTTTAATGCTCTGTGAGCTTTGTAAATAAAACGATTATGAGCAATGATTTTTACAAGGCCACATGATTTATAACCATAGCCTAACCAATCAATACCAATCATAGAGCAAGCCCAAGGTATCTTGCGCATTGGTTCACTGTCTTTAAAGATTCTGTCAAAGAACGGACAGTCAAATGCAGCATTGTGAGATATCACAAGATTTACATCAGAAAACAGCTTAAAGATCTTTGCATAGTTAAAATCTTCACCTGCAACCATCTCATTGGTAATACCTGTGATATCAGTAATCATTGGAGAGATTTCTTTTTTAGGCTGCTTAAATCCTTGATACTTGTCAGTGATTTGAAAGATCTTACCATCGTCTTTAGAGTAGGTAACTTTGAGAAAGCCTAACTCGATAGGATCATCATTAAACCTGTTTAAGCCTGTAGTCTCAAAATCCAAGATAATGGCTTTGCCCACCTTTTCGTTTGGATATTTTTTTCTGTACAGAAAGATTGATCCATACTTGTTACTTTCACCAGGCTCTTCAATAGCCTCAGGAGGTATAGGCAACCTTCTGTCAGGTGGAATGTTGTCATAATCGAAATCTTTACCGTACATTAAAAAACACCTCTCCATACCTGTCTGTTGACTGCATCAGCGCCATATTGAGCTATAAGCGCTGACATATACTCGCTGTTAGCAAGCATTTCCTTGGTAAGCACACTAGGCATCTGCATTTGAGCCTTACCTGTGTCTTGGCATCCATGCACGCTGTCACTATCACGGTTTTTAGCTAAAGATGTGGGTTGTGACAACGTACATGAATCTTGTTGTGCAACAGAGTACTGTGGTTCTTCGTAAACACAGTCACTTTGTTGCTTAAATCTTTGTCGAGTTTTCTTAAGATTATTAACCCAGTGCTCACATAGTCTTGTAAGCTGAGATAATGAGATCTCTTTGCGGTTTCCTCTTTGATATCTCCATGTACCGTCTTTGACGTAGTAAGAGTGCATCTTCTCGATTAACTGCTCTACGTCTGATGCAGACAGCTTGTAAATATCACTAAGGGTCTGTCTTAGAGTTGAGGTGATAACCTCGTTCTTGTTGTTCTTTTCATCGATATTGTCAAAAGCATGTTCATAATCAACAAACTCACTGTTGATCATCTCACCGCGCTCATCATATGTGATAAAGAGCTCAATACCACGAACGTTCTTTTTGATGATTCTGACTTTTTGATTTTGTGGCTTTAGATCAACGGTCTGTTCCTGAAGTTCAAGCTCGTGAGCCTGATTTTCAAAAACTTCCCCTTGCTTCTTACTATTAAGATCAGATCTATATATATATTTATTTTTATCTATATTTAGATCTTTATTATAGGAGTGTGACAATTTGTCGCACCCCCTGTGACAATTTGTCGCACCCATGTGACTATTTGTCACCCTCTCAACAGGTTTTTCCACAGGCTCTAAAGAGTTTTCAACAGGATCAACTTTCTTGGTTTTTGACTTCTTTTGCATCTTTTTAAGCAGAGTTGGCTGCATGGATTCAACTCTTACTTTCTCAGCATCTTTCATGATGTTGGTAGTTAAAAGCTTGATGTTGCCTACGTCAGTTTCGTCAATGTATACGTAACCGCGCTCTTTTAAGGTCTTTAAAGAGCGTTGTATAGTTCTACGAGGCATATTAACCTTAAGAGCCAGGTTATTCATTGTTGAATAATAGCCATTCTTAAAAGTAGACAATGCAACCAAGATAATCTTCGGAGCTGGAGCTAATTCCAACTGCATCAAATCATCTGATACATACGAGGTAATTGTGTCCATATAACTCTCCTTACTTTGATAAGGTAGAAGGTTCTTTGTTCCAGTCAGGAGCTTCAGCCCATACAGGGAGCTCAGGATGTGCTAGCTTAAGAAAGTCAAGGCGCGCTCTAGGTACTCCGCTTTTATACCAAGAGCAGACAGAAGATGTCCTAATATGACACTCTCGTGAGACTTGATTTACACCACCTAACTGGGCAATCAATTTTTCAGCGAACTCACCTTTAAAAGTATTAGTAATCTTTCCCATTTAAAACAACCATATATCTAGATATTTCTATGTATTTAATGATAGATAAATCTATGCAAGTATGCAAGCGCAAATTTTTGAGAAATATTCTAAAATAGTAGGTATATCTAGTTATTTTTATGAGGCAACGTATGGCAGATTATTCTTCTTTAGGTAAGAGAATCCGCTATGGATTACAAAAAGCAGGTAAGACACAAGCTGACTTATGCAAGTACACAGGATGTAAGTCATCTACAGTTAGCATGTGGTGTAGTGACAAAGTAAAAAATTTAAGTTCAGAGAATGCATTAAAAGTTAGTAAGCTACTAGGATTAAATCAGATATGGCTCATCACAGGCAAAGGTGAACCTGAAGGTGATCCTGTAGTTGCATTGGATGATGATGAAACTCCATCAGATGATTATGTGCAGATTAAAGAGTACGGTGTTAGATGTGCTGCAGGTAATGGCTGTGAACCTACTTATGAAGAACAGACAGAGAGTGTGCCTGCGACGTATCGCCGATCATGGTTTCAGCGTATTTGTGTGAATCCTGAGCATTGTAAAAGATTTATTGTCTCAGGTGACAGCATGGAGCCAATTCTTTTTCCCGATGATAGAATTTTAGTAAATATGGCAGATACAAGCCCCATACATAATAACCATGTTTACGCTATCGTCTATGGTGATGAAGTAAGAGTAAAGCGCCTAATACAGTTAATGAATGGCGATCTAATTATTCATTCCGAGAACCCACAGTATCCAGATGAAACTATACACAAAGGTGATGAGATCAACTTCCGCATCATCGGTCGTGTCATAGATAAGTCGGGAAGTGGTGGGTTGTAAACAAACTTTGACATTGTAGTTTTAATCTTTTATAGTTGACAAAAGTAAACGTTCACAAATAACAGCGAGGTAACTAAGATGGATTTAATGCTATTTTTAAGAAGCATTGCCAGTTGTTGCTTCTTTATTACAACTAAGAATAGACAATCTGATTTAAACAAAGCTAAGTATATAGCCTCATTAGATCGTATTGAAGAAAACCTAGACAAAGAAGAAGAGCTAGGCTATCAACGTCACTTTATTGCTGTAGGTAATAGAATAAGACGTGCTGCCAAGGAATTATCTAATGCCAACTAATAACAATCAAATAGATAAAGATAATTCAGCTAAAACTCAAAAGGTTGCTCTTATCAGAACTCACCAAGAAGTTAGATCTGGTCCAATTCCATCTCCTTCTGAAATGAAACAATATTCTGAGGTTGATTCTTCATTGCCAAACAGAATAATGGCAATGGCGGAAAAAGAACAGCAACAAACGTATGAGCTTAGAAAAAGTATTATTGATAAAAGAGATTTTATCTCTTGTAGAGATTATGATTATGATGTCAAAGCTCTTAGATACTGTACTTTTCTATGCTTTTTATTTATGTTGTTAGCTGCTTTGCTGTTTTATTTGGACAAAACTGGAGCAGCAGTCTTTTTTGGTGTAACAGCTTTTATTACATTACCTAAAGTTTATTTGGCGCCAAGAGCTAATAAAACAGGCAAAAATAAAGAAGATAAAACAGAGCAACAATAAAATAACAAAAGCCAGTACTAAGATACTGGCTTTTACATTTTAGATTACTACATTAGGTGTTTTACCTGAAACACTCAAAGCATCCTCATACTTCGATTCGCTTGTATTACCTTTACCGCAAAGCATCTGATTCATCAGTTTTGTAAATAATTCTATTAAATCACATCAAAATTTTAGCAGCTTTCCTTTAATTAAATTCCTTTATTTTTCAATCAAGTAAATACAACATATTATTTATTACTCGATTTATCTATTGATACCTTTACTAGAGTGATCTATTATTTAATCAACAAATAGATTTATCTAGTTACAGGTATTCTGAAATGGCAACACTAAATTTATCTCTCGAAGTATCAGATATTCAGATCTCAACTCTTACTTTAAAAGCAAACGAGTATAGAAAACTCAACGCTGAGATTGAAAACGCAAAAGAATTAGCATCTAAGTTCTTTGACAGAGTTTCTTTAAGCTTAAAGTCAGACATCAATAAAGAGCTTAATGAGAAACAAATGGCCTATCTTGATGCTGTGAATATGATTGTTACAGCTCAAAAGATTGAGGACAAGATCACTGACGCTGTTTTAAATCTTGGTAAAGAGCCTGAGACAAAGAAGCCAACAGACGATACCAATGACAAGCATGATCAAGACAAAGGTACTCCTGTAAAGTCTGTAAAAGCTCCTAAAGCTACAGCTAAAGAAGCAAAAAAGACTGCAACCGAGCCTGTCAAAGATTTACCTGTAAAAGATCCTGTTGAAAAGAAAGCTGATGGAGCATGTGATCCTGGATCATCAGTATCTAAGGCTGTTAAAGCTGCTGCGCTTAAGGTAATTCACTCAACTGATCCTCAGTGGTTGTGGAGCGTTCATCAGTTAGCTTACAACCAAATCAAGAATATACCTGCATCATTTGATATTGGTGTACTTGAAGATCTTGCAGCATGCCGTGCATGGGAGCTTCTAAAAGACAAAGAAGAAACTGTACTTGAAGGTGTTAACTTCAACGCTCAATACTTCGACAAGCAAGAAGGCTTTAAATGTTGCAGGGGGTTGGTTAGGACAGGACCACAGCTCAAATCAGCAATGGCTTTCAAGGCTCTTCACTCAATATGCGTCAACTATTACCAGTTCAATTCTAAAGGTATCAGCTTTGCTAGCAAGTTTATCTCCTATTGCAATTATGCAATAAAGCTTATTGATGATGAAAATGACAGGTCACTTGTATTCGCTGAGGCTGACAGACTTAAGAAAGCTTTCATTGATAACTGTCATGCTAAAGAACAGGAGAGTCTCATAAATGAAACTAAGTAAAGACACAAAAGCTGTATTAAGCGACCTTATGGCTGGTGTTGGTTTTATTGGATGCTGTGCTGCAACTATCTACCTGTACAGCTATGAAGATGAGATTTACACCCTGTTAAACAAATTCTTTGGGCTCTAGTGACAGACTCAAGACTAACAGACATTGAGGAGTAACCAATATGACTAAAGCTAAGCTCAAACAAAAGCTATATGACCTGATGGTAAACATTACCGTAAGCATGTTCATAATCTTAGCTTTTTTCATGGTGGCATCAATGTTAGAACAATTTCTGTAGCAACGGAAGCAAGCAGAAAGAGCGCGCTCATCCGCTCTTAAATATGGTGAGTAAGTTAGAAACATGAAAATATCTCCTTAGTTGAGATTTACTGAGGTTGGGTTATGCACCTTCCTGACCTCAGGCTTTTTAAACAAGTTTATAAGGAAATGAAATATGAATTTGCTTAATAAAACAGAAGTTGCCATGAAGCTACACATGACCACGCAGACGTTCTTGAGACACTTAAGACTGGATTGGACAGATTTTCCTGAATCTTTCCCATTAACAAATTCAAGTAATGCTCAAAGAGTATGGATAGAACCTGATATTGATGATTGGGTTCTAAAAAAAAGACAAGATTATCTTAAATCACACAAGGAATGAGTTAAAAAATGAGAGTTTTAGTTCACAAGATCTTCTTTGATGAAGAACCAAAATCAGAATATTCACCATACAGACATATACACAGTGCTGAAAAGAAGATATGTATGTTTATCAACGACAATAAGATTGAAAGTAAAGATATCCAGTGCATACACGCTTTTCCAATGACTGATAACAGTGGAAATTTAGTAGACGGTTATGCAAGCGTTTTTTATTGGGTAAATAAGGATTAACAAGATGAAGAAATTATATGGCGTTTGGTTTAAGAACAATTACGAGCCTTTAGCAATGTTGGATATCAAGCTTACAGATAAGACATTAAAGCCTTATGAGCCTGTAAACACATATATTTTGTATAAGGCTCTATTTATGGGAGCCAAGCCTACAGATATTAGAGCAGCATTTGTAGCTTTAAAGAAAGGTGCTTTTCCAAATGTTATAAAAAAGATCCTGTCTTATATAGACAATCCTCAAGAGATCTTAGAGGCATACAACGCACTTGATGCTTATGAAACTGAGAGCAAAACCATGGATGAGATCAACAAAGAGCTTGATAAAGCTAATCCTGATACACCCCAGGCTTTTGCCAAAGGTGTAATTGAAGCACAGAAAGCTAATGAGGCTAAAGTCAAAAATGAAGTTAAAGACGTTAAATCTGATACCAAGACAGTAGAGCGCGTTGAGACTGTAGAACCAAAGCCTACAGATATTAAGAAAGAAGACAAAAAGCCAGTGATTGAGATTAAAGATGAGAAGAGCATTGAGAAAGCCTGCCGAAGCTCAGCAGAGGTTAAAGCAGATGAAAAGACGGAGACTGAGATTAAGACAACTGCAAAGGTTTCTCCAAGAACAGGAACAAAAGGAGCTGATGCAGCAAAGCAAGCCGTTCATGTAGCAAAGGTCAATGTAGATAAAGCAAAGTATGTCTTTGGTGTAAGAGTAGGCACATACGACAAGCTACTTCGCGCTCTGGGCTTTGATGATGAGTATATCAATGCAAACTTATCAAACTTTGAGATGGATAGCCATGCTCTAGAGTTTGTTGTAGTCGATGAGCTTTGCCATAAGACAAAAGTTGATAAAGGTACCTTGGTATTTCAAATGAAACGTTTATTAAAAGCTTATGAGCTTAAATACAAATATAGCAGCTTAAAAGATGATGAGCATAGAGCTGATCGTGTGAAGTTTCGTGTAGGTCTTTTAAATGCTGCAAAGCGTTTTGAACTTAACGGCAATCATCCTTTAAACAAGATAACTGTAGCAAAGGCATAACTATGAGAGTAAGTGAGCTTAAAGCTTGGCTTAAGAGCGTTGAAGATGAATTTGATGGTTCTGATCCTGAGATTGGTATTGACGTCTTAGCAGGCAAACATATCGAGTTCTGGTCAATGAATTTAGACGGAGCTCACTTTATTAAAAAGGATAATTGCCTGTCTCTCTTTCAAGTTCGCTTACGCGCTCCTATTCCTCATGGAGCTTTGCTAAAAGTTAAAGTACCTGGACTGGATAGCTTAGAGTGCAATCTGCATGATGCTATAGCTCGTTTTGTTGAGGAATACGAGGTATCAGGCGACCTAAAAGCATGGCAAGAGCAGGATATCGATATGCAGGAGTTTACCGTTGCTGTTATCAAAGATGATGTCTCTCGCTTGGTTCGCCTGTCTGAGGACTTGTTGTGTATATACAACAGAGATGATCTAATCGAGAAGTACAGTTTGTTAGTTACTAAAGAGTAAGACCCAGTATGAAGTTTTTAACTGTTGAGATGGATAACTTTATTAAAGAACGTGTGCTTTAATCGTAAATGATAAACCAACTAAGGAATAAAACAATGGAACATGAAACATCACAGAACCTTATCAAGGTTGAACTGACAGTTAAACAGCTTACAAGTATCTTAATCAATTTTGATTATCTGAATAAGCTGGCAAAGGAACGTGGAAAATCACTAATAGCCATTAAATACTCAAATGATATAGAGCCTTTTAAGAAAGCTTTGAATTACACCCTCGCCGAAGATCCTCGTCAATTCTCAGCTGAAGAATGTGACCTCTTATATTGGGCTAATAAGTTTGTTAATGATCCTGATGCTGCTAAGAAGATTGATGAGTTTTTCTCATACTTTAATTCTGCTAATGACACTGAGCGAGGTGATGGCGGATTTGGTAGTACTGGAGCTTAGAAAATGGCAAGTGTAATTAACTTTGTCAGACTATACAACGTGATATGTTTTGCTTTAAAAGATGCTGCATTTTTAAACGGACGCATTTGTTGTCAAAGAGAAATCTATCGAAAGAACTTTAGTTTACCAGGCAGCCTAAAGTTAGATAGCTCTTTAATTCAAGTATTTATTTCAAACAAAACTCAGCAAAACATTATATTTACTGAATCTTCTTGGAGAGAGTTAACCGGTTATGACATACCAGATGAATATAAACATTGTGCCATTTTTACAAAAGGATTTTTACAGTTTCCCAATAATGAGGATCCTGAATATGATTCAAAAATTATGTTGCTTCAAAGAATGTGTTCTAGATTTTTAGAAGATTTAGCCACTACTCCTAAACAGATAGTATTGGAGCTAGAACAAGATTTTGGTTTTATTGATTTAAAAAATGGCGAGATAGTTTCTCTATATTTTGTTGCGAGAACTCAAATGACTGATCTTATCTTGCCATTCAAAAAGAGGCACGACTTGTTTGAATCACTTTTTTATTGTCAAGAATTATTAGAAGAAGTAATGAAGATTAAGACTTTGTCTAAATTAAATAAATTGAGACTACAGAGAATACTGAACAGCATGAACTCGATTGCTTGCTTAGTTCCTAATCCCAAAGCATTGGGAGTGGCAAAATGAAAATCACTTATGTTGCCGTAGCTTTCATCTTGATGATAGCTTCTTACTTTTGGGGGTATGTACTGCTTTTATTGAATGATAAGCCAATTATTGCATATTCAATTTTTGGATTTCTTTTTATAGGATTATTTGATTTTAAAGGTCTTAAATAGATGCAAAAAAGTAACGTTATGTTGTCTCGTCAGAGCTTAGAACAAATTCTTGAGAGTTTAAATAACATTCAAGCGTTTATACTTTCACTTCAACTTACAATTTCTAATCCTAACAATGAAGCTGAACAGGATTTATTCAAAGACATACTAGACAATATTTATAATATTCGGCTTTGTCTTCCTGATAATTCACCTTATTAAATTAAGAACAGAGAAACAATGAAGATGAATACATTAATTTTCCTCTTTCCCCAATTTTTGCGCTATACTATAAATGTAGCTACAAGCTACCGTGCCTCAAAAACACGACAATACAAAGCGCTGACTTGGCGACACACGTCAATCTCACCATATTTAATACATAGCCTTTAGGCTTACTGTATTTGCTCTATGGTGGTGTGGTGTGAATATACTGAATAAGCACCGCTCGACCTTTGTACGAGTTTTTGAGCACCACCGACCCACTCAAAAATGGGTAATTCAAAAATATATACAAAGGAGACATATCATGTCTAACTCAAATCTAACTTCTTACAATTTCCATAACTCAGACATCCGTGTAGTACAGAACGATAAAGGTGAAGTGCTCTTTTGCCTGGCTGATGTATGTGCATCACTAAACTTAGCTCAATCTAACAAGACTGCTAATCAGATCAAAGAAGAGTTTGGGAGCACGGAATTAAATTCCGCCCTCCTCAAAGACGCTAATAACCACGGTCAACAGTGCACCATGATCACCGAGCCACAGTTATACTTCGTAATGATGAGATCTAACTCTAAGGTTGCTCGTGAGTTCCGTCAGTGGATTTGTAATGAAGTATTACCTTCAATTCGCGCTCAAGGTGCCTATGTTGCAAATAACACTCATGTAGATGATCATGAGGCTGAGGCTGAATCTCAAAAGCGCTGCTGGTATGTAAAGCAGCTTACTGACTTATGCCAGAAGTACAACATCTCAGATGAGGCTTTAGTTGCAGCTGTTAATATTGCCCAACGTGCATTTAAGCAAGGCTATGCTATCGCGCTCAATAAATCTACAGATACTACAGACAAGCAGCCAAAGGCAGATGATAGATTAACCATCACTGAGGATGAGGCTACTGCAATTGATCACATGATCTACTTCCATGATATGTTTAAGCCAGATGTCTTACAGGTTTTCAGAAAGGTTACTAAGCTACAGACTCAGCTTGCAGCACTGGTATGTACTATCCAAGATCTTCCTCTTGCTCGTCTTTATGAGTCAGCTACAGCTCCAGAAGTAAGCTGCCAAAGATTAAAGAGGTTTAATACTACTAAAGCAAAGAAAGGTGAACTTGTGGTTAGTGCTTAATAAAGAAAGGCGGTAGAGATACCGCCTCATACTGTTTTAATTTTTATTCTTTGACAGGAATTTTAAATAACTTAACAGAGATAAAAAGATAGTTGCTATCATTGAGCCTGTAAACGCTAATGATATTCCATAAATTACATAGACATGCCAATCTACAGTTTGCAGATATATTGATATTATTTTTTCATTGCTGTTTATAAGATGAAGATATCTACAGACAAAAACAGCAATAATGATAATACCTACAAGAAATAATGCATACCTTAATACTTTTTTGTAAAAACTTAAACTTTTAGCTACTTTTTGTTCCAAAGAGTCATCTTGGTTTTCACCTGATTCCTCCTGAACAAAACTTCCCTGTAATTTATCAAGCTCTTTTGTGTCAATATCACTTGTCTGAGGCATGCTTTATTAACCTTTTTTCAAAATAACTCTTAATAACCGAATCATCTAATGATGAATGCATTCCTGTATTTTTCACAGTATAAGACCATGGGCTGTCTGGTAAATGTGTCCATTCAACCAATTTACCAGCGGGATATTTTGCATATGCATCAATAACTTTTTTTAGTAAAACTCTTTCGTCTTCTGAAAGAAGGTTTTTGCATTTATCTTTGTATTCAAGTAAATATTGAACAAAACCGTCTCTGTTTTTAGAAGTTACATTATATACTCTAGGGAATACTGGACCGTGTGGCCATGCTTTTGGATGTTCTGTACAAATACGTTCATCGAATGCAGCCAGCATTACACCATAGCAGCAATATAAAAGTTTTTGCAGTTTTGTAAGATTGATAAAGTAGTTAGATACAGCACAGTGTTTAACGATAAATGAGGCTATATCAATACTATCTAATAAGATTTCTTTCATATATCCTCCTTGTTTTATTTTGGGTCTAAAACACTATCAATGTGTTGTTATCGTTTAAAAAATCTCGATAAGACTAACATGACAGGAAAGAAACAAGATCCAAGAGCAGAAATCTCTTTACCCAGAATACCTAATACCACAGTAACAACTAAACATAAAACAGTTATAGCACCTACTAGCCACCTGTTTTTGACAGTTTCCGATTTAAAGAAAGCAAACTGTTCTGATTCCATTTTATGGCGATGTTCAGTTTCTTTTAATGCAGCATCTACAACTTTATCAACTAAATCAGGTCTAAAACCATGAAGACGCTCGAGTTGCTCCACAGGAGGAAGAGGATTATTGTCTTCCTGTGAAACAATCTCAAGTTGATTGTTCAGACCGTTTTCATTTGTCTGGGTTGTTTTTAATCCGTTCTTTCTGCTCAATTGCTGTTATTCCTTTTTTTAAATCTAGATTGAACTTATTAAAATCACTATTCAATTTTCTTTTATCAATTAAAAAGCCAGACTTAAAAGAAGGAGGATCTATAAATAGGCTATCAGTCATAGCTGAAACACCATTTGAAAAAGATGCAAATAAATTCATAGTGACTCCAAAAACTTCTCTTATAGTTTAAAACATTTTATTGCTTTCGGTCTAGCTAAATATCACAATCACAAAATTATTATAATAAACATGATTTTTAATATATTTATAGATTATTTACTTGACCTTAAATAATCAATAATATATAAT
>ERZ1034865.71-NODE-71-length-80517-cov-17.232445_pt1 | contig 80517 bp, 132 predicted proteins | sample MGYA00520632_ERZ1034865 | MGnify/ENA primary metagenome ERZ1034865 (study PRJEB33766, sample SAMN09781738) | gut metagenome | biome: gut microbiome | host: Homo sapiens | place: Madagascar | study: EMG produced TPA metagenomics assembly of the PRJNA485056 data set...
ATATATATCTTAGATATTTATATATAAAGGGTGGGGGGGAGCTGTACGACTGTGTAAAGCTCCGTCGTGCGTCGTGTGGGCTGCTGGGCTTGGGGTATAGCCCATAGAGAATGGGCGCGATATATGGCGCTTGCGTGGGGCTTCTGGGTGCGTTCCTCGCGTCTGGGGCTTTGGTGATCGTGTGCGCGGGCGCTCCTGGTGCTCGGCGTTCTGGGCGGGAACGGCTGTATATTCTAATATTACATAGGTTATTAACACATATCTACACCCACTATATATAACATCTTAGATATAATATATATAATCTAAGTAATATATAAAAATAAGGGGCGGCGCGGATCGTGTCCCCGGTCGACATCTGCATAAAGGCAATAAAAAAGACGGCCATTTCTGACCGTCTCAGGGGCTTTATATTGCGTTATTTTACAGCTGGACAAATCCGATCAAGTCGCCTTGGTCGGCGTCCTCGTCCCAATTAAAGACCGCCGCGTATCTGTCGAGATCGTCCGCATCGCTATAATATCTACCGTCCCCGGTTCCCTTTATCGTCGTCCCGTTGTCCAGGTCGATATAATCGCCATATTCCCGGACGGCCTGTAAAAGCTCCTCGCCGTTGTAAAGGCGCTCGCCGTTGAGGTTGAAACAATCACTAATTATTTTTTTCATTTTCCTGTCTCCTTTCAATATCTGCCCTGATTAAGGCTTTTATATAGCCGGACTTGTTCGGCTGCTGTTCTAATGCGTTAATAACATCCGTGTCTGTGGACTTGTTGAGCCGAAGCAGTACCGTTGTTGTCTTGGCCTTGTTGTATCGGTCTTGCGGTCGCTCGCTCATTTCTTCACGGCCTCCATAATGTCGAGGACTGCGACGGCTGCGACAAGCGCCGCGGAGACCCAAAAGGCCCAGTTTGCGCCCTGCTTAATCGCATTTACACAGTTGAGCGCAAACAGTAGATATAATGCCGAGTTTCTAAACTTTCGCTTGCACATTTTTTTATTTCGGCTTATAATGGCATCAGGCAGGGCGGGCGGCTCAAGCCGCCGCGCCCCTTGTCCGGTTAGCTCTTGACTATCTGCCAGACTGCCGCCGCTATGGTCGCGATGTATGCCAGCATCTCCAGAACCACGCGGACGGTCTCCAGCTTGTCAGGGGCTTTCTTTCGCCTGTTTGCCATTGCCTAACCTCCTTTTTAGATTTCCCTTTCGGGATGATTCTATTTTACATCAGTATATACTGATTGTCAAGCATAACTTTACATTTTCTCAAAAAATAAGCCGGGCATTTGCCCGGCTTTTATGCTGCGTCTTCTATCTTTTTGAGTGCCTGTAAACGCGCCTCGGTGCGTTTGGCGAACCAGCATTTTTTTACAGAGTGCCAGCGATACCCCGCGGCCTTGAGCGCGTCACGGGTGGCCTGTGAGGGCTTGGAAGTAAAATAAACCTCGATCCCGTCATGTTCTGTATTAAACTCCACGCGGAGCGCTGCGAGCTTCGCCGGGGCTGTCTGGGGCTGATTCTCGCTTTTGTCTGCCGGTGCTGGTGCTTTGCTCTCGGCTTTGGCGGGGCGCTTCTCGGCTCTCGGAGCGCGGGGAACGATCTTCACGGCGCCGGGGCTCTGCAGGCATCCGAAGTAATAGAAATTAACATCAAAGTAATCTATCATTGCGTCGCTGTCGTCATAATTGAAGCTGTTCACATACTCGTCAACGGCCTTCACCGTGGCGCGGGTCTTGTCATTCAGGCATCTATAAAATGCGCCGTACTTGCTCCAGATTCTTTCAAATTCGGCTTTCTCTTCGGCCTTGTTCCAGCTGTTCAGGGTCCACACGCTGTTGCGGGTGGCCTTCCGCCAACACTCGGAAATATCCTCGTCCGTCATTTCCTCATAAGCTTTGAAGATATCCGCCGGGGCTTCTTTCATGTCAACGTGCAATTCCTGGCACATGGAAGCGTAGGCCGTGCGGACGCTGAAACGGTAGTCCGGGAAAAATTCCTTGATGTAGGCGCGTACAAGCTGCGCTATCTCCTTGAGGCTGCGCCCGGCTTCGTACCGTTCGCCCTTCCAGCCGTTCGCGGTGTAAAACTCGCTGCGGGTGCTCTGGGCGGTTTCGGTGCTCTGCGCGGCTGTCTTGGCCTTGAGCACGGGAAACATCATGTCATACTCATTGTTGATCTCTTTCATGGTCTCGACGTCGCCGCCGCGGTCGGGGTGGTGGATCATGGCCAGCCGTCTAAATTCCTTCTTGAGCTCCTCAAGGTTTTTGCACTGTGTGAAATATTTCATTTTTTTAGTCCTCCTCGTAAAATTTGCAGCCTGCCATCATCAGCGCCGGGAGGCCATCCCCGGCGGACGCCCTCACGGGCGTTTCGGCTTAAAATTCTTTCGGGTCTATGATCCCCATATCGTTACAGATCATAAAGATGTAAGAGTATTTATTATCCTGATTCATTAGCATTTTGCGGCGCTCTTCTTTCAGTTCGTCAATCAAGTATTTTTTCATTTCCTCGCAAGACATCATTTTTTTAACCTCCGTTAATATCTGATCTGTCAGATGTTTTCTGTTTACGTGTGTTATTATACACTGTTTAACAGTACAGAGCAAGACGCAATTTGCACAAATTTGCACGGTTAAACAGTACAAATTATATAAAAAGAGAGCAGGCCGGAAAACTTCGGCCTGCTCTCTTGCTGTTTTGTTTAATCCTCAAGCGATTTTTGAAGATTATCAAGAATTTTGTTCATTTTCTCGGTTCGCTTTTTCTCGTCTGGTTCGTTTGCGGCGTCTTTTAGGGCGTCCAGAACGAAACGCAAAAAAGCTTTGAATTGGCTGTCAGTCTGTCCCATGTTTTATACCTCCATTCAATAATTTTTCTTCTGCGTAATCCTGCATAAATTCGGCAACGGCAGTATTAAAAACGGCGTTCGGGGTTGTTCCGGAATCCTTGCACGCCGCTTTGAAGTCCTCCGCGTCAGATCGTTTCATTCGACATCCAAGCGTTGTCATGTTGGCGGCATCCCATTTATTATTTGCTCGCCGCCTGCTATCACTCACGGCCATAAATAGCCCCCTTTCATCACTCATTATATATAACTTTTCGTGTACTGTCAAGCCGTACAATATGCACTATTAAACAGTACGTTATTTGTTCATTTTGCGAATTGCGGTGTACTGTTAAACAGTGTATTATACATACAGTCAGACAAGCCCAGACGGGCGCAGGAGGTCAGAACATGAATAATAATATCTTGAAAAACTCTTTCAGCCTCAACCACAAAATAACGGTTTACGTTCCCGGAACCGTTGACGCGAGCACAGCAGGAGATACAAGCGCATACGTGACCGAGGCCGCCGCGCTGCTGTCTGAGTGCTTCGGCGGCGCAACGTCAACGCCCGTCCGCGGGTACTGGATGAGCGAGGCGCACGGCCTTATAGCGGAAGATAATAACGCGGTGTTTGCCTATGCTGCGCAGTCTGCACTTGACGAGCATCTGGACGACGTTGTTAATTTTGCCGTCCGCATGCGGGACGAGCTGAAACAAGAGGCCGTAGCCGTCGAGCTGGACGGGACTATGTATTTTATTTGAGGAGGATTTGACAATGTTACATCAATCAACATTCCATTTTGTCGACACGGAAGAGCAGGCAAAAAATTTCGTTGAACAGCGCCGCAAGCAGCGGCGGAAAGCCTGGTACACCCCATGGAGCAGCGCAGACGGCAAAGAATCAAAATTTATTGTCTGGTACTATCTCTATTAACAGTTTGCCGGGGCTTTCCCGGCAGTCTGTAAAAGCGTCTTGAACGCAAGACGTTTTTACAGGCTTTGAGCCTAAAAAATACGGAGGTTTTGAAGATGGAAAGTAACATCAAAATTAAGGCCACGATCCCCGCGATGTATAAATTTTTCAGAGAAGATAGCGGCGTTCGTTATTACGAAATCAAGGATAAACGTTACACAAGCGCCGAAATAAAGTCCATGACGGACGCGGAGCGGAATAGCGAAGAATTTGTATTCTCTGTTCTTTATCGGCACAAGGAATTAAAAAAAACGCTGTCCGGCACGTTCACTATTGAGGCGCTGAGAAAAAAGATGGAAGCAGCGCAAGAGGCAAGAACGGAGATTTTATCATGAGCACATTAAAAAAGCCCCTTTTTATTAACGGCATGTATAACCGCGAGGGCAAAAACTGCCGCGCGGATTTTGTGCGCGAGGTCAGCAACGGCGCGGAGTCGTACAAGCTTTGGACATGTACAGAGAAAAACCAATACCCCGCCAACGAGCGTAACAGGTATTTTCTTTATGTCGAGATCAACAACTATTTAGTGCCGCTGAGGATGACAGATTATAAATTTACCGATGTTCTGGGATTTTTCCCCGCTTGCGTAGAGCTGTACGGCACGCGGGAAGAACGCGCGCGAGTATGGCAAAGGAGCAGCGGCGACGAGGTTAACAGGCTGCGAGAGCTGGAAGAGCCCGTAATACTTCGGTACGGCTCAGACCCAGCACGGCAAGCGGATTATATCCGGGATCGTCTGCGCGTTCGCGTTCGTAATTACATCAACGCCCGCGACAACGGCGACACGTTCGCCGACTTCGTCGGCGCGGTTGCACTCGGGGAGCTTACTTCTCGGACTATAAAGGTCGCCCCGTGTACTACATCGCGCATTACTCCGAGCAGAACGGCGATCTTATGGCTGATCCTGAGATCGAGTTTGCGGTCGATGAGGATGCGCAGACCATTGAGCCGGTACTTTTCCGAAATGACTATACCGGGAGCTACGACGAAGTTTACAAGGAAGTGAACGGCCAGATGATGTACTCTCAGCGTCTGCGCGTGAGCCTTGACGAGTTCCTGCATATTTGGCTCAAGAACCTCAAGCAGCAGGGCTTTATAAAGCTGATAAAGGAGATGTAAGACACAGAGATGAAGATTTATGCCGAATGGCTGTGTGAGGGCGAGTTGCACGAAGGTGAGTTTGACAACTGGCGCGACTTCACCGCCGCAACATTTAATATGGATGTTCAGTTGCTTTATTTCTACACCATATCACCGCCAAAAGCTTGTTAGGGGAACTGCACAGAAACAGGTCACTACGTTCCCCAAACGTCCTCCGGGAGGGCTGTACAACATTAGGTCACTACGTCGGGGGGACTGTACAGAATCACCCCGCAAGGTCGGGGAGAGCCACAGAGAATCACCCGACTACGTGGGGGGAGAACTGCACAAACTTTGCCGCGTAGACTGGCAAAGCATTATGAATACAATACAAAAATCTGCGTATTTGACATCAAAGCCGAGAGAAACACCGATTTTGCGCTTGACAGCTATGCTACCATCCCAACACCTCAGAAGAACTACAAAAAATCAGAAAGGAAGATAGCAAATGTCAAACGAAATTATGAACATCAGCGGCGTTAGCTGCTACGAAAAAGACGGCACGGCATACCTCAACCTTGAAGCGGTTGCACGTGGGCTGGGATTTACCCAGACAAAGAATGGTGTGGAGTACGTTAAATGGGAACGTGTGAGCGCGTATCTTTCCGAGTTGGGATTTTCCCCAGAAGTGGGGAAAGACGGTTACATCCCCGAAAACATCTTCTACCGCCTCGCGATGAAAGCAAAGAACGAAACTGCCGAGAAGTTTCAGGCGCTTGTTGCTGATGAAATCATTCCGACTATAAGACGCACCGGCGGCTACGTGGCAAACGAAGATGCATTCATCGACGCATATCTGTCTTACGCGGACGAGCAGACGAAGCTCCTTTTCCGTTCTACCCTTGAGACTGTCAAGAAACTCAACGAGAAAGTCAAGGCTGATACGCCGAAGGTCACTTATTTCGACACCCTCATTGACCGCGGGAACGATCTCTCGTTCCGAGAGACCGCCAAAGAACTGCACATTGGGGAGCGCGAAATGATACGTTCACTAATTGCCGCGGGCTATCTTTACAGAGACAAGAAACAGCAGCTCAGACCATACGCCGAGACCAATAACGGCTATTTCACTCTCAAGGAATACGTCAACGGCGAGAAAACCGGCGCACAGACGCTTGTGACTGTCAAGGGCAGAAAGAAGATCGCGAACATGTTCGGAAAAGGGATATAGAGAACCACACAGAAACAGGGAGGAACATATGAAGAAGTATTACAGCACCTTGCATTTTTACTTTGAACAGCACTTGCAGCTTCGCGGCTATGACCGTGACTTTCACGAGCAGTGGCCAAACGGCAGACTACATTGGACGGTCTACACGAACCACGGGAAGGTCGGAAGTATAAAACAGTACCGCGATAACTACGGCAGACGCGGTGTATATTACGACGTCCGTCTGGAAGAGGGCAGTTACCTTGGAACAGCGTCCTCTCTCTTTGAGGCAAAACAGTTAATTGCCGAGAAATATAAGGAAGCCCCGGAGAACTGCACAAACATTGTCTCGTACCTCGCAGACCCGAACGCCGAGTTTTTCCCCACGCCCAGTACGCTTGCCGGGAAGATGTTCGGTAATATAAAGAAGCCCGAGGAGGTCTGTACAGTCTTGGAGCCGTCAGCGGGCAAAGGCGACCTCGCGGAGCTGTACATAAAGTTCGCCAACAAAAGCCGTCGATACGGAAGTGAATTTGATATCGACTCTGTGGACATGATCGAGCATGACGCAAACCTCATTGCTCTGCTTCGCGGGAAGAACTACAGAGTTATCGGCGACGACTTCCTTACTTTCCACTCTCATAAGCACTATGACCTCATCATAATGAACCCGCCGTTTTCCAACGGCGACGAGCATCTTTTGAAAGCCTTGGAGCTTCAGGCTGACGGGGGTCAAATTGTATGTCTGCTCAACGCCGAGACAATAAGAAATCCGTACACCAACCGTCGTAAAGTCCTCAAGCAGAAACTCGCGGAGTGCGGCGCAAAGATAGAGTTTGTCCGCGACGCATTCAAGCACGCCCAGCGCAGAACTGATGTCGAAGTAGCTATAGTCTATGTGAATATCCCTGTGCAGCGCAAGACCTCGACCATCTTTGAAAACCTCAAGAAAGCGCAGTCGGAAGAGCTGCACAATAACGAGGCAGAACCAAACGCCATGGTATACGGCTCGTGGGCGGAGCAGATGATACAGTCCTTTGACTTTGAGGCTCAGCTTGGCAAGAAACTCATTGAAGAATACAACGCCCTTATGCCCTATATAATGAACGACTTGGACGCATCTAAAAGCTACATAAAGCCGCTCATATCCATCAACATAAACGGCAGTGAGTTCCAGACTGTTGGCACGTCCGGTATAGAGCGGTACATGAAAGCCCTGCGCATGAAGTATTGGCGCGGTCTGCTCGATAAACCGGAGTTTACGTCCCGCATGACCTCGAAGATGCAGAAGGACTACACCGCAATGGTGGACAAGCTTTGCGGCTATGATTTCAACCTCTTCAACCTCCAGCAGGTCTACTATGACCTCAACGCGCAGCTCGTGGACGGTGTGAAGGAGAGTATAGACGCCCTCTTTGAAAAATTCTCCGCGCAGTATTCATGGTTCCCGGAGTGCCAGAAGAATATTCACTACTATAACGGCTGGGCAACAAACAAGGCTCACAAGGTCGGCATGAAAGTTATCCTCCCTATAAACGGCTTTCACAGTTACTATGGCTGGAAAAATCAAAAGGAACTGAGCGAGTATACGGTCTATGGAAAACTGAGTGACCTCGAACGCGCACTGAATTACCTTGACCGAGGCGAGACCACAGAGAAGCGCAATGTTTCCACATGGGTAAAGAACGCTATCGCAGCAGGTGAGACGGTCGTTGACCTGACATGGTTCACGGCGCAGTTCTACAAGAAAGGGACGTGCCACATAAAGTTCAAGCCAGAGGCCGCGCCGCTCATTGATAGGCTGAATATCTACGCCGCCAGAGAGCGCAGTTGGCTCCCTCCAAGCTACGGGCGCAAGCACTATGCAGATATGTCCGCCGAGGAAAAGACTGTCATAGATGAGTTTCAGGGCGCAGAGGAGTATGAAAAAGTGATGGTCAATCCGTCGAAATATATTATTGAGGCCGCGCAACTGACCCAGCCGCTTTTGAGCGCTGCGACATGAGGAAGGAGCTGACAACAGTGGGATTCGGTGAACGTGATATAAAGACGATGAAGGCCTTTGGCATAGGGGCACAGATGAAAAAGCTTCATGCGGAGCTGATGGCATTGCCGGATATCAAAGATGTCGAATATGATCTCAGTTCATTTTGGAGCGATATCCCGTATGTGATTTTCCTGCCAACGTGGAATATACCCGCAGCGGCAAAAGATTACTTCGACCGGAAAACTGCGCTGCTTCAAGCGATACTCGCTGTCGCGCGCGACAATGGCCTCACGCGAACCGGCGACCGCATAGAGGACTACGGCTCTTGCTGGTATATAGTTACGCGTTGTAATTGGAATATCAGTGAAAGGAGGGAACCTCATGGATAAAAGTGCTCTTGCATGGATCGTTGTAATCATCATCTTTATTGCGCTTGTTTTTGCTTTTAAGATATGGATTGCAAGCTCAGACTTGCCGTTTTGGGTAAAGTTTGTGCTGCTGCGGAAATGAGGGGGAGGGAATTTGTCAATGATAGAGCTGTCTGTTTTGCATAGACTTTTGAGAGCGTTCCCCAATTCCCTGATAAACGGCCAGTTGGAGTTTGTGGCTGACCGAAATCCGCGCGTAAACTCCTACTTCCGGCTTGATAACTGCGCGTCGAAGGAAGATGTGAAAGCCAAGGTGTTGGAATGGCTGTCACGAGACGCATACAAGAGCATGCACTATCACACCGAAAAAAGAAACGGAGATGTACACGAATACCACCGGCAGGGGATCAATTCATTTCTGGGAACGGCGTTCACACCGGAGGATATAGCGATTATCTATCAACGGCTTGGCAACGCTGTTCACCACCAGAAAACACTTGAGTTTATCCGGAGCGGCTATGACATGGAGGTTTTGAAAAATGGCTGAATGTGTTGAATATTTGGAAAAGACCAAAGTTCTTGACTATTTAATCAAGCGAGCCGAAGAAGCACAGGCGGACTTTGATGAGAACGGCGGCGAGAGTGGTATCTACGCTGAATGTTTGGAGGACGTGATACAGGACATCACGAATATGCCCGCTGCTGATTCCAAGCCCGAAACTTGTTACGAATGGAAGTATGAATTTGACGATTTGGGGCACCTCAAGGGTGTTTGCCCTGTATGCAGATACGAGAAGAGGTTGGATGTGCATCTTTATTTGGGCTGGAAATACTGCCCGGAGTGCGGCTCTAAGATGAAGCCTCGAAATTCTATTTCCACCGACGAATTAAACCTGATAAAGAAAACAAGCGATGACACGCAACAGGAGGTGGCGAGCAATGTCTGACTACATCAAGCGAGAGGATGCAAAGCGCGGGTTGTGTGAGTGGGCAACAAATTTGCTTGATCCGCGATTCTTAATAAAGGACGACGCAATGTGCGTGCTGGATAATATTCCCGCTGCCGACGTTGCACCGGTAGTGCGATGTGAGAACTGTACGAGTGGCATTATGTCAGATGACAATAAATACATAATTTGTTGCAGACTTGGTGTTGGTATGGAGCTTGATGATTTTTGTTCTTATGGTGAGGGAAAGAACGGAGGCAGTGACTATGCGACCGATTGATGCTGATGCATTGAAAAAGCGTGTAAAAGAAAGCACGGCAATTCGAAGCGTAAAGGTTCTTGCGGCAACGCTTGTTAATACCGCGCCTACGATTGACGCCGTCCCTGTAGTTAGGTGTAAAGACTGTAAATATGCATACTACTATAACGAAGAAGGTTGCCATGGGTTTGTTTGTAATGGTTATTTTCAATATGCTGACGTTGAACCAAATGATTTTTGTTCGCACGGAGAAAGGAAAACAACATGAGACTTACGACAAATACTCCACAAGGCAATTTAGAACAGTCGCTGAATCTGTTCTATGCCAAAGACGGCAAAACGTGGGTGCGCGGATACGGAGAGAACGGTACAGACATCGCCCTGCTTGATTTGATACGAAAGATTGTGCGTAGACATACGAAATACGCCGCATTTCCAGAAACTATGTCTGATAGCGATATTTCGTTTACTATGGCAGAGTGGCTGGTCGATGGAACCGACAGCATAGAGGGCGTTTTAGCGCTTCTCTATCAGGCGGCATGGGTATGCGCGGAACTGCGCGAACACCTCAAACAGTTCGAGGATGTGGCGCATGGACGATGGATTCCGATACCAGAGTACGAAAACAAAAGGTGTTCCGCTTGCAGAACCGTGTTTTCCGAATTTACGCTTGGACATTACTGCCCCAACTGCGGCGCGAGAATGGACGGAGGTGACAGCAATGCCTGACATATTGAAAACACAGTGGAGAAAAGCCCGGAAGCGCCATGTGTGCTCATTCTGCAATCAGTACATAGAGCCGGGGGAAAGGTACAAATATGACACCCTCGTCTACGAAGGAAGCGTGTACGACTGGTTTTCCCATGAAAAATGCGACTTCCTCGCTATCGAACTTTGGAGCTACGTTGATCCGGATGATAGCGGGATGACGGCTGACGATCTTCAGGAGGCATGCCAGGATTTCTGCTTTCACTTTGTCTGTCCTGATTGTGAGCATTGGGACAGAGAAAATCGCGAGTGCACTGCAGATGACTGTTGCTGCATCGATAAAGCCTACGAGACGCTGAAAAAGTACGAACTTTATATGACTAAAGAACGTGGTCTCCTGTGCTGGAAACTCCGCCCGAGAAAGGATGCCGAAGTTAATGGTGAAACTTAGACCGTGCCCGTTTTGCGGCGGACAGGCAGATATAAGCATCGATCCTGAAGCGGTCGTAGATACGGAAGGACGACGCTGGGCGTACACCGTAGTATGCAATAGGTGTTGCGCAACATCCGGGCTTACATATCTGCCTGAAAAAGCACGTGAAGCATGGAACAGGAGGGCTGACAATGAATAAGTTGAAACCTTGCAAAAAATGCGGCTATACCCGCGGCAGGTTGATACCATACGGCCATTTTCAGAGCGATCAAATTACATATCGAGTTTCTTGCCCAAGGTGTAGTTATTGCACCAAAGAAAAAAGCTCAAGAGCTGATGCGATTGAAGCATGGAATAGGAGGGCTGACAATGGGTCAACATAAAACAAATCCGGTTGCAATCGCGGCCAAAGAGGGCAGGCTCCCGCCAAAGGAGAAAAACCGCATATCCAAACGCCAAGCAGAGCAGTTACTCATGCTGGAAATGGAGCGGAGATTGATTCCCGCACCACTTCGAGAACAGTTCCGAATCTATCGAGAAATTTGGGAGAGGGGACTTTGAATGAAAGTGTGCGATAGATGCCGGGTGTCCGGCTGCCTACTTAACTACGGCGGTAAAGCTTGCCAAGAGGCCAGAAAGCGGGAGTGCCCGGACGTGGTATTCACCCGCGCGGACAAAATCAGAAATATGACTGACGAGGAGTTGGCGGAATTCGCCATAATTTGTCCGGTTCTTAAAGGCAAATCCTGCCTTAAACCGACGTGTGCCGAGTGTCGTCTGGAGTGGCTTAAAGAACCGGTGGAGGTGCTGTAATGGCAATAAGTAAAAAGACCCGTGAGACCGTATATCACAAATACAACGGGCACTGTGCATACTGCGGCAGGGCAATCGCCTACAAGGATATGCAGGTCGACCACTTGCGTCCTCGGCGTGCATACAACGCGGAGGGCGAGGGAACCGACGATATATCAAACCTCATGCCGTCCTGCAGGATGTGTAACCACTACAAGCGCGCAAATACCTTAGAGACTTTCAGACGATACATACAGGAGATTCCGAAGAAGCTCCGAGAGAACTACATCTACAAGGTCGGCATTGCCTACAGAAACGTCATAGAGATGGAAAAGCCGATAGTGTTCTATTTTGAGCAGTTGCAACTCCCTCATACAGGATTTCGCTGTGGTACGTGTAAGTTCGATTTCGACTTAGACAATGTGGAGCCCTGCATCGACTGCGATAATGGCAGCCGGTGGGAGGAAAAAGGAGGCGGCCATGAGGAATAGACCCGCCCCTGAGACCATTCCGACGCCGGAGGGCGTATCTCTCTGCCCCTGCCCTTGGTGCGGCGCAGAGGCGCATATAACCTCGCTGACCTTCCCGGCGCGGGGCATCGCAAAGACGCTCTTCGGCGTGGCCTGCGGCAGTTTGAAGCACCGCTCGCCTGTCGCTTTCGCCACTCCGCAGTCCGCCGCCACGTTCTGGGCTGACTGTGCAGACCGTGCAAAAAAGGCAGACGAAACGACCATTTTCGCGGCCTCACGAAAATGATAAACGCTTTAATCCACTTTGCCGTTTCTTTAATGCGCAATTTCATTTGATTTAATTCGAGGAGTGATGCAGATTTGATCGGTACAAAGGTCAAGGCTTTGCTTGCGCTCACCGGCACGACGCATAGAGAGTTTGCCGAAGCCTTGAGTATTTCCCCACAAGCCTTGAGCAACAAGTTCCAGAAAGACAGTTTCTCCGTGTCCGATCTCATCGGTGCGGCGGACTTCTTCGGATGCAGGCTCAATTTCGAGTTCCCCAATGGCAGCAAGATAACATTCACGACTGAGGATAGGAGGGAATGATGTCAAGGAAAAAATCTCCCCGTAGTATTCCGCGCACACAGCAGGATGTTGACCGTGCGCTTGCTCTCGGCCACGCAGAGGGCGCGAATTTCATTTCTACCATGATGCTCTTCATCCTCAAGGACAAGCACGGCTTCCCGGACGACGAGATAGAGCGACTCGCAAAAGAGGTTGATTTCTACTGCGCCCAGCTCAATTCCGGAGACATTTCATTCGCGGATGTCAAAAACGCGCTCAAGCAGGAATACGACGTGACTGTAAAATTCAGATAGGAGGAAGAATACAAGAATGTACCACAAGAAACTATTCGCCGGTCAGCGCGAGTACGGCGGCGATCACTATAAGATAGTGAAAATTTACACGCAGGAGCGGGATCCCGAAAAGGTTCTTGAATACTGTCGTGCAAATATCAATTCCGGCATTTACCCGGACTACGACACATGGTATAATAACATCGCACCCGGCGGTAAATACTTCGGCGATATGAGGTATTTCTACGACGGCTGGTGCAAACTCGAAAAAGTACCGCACGGCTGGAAGTACACGCTGTGTAAACCGTATAGAGACAGAAGAGAAAGGGGAGCAGATAAGTAATGAAAATCGAAAAGATATCCGAACATCACATCCGTTTCAATAACGGTACGGCCATCAAGATAGCGCCGCAGTCTATGCGTATTGACACAACATCGCTCTCATTGGTACCCAATATCAAGGACATAGATTTCAAAGAGCCTATCGCTTTTACCGAGAGCGCACAAAGGGGCGGTTTTAGCTTCGGCAACATCGGCGGCAAGATGATACCGGTCAGTCTCTTCGGCAACGGCATAAGCCGTGAGTGCGCCGTCTACTACGAAAATAAACTGAAACTGGTGGTGGAGATATGCTGAACGATGGGCGCATAATGGGCTACTTGACCGGCAATCCGGTACAGAAGTACGGCACGGTCGACGGCAAGCCCTATGCGCAATTCACTCTCGCCTGTGAGCGTGACTTTCGCCCACATGGGAAATCGACCTATGATTTCCCAACGTTCGTGGCCTATGGGCGCATGAGCGAGGTCGTCACGCAGTACCTCAAAAAGGGTCAGACCGTCATTGTGGAGTATCAGCTCAAGTCGGTTTCCTATAATTTCGACGGGCGGAAAGTTACTCAGACGCGCCCCACAGTCACAAGAGTGCGCTTTGACCGTCTCCGCGACCCGCTTATCAAAGTGCCGAAGAAAGGCGAGCCGGGCAGCGAAGAATTTTATTATGAAGGATTTGACGAGGGAGGGCTTATCGAGCATGGAGAACTTGAAAACGCAGACGGTTAAGCATAAGTATATCGTGAAGCTTACATGCTCCACACCCTTTAATCTTATTTGCCGCGCGGGGTATTCCCCCAACACAATAATTTATATGCCGGTCACCGAATCCGTTTCTGCAGCGCTCAAGGAAACCGCACAATGTTGTAAGAATTTCGGTGAACCCGGCACCTATGACGTCTCTGTGTGCCTCGAAACCGCCCGAGATGAGGAACTGTATGCAAACACCATGGTAGCGCCCGACGCTTACACATTCCTTCGCAAATGCGCCGAGGATGCGGCGATGATAGCATGTAAAGTTTATGAAGGAGGACACGATAAATGAGCAACTGGTCTCACGTGGCGGCAATAGCAAGAGTAGATCATTTGGCTTTTCTTGGTACGCCGGAGCTTGACTTTGAAGAAATATTCGGGAAAGAAATCCATTACGAAAGTGATGAAGAACTTTGGGAGGAAGCAACTGAATACCCCGAAAGATTCCTGCCCATGGGTTCGGAAGGCTCATTGAGAATGAGTGTGTGGATAAACACTAATCCACGTGCCTTAGCCCGGTACACTGTCTCAATCTTTGGCGATCTGCGAAGCCATGATGACCCAGACGGAATTATAGAATGGTTCAAAGATAAGCTCGAAGGGTTATCTATAAGACAGGCCTTCATTACCGTTCACAATGAACGGTTCGGCTACGCTTCATGGACTTATGAGGACGATGATATTGGGTGATATCCCAACAACTACAAAAGCTCCACGGATGACCGTGGAGCTTTTCTTGTTGAATTATCCTGAATAATGTGATATTATCCTTACAAGCTAAGGACGGAGGCGAACTTCTACAAGTTACATACTACGGAGGTATCGCCATGAGTATAACAGATACAATAGCACTATTTATGCTTGTACTCGCGGCTATTGGTTTGGGTGCAAACCTAAAGAAATAGCCGCCCCCTAACCCCAGCAAGAAGCGGCAATTTCAAGCTATAAACTTGTAGAGTTGGCCGTTTCTTGCTGTGACACCAGCGGGAACCGTCCTTAGTGAGAATATATCATTTTCTACAGCGAAAGTCAACAACTAAAACAAAGGAAACGCAACAAAGGGAATGAAACAAAGGCGGGGCTATTTACCCTGCTATTTTCTTTCACCCTTGAATTGCTCACACTGCTATGATACACTATGGATATCCTAACCGAAAATAAATATGGGAGGCAATGAAATGAAGAAAATTATCTCGCTTGTCCTCGCGCTCGTCATGGCATTTTCTTTGTGCGGGTGCAATATGTCCGACTACAAAAAAGCTCAGAACGCGTATGAGAATGGCGATTACGAAAACGCTAGCACAATGTTTGAAACCTTGGGGGACTACAAGGAGTCTCAGGCGTTTTACAACAAGTCCCAAGCGGCTATCTACGACGAGAAAATCAAGGCGTTCGTAAATGATTGGACAGGGAATATCTCTGATGCCGAGGCTCTATACGCTGATTACAAGAATCTTTCGGATGAAATAAAGGCAGAGATGTCCTATTGTGAGGACTTCGAGCGAACGTTCCCCGTGTATCTCGTCGATTATATATCAACCCTGAAAAATGCCGAGATTGAAGAAATTAAGCGGATAATTCGTGAGTATAGCGAATGTATGAGCGACGATCAATTAACCGACTGCATAATTATGTGCGGGCGGTGGGCATCAGTTGAGCTTGTGGAGGATTTTCTGAAAGACAGGCTCAAAAATCCACACTCATATAATAGATATTCGGGAACTGTCACTGTACCTGTCGAGTACAGGGAGAGCTCCTGTTGCACGGTAGATTTGGAATTTGAGTACGGCGCAAAAAACAGCTTCGGTGCAGAGGTAGAGAGCACAGACACAGTATATGTGTGTTTTTCCTATGATTTGGAAACACGTAATGTGCAGTACGATTATATTGGACTTGATAAGAGCAAGCGCGATAAAACCGTACAAGCGCTCACTGCTCCTCAAAAAGTAGAGAGTAAAGCGGAAAGTTCAGATATAGGTCATCCCGTCACAGTGGATGAATATTTGGCAAACTTCTGGGCGAATATTGATGAGATGCGAGCAACGTCTGAGGATTCAGAGGACTATCGTGAATGGGGAGAAGCTCTAACGATCCCCGCAAAAGAGGATTTCAAGAGCTCTGGCAACGGCACATGGCGGGGATCAGCCACAGTGAAATCTCTTACATATTTCTTGACTCTGCACACGGAAACGGATGATATTGACTCGCGGATACTTGGCGTTGGTATCCAGATACCATCGAACGCCATCGACGAAACAACTCGCATATATGCCGTATTAAGCTTATCAATAATGACGATTACGTCATTTGATGAAACTTATACTAACGATGACGCAACTCGTCTTATGACTCAGCTGATGGATGAGGGACGTCCGCTTCGCTCAAATGGGGTAAGGTGGAGATATGATAATGTGAAGTACGAAGACAATTATAATACGTTTGCATACTTCTATGGGGAACTGATTAGTGATTCTGAGGACAATTCTCCTGCCGTGTCAGCTCCAGAGAGCACACCGAATGGTAATCCAAGCCCAAACCCCACTACCACTCCAGTTACAACGGGTGAAAATAATGCGCTCAGGGCAGCAAAAGATTATCTCGACATAACTGCTTTCTCGTACACAGGCTTAATAAATCAGTTGAAGTACGACGGGTATTCGGATTCTGAAGCAAAGTATGGCGCAGATAATTGCGGCGCAAACTGGAAAGAGCAAGCTGCGAGAGCCGCGAAGCAGTACCTTGATATTACATCTTTTTCCCGTTCAAGTTTGATAGACCAGCTTATATATGAGGGCTACACTCAGGAAGAAGCTGAATACGGTGTCACCCAAGCAGGATATTAAGCGAAACCGCCCCGTGAGAACGGGGCGGTTTTTCAATTACATACCAGCTATTCACGCTTGCTTCTACAAGAAAAAAATGAAAAAGGGTATTGACTTTTTGCATGAGCAATATTATACTTATTGCAGGAGCAAAAAAGGAGGGGGATTATGGCTCCAAGAATGGGACGCCCACCCAAGGAAGTCACTAAAAATGTTTCACTTGGTCTTAGAATTTCCAAAGAGACATCTGACAAATTACAGAAATGCGCAGATACACTCGGAATTTCAAGAACTGAGGTCATTGAAAGAGGAATTGATCTTGTGGACAAGGGCTTAAAAAAATAGAAACAGTCCGCCACCGTGGAAAAGTATCGGACTGCTTCTTTATAATCACACCGAACAGCAATAGAACAAGCCGAACTGTGAGATTAAATCTATTGTAATCTTACTTTCGGAAAAAATCAAGAAGAAAGTGAGAAATGCAAGCATGGCAAAAGAACTCATAACTGTCAACGATGGTCAGGCTGTCGTAAGCAGTCTCGACATAGCAGAGCACTTTGGCAGGGAGCATAAGAACGTTGCTCAGTCGATTCAAAATCTCGTGGCTGAAAATTCAGCCGCCAAATCTCTATTCTTTGAGACCACCTACGAAAACCGAGGCAAGCAGTACCCAATGTATCTTATGAACCGGGACGGGTTTTCACTTCTCTGCATGGGCTTTACCGGCGCGAAGGCTCTCGAATGGAAACTCAAGTACATAGACGCCTTTAATAAGATGGAAAAGACACTCACCGAACAGGCCACCAAGCCCATGACCACCGCAGAGATGTTCCAGCTCCAAGCACAGATCAATGTCGAGCAGGAGCGCAGACTGGCCGCAATCGAAGCCAATCAGCAGAAAGTCATTGAAGCCTGTTCCGTCCCCGCTGTTGGCCGCGACGAGTGGCAGGAGAATATGAAGAAGTACCTTTCCGGGCTGTGCGAAGAATACGGCATGAGCTATCCCATTATGTACGATGACCTGTATAGCGCATTAGAGCGCAAGGTCGGCTGTGACCTCGACCGGAGGCAGAGCAATATGCGCAAGCGTCTCAAGGACGCTGGAGCGACGTACAAGGAGCGCCAGAGCGTTTCCAAACTCACGGTCATAGCCAAAGACCCGTCGCTCACAGGCGTGTTTGAGGGTATCGTACAGCGTTATGCGGCGCACCTTGCGTCGCGCAAATGGGATGGGAGGAACTGAACAATGGCAAATTCTGATACTGTTGCAAGATACATGATAGATACGCAGGGTCTGGTTGAAGCCCTGCACAAATACCTCGACCCGATAGCCTCATACACGGCAACGGAAGAGGAAAAGAAGAACTTTCTGAATTGCGGCATACATACCGCCGCGCAGCTCCTCAATATCCTTGACGAGCGTCTCGACCAGTTGAGCGAAACCGTGTTGGATATGGAGAGCGAGAACGAGAGACTGTCCAAGATGGAGGCTAACATAGCAAACACTATAAGCGTTTTGCAGTATCTTCAGAAAACCGACCCCGCACCCACCGATGGTGACGAGGACTGATTAAATAGGGAAGGAGAGTTGCCCCATGTTTGAGAAATACGACGCCGCCTGCGCGGCATACATAGAGAATATGCGCAATAACGAGCTGTCGGCACAGACAGTCACCGGTTATGCCCGGACATTCCGACTTTTCCGCGAGAGCATGGCGCGCCACGGTTTTGCGGACGTGACCGCCGCCGCGGTGATGAAGTTCCGTTCGGACATCGCCCACGACGCTATCACCACAGCAAGTCTCTACATGGGGCAGCTCCGTCAGCTCTCCGAGTTCGCGGCCAGATACGGCTACACAGAGGCGTTTGTGTTCGACGATGCTATGCCGCCCAAGGGAAAGGTCACCAGAGCCAAGAAAAAGCCGTATGAGCATATTCTGAGCGTTGAGCAGATACATTCCCTTATCTCTGCCGAGCGCCCTGTATACGGCAAGAAAATGGCGACATGGGCAAGGGAACAGGCAGAGGTCACGCTTATGCTCCTCTCCGGCGCACGCAATTCCGAATTACGCTCTCTCACCCCGGCTGACCTCGATTGGGCGAATGGCTGCATAATGCTCCGCGTCACCAAGGGCGATAAGCCCCGCATGGTTCCGTTTTCCCCTGCCGCCCAGACGGCTGTGAAGAACTACCTCGCGTCCGGTATACGTCCGGACTCCGCCGATGATAACGCGCCGCTGTTCGGCTGCGTCAGCCGCAAAACAGGGGAGTGGAAGCCGTTGGAGCGTACCCAGCTCTCCGAGCTTATCAACGGATATACCAAGTCCGTTATAGGTGAGGACAGTGCCTGCCGCTCCCATGCGCTGCGTCACGGCTTTGCATCCGCCGCGCTTGAAGCCGGTGTTGCGGTCGATGATATAAGCGACGTTCTCGGCCACGCTGACACCAAGGTAACGGCGATATACGCCCAGCGCCTACACCCTGCAAAACTCGCGGCCAGCATCGGCAATGTGCTTGAAAGCGCCGTGGCAAGCCCTACGGCAGCCGTTTGATTGCGGTGATGGATTGATATAACGAAGCCCTCAGAACGCCACGCGGACGCTCTGAGGGCTTCTTGTATATGCTTACGTTTTGGTTATCTCGTTCCATGTCGCTTTTCCGCAGATCGCGTCAGCGTCTAAGCCGTGGTCGGACTGAAAAGCTTTGAGTGCGGCTCCGGTCTGAGCGCCAAACTCGCCATCAACCCATCTTGGATTGTAGCCCTTATACTTTAACGCCGCCTGAAGCATAGCAACAGAAACATCTATATCCCCATTTTGTATCTCAGGTAAAGATACTGCGATATTACGATTCAGCCTAGGCGTTTCGGGGTTTGATGGGGCTATATTTTCAGAGCTTCCATTATATCTAAGGACTACATCCCAAGGATAATTATAATAGCTACGAATATAGAATTCTCGGCCTGTTTGGTCACCAGTTTGTCCACCAGTAGTAGTCCCATACTCATTTATTGATGCTTGGACTATTTGCCCATTTCCGCAATACATAGCTGTATGATGGACATGATTGAGAAGCACATCACCACGTTGTAAGCCTGAACCATTAGATAAATTTACTAATGCAGTCACATCCTCAAATCCGCAAGCTTTGAACACGGAATACATATTCCCTGTGTATGTAGCGCCATTAGATTTTACGTGCACACCAGCATTTTGCCAAGCCTGTATGACCGCAGACGAGCAATCATAGTCAGGCCCCCAACGGTTAGCCTGATCGTAACCATGAGAATCATCCTGCGCCCATGCTTCCATCTGGGCAATGGCTTTTTCTATTATAGACATATTCTTAATCCTCTGTCAGCAAACCACTGACTGTCCGTTCATCATCCATATCACACCTCCACGAAGTTATCGTCATCCCATGCTGCCATTGCGCCAGCGTCGCCTGTCCAGACCTTACGCACATCATTGTGAGTGTAGTAGGCGTTAGGAATAAGACTCATACCCTCTTTCCATATAATGGGATTATCGGCTGTGCCGAACGGGATTTCTTGTTCGATATATTCCTTGCGCACCACTATATCATTGACATAGAAAACACGCCAGTCAAAGCCGATTTTATCAGATTGTGTGACTTCTTCTCGGATACCGCCAGCATCTTCAACCTGTTGAACAGTTTTACGGTTAGCATCAATTTCGGCTTTAAGTATTTTTGCATTATCAAGATAACTCATTTATTTGTCACCTCCAACACATCCAATGCAGCTTTCATATCCTGCTTTTCCTCATCGCTGCCACCCTGCTTGATCTCGGCGATTTTGGCAAGGATCGCGTTCTTACGCTCTTCTATCGTCATGATGTTACCCCCAGTGCGGCTTCAATTTCAGTCAGCGCCGCTTCATACTGTGCGGTCTGCTCACTGAGATACGCCGTCTGAGCCGCATAAGCGTCGCTTAAATCTTTCCAAGGAGATACCATTTCTCCCATAAATACCTCTCCGTCCTCACGTACCCACGTTTCGCCCTTGGGAACAAAGCGGTAACTCTCTATCCACTCCGGACATGTGTTGTCGAAGAAAGACACATCAAGTTCTCGCATAGTGCCATCGTTTACTGTATGGCACTTGAAATCTGCGTCAATATAAATTTTCATGCATTTACTCCAAAGAAATATGAGTTAAGGTCAGCGTCGTGGTGTATTCTTCCGTCGTGCCATCGGCGCGGGCGGCAAGTGCGAAAACATACAGCTCCGTTTGGTTAGACGGCAACGACAGTGTCCGTTCGAAGTTCGTCTCATTTGCGGTTATACTTATATACGCCAGCGGTTTCCTAGTCACGGTCTTCGATTTATTAACACCCATGTACACTGCTGCGCCCGGTGCCCACCCCGTCACAGTTCCTTTCACGCGTAGTGTTGTGTAAGGCGACATGTCAATTATGTTTGCAGTGCCCACCAGTCCGTTTTTATCCGTCGAGGTCGCGCCCCCGGGCGCAATACCTTTAAGGACTATTGTGTCCCCTATGGTAACCTGATCATTAACCGTTGAATTATACCCGGATAATGCATACCCGGTTTTTGTTATACCACCGGTAACTTCGGTGTTCTGATCGCCGTTATCAAAAACGATGAGCGAATACGCCACTGTCACACTCACACTCTGCCCATCAGACGTAATATCGACTGTCGCACTCTTAGTCTTAACGCCATCAGCAGAAGAGGCTGTTACTGTATAGGCGCCGGTTGAGCCGACTGTGACCGTCCATGTCTTGGCGTTTGTATCGGTGTTTGTGTCACTGGCGACCGCTGCACCGCTGCTATCCGTAACTACACATGAGCTGTTTGCAGGATAGGTAATCGAGATAGTCGCGGAAAAATAGGCTATTGTCAGCTCGTAATCGGCTGTGATGGTGATAGTGCGCGTTGAAGTCTGCCCGCCGCCAGACATTGTAATTGTCCATGTGCCGGTTGAAAGGCCTTTAAACACGGCTGTACCGCTGCTGCTAATCGTCCGAGTATAAGTCTTTCCGTCTTTACTTGCGGTAACGGTAGCGCCTGCAACGCCCGTTATGGTAAGAGTTGCGCCCGAACCGCCGGCGCCACCGCCTGCGTTTGTTCTTCCTATCACCTCTATCACCTCCAGCAGATAATTGTAGGTATCGTTATTGCTGCATCCGGCATGGACGCAGCATAGAGATACACACCGCCGTCGTAGCATTCCGCTACGGGCGCATAGTTGCCGCCAACCGCGTCCGCGAGCGAGAAGATTACTTCCGGTGTCATGTTCGCCAAAACGCCCGCAAGCGGCACTGTTGCCCGGTAAGGGAAATCTTGATATGTACTATTAGAGACAAAGGACGCCGTGGCGATCGTGGTGTTAAGAAACTGCACTTTAACTGCATCGGAGGCAAGTTTCTGGTACGTTACACTACCATCCGCAAGAACTTCATTGTTATACGTATAACTGGAGGCAGTGCCATCTGTAAATGTTATCGTGATTCGGGTTTGACCGTCTGCAGGGCTGCTGCCAACAATGGTTCTGATACCTTGTGTTATCATCATCCAGTAGTTTTGCCAGCCGGATGTAACACCCGGCTGCACATCTTTACTTGCGGCAAGTGCAAGCCATGAACCGCCGAGGTTCTGCACACTGTCGAGGATTTCATAATTGGTATTCCCAGCGTATGAGCCGCGAGGCCTGATTGAGACTTTACCGAGGATGTATTGTGCCATCTTTTATCACGCTCCTATTCGTTCATCGTCTGTGACAGCCGTAGCAATGGGGAAGTCGTTGACTGATACCGCGTTTATGGTCATAGTCCCCGTCTGTCCTATCGGCCTTGTAAAGCCCTGCACAAGGTGTCTCTCTGTGGGTGCTCCGGGCTTGTCTTCTCGTCGTATGGTTATAATCTGGTTCTCCACAATGTGGAACATCTGCGTCGTGGTCAGCGTCACCGTCTTTCCCAGTACGGCGTAGCGCTTGAGCTGCCATTCGGCATACGCCTGACACATTTCATCGGAGTAATAGTCCTTCATCGAAAGTCGCTTGGTTTTCAGCCCTATGCGGCTTATGCAGGTATCAGAGGAAATATCACGGTTCTGTGCTCTGCCCCGCGCGGTAAGGCTTTCGTTGTTCGTCGCGCCCACGACAATGACATCGTTGTAGACCTCGGCGGGCTTCGGCGCATACCGAATACCCAAGAGCTGTTTGCCCATCGAGAAATCCCATAAAACAGGTTTGGATGTATCAAGAATGTCATCCTGTGACGGATCTACTGCCAGCCGTCCGGTCGGGTTATAGCCCACCCATGCGGCAAGTATCTCTGCAAGTCCGAGGATGACCTCGCCGATATTCCCAGTCTCAGAACTGAGATAGTCGTAAGGGGCGGTTATCAGACTTACACTTGAGCCATCAGTCAACGTCTGCGTTTTGTCGTTGTAATAGCTGGTAAAGAGCGGGGCAACTGCATCTATGGGCGCACCTGCCGTTCCGGACATATCAAAGCGGTTGAGCCTAAGCATGGAAGCTATGGCGGCAAAGATGTTGGTTCCGGCATTCACGCCGTAGGCACCCTCAAGGTTGCCGCCAAGTGTTCCGTCGATTGCTGCCCATTTGTCGGTCAGCTGATATGAAGCCTGCCGAAGCCCCGGCTCGAAAGCCTCTTCCGGGTTTTCCACGAGGAACACTCCCTGCGGAATATAGAAGTCTGTGCCGTCCGGAAGTATCAGTCCCTCGGAGAGCCTGATTTGCTGCCCAAACCATATCTTGTTGAGCGCATAGTCATATGCACCGTCGAGATTTGCAATGGCGATGTTCACCTGCCTGCGGCTGCCATTTTGCAGGTTCACGGTTATGTCACCGTCTTGGATGAAGGCTTTGGAACGTTTGTTCGTCACTTGATTGTCCAGTGCGAAAGCCACGCTCCCGTTCGGCTGTAAGAACTCAAGCTTTGCAAGTTTTGTGAAGTCAGTCTTTAATGTGGAAAGGTACTGCTGCCAGTTTTGGCTATACATTTTGCGCTCACCCTCCCACATTCAAAGTTGCCTGAAGGTTGTTGCTGTCGATAATTTCAAGTCCAGCGACAGTGAATCCATCAGTCGTCGTCTGAATGAGGTCACCATCATCGGAAAGACTCAAAACAGAACCGAGCTCGTAGTTATCACCTGTTGTCCACACAAGGTATCCCGTCGCAGGGTCAACAGTTATGCTGGTGAATATAATACTGTCACTCGGCCAGAATGTTGCTTCGGGCGAGTTGATTATCTTGAGTCCAGTTGCTTCTCCTACTTCGACCCATCCAATTGTCACCGTTTGCGGCATGACAACGCTCTTGTGGTCTACACTCACTGTGATTGGCTGGTTAGTGTGGATATTGAGGAAATGCCCCTTGGGGTCACGCAGAAACAGCGTGTTCTCTGATGTCGAAAGATTTCGTAGCGCCCGTGCCTGAGCCAAAGTGTCGGAGTATGTGGCGTCTTTGCCTATCTTCCCTATATAGCCGCCGACGCTGCCGGTCAGGTAATTGGGCGTTTCCGGCTGACGTGTTGGATACCGGGTGAAGTTCTTCTGCAGAGTAGGGGAGTTGTTGTTGGAAAACTGCCCTTCGGCCACGCCGCCGCTGCCGAAACGGAAGAAGTAGCTTGCCACAGCAGTATACGTGCCGTCTGCATTGGGGGTAGCCTCTATAATGTTCCACATCCAGAACTGCACCTTGACGGCATTCGTGACGATTGCGGCAGTGAGGTATGCTAATGGCCCCGTGGGGAAAATGTAATATGTATATTCCTGACCGGAACACGCGCTCCAATCTCGAATCTCACCGACTGCCCGTCCGACGGTCACGATCTTTTCAAGATTGCTCTGTCCGGTCGTTCTGCGATAGACGTCGTAGCCCTGAGTCGTCTCAATCTGCGCCCAAGTTACCAATACGCTTCCATCTGAGGTCTGGCAGGCGCTTGCGCTGCCGCCAGAATCTTCGGAGACTTCGTATTCAACATGGAAGTCTACCCAGCCGCTTGACGCATCAACGCCGTTTACCGTCTGAACGTCGAGGATGATGCTGTAACTGGTGTCGTTAAGGAATCCTGAGTAGTCGACCCTCAGCTCACCGGTTCCGTATATCTTGCCGGTATCCACAAACGCATCGCCTCGGTTGCCTTCGCTGTCAACTTCGCATATGCGCCACCGTACCCATGCAAGAGCATCGTCCTGTGCCTGAGAATATGTTCCGGTAAAAGTGGCCGAATAGCCGGTCAGGGGATTGCTTATTGCAGATATAGCCACAGTCGGGGAACTCCTGCCAAGGAGCAACGATGCGGTCGACTGTGTTACCGAATCGGTGCCGCTCCACCATTGAGTAATCACGAACTTGTATTCGTTCCCATTTGCAATGCCGCTTGCGCTCAGTGTTGCTTTTGGGATGGTTACGGTATAAAATTGAGTTTTTCCTGCGTAATTCACGCCCCAAAACGGGGTCGTAAGCAAGACTTTGCCGGTATCGTACTTTTCGGTAGAAGCAGAATTGTTTTCATAGAAGACAATCTGATACGCCAGCATGGGGGAGTCCCCGTTGACCTGCCAACTTATGATGAGCGGTTCTGTAAGGTCTACGGTTCCACTGCTGTTTATTTCATCGGGGCTTATATTTGACGGCTGAAAAAGCAAAGCTTCTCACCTCCCATCACTTCGGCCCGTCGCCGAAGCACCATGCTTTGCCGGTAGACAGGCTGCCCCACCAGATGACAAGCACGGTGTCTCCGGCTTTGGCTGTTGCGACCTCTTCGCAGTACGGGATAGATATCGTGCGCCCGTATGGCTGTCGCACGGATATCCTCCCGTCACTCGGCGCAGCAACAACATCGAACCTGTCCACGCGCAGGCAGTTCCCGGTTTTTTCGTTTACTGCCTGATCGACCTTGGGTTTCAGCGCGTTCCAAAATTCTATGATTCCTTCGAGCATATTTACGCCTCCCGTTTAGGTGAGCTTCAGAGTCTTGAGCTTTTCGGCAAGCTCCTTGACGGTCATGTTTTTCGCCTCTGCTTCCGAAAGCTTCAGGTCACCGAACTGGTAATACACATCGTGACTGTCGGTGCTGCGGAAAATGCTTTCCCCGGTGGTATCGGTGGTGCTCTTCGCGCCGCCCGAAATGGCGTGGAGAATGTCGGCAATGCGCTTTTGCTCCTCGTCACTCGCGTTGGATATCAACTCTCGCAGCGCAGGACTCATAGTCAGGTCACCAATATCACCGATATTGCCGTTCTTGATTGCGTCAAGCTCCTGCTCGATTTTAGTGTCTTGGTATTCTTTCTCCGCCTTGGTCAGGTTTTCTTGGGCTTTGAGGATATCATCGGCTTTGGCGACCCATTCCCACTGCCCTGTGACGGGGTTATAGATTCTGACTGTGCGCTGTTTCTTGGTGTTTTCAAGCTCCTGACGTGCCTTTTCGACTGCCTGCTGCTTTTCTGATAGCTTATTGGCCGCATTTGTCGAATCGGTGAGGGCTTTCAAGGAGTCGACCAGCTCGCCCATGAGGTCATCGGAGTAGCCGTAACCGCGGTTTAAGAGGTCGAGAACTTCATTTGACGTATTGCTGTACCCCTTGTCGAGGTACTGCTGCACAAAATCTCTGACCAGCTTCGCGGCTTGCTCCTGCAAAGCCTGTTCTTTGGCTCGGTCATTTCGGTTCCGGGCAAGCTCAATCTGCTTGTCTATGTTGTCGAGCTTTTCACTGACTTCTTTTTTTAGCGGATCATCTTCTTCGGTGTTGCTGGCTGTGCTGCCGCCGACGCCAGTTCCGCCGCTGTGGTCGCCGCCGTAGACACCACCATTGCCGCCGGGTCTTACAAGCCCTGTGCCGCCTGCGTGCATCGGAATTTCTTCTTTCTCGCCGGTAAGCATATCTTGGGTTTGCTTTGCGGTGTAGACTTTGGCACCGGGGGACAGGTCGACAATGGCCATTTTGCCGCCGTTGGCAATATAGGCATCGCCGTTGTCCACGATAAGTTCTGCCGAACTGCCATTAACCGGCGCACCGTCGTTGACCACCGCGCGACCACCAGGAGAATTTTGAGTGCCGCCCGCATTAGTTGGGATGAGGGCACCGCTTGCTGTTTGCTTGTATTTTTTTTCTATTGTGGTGATCGTGACGGTTTTGCTCCGAATCGAGGCAAGGCGTGAATAGATTGCATTGAGTACGCCGCTTGCGTTGTCTCTAACGGAAACGTGTATCTGCTTGGAATCGGGGATTTCGTTTGCGGCATCGCCAACGTCACGCAGTTCGCTCGCCGCTTCTGCTGCTCCTGACGCATCCACGCCAGACTCCACATCTCCGCTTGCGTCATCCTTCGCTTGCTTAACATCGCCAAGCTGTTGCTCGGCCTCTGCCGCGCCAGGGACGGTTACCGGCACATCCACCGAACCAGAGGCGGTTTTTTTCTTCTCGTCTAATTGAGCAAGCTTTGCGTTTGCCTCATCAATCTCCGCGTCAACATCAAACGTAACAGGCTCCTTAGCTTTGGCTTTGGCGTCGTCTGTCTCTCCGAGAAGCGCCTCGATTGTCGAGATTATTTGACCACGGGCTTCCTCAGCGGAACCTACACCGAGTTTGTCTGCCCAATTGATAGCTCCTGCTCGTTCCAGCCCCTCAAATACGCTGAGAAGTCCCTCGACAGTCGTCTGTCCCGTGATTTGAGAGAGTGCAGACGCATAGTCTGAGAGAGAATGCGAACCCTCACCGAGTTTGTCACCCAACTGTGATACGATATTGGAAGCTTCCTCTCCTGTGTAGAAGACACCGTCCATGTAGACACTGAGTCCCTGAGCGAGAGCCTGCGCCATTCCCTCGGTTATTCCGAGCTGTTCTGCGAGTTCCTTATAGGAGGAGATCGCTGTGATCGCCCCGCTGTCATCGAACGAGACGATTCCGTCGAGTGAGCCACCCTGCGCGGCTTCATTGATGACATCATAAAATGCACCAAACATATCGCCGCTGTTGAATATTTTGCCGAGGTTGCTGTCGCTCATCGCCCATTCCATGGCATCGGCGACGCTATACCCAAACTGCTGTTTTATGTCGTCGGGGATAAACTGGTCGTAGAAAGACTTGACGTATGCCGAGCTGACTTTGCCTGCCTGAAAGTCCTTCATGGCGTTGTTGAAGGCTGTCTGCATCGCATTTGCGTTGGCTTCTTTGTCAGCCAGCCCGTCAAGTTCGGCGTTATACCTCTGTAAGGCTTCTGTCGCTGCGTCGACCGAGCTCTTTACTTCCTCAAACGAATCCGCTCCCGCGTCCGTTCCGCCAGTGTCGATTTCGCTGGATTTCTTTGCGATGGACTCATACAGCGCAATCAGAGCCTCTGCATCTTCTCCGATTTTTCTTCCGTCTTTCTTATAGGCGACGAGCTTGTCGTAAAGATCGTCGTAGCCGCTTGCAACATCGAGAAGGGCTTCTTTATACTCTGTTTGAGTGATTGCGTTATCTGCGACCTGCTTGTTGAGGGATGCGACCTCACTTCTAAATTTGCTTATGGCTTCTGCACCAGAAGTCGTGAAATCATCGAACGAGCCGAAGTCACTTACAGAACCAGAAGTTGATACAGGCTTGACCCAGTTGGCGTTCATCCACTTGTCGTACTCTGCATCCCGCGCAAGTTTAAGCTGACGTTCTGCTTCGTCGTTGCGCATTTTCAGAATGTTATATTCAATCTCCTCGGCAGCGGTCAGTTCGCCAACTTTGTTCTTGAGTTCGTCGAAGCGGGTTCCCTTGCCGTAGGTAGTCTCATACTCTGATTCGAGGTCAGACAAAATCTGCGCCTGCTCTTCATAGGTAACGGTGAGCGCATCTACGGCTTTTACTATGCCGTAGATTACTGCCGTGGCGCCTGCTACCCAAAAGAGGGGGTTTGCAAGCATCGCAGCAGTAAGCGTTTTGAGAGCGGCGGCACTCGCCAGAGTCCCGGCAGCTAAAGGCCCTTGCGCCAAGGCGAGCGCAGTTATGCCAGTTTTGAGCGCAACCGCGCCCTTGGAAATAAGCGCAAACGCTGCTGTCAGCCCCGCTGTGGTAACGACAAAATGACCTACTTCGCTGTCGAGAAACTGGATAAGCCCGATAATAACGTCGAGGCCGCCCTTGATGGCTGAGGTATCGTCCATGTGGGCAATAAATTCAGTCCATGTATTAGTCAGAACTTTTGCTTTCGCGTCCCAAGTGTCCATCATTATGGAGACTTTTTCATCGGCGCTGCCAGCAGACTCACCCATATCGGACATCATCGACTCGAACATATCCCAATGCTGTATGAGGGCAAGAAGCTGGTTGGTGCGCAGTTTGCCGCCGATATCAGATGCGAGCTGTACCAGTTCAGATTCTGTCAGCAAACCGTCCTGATAGGCTTTTGCAAGCGAACCGATGGCTTCCATAGGGTCGATGATCTTGCCTGTGGCTTCGGCTGCTGCTATCGCCTCAGGAGCATATTTCTGGAGAGCGCTGTACAGGGAATCGATCTGTTCTGTGGTGACGGTGACGCCCTCTTCTACTTCCGTAGTGGTGTCCTTCATGACGTTCAATATGAGCGCGCGGAGAGCCGTAGCCGCTTTGGTTCCTGATTCCTGTGTTACCGCAGTTATGGTGCCTAGAGCTGCGATCAGTTCTTCAACGCTCATGTTGGACATCTGCGCAGTGGACGCAACGATGGGGAAGCCTTCGCTTATACGGTCAAGTTCGGTCGCGTATTCACTGTCGATTACGCTTGCTTTATCGAGGACATCGCTCAGCTGTGATATTGAGCCGTGGAACTTGAATGCCGCGTCCGTCGAGAGCAGGAATTTGGTTGCAACTTCAGACGTAGTGTTGCCAACGATTTCGGTCTTAAGGGCAAGCTCCGCCAGCCCCTCGGCGGTCTCTCTATAACCAGCTCTAGTGAACGCGGCAACGTGCTCCAGATAGGACGTGGCACTTGCACCGTATTTGGATGCCGTGGCATAGGCGGTGTCACCCAGTTTGTTCAGCTCAACCGACGACATTTTGGTGACCTTTTTGATTTCTGCGAGTTCCTTGTCGACATCCTTGAGCGCTGAGAAAGCGTTCTTGAATGCAGAGGTAACACCAGCTATGGCATTGCCCAGAACCTGCCATACCGCCTGCTTTGCGATAATACGGCCAAGACTGTCTCCCAGAAGCCCAGTCAGCGCCGAAGTTTTCTGAGCCTCGGTGCCCATTTTATTAGTAGAGGAAGCTGCTTTGGACTGCTGCGTTGCCAGTTTATTTGCGGACTGCGCGGTTTTTGCTTGCTGCGTAGCAAGTCTGTTTGCGGTTTGCCTTGTTTTTTCTTGCGCTGTTTGAACCTTAGCCTCGGCTGTTGCCTGTTTTGCACTTGCCGTGGCCTGCTTGGTCTGTTCTCTGGCCAGCTGAACAACCGACTTTGAGACATTATTGATAGCCCCGGCGTTGATTTTTATCTCTATCGGTGTGCTGCTCAGTCTTTTACCGATATTCTCTATGTTGGTCAGCGAGGCTATCGCCTGTGTATCGTTTACATTTACTTGTATCTGTACTATCGTGCTCATTCGGCGTTAACCTCCGCTTGTAACATAACGGCGCATGGGGTATAATTTATATAGAAGGGAGTTGATATCGTGAAATGGGATGAATCCCAGATGGCCTCTCAAGCCTTTGTCAAAGGTCAAGGAGGTATGTCTCTCGGACAGCAGTGGGCACTTGCCGCCATGCTGCGGACTGATAAACCCTCGAAAACTAAGAAAAAATCATCTCCAAAGCCTGTAAATTCGTTCAAGAAACCGTGAAGCCCATAGCTTTTAGCGCCTTTGCAATATCACTGTCGGCACCACCGTTATCCACATATTCGTCTCGCGCTTCATCCATAAAGGGACGGGCAAAGGGTTGGTTCCAAGCGGAGTCGCCAGTTTCAACGATTGTTGTAAGATCAACGCCGTTTGCGTGCTGCGGCTCTGCGGCGTTTTCCAATGTCAGCGTTAATCCCTCAATGGTGGTCAGCATGGTTGCATCATCGATAAGGCCGCCGCTTTCTTCGCGCCGCTTATACATTGCGTCTGGGGATGCAGGGTAACTGTAAACGTTCTCTTTTGCCTTCTTCTGTATGGCATCTTTCAGCCCGTCAGCAACGTCATCTTTCAGCGCATTCCCGATGGCTGAATCCAGTAATTTGCGGATTCGTAAATAATCTTGCAAAACGCTCATATTGCCCTCCAAAACACAGGAATAAGCCCTTGTTGAAAGAATCATTCATCTATCTTGGATAAGCCCCCGACTTGCGCCGGGGGCTTTATTTTGATTTAGGTGACGGTTACGGGGATTGTGTCGGTGTAGGTCACCTTGGAAATGCTGTTGGTCACGGTGACAGTGGCCGTGGTAGTACCAGCAGCTACACCGGTCAGCACAGGGGAGTGCGGGTCGTTGAACTTCGCAGTCTCTTCTGCGCCAGTGGAGAAAGTGACCTCACTCATGTCGGAGATGTTGGTGAGATTACCGGCAACGTCATACTTGGCGACAAGCTCGGTAGTCTGGCCGTTTGCTACGGAAACACCTGCGCCAGCGCCGACAAAGTAGACACCCTCGACGGAACCGGTGGAAGTGCCGGAAACAAACTCATCAACGATGTAGCAGTAGTTCGGCATGGCGTTGCTTGCGCAGACATCGGTGCCGACTTCATCAGCGGTCAGGCAGTTGCCGGACAGGTCAACAGAACCGGGAGTGGTCTGGTTGATGGTGTCGGACAGTGCGCCGGTGAAGAAGTAGTAGGGGATGTAGTAGTGGCGAATCTTGAAGAGAGAAGAGTTCTTCGCATCACCGCCGCCATTCTTGGCGTAGATGTTGACCGCAAAGTGGACGCGGACGACCTTCGGCTGGAACAGCGCGGGAACTGCGAGCTGCAGGGCAGAGCTGTTCTGCACGAAATACTTCACGCAGTAGGTGTTGCCGGAAACAGCGGTGAAGCCCTGAATAGTGCCATCGCTGCCGACCTTGTAAGCCTTGCCGCTGTTTGCTGCCACCGTGTCCTTGTCATTGCCGGTAGAGCCGAGAATGTAGGCCACAGCGCCGTTCTGACCGCCAAGGGGAGCCACAGCACCGGTTATGGTCAGCGCCGCACCGCTTGCTACAACGGGCTTTGAGGTCTCAACGACGCCGTTACCGGTCAGGCTCTGGCCGATAGTCAGCGCCATGTTGTTCAGCGCGGAGTCGGCGGTCTTGGCCGTGAAGGTCAGACGGGAGGTGTCGGGAATGTTGATGATAAGCATGTTGCCGGGGCCGCCTTCAACTGCGCCGTCATTCATGCTGCCCGCGGGAGAAAAGTCGGTTACGTACTTGGAGAAGCCGACAAGATCGTCGGTAGCGACATCGAACGCCTCAAAGTACACGATTCCCTTGGAAAACTCATACTGAGGGTTGAAAGAATACATTATGTATCACTCCTTGTTATTGTGACATTGGCTCAGGGAGTTGCCCCTTTGCCTTGGCTTCGAGCTGTGTCAGTGTCTTGAATCCGGCAGGCAGCTCCGAAATCCTGTCGAATTTCCACGTCGGATAAGGCGCGCCTTTCTCAAACTTCGTGAGCCCGACCGCTTGAGCCAACGTGTAGATTTGGTAACCGAGGGTTCTGTCGATTGCTCTGTCAAATCCTCTGAATTTGCGTATCGGCCAATCCCATAGCTCGTCCGCATCTTTTCCCACATTCGCGGCTACGGAATAGACCCACGCCTCGATCTCAATATCGAGCTTCGGCATATTTTGGCTGTTTAGGTACTGCTCTGCCGCAACCAGTTCCGGGTTCCATTTTTCGTCCGGAAGCTGATAGTCGTTTTGGGCGGCAATTATCTGCCGTACCTCATCCATCATCTGAATGGTCAGAACAGTTTCGTGCTCCCTGATGTAAATGCCCATAAGAGTGCCCTCTTTCCGCAGGGTGGAAAGCTGATACCCGTATGCGCCGTCAGGCAGTTTGATTCTTTGGAGCCTCAACGCTTTTGCTACAACATTGAGAACTGGTTCCAAAAAAGGACTGCCGTTGCCGAGCTTGTCCATTTCGTCAAGGCACTGACACCATGACAGGCGGGCAAACTTCGGCGGCAATGAGGATTGCATAAGTTCAAATGCGGCGGCTGCGCTTCGATACAGGGGAAAGTCGCGCACCGTCAGCGGGTAAAATGTCAGTCCATTGAACTCGATTTCTTTGTTTTCTCGGACTTCATTTGCATATTTATTAACGCCTTGCATATTTTCTCCTCGGCGTGTATGCCTTTAGATGTTGTCATCGCCGTTCCAGTCGATGTACTGATAAATCTTGTAGCCGGTGTTCACTCGCTCGTCATCAAACTTTGTGATCTGGTAGGTGTTCAGTGAGCCGACCCCGCCGAAGTTCACACCCTCAGTGGCTTCAAGAATCGCCTGTACTATGGCGTAAGACCTTGAATTTCCCATCACCTGCATGTTTGCCTCAATGCCGTAGTTGCACATGATGCAGTAGATGATGGTCTGTCGAAAAACGTAGGTGTTTTTCTGCTGGATGCGGTTTGCGGGGCCGAGATAGATTCTCAAAACGCTCTGCGCTGTATCCTGACTCTGCCTGACGAGTTCCTGTGGGAAGATCCTGTACCCGCGTTCTGCATCTGGCGGGTCTGCTGGATGCAGAGGGTCGAATTGAATCGCCTTAATCTGCTGCGGTGTCGGAAGCGGCTGTTCAAGCGGCTTTGCGCCGTCCCAATACAGGAGTTTCTTGAGTCTCGCCCTCGGAAAACTGTTATCCGAGGGCGGCGTATAGCCGCGTGACGGCAAGTCCATTAGGTATTTCATCAACCTGTACGGGAGCTCTTCGGCTCCCTTCATCGTGTTGCCCGCTACAACCTTCGTATAGGGGTAGTAGGGGCTATCAGTGGAGGGCTGCGCGCCTATCCAGTCAGGCATTTTCTTTCTCCTTCTGAAGCTGCTCTGCCATGCCTTTGACCTCCTCCAACTGCGCGAGGATTTCTTGAGTGACCTCCGGCGTGATAGCCGCGGACAGAACTTTCACTACACGCCCCACAGGGTCGTTGTTCTGCTCTATCAACGCATGTATGCTGTCATTAAGCATCATGGAGAACGTCTTGAAATCGTTCATAATTTCATAAGCCTTGTCCGAAAGATCGTTGTCATGGCGGCGCACAAAGCGGTTCATTTGCGAGAAAACATGGCTCTGCGCCCACTCGTCGTAGGCTTCCTCGCTCATGCAGGCATCGAGAACACCGGCAGTCTTTTTGCCATCAATGTACGAAACTTTCTGCTTTTCAAAATCCTGATGAAGATAAAGCTGGGCGAGGACGCCCATAAGGTACTGTTGCTTCAAGCCGAAGCGCTCTTTCAGCAGCGGCGGGAGCATATCCCCGCCAACAGATTTCGTTTCCTCAACACAAGCGATAGCAAAATACTTTGCCATGCCCTCTTTCTGCGCCAAGCTGAGATAGTCGTCAGCATTTCTCAGCATTTCTTCTGTTATCGTGATCGCCATCGTCATTTCTCCTTTTCCTTTGGCGTTAAAACTTATTTGCGGCGTTTCTGCACGCTTTTCTTTGCGAGGGTATCCGCGCCCGCTTTAGCGACTACCGACTTCTCTGCGCTCTCCTGCGGCTTATCAGCGGCGTTTTTCTTGCAACGCACCCATTCAGGGAGCAGCACTGCGCATCTTTTCTGCCCACAAAAACGCTGATAGGGGCAAAGCGAGTGATACAGATTCTGTTTATTCACGGCGGAGGGCATTGGTTCTCGGGCACAGATTATGTAAGGGATGCCGTCTGCCTCGCGAGCGTGGGTACATTCGTACTTCATGGGGTTTCACCTCAATCCAAAAGTTCTATGCTCATTTCTGCCGTGCTCTTTCCGTGCGCCGCGGTCACCTTCAGCGGCGTGTCCGCAAGGCCGTAGCACGTCAGCATTACCGTGTTCCCGCTAATCTCCGCAGCATACGCCGCCTCATCCGCGCCCGAAAAGCCGAATACCACGGCTTCATCCGTCGCCGCGCCGTTTTCAAACCACGCTGCGCTTATCTCCGCCGTTTCAAGCGCGTGCATCGCCGTCACCGGCGTGCTCATAAATGCTGTGTAGGCGTTTCCCGCTGCCCCCACGGCTATCTCCACGCTCTTCGTGATGTCGGGGTTCTGCGCAAGCGTAACAGTCACTGTCGCAGCGCCTTCACCAATAGCTTTTACAAGGCCGTTTTCATCCACTGTGAGCACGTCTGTGTCAGAGGATGTAAATGCATATGTAATGGGGTTCTCGGCAGTAGAAACAACGCTCTCTCCGTTCCTGATGCTCTTTACAGCTATCGTCTGAATCGCCCCGGCGTTCATGCTCTTGTCAGCCGTTATGGAGAGCTGCCACTTGAAGGCAAGCCCATCGGCTACTCCGCGCTCGAAGTCATCCTGTGGAAGCGGCTCTGTCATCTCTATCGTGAAAGTGATGATATGTACGCTGTCCGCCTTGTTCGTGAACTCCCTCGTGAAGTTGTTCACGCCGCGCATTGCGTAAGACATATTGCCCAAGAGCAGCCGAGTGTTCTCTACAAACGCTTTGGAATACTTATTGAGCTGACACACGCAAGAGATATAGTTCTTTGCAGTGATACTGTTCTCCGTTGCATGGCTTGCGTTGCCGAGAGTGCCCATCTTGGCGTAGTTCATGGGGATAGAAATGACGTTGCCGTAGTAGTCGAGGACATTGATGACGGCGTTGCAGCGCCGCACAACAGCCTGACCTATTCCAAGCCCCATGTTGTTGGGCTTATAGACGATCCACCAGTTGTTGGCATATTGCATGTAAGAGCCGATGGGGATATACGTCAGTCCTGCGGGTTGGATGATATAGATACGCTGCCAGTCGTCCGGCTGCAATTCGCCCGTGGCGGAGGAAGATGCAAAGGTCGAGCGGATCTGGATGGGCGTGTATTCGTACCAGTCTTTGGATGTATCTACTCCCTGACAGGCTGTGTTGAATACATTGTCTGCGAGATCACCAACGTCTACGGCATTAGCCTGCGTCGGATGGGTGAAATACTGCTTTTGCAGCCCCTGCGAGTGCATCCACTCGTTTGTCAGCGGGGCGTAGTCGCATCCGCCGACCATCCCGGCGTTTCGCGCCAGTTTGTTCAGATTCATGCCCCGCCTCCTCTTATCAAAGATTTGTGCTGAGAACAGTTGCTATGTAGTTTCTGTTCTCCTCGTAGTGGCGGAGCATGCCGTAGAACTGCTGCATGACCTCTTTCTGCCGAGCTGTATTGGAGTTCGTCTGGGAAGCCTCACTTATCGTGGTAAACGAACTGTCGCGTATCTTCGAGGTACGCTCTGTGGCGTTGTTGTCGAAACGATGCTCCCATGCGGCATAAATGCCATAAGCGAGGATCGTCTGCTCCGTGCGATTGAGGTCTGCAACAAACTCGCCGCTTTTATAAAGGTTGATGGACAATGTATCGTCCCGGGATAGGTCGATGTTCACAACAACGTCGCCGGTCTCAGCGGAGTAAACACAGGAAACAGGGGAGTAGGTCACATTTCCAAACTGATCTTTGCCCATAAGTCCGCATGAGCAGATATCGAAGCCAGTGAGTCCCGTTTCTATCGTCACGGGTGCTTCCTGCTTCTCTGTGGGGGTGTAGTCCACATCCTCGAAATCTGGGGCGGTAAGGTTTTGCAGTTTTAACAGCATTTCAGGCGGACGGTTGAAAAGGGGAATAGCCCAATCCATGTACGCTGCCATGCGGTTGTAGAAGACAGCGAGGCGGTTTTTCATGTCCCAATCAAGGGACAAATCGTTTTTTATGTAGGTCATCGCCTGCGTTTCGATTGGTTCCCATGCTGTGCTCATTCAAAACTCACCTCGCTTCCGAAAAAATTCATTTACTTAATGCCGGTGATGACGCCAACCTCTACGCCGTTGCCTTTGAGGGTTCCAATCCAGTCCTCAGCTACGCCGTGTATGTAGGTCTCAAGGTCTATGCTGGCAGCTTCAAGGACTTTAATTGCACTGCCGCTCATCTTTTTAAGGGTCAAATTAACAAGTTCTGCGCCGAGTTTTGCAACCTGATCTTCTGTGAGCTTGCCTCCCTGAGTCTCTTTCCAAGCGGAAACAAAGAGCTGATTCAGTTCACCTACGGTCTGGATGGCAGCATCTTTCAGCTCATCCTTGGCGGTGTTGATGTTCTCAAGGTGCTTGTTCTTTCCTATCTTGGCCGTGAGCCACGCAAATGCGGTGGTCAGGGCTATGATCGCAAGCTGGGTAATGAGATTGGCAGCAATTTCCACTGCTGCATTGGTCATGTTTTCTATCATTTTGGTATCTTCCTTTCTTTTACTCTGATTGGGAGGTCCCCAACTTTAGCCATGACATCGTCGTAAAAGCCGTTCCCTTTGAGGGTGGTGTGGTATACTTCGTGCATGCGCTTCAAGTCTGCGAGGTCATCCATCCAAACGAAGCCCTGCTCGACGTACTTCTCACACAGATGCTTGACCCGGTCGCCCAAGGACTCCTTTTCGCCTGCCATCACGTCCGCGATTTTTTTTTCGAGTTCGCTAATTTTCTCTCCGATGGACTTAATGGCCTCTTTGATTTCTGCGATGTCGCTATCCTGAAGCTTGTCATTGTCCGCCTTGGCTTCGGCTTTATCGTCTTTCTGAGCCTTTCTGTTTGCCGCTAATTCAATGAGCTTGAATGCGCCATTTATAATGGCTGCCCCGGCGCTGCCGCCAAGTATCGCAATGACCACTTCATTCATTTGGGAACATCCTCCTGATTAGACATCTTCTGCATTCAGCGCTTCGAGCATGGGCTTGAAAATGCCCTCGCCGTTGTGCTTTTCCTTAGATATATTGTTGAGCGCTACGACTCTGGCACGGCTTACATACCGCTTGAGGGGGCTGCCATCGTTTAGATAGGCATCCATGAAGCGCGCCGCTACAAGCTCCTGATGCTCCGCGCACAGGCTGCCGAATATCTCTGCGGCTTCGGGGATCTCTTTCTTGAAGAAGAAATCAAAAACACCCTCGCGGCGGATGACTTCATTTTCGGCGTACTCGCAGTCATAAAGGCTTCTCTGCTCGTCGGTCAGGCCGTCCAGCACTATGATTCTTCGGGTTTTGATGAGTTTTGCTATAAGCGGTGTGATGAACGTGCTCTCAAACTCGCTCAGGGGGACAGAGAACACTCGTCCGCTGCCGCTTATCTTTCGGCCATTGCCGATGATGATCTCGTTATTTGGGATAACGCTGTCAATGTAGATGCACTGCACCATCTTCTCGTTGGGAGTGACATATACTGCCTGTACAACAGGCTCTGCGGGCTTCTCCGCCTCTTTCGGCTTGGCAGCTTCAGCAGCCTTTTCAGCCGCTTTCTTCTTCCTGCCCTCGGCCATTTTTCTTTTCTGCTCTTCGCTCATTGCCATCTCTCAATTTCTCCTTTCGTGGCAGATTGCTTGGGGTTACTCGTATCGCCAAACATACCCGCAACTGGTTTTGCTCCGACCACATACAGCACCCTGTAGAGTCGAGACGTTGACTCCTAATTCGGTTGCGGCTGCGGTTATTGATGGGTATACTTTGAGTTTGGTCATTGTCTTAATTTCATACTGTCCTACGGGTTTTGCTCTCGCGGGAACTCGACGATATGGCTCAATGTTTTCCGGCGCATTTTGTGAATACCTCCACATAAACCCACAGGCAGTTCGCTGCTCACCGTTGAGGCAGGAAGATATATCTGACGAGCGCATACCTATGTCTAAAGCTGCGGCTTTGATTGATTTGAATACGCCAAGACGTTGTCCGCTAAGGTCGTATTGCGCCACGGGACGCAACTGACTTCGCTGTTCGTTTACGAAGTAGATTTCATCGGTAGGTAATTGCACAACGCTCTCTACTTCCGCTGTATACCGCGCGATAAAACCTCCGCACGTCCCACGCCGAGCAGTAAGGTGCCGCCCAAGTGTGCCTGTACTTACCATCAGGAAATCAGCTGCATACCTTGCGCACTCAAAAGAAGCTACAAGTTTTCCCGAAAGGTCAAAGACTGAAACAGGGCGCGCAACAGGATTCTTGCTTCCAAGGGAATGTTCTCTCAAACTACGCATACCTGCGTCTGAAAACTCTGTGTGGACTGCACCGCCACTTCTTATGTTGTAGCCCTTGCTCGGGTCGGTACTCTGATAGAGAGCGATGTAGTATCGCTCCCTATCATTGGCTTCTTCTGCAGTCAGCCCTGTTTCGAGAATTTCGTGGGTGAAATTATTCCAGCCGTTTTTGAGAATTGCGCGATAGAAGTGCGGATTGGCTTTATAGCCATGTCCTCCACACCAACGCCGGGTAAGATTCTCACAGCACGTTTGCCCTATGTAGACTTTGCCATTATTCTTATTGGTGTGCATGTAAACTGAGTATCTTTCACCCACAAAACTCTTCATTGCTTACCTCTTATGCGGAAGTGACGTTACTGAGGACGCCCACGCGGGACGCGAAGCACGGAGCAATATCGACGCTGTCGACCTGCAGAAGCTCGATTCTGCCGGTTGCGATGGTGTCCTCGCCCGGAGTGAGGGTGATCTGAGTGTCAGCGCCCTCCTCGAAGCACATGACCATAGGTGCATAGCGCTCGTTTGCGCGGGCAGCAATGATGATCATGTCGGTCGGGAAGATGCTAGTCAGGGTAGTGTTGATGGTCTCCGGCGTGGAGGTGGGCTGAATCTCGTAGAGAAGCACGCCATCCTTGGAGGTTATGTAGCCGTTGCGGAAGTACTGATCGCCGAGCTGGTACATGATCGCGCTGGCAAGCCCGGTGGTATCGGGGATGACATTGCGCAGCGCCATGAAATCACCGTAGCCGATGAGCTGATCGCGGCGAACACGGTTAGCCTTTGCAACGTTCTGGCAGACGGTCGCCCAGTTGTTGCTCGTGTAGCTGGTGGCTTTCAGAGCGGAGGGGACGTACTTGGTGTTGCCCGCAACCTCAACGAAGGCGGTGGTGAACTTCTGCATGATGTAGGCCGCATAGCCGCCAGCCATTGCGGCGACGGTATCGACGAGGTTGCCCTCGTTGCCGATCATCTGGTAGAAGTTGATAACGCCGCGAGTGGCAAAAGGCTTGGGGTTGAGCGTGATAGTGTTGCCGTAGAGCTGATCCTGCGGCACGCTGCGCAGAGCAGTCCAAGAGGTGTCTCTGTACTGGAACACAGCGTTGGAAGTCACGTTGATGGTCTTGGTCTTGCCCTTGGGAGTGGTCTCCACGGAAACCATTTCACCCACCAGCGGGGAAATGAGGGCAGGAGTTACGGGGTAGTAGGTAGCCCCGATGATGGTTGCCATGACCTTGAGGAAGATGGGGTCGGTGGCGAGAGACATATTGGCAAAAGTGCTGCGATCCTTGCGGTCAGTAGACTTGCCGACAACGGAATTTGCCTTGGAAGCGGCAAAGTAGAGCACGTCATCAGTCCACTCGCGGCACTGCTCCTCAAAAGCCTTCGCGCTGTTGCAGGCAAACGCAAAGTCCTCAGTGGGCTTGCCAGCAGCGGCAAGCGCTCTGTTTTTCTCGCGACCAGCCTTCTCAAGCGCGAGGATCCTACCGCGAGTAACAAGGTCTGCGTACTCGTCACCGGACAGCGGTTTGCTGGTCAGGTTGCCGAGGGCAGAGTTAAACTTCAGCAGTTCATTCATTGTTGTGCTTCCTCCCTTCCTTATGCTTTGCGGCACAGCATGTTGAATCTGCTGCCCGCGTTATAGTTGGACTCAGTCCAGGCGTCGATGCCGAGCCCCTTATCGAGCTCAAAGTAAATGCCAGAACCGGCTGCGGGGGCGGCATTGGTGCCGACGAGCTGTCCGTTTGCGATGGTGGCGTAGATGTTGGTCGTAGCGTCTACAGCAGTGGAGAAGTTGCCTTCGCCGAAAGCGTAGGTCTCGCCGGGAATAGCCTTGGAGAAGGTGTCCAGTACACCGGACGGGATGCCAAGGCCGAGAGTGTTGATCCCCTCTGCGTAAAGACCGTTGCCGATCGTGCCGCGCTGTACGTCACCGGGATTGCAGAAGTAAACGTCCTTAGTGCCGTCTGCGGCTGCGGTCATCTGGTAGCCGCCTGTCGCCATGTGTGCGCCCTTATTGCAAATGAAGCCTGCGGAGCAGTCAGCGGGGGTAAAGGTCGTGCCGGAGAGGCTGCCGAACTTACCCGCGATGTTCTGCAGGTCGTCGTTGCGGTTATTCCACATTCTCGGAAGGAATGCGGTTTTCTCAGTAAAAGCCATTATTTTGTCACTCCTTTTTCATTATTCGTGAGCGTCGCCCTTGAAAAGCTCGCCGAAAGTGCGCGGACTGCCGCCAGAGTTGCCCTCGATGTTGTTGAAGTTGAAGTAGTGCTTCTCGTTTGCCTTGGCAGCAGCCTCGTCGAGTTTCTTCTGCGCGTCCATGCAGACTGCCTTAACGCTCGTACGAACGTCGTTTTCGCCAAGCCAGTTGCCGTCCTCATCTTCGCGGGCAGTGAAATCGCCGTTATCGACCTTTGCTTTCAGGTCGGCGATGATTTCTCTGTCGAACTTGCCCTCGGCACCGCTGCACTGCTTGAACTCATCCTCAAGGGCGGCCTTTGCGGCACTCAGACGGCGCTTGTCCTCCGTGCTCTTCATCGCAGTGATCTGCTCAGAAAGATGCTTGATGGTATCTGCGTCAGTCTTTGCCTGCTCAGTTGCAGCGTTGTAGCGAACTTCGGCCTCGCCCATAAAGGCATCGAGACTCGCCTGAACTTCGGATTCGCCTATCTTGTAGGAAACGTAGGCGTTGGCTCTCATTATTCGGTCAGGAATGATGTTGCCCTTGTCGCTCTCCTCGACGGAGTAGGTAAAAGGCTCACCGTTCGCGTTCACAAGAGCCAGAAGTTTCAGATCGCTCGAAGCGCCGACCACGGTATAGCCGTTGAACTTCTCCGACAGCGCCTTGAGTCGTGCTTTGTCAATCATGTTTTCTTTCACTCCTTTGTCGTGTGTGGTTGTTTTGGCTGTAGCTTCCTTTGCGTATGAGGCAGCTTTGAGACACATCTTTTCCATGCTGTTTCTCATTGCAGAGAGGGACTGGATGGTCGCACCCGCTACAGCCGGGGCAACTCCCGCGCCAAGGACGGTGACGCCGAGCACTACGTATTCCTCTTCGACCGCAACGTCGCCTTCCATATGTTCTTTGGTCACCAGCGTTTCTATGGAGATTTCCATGCCGTTCCCCTGCCGAGCGATCATGTCAACCAATTCCGGTGCGTACCATTTCCACAGAAATGCCGAGGCCACTATCCAGCTTGTGTCTTCTTTCCGCTCTAAGCGGATATCCGCATCTTTCGGGATCCAGCCGACTATCCTCTCGGCATCGGCGGCAGTAAAAGAAGCGTAGGTTTCACCCGTTTTCGGGTCTCTCTTGAGGTCGTAGTTATGCCCATCGCCGATCTTCCCGCTTGGGAGATAGGCCGTCAGAATGGGAATGTCCTTGAACTCAGGCAGGTGCGCCGCGAGGTTGATGTACTTCCAGTTGTTGCGGTTCACCTTGTCGTTCAGCATCCACAGCTCGACCCGGTAGAGTTTTCTATCGCCAGAGGACAGAATTTTTAGCTGCCCTCGCGATGTGCGCGTTATTTCAGCGCCTTTGTATCTGTTCTTGGCCATAAGACATCACTCTTTCTGCGGCACGTTGAGCGTGCGGTTGAGCCAGTTATCAAAACTGGTGCTGCTAATCCCGCCGTTTTCCGCCATTGCCTTGGCCTCGCACAGCCACTGCCTGTCCTGATAGTTCTCCATCTGGACGTTCTCGGCATAGCGTGCCAGCGGCTCGAAATTGGCATTGTCGCAAACCTCGATGACCTCGGACAGCCCGTCGTTAACGCCGTCGATGAGGTTGATACACTTATCCAGCACCTCTTCCACGGAAGAAAAACTGTCCTGCATTTCCGGGATTGTCGGATAAACCAGCGGCAAACCGAGTTTCGCCATGATGTCTTTCAGCTGGTCTATGTACTCCGGCTGCTTGTGTTCAAGCGCGTGAATGGCTCGTGTCAGCGCCGCATAGCCGCTGTACCATGTCTGTTCTTTTATCGCCGCGAAACTCCACATGGCATTTCCCATCGCGCTCATAGCTCTGCGCATCGGTTCATAAAGGAAGGAATATCTGTCCTCCCGATATGCGGCGTAAAAGTCTCTCAAGTCTCATTCCTCCCTTGCGGTGAAATAAAAAAGAAGGGCTACCAACACGAATTTCTTCGTGCTAATAGCCCTGCTTTGGCTTTGTCGAACCTCCTACATGAGGTTCCTTACATCTCTATTTTCTTGTTTTTAATCTCCCAAAGGTGAATCCCGTTGGGTTTCGCGGCAATTTCCAGCCGCTTGCCTTCTTGAAGCAGTCGGTTGATAATTGCTATCATTTCGGCAGATAACTCAGGCGGTTTCTCTTGAGCACGATCTTTCATATCTCTTCCTCATGCGTCTCGCTGTTTATGCTGCCGCGTTCTTCCGGTCGCCCGTCCTCGGAGATTTCCTTTTTTGCCTGCGGCGGAAGTCCGCTGGTATCCTGCTTGGCTGAATACGATGTCACAAGCGGTCTGCGCTTATCCATCACGCCGCTTTCGTCCACAAAATCAGATATTGCAATATCGTCAAGTATCGTGTGTCCGGACAGCGCATCATATTTGAGCGTATCGGTGAGACAGCCGTTGGTCATGCCCTTGCGTGCGTTCTCAATTTCGTCATCTATCTTGAAGATGTCGCCGAACATTTTGAAGCGCATCGGGGTCTTGCAGTTCAGGCTCTCTATCATCCAGTTCATAATCCGCTCCATGCTGCCATATATGAACTTAGCATAAGAAGCCGCAAGCCAAGCTGAAAGCTGCGCCACGCCGACCTTTGGGTCGTTTGTGGTGGGAATGAGAGAGGGGAGACCCGCTTTAAGAATCTGGTCTGAATATGCCGTCGAGCTTATGTCCGTGTTCGCAACGGTGTCAGAAATCGTCTGAAGCTTCAAGTCTTTCGCAGGCGCAAGGTAAAGCCCTATGCCGCTCGTGTTGTTCTTATTGAGCATCTGATACCACAGATACTCAAAAAGCTTCCTCGTCGTGTCCGAGACCCTTATAGGGTCGTTATCCGTTGCGCTCTTCGGGTCATAAGTTTCAAGCGAGCCAGTCAGCACAGACGTCAACGGATTAAGGATTATTTCGAGCTGTGCCGCCTCGTAATTAGGTATCTGCGTCAGTGACACGAACATGCCGGTGTTCGGCGGGATAACGAGGGGAGTGGTATCATCTACCTCGATGGTGAAAACCCTGTCGGCAGGGAGCGTTACCCAGTAGAAATACTGCCGCCCTACGGCTACCCATTCGGGATTTCCTATTGTCTCATTTGCGTGAATGGCTTTGAATTTGTCTGTATCGATGGTGTTATAGACGTATTTCCCCGGCGTTTTTACGACAACCTCATCGAAAATCCGCATATACGGCTCGAAAAGGTCACCGAACTGACGCCAGTCATTGCCCGGCCGCATGAAGTAAAACAGGTTAAATGCCACTGTGTATTTGCCGGGGCCATTGTTGTAACCTACGATTTTGCACCAGTCCATCGGGAGTTCCTGCAAGAAAGCGTAGTTTATTTTGTTGTGGCTTTTGTCGACCGAAATACGCGGTGTGACGAACACTTTGCCATATTTCATGCACAGGCCGCACAGTTCATGGGCTTTTTCTTTTACACCCACTGTCTGAACGAGCCGCTGTGCCAGCAGCATGTCGCGCAATTTATCCTTTTTGCTTACCTCTGCATCGGTGTACGTGGGATATACGTACCATGAATAGGTAAGCGTATCGGGATAGGTCTTGAGGATCAGATCGTAAGTCTTGGTGCTATACGCAAGCGACGCTGACACCGCTCTCAGGCTCTTTTCACTGCCGTCCGGGTTCTGCACCATTGTGCTTATCTGATCTTTGGTGAACTCGGCAGGGCGCGTGTTTATGCCCTTTACGCGGGTGTTCTGTATCTGCGGCCAGTTATTCAGAAATCCAAGCCCACCGGCAGCAGAGAAAGCGGTGAAATAGTCGCTCATTCCCATGCCGCCGTACATGCTGTTGGCTTTCTGCAATATCTCTCCGAGTGCCTTATAACTCGTTGTTGCCGGAGCTTCCATCGGCCCCATCTGCTGTATTTCCAATGTCCGCTCCACCTTTCTGCATTTTATCGAGCTCTGCGAAGAAGCGCTTCTCAAAGTCCTTCATGTAATCGTCAAGCTCTTTGCGGTATTTTAGTTCTTCCTCGCATCGGACCGCGTTACTTTCGCTCCATATCCACAGCCAATCGGACTGTGCCAGGAGGTATTCGAGGTCAGGCGTGACCTCTATCGCGCCCTTTGGCTTATCGGAAGAAATTATCAGTATATGGTCTGCGTCAGAGTAGAAATGGCTGAATGTTTCCTGCAATTTCAGGTTCTTATCAGTCGTGGGAAGCGCCCACAGTTTGTTTTTCGTAATATCCATCAAACTATTGCTCCTCGGCCAAGGCGTCTGACGCTCCGCGTCCTCACCGGCGCGTATGTTATCTCACTGTCGAGATGTTCAGCCGCTTCCTGATAGCTACTCTTGCGCCGGTTCTGCGACGCTACGAAAGCATCCTCGTCAAGCTTTATCGGCCTCGCGGCGTACATCATTGCCGACCACAAGTCTTTGTTGATGTGCTTGTTTATCTCTTCCTGCGTCCAACCGCTGCCGGTTTTCTTTCGGCGCAGGTTAGCTATTTGGTCGCACAGTTCCTTGGTCTTGATGTACGGATGCTGGATTTTGACATCCTGCGTATCATCCTTGATGTTGTGTGCCATTTTATAAGCCCGTGTACCCTCATGTACGTTGGTTATGAGCAATCCCACATTGCCATGTTCAAACTCTCGTGTGAGGTAGTCGAGCATGTCGATGTTGGGGTCTGCGCCACTGCGCCCCGGTGTTGCATAAAGTGAATAAATACACGGTTTTGCGTTTTTCTGAACCAAATCGAGGTATCGGTCGTCATTGTTGACCGTACAGAGGGGCGGAAGCCCATCTCCAAGGTCTCTATGGAGCTGCTGCACAACAGCCTCACCGAACTGCCATGAGTCAATAACGATGATTGGTTCAGGCGCTCCCTCAAGACGGTACTGCGCCCAACGGTTCTTTATTCTCCGCGCCTGCCGCTCCGCATCAAGCGGGGGGAGGTCGGTCAAATAAACACAGTCTTTCTTAAAACTGGTACTCCTGCGCTGCTCGTAGGTTTTCAACACTACCTCGGCGCACATCGCGTTGCCGTTTCTCTGTCGGTACGAGACGTCGTAGCCTATATAGTACCGCACGTTCGGGTCGCCGCAATGCCTGTCCTCCATAATGGTCAGCGTCTTGGCATCCTGTACGTACTGATCTCGAAGAAGGGGATTGTCCACACTGCCGGTGCATTTAGATTCGCACTCTCGCATGAACTCTTCTTTCGTCAGCGTGTCTCGCAGCCCGTCATAGTATTCAAACGGTCTTACATGACACAAAACCGGAACTTGCCAAGGAATAGCACAGGCAAAAGCGCTCTCACCGTCAGCCATTTTCTTGCGCGCCTTGATGTAAACGCTGTAGGCGGGGTTCTCTTTCGAGCTTGCCGACGTGATGTATATCTCGGCAAGGTCTTGGTGAGACGGATCCGGAACGCCGTCAATCAGGTGCTGCAAACGGTTTGTTGCCTTGACCACCTGATTGAAGTCTGACCAATTGAACGGAACCGAACCGTCCTCCTGGCCACACTCTTCGCCTATGACACAGTGGGTATTGCGTCCTCGGTCTATTGCGACTTCGACTGCGCTGCCCTCTGCCGTGCTTATCTTGAAGGTGTCCGACGAATCATTGTTAACGTTCCAGTGCTTCGCCAAATACGGGTAGTTGTACTGATATTCGTGCCACGCCTCCGACGCGATCTTTGCTGTCTGCTTATTGGAAGGGCCGTAATACGCTGTGACTTCGCCGGGGTACAAGATGCCTTTATTGCTTGCCGAACTTATCACGGCGCTGGTTTTGGTTGTTCCGCGCGAACCTATGATGTCCACCATGCGGTAACGTACCATTGCTCGCCGCATTATGCGGCCTATCAGACTGTTGTGATATTTGCAGTTCGGATTCTCTGTGATATCTTCCAGATAATCTGGATAATACCGGAAAAACGATATTAGGAGCGCCCACCATTCGTCGGTGAAGTCATCATAGTTGACACCCTGTCGGGTCTGCTTTTTGATGAAACCGCCGCTTCTGCGGCTGTAAACGTAGTCCTTCCTCATTTCGCCTCACCGCGGACAAGGTCGAGCTTGCGGTAAATCTCTTTTTCGACCTCGTCGGGCTCTTGCATGAACTCGCCCAGCTCATCATCAAGCCGGAGCGAGGGCGGCAGGCTGGCCACCTCTGCGCGTCCCTCGTTCCACGCGCTTGTGTTGTAAATTGCGAGGAGAATCTGCTCCGCCGCGTCCTTTGTCATCTGATACTCAGGATGGAGTTTTGCCAGCAGTTCCGGGAATGGCAGTCCAAGCAGCCCCTTGGCTTCGAGCGCCCTCACGATGCCGTCCAGTTTTTCAAGGTCTTGCGGCAACTCGTCCTTCTTGCGAAGCTGTTCGTTTTCCATCTCGCTTTTTATCAGGTCACCCAGCAGTTTTGCTTTCTGCGGGTCGCCGTTGTAAAAGTAATAATCCTGTTCAAGTGTCCAACGGGATATCTTCTCTATCGCCATCTGCGTTTGGGGGCCTATTGCGGGGCGACCATCTGCTATGGCCGAGTAAATGCGGTCAAGCTTGTCGTAATCTTCCTGCGTGTAAGGGTGATCCGTGGGGCCTTTGCCCCATTTCTTTTCCTGCGCAACACGCCCTTCAACGTAATCCTCGGCGCAGAGCATTTCATCGTCGACATACAGCGTCTCGGATTTGCCGTCAAAGGCTTTCTTGATATCAGTTACGCCGTCGACGAACTGCACGAATCTCTCACCCTTGTGGTAGCCTTTCTGACACAGGATCACCGTGTATGCTGCCCACGGATTTGTTTTGTCATTCTGGAGCTTCTGCGCTGCCTTAAAGAGATCGGGCATATACGGCATGTTGAACTCTGCCGCGCAAAGGAACATCGCAAGCTTGTAGCCGACTGTTGCCGCCCGCTGGTCGTAAACCTTGGGCTGACACTTGATACAGTAAGGTGAGTAACGCTTTTCAAAGCGTTCAGGCAGCGTCCATGCGTTCGTATCGTTCAGCTCCCTGTCGCATAAACAGCACCGCTGTACGACTGTGTTATCTGCCATGGCGCGCCCTCCTCTCCTGCAAATCAAAAACAGGCAGAGCCGCCCACGCTATATCTATCTTGAGCACTCTGCCTGAAATTTTCTATGTTCTCTTGTATGATATGACGGAAGCGGAACTTTGGCAACAGAGTCTAAACTTTTTCTTCTTCACCAATTCTTTTATCCCGCCGTTTTCTGCGTTGAGTTTTGATTTTATCGGAATTTTTGCGCCAATACTCGGCTTGATACCTGCGCATGTACTCTCGGCGCTTAAATGCCGTGTACTCTTCCGGTGTCACAAAATCACCTCCGTCGCTCAATCGTGTCGATGAAGTAGCCCTTGTCTGCCATGAGTTTCCGCTTTATGGCAAAAGTCTTGGTACTGGTACCTTTTCGTCCGCCGCCCTTGGTGTCCACAATACGGGTTGTCCAGTTCCCGTCCTCACGAAGCTCCTCGAAAACGAAGTCCGCAAAGTAGGCTATTCGCGGTATGCGTTCCCCGGTCTCGCCGTCCGTGTATGCCGGTTTCAGCAAATATTCCACCTGCAAGCGGATTTTTCGTACCTGTCCAAGTTTCTCCCGCAGAACCAGTTCGTCGTAATATGCCGCTTCGGTCTTGCTGCCGAACTTGATGCACTCTCCGTTTGACAAAAGTCGCTCGGTCGGCTGATTGTTGTACTTCCGCTTGGGCTTTTTCTTCTGCCAGTTTGCGGTGATATCTTGACTGAGTTGACGAAAAGCTTCTGCGTCTTTTTCAAGAGCTGCCCCTGCGCTCTTGCTTGCCTCGGCGATCCCTGACGCAAGTCGTCTTTTGGTTTGGGCTGCCCGCTCCCTTGCAAGCTGACTTTCCACACGCTGCCGTAGCGCGGGAGGCATGTCCTCAAGGCTGTCATATCTCATGTTTGTGCTTCCTTTGTGCATCAAACCACTCGTTGTACTTTGCGTACCGCTTCTGACCGTCAAGTAGATCGTCTCGGCATAACCTCGTCGCAAAGGCATCCCACCAGCCGCAGGGGTACATTTCGGGGCAAAAGCCGCGATACACGCAGTTAGGGACTAGTACACTTGCAATCTCCGGTTCTTGCTTATACAAAGTTTCTTTGAAGTCCTCGGCATATCTCTGCGTCTCTGGTGCAGCCTGACGGCACAGGCGTTTTCTCCAAGTATCTATCAGGCTCTGCACATTCGCATCTCCGATGAAGTCCACGGGCACGTTCTGCGGGGCTTGGTTGCGGTCGTATTCTTTCTGGCGGTCATTGCGCTGTGAATTTACCCTGCTTTCCCAATGATGCGTTTTCCAGTGCATCGCCACCCAATACGGGATGTAATTCCAGCGGAACTTCACTGTAATGTCGCGGATAGGGGAGTGCTCGGCCATGAGTATGCGCCGTTTGAAGTCAGCGGAAGGCTCTTTACCGAGTGGCGGCTTCTTCACCGTCGCACGACAGTCGTTGACGACCTCCTCCCAATCCCCCTTGATTTTGAGAATTTCAGTGCTGCCCATTTTCAGCCCTCCAAGGTATATCGCACATATCCGGACGCTTGAGCTTCATTTCAAGCGCCCATAGGAGATTCCAGACGGCGGCGGTAAGATGCGGCTCGTCGTCCCAACCGTCGAAGAACTTTGCCAAATGCCTTGCTCCGGAATCACAAAGCGATGAAAGGGGAATACCACGATCAACGTTGTGCTCGCCGTATTTCAAAGCCCCCTGTTCACAGTGCTTTGAGACTTCCATGATTGCCGCCCAAGGCAGAAGATCCATTTTGCCTTTCCCGGTGTGCATATCCCGCACAGCACCAGTTCCGAACTCCGTTCTTTCGCCGCTGTCCTTAATCTCCATCGGTCTTTCCGCCTTTCTGCGCCGCTTCTATGCCCGCTACCAGCGCCTTTGTCAGCATCAACATGACTTCTGCTGGCTCGCCTACATCGTTTTTGATGAAACTCCTGTACATGTTTGCGGTCAGAGAGCCGTACTGTGTAAGCAGATCATTTGACCCTCCTTGTATCAGTATTTCAAAGTCATCAGTTACTCTGAGCATTGTTTATCCCTCCTGATTGAAAAACTCAACAGCCTTGCCAAGCTGCTGGAAATAATAGCTTTTGCCTTTCTTCACTACCTCATAGTCCCCAAGGCTCACCTCCTCGAGATGTTCGATTGTCCAGTACAGGGCACGGCCATTCTCTCGGAAAAGAGGGTATTGTGTCCTCACTCCCTCGAACATCCGCATTGAGCACCGAGGTGGGTATTCTGTTTCGACCATCGCGCCCCTCACTTTGCGTTAAAGACCGCTTGTGACCGCTTTGACAGCGTTTGAACTTCGGACATGTAAATTCATTACCGAGCGCCCGAAACGCTGCTGTAAGGCTTCCTGTGACCTCTGGCGGCTATCTGCGCCTCTTCACGGTGCTCGCTCTGTGAATTTTCGTCCCATCGGGCATAATGAAAAAGTCTGCGTCGACCGGCGCGATGTGTTCGGGCTTGCGCGGGGTATACTTTCTCTCGTCGAGGGCTTCGACCTTATCTTTGTCAGCCCAAGCGGACTCTTCAACCAACTCTTTCATCTCCGCGAGGTGTTCCTGAACGATACTGACGTAGATGGTCATAATCGCCAGCACCGCAAATACGAGAACCGCGGTCGCTATGCAAATATCGTAAACACTCATCGTCCACTGCTCCCGAAGCCTTTGCTTCCACGCTCGGTGGCCTCAAGCTCATCCACAAGCTCGATTACCGGGTTGATGATTGGCGTAAGAACCAACTGCGTGATCTTGTCGCCGTTCTTGACTTCGTAGCCGTGGCTGCCGTGGTTATAGAGCTTCACCTGTATGCTTCCGGTGAATCCGCAGTCCACGACCCCATCGCTGGTGATGTCGTGCTTGATGTTGAGCCCGCTCTTGCTCTTGAGCATCCCGGCGTAGCCTTCCGGTATCTCCACATGGACGCCGGTGTCTATCACGACGCTGGAATAGGGTGGTATGTATACAAGCTTCGGGGACTTGAGGTCAAGCCCCGCATCGGTGGCATGTGCTCTCACAGGCACATAAGCACCGGGGTCAAGTGTGATCTTCATTCTTCTTCCTCCTCATGCCAGTTATCTGGCCAGCCTTCAATTTTCTCGTCATCATCGTTGCCGCAGATATTGTCCTGCATCCATGGCGGATACCCTGTGCGCTCCATACTGCGCACTATGGGGTCATCCGGTATCAAAACCATCAGTCATCATCCTCCCATTTCCCACGGCGACGCGGGGGAGTTGTCTTTGACCAAACCTCCTCGTCGGCTCGCATTTCCACGAACCGCATCTGATCGCCGACGAACCGCATCTGCACGGCTCCGCATCGGCCTTGACGGTTCTTCGCTACGGCGACGCCCTTTATGCCCTGCTCGACGTCAATGTTCCACAGGAAAATGACCTTGTTAGCGTTCTGCTCAAGCTCACCGCTGTCGCGGAGCGCCGCAAGAGTAGGTCTGTCCGTATCGGAAACGCTTCGGTTGAGCTGTGAAAGGACGATGATGGGGATGTTAAGCTCCATCGCCAAAAGCTTCAGCTCTCGGCTGATTGCCCCGACCTCAAGGTTTCGACTGTCATATTTACCCTCGCTCTTCATCAGCGTCATGAAGTCGATTATTATCAGCCCCAAGTTTTTCGTCGTCCGAGCTTCGGCGCGTATCTTGCTGGTGGTAACACCGGGATCGTCGTTGATTATGAGGGGCAGGTCGTATAGATACTGACATGCTTCCGAGAGGCGTTTCCAAGCCTGCTCGTCGAGGTCGTGATCGGTGATTCTGTCGAGCTGTACCCCGGATGCTCCGGAGATGATGCGTTCGCCCAACTCCTCGTCGCTCATTTCGAGCGAGTAGAGCAGCACGGACTTTCCGGTTCTCGCCACATTCATGGCTACGCATTGTGCCCAAATGCTCTTGCCCGCTGCCGGTCGAGCAGCCACTATCACGAGGTTTCCCGCTCTTATGCCTTTAAGCAGAGCATCCACTCTTGTGAAGCCGGTTTCAACACGGTTCGCAGGGGGAGCCGACAAGGAATCCATGAGCTTGTTCAGCGTCTGCGCCATTGTGTGGCTCCGTCCGAGTTTGCCGCTTATGTAGTCCTGACATATTCCGGCGATTTCCACGGCCAGACCATCCCCTGACTGGGAGGTGAGGGCTTCGTCTATCCTCGACCGAAGCCGCCGTTCCTTTGCTTGAGCGTGTATGTATTCGGCGTGATCTTCCGCGGCGGAAACTGATGGGCACATATTCATGCAGTCGACAAGAAAGGCATCTGGGTTAGGCGTAGCGTGAAGAATCACGTCCCGCGCCATTACAGGGTCAAGAACCTTGCCCTCCCTAAACGCCTTAGTCGCGGCGGTGTATAGCTTTGCGCAGAGGGGATTCATAAAATCCTCCGCTTGAAGAGTCCCCGCGACACGGTTTAGGTAGCGAGGGTCAATGAGATAAGCACCGGTTACGGATAGTTCCGCGTTCTGATTATACGAAACCGCATACAGAAGCTCTTTATCATCGTTTGCCATTCTTGCGGTTCTCCTCAGTCATTTCAATCAGCAGCCGTTCGTACTTCTCCCTGAATTTCTTCCCTGAAAGGATGTTTTTCCGCCAGAAGGCGTTTTTCTGTGAGAAGTGAAGCACATCAGAAATATCCTCCCAACTATGCTTGTCTATCCTGTTGCACTTGTCGAAGTCCGCTGCCCAACGCTGGATGTCTTTTTCCTCCGGGGGCTTTAAGTCGGGATAATGCTTTTCTTTCTGGCGGGCAAGAAAGCTTGCGGCTTGGTAAGCATCAGAATCCTTGTCGAAAACTTTCTCTTCCTTTTTGGGGCGCGCGTCAGTGCCGCTTGCGGGGCTGACATCTGGTGGAGCATCGCCATCGTCGGAAGAGGACTTTTTCTTTTGTTCGTTTTCTTTTTGAGAGTTATTATCTATCTCTATATCTTCTTCTCTTTCTTCTTCTGCAGCGTGACATTGCGTGACATCATCTGTGACTGTCACGTGACTGTCACGTGACGTCGCACTCTGGGATTCAAGGAGAAACCTTTCTCTTTCTCTCTGCACTCTCTTGCGGTCGCGGTTGCTCTCTCTAATTCTTTCCAAAGCATCAATGTTCTGGTGTTCTTCCCAGCCGGAGATGAAAAGCATATCTTCGTTTCTGCTTATCATGTTGAGGCGTTCCAGCGCTTCCAAGGCGAGCTGAATAGTACTCAATTCAAAACCAAGCTCGTCGGAAAGCATTTTCGGCGTGTAGGGGATGTTCTCAGTGAGAAAAATCATGCCTCCCGCGTTGCAGCGCCCTGCCATTGTGAGCAGCATGACCCATATCAGCACAATGCTATTGCCATCGGGAAGCTTGCGCAGATGCTTGATTTTCCTGTTGTCAAACATATCTGTGGTTATTTTGACCCACTCAACGTTTTTCGCCATAAAGCCCTCCTCAGTCATCAATACCGACGTGCTGTGCCCAATGGCGGATGAATACGCCGCTTTCGCCAAGACTGGTGATGAAGTCAGCGGAGATCAGCTCTTCCAGATCAAGACTGTCTGCACATACCTGGTTGAGCACTGCTGCCGGATCATGCACAACACCCTCATCATCTGCGGCAAAGCAGAGATGGAAATACAGCGCCTGTGCATTTGGTGTGAGGCGGCTGAAAGAATACCGCCCCACGACCTCATTTGAGATTGTTGTCCTATCTCTCATGTGCTACCTCGCATCAGAAAGGCAGGTCGTCCCCATCGCCATCCAGTTCCTCAAACGTCTGCTTCGGCGCAGGATTGGAGTTGGAAGAATATGCAGATTCGCTTTTTGATGCGTTCTGCTCTTTCGACTTACCTTCGGACTTCTCGGAGCGCTTGTCACCGGCGAAATAGATGTTCTCGACGTTGACATTCGGGGAAGTCCTCTTGTTGCCGTCGCGGTCAGTGTAGTTCTGTATCTGCAAGCTGCCGCAGAGGGTAGCCATGCTGCCTTTGGAGAAATACTTGGAGATGAAATCTGCCGTGCCGTTCCAAGCGGTACAGTTGATGAAGTCGGTTTCTTTCTGCTGCCCCTGCGGCGCGAAATCACGATCTACGGCCAGCGTGAATGACACAACAGATTTGCCGCTCTGCGTTGTGCGAATTTCGGGGTCTCTGACGAAACGCCCCTGAAGCAATACTTTGTTAAGCATAGATTTTTTCCTACCATTCCTTGTGGCGTAATGCCCATTCCCGGCGCTCGGCGCGGAGTTTGGGACATGAATAATAATGCGGGAGACTCGCATATTTTGCTTTCTTCCCGAAGGGAACCTTGAGAGAAACGTGCTCCCAAATCTCGCCCTTTAGGACGACCTTGTACCGCCCCTTTTGGTTCTCCGGAACCCAGAATAAAACCGGTTCCTCGTCGCAAGGGGAGTATGTGCCGTCCCATAAGCGCACCCACCTTATGGATGCTCCGCAAAGCGGGCACGAACTCCAACAAGCGCGGCGCTTATGGACGACCCAACAGCGATCTCTTTCATTCAGGACGGAACTCTGCGGCTGCATCGTCCTCGCGCTCCTCTCGAAATTCGGGCATGAGTGAATAATAAGGTCTGATTCCCCAAAGCTTTTTTGTCGCGCGGCAGTAATCACAGTACCCGCAGCGCTTGGGCTTCGCGCGCCCCTCTTTTATCATCTGGATCAAGGGCAAGCGCTTGGCGATTTTCTCAAGCTCATAGTCGTACCGCTGTCGGTGGTTGAGACTGAGCACGTCCTTATCAGGCGGGTCTTGCTTCGAGATAGCTATGATGATGAACTGTGGATCTTCCTTGCTCCCTGCGTACTGCTTTTCAATCTCGCTGTACACAGCGGCGCGCATCATGTAGCCATAGGCATCTATGAACGTCACTTTTTCGTGAAGTTCATCGCTCCATTTAAGCTCTCCGATGTTTGCCACGGTCTTGTAGTCGATAATCATGCGCCCGTCAGGAACGTACTTGTCGAGCCTGATACGCCACGGAACTCCGAAGAGCTTGCCGTGCATTATCATTTCATTTTCACCCGGCAGACCGACAAGAGACTGTATCAACTCGTCATTTTCAGCGGTCTGTATCATCTTGTCAGCCTGCTCATAGGGAGCATATTTGCCGGTAATGACCGTCTGGTCGGGCGCGCCACCCTTGCCTTTGATGGTTTTGGTCTTGAATATCTTGTCGAAATGCTCGCTGCAGAACTGCTCGTGCGCTTCTGGGGATTCAAAGTGCGTGTGGAAGTAATTGCCAACAAGAAAGGCTTCTTTCTCCTCAGGCTGCCAGCGCCCCTGCAGGATAGCCAGTTCCCGCGCCTCGCACTCATTCCATGCCTGATATTGGGAGCACGACATGTACTCCCAATCGACCTCAGGCGTGTAATAATTATCACGCGTCAGTTCCACTGTTCTTCTCCCTGCTCTTCGCAAGCTTCTTGTTGAGGGCTTCCAGCGCGTTTTCCTCGTCCGTAGAGGGAAGAGCCGCATCGGAAGCAGAAGCGATTCCAAAGGCGTCTGTGGCCTTTACAAAGCCGTCCTTGATGGCGGAATACAGATGGCGGAGTTTCACAATGTCGTTGTTGCTGAGTTTGGCGATGTCCTTGTTGAGCTTGGCACTGATCTGCTCTGGGGTGATACCGAAGCCAGCAAAAGCGTTGACGGTCTTTTCGATGATCTCCTCCAAACTCTCTCCGCTCTTGGAAAGTGAGTCGGAAAGCGTCTTGTCGCACTCTTCAAGCGCCGCATCTACGTACCATCCGGGCATGACGGCCAACAGGCAGGCTCTCTTGCGCCTTGCGCCCTTGTTGGCGACCATTTCATAAATATCGCGTTCGTCGGTTAGACGGTAGCTCCCTTTCTTGGTAGATCGCTCATGCTTCACGGAGAAGGTCTTTTCATCGGAGGCGTTTGTCTCCAAATCCCATGCAAAGCACTTTATGGTCGTCGTGTCGTCCTGTACATCCACCTCGGTGATACCGGACATGATGTTGCCCCAGTGGCGCGCGAGAACTTCCACCAGACGGATAGAGGGACCTCTGACAACGCTGTCACCGCGCGGGAACTCGTACTGCGCCGCTTCCGCAAGGTCTTTTCTCTGGCACTCGCGGAGAACATTCTGCATAGACATTTCAGGATCGCGGGGGAACTGGCGGGCAAGGTACATCTTGCCCTTGATTTCGGAAAGCTCCTTGCTTTCCTGATAGACGCTCATCTGAGTAGCAGGGGAGCGAGACATGAGAGATTCGTTCATAGCGTGATTTTCCTCCTAAATTACTTTTTGACCTGATAGTCGCCGAGAAGCTTCTGAAATTCTTCTTTCTGCGTAGCGGTCAGCTTGTTGTCCGCGTCCAGGACTTTCAGAGCATCATAAAGCTTCTGCTTCAGCTCGGTGATACGATCATTCGCGAGACCGAGCTTATGCGACGCAATGGCGTTTTTCTCGACGAGGTCACGGTACTCTGCAAGGGTGACCTCAACCCGCATCATGGACTGTCCGGCGACCTGCTGATCGGCGTCGGCGTGCATACCGGTGTCGTGTTCGATGATTCCACTGTAATATCCCATTTTTATCCTCCTATTTTTTCTTATTGCTTGTCCGCTTGTTTTTGCGGACCAAAGGTTTACGATTGCGCTTGGGTCTTTGCGGGGCAGTTGTGACGGTATATGTAGGATCGTAAGGAACCTGCTTGTCGCAGTGCGTGATCTTAAAGCTTTGGCTGTTCGTTCCCTTATAACAGGTGGAACACACGCGCCCGATAGGGCACTTCTTGGTGCAGAGATTTTCGCAGTAGAAGCATTTGCATTGATGACACGCACCCATTACTGAGCCTCCTTTCTTGCTTTTGCGCGCTTGCTGCGGGATGCAATGCAGTTCCAGCACTCTGGGCAGGTGCAGTTAAGGCAGCGGTCTATGACCTCTTGCGGCTCCGTCAGGCGCGTCGTGACAGTGGCGATTGCGTCGATGGACTTCCACGGCATTACGGCACTTGCGGCAATTTTTACGTAGCTGCCTTGGGGGAGAGTGGCGACGATCATCATAAGTCCCTTACCTCCACCAGCCTGTGAGCAACGTCAGAGGCCATCCACATGCTTCGGCCATTTATGGAATAGCTTGTCACGCCATTAAGGAAACGTCTGGCAGTTCTACAATCCTTGACGCCGAGAAAGCTTTGAACCGTAGCCAGATTCATCATTCCACCGTAGTTCTTGCGTATCTCTTCGGCGATTACATCTTCAGCGGGATCCCGCATCAACTTTGACCTTGGCATTGCGTAGCCTCCTTTCCTCGCGCTTTCTCATGTCCTTGCAAATCTGCCTCGGTGTGCGGCATCCGCCGTATCGCCTTACGCTTTCAGACATCTCAAATTGATATTTAGACAGCAGCCGCTCTTTCTGACGTGCAGCGCGGTCATGCTCATTAAGGAACTCTTGGTACTCCTTCATGCGCTTGCATGTACCCTGACAGCCGAGTGAACGTTCCGGACATTCATTGCCGTGCGCGTCCTTGCACGGCGGCATACGGAAAGCCATATTCAATACCCCGCTTCCTGCCATGCACGCTCGCTGTCGTGATGGCGTCTCTCTTCTTCGACGACTATTCGATTAAGGAGGGCAATCACGCCCCATGTAACCAAGACAACGAGAATGAAAACCGATGCGATGCTGTCCATTTGATATTCACTCCTCAGAGTAGATTTTTGATTGTCCTCGCTCCGGAACTGTGTTATATTGAACCGGAGAGAGGTGCCGTCCTCTTTCTTTTGCCCCCACTTTTATGCAAAGGGGGTGATCAAATGGCGGAACGGAAAGTTTTTCATGTGGAACCTATTGCAAAGGTTGCAGGGCGAGAGCAGTACACAATTCAGTGTCCGTGCTGCAAAGAAGTGTTCGATGTAACGGAGCCTGAAACCGTGTGCTTTCGATGCGGCTCGTTGCTCAAAATGGACAGAAAGTATTTTCCGCACTTCGATCCGTTCCCGCCGGAGGTTTGATGGTAACGGCTGCAGCCGTCAACGTCTAACCTCGTGACGTGGGGGAGGGTTGAGTGCTGTTCCAGCGGCGCTCAATCCTCTTTTTGAAACGCTCCCACTTTCGCATTGCCTTTGCTTTCCGCGATTCGTATTCAGCAACTGCCTTGTGCGTCTTGCAGTGGTGGCGTATAGGAAACTGTGCCGATATATACTCATGCAAATACTCGGTCACATCTACAATGCAGTCGAGATACTCATCAAGCAAATAGCTGTCCAGCGATTTTACGTCCGCCTTGATTTGGTAAAGCTCCGCAATCAGCTCTTGAAGTTCCTTTGCTATCGCCTTTGAAGTTTCGGTATCGAACTCTGCTTCCACCAAAACGCGCTTAAATGTTATTTTGGAGAGCAGTTTTTCCAGCTTTTCTTTTGGCAAACTGCAAGGCCGTATGCCGTTCACAAAGTTCTCCTCGTCAGGGTTCATTTCTTTTCCTCCGTTTTCTTTCCAAAAAGTCTATCCAATCGCAAACGAATTTCGGGATCCATCCGCCCAGCCAAAAAGTCCAGCGAGATTTGAAAGTAATCAGCCAGTTTTACGGCGGTTTCGAGTGACACACTTGACTTTCGCCCCGTTTTTAAGTCCGTAAAGAGTGACTTGCTTGCGCCTATTGCGCGGCATACGTCAGCCGGGGTGCGGTCAGTGTATTTACAAAGAAATTCGAGTCTTTCGTAGAGCGTCATGTTCAAGCCCTGCCTCGCTCGTTCAGCGGGAGGATGCCGCGCTCCTTGAGGAAGTCGTACAGGAACTTCCGCCCCTCCGCCGTCCACAGTGAGGTCACTTTCAGCTCAACTCTGCCGTCGCTGTGGGTTATCGGCGTGGTCTTGGACACCATGTAGCCCTCTGCCTGATACGGCGCGTAGAGCAGCCACTGTCCGCCGCGCTTGTACTGGATTTTGAGACCCTTGAGCAGTTTGTTGAAACTGTCGGCGCTCATGCCGTAGTCCTTCGCTATCGAGCTTGTCACAATGCCGTTTTCGGCAAGGAGACAGTTCTGCGCGTACTCGGCATCGGGCGCGATTTTGCGGATGGTCTCGTCTCTCTGCTCCAACTGCTTCTGCACAATGAGCAGCGCGCGGGAGACAAGCTCAAAGTCGCTCATATTCTCGGTGTTGCCGAGATATCCGCCTGTGTGGTTCACCGAGACAAGTACCTCGTCGAATATCCAGCGCTCGAACTCGTCCGCACCGGGAAGCTTGGAACGCGCCGCCAGCCGGTAAATATCTCCCTCTGGAATAAACGTCATTTCCGTGATTTGCTCCGTTGTCACCCCGTGCTGATTAGTGGTAAGGGAGACCCCTGAACGTTTCGTTCCCCCCTTGCAGTGATCGCGTATGGCTTTCTGCGGATTTGTGTAGCCTAAAGCTTTTGCCACGTCAGTCCCGCAGAAGAGCGTCCTGCCGTTCTCTGTGATGGTGCGGACGGTGCCGAACTTTTCGTTCTTGAATACCTGCAATTCGTTCATGCGTTTCTCTCCTTTTCAGCAATAAGCTGATACATTGCTGATTCAATTTTCTTCCTCGCCTTGTCGGCTTTATATGAACCATTCAGCAAAGCGCATATGTATTTCGGGTTATAGCCGGTCTTTGACGCGATGTCGTTGAAAGTTATTTCGTAAACGTGCATGTCGCCTACAACCTGCCCTGTCCATGCTTCTTTCAAAATGCCACCTCTCTTTCCAATATTCCTACTTGACCAGAGTTAGAAAATGTGGTAATTTATAGTTGACCATAAATATAAATACTCGCATATTCTCTAACTTGAAGTAGATTACGGGCATATTATATCGTCTTACAGTTAGAAAGTCAATAACTGTCATCGTCTTTGAGTTAGAATTGTTGCTATGCACAAAAACAAGGGGCGATAATTGTGTTTTTTGACAGATATGTAGCTTTATGCCGCGCCAAGGGTGTAAGTCCGTCCCGCGCTGCCGCAGACGTGGGACTAAGCAACAGCGTTACAACGAAATGGAAACGTTGGGACAAGCCATCACAGTTGCCTGATAGCACTACTGCGGGGAAACTTGCTACTTACTTCGGTGTGAGCGTAGACGAAATCTTAGGAATTGTTATGCCTGCGGAAGAGGAGCAAGAGGAATTATTCGGCATTTTTTCTCGTGCATGTGATGATTCTCAAATTTCTTATGAAGTTGCTCAGGAAGAGGCCAAGGTTTCAAATAAAGACAACATTATTGAGAGCCTAAGGGCGGGCAGTATGCCGAGAGTATCAATGGATGATATTTATGCCATCGCCGATGTTCTCGACTGCCGCGTGGAAGTAGAGGAGTTTCTGGACAAAATAAAAAAGCCCACCGCTATTGAAAGCGATGAGCTTTTGCGCCAGACTGATGAGGTTAAAGAGCTATTGAAAAAGATTGCTCCGGAACAGAGGGAGTCTGTTCTTCAGATGCTGCGCACTTTCGCAGCAGAGAAATAAATTCTTCTCGGCGTTCTGGCTCAATCTTGCGAAACAACATGAGGACTTCTTCCTCAAACTCGTCTTGCCCATAATCAACCAATACCTTACCTCCCGTCATTTTATTTGTTGCGTATGTATTTTAATGCTTAATTAAGTAACCAGCAGCATAATCCACAAAATTAAATACAGAGGGACTTTTCTGTTTACTTTCGCATAGGATGCGGTATAATGGTCTTGCAGGTGGGTAACTGCTTGCCATGACAAAGAACTTTAGTTCTCAGTCTTCGTCATCCGCCCTGCCGCCTGTCGTCAGGCGACTAACAAATATGCGACCTGCTTATAATTGCCCCCTGCCGATCGGGGACTTATAAATTGTCGGCTTGAAAAGCTGCCCTCTGCTTCATTGCGGAGGGCGGTTTTGCGTTGTGGGAGAAATAGCATGTTGACACTCACCATGCCTAAAGGCAGGGGATTTACGGCATGTTCCGGGTAAATTGTCTCGATATTTGACACTCGTGCGCAACGGGAGGTTGAAGCCGTATGCGGATATACTCGATATAGAAAAATCACTTCTTAAAGAACTGACGTTATTTTGAAAAACGCTCCGGCATTGGTTGCCGCCTCCGCCGGAGCTTGCAGCAGATAGAACATTGCACCGGTATCTGCTACGCTTTCGATGGTAGCAGAAGTAATCTTCAAAGTCCATCTCCTAAAAAGAGAATACCTGTTCGATTCGGAGAAGTCAGTCGAAAAGAGTCGAAGCAGGAGTTCTTTCTTTTGGAGAAAATTTGTCTGGAGGGGAGAATTGTGACATCGTACCAGCGATTGCAGCAGTTTTTTGATGATTTCACCGCAAAGATCAAAAATGCTCGCGCGGAACAGGGATTGACAAATCAGGCGTTGTCTGATCAGTCAGGCGTATCCTATTCGACTGTCTGCAAAATAAGCGCAGACACGCAGGATAACCCGAAGGTATCGGACGCGATAGCGTTGATCGACACGCTTGGGCTGTCCGCGGACGAAGTGTTTGGTTTGCAGCCAGCTTACGAGCGAGAGGTGCTCCTGCAGCGAATCCGCGAACTGACCGCGGAGAACGAGAGACTTGCCAACGGCACCGAGCAACTATCCAATCAGCGCGACCGAGTTCACAAGCTGGAGCTGGAAAATGTTCGGCTTCAAGGCGAGGTAAACCGCCTGAATGCTATTAACGACGGTCTGGCGAGAGAGAAGGGGCGTCTGACCAATGAACTTGCGTCCAGAAAACCGATTATCTATATTTTGCTTTTTCTGGCCGGAATACTCGAAGTCTCGCTGGGGTACTACCTCGTTATGGACTTCCATCTGGGCGACAAGGGGCTTATCCTCTTTGGTCAGCTCAGTATATATGCGGCTGTGCTCTTTCTTGTTTTCATCATCGGGCTTGGTGCAATCGCAGGGATAGCCTTGCGCCAGCTAAGAGCATGGCGTAAAGGTTAATGATTAAAAGGGGAGAAAGGAAATGACAAAATCTCCTGCACGGAAGTCGGCAAGTTTTACATATATGGGGCAGCGCTACTACGTCAAGGGTAGAGATGAGGCGGACTGCAAGGAAAAAATAGCCCTGAAACTTGCAGAACTGGAGAACAAGGAAAAGGCACTCGTTAATCCCACAGTTGCGGACTGGGCACAGACTTGGCTTGGCACATACGTTAAGCCGAAAGTGCGTAAACCGGGAACGGCCAAACGCCGCAATACTATGACCGAGAAATCGTACAGTATGTATGAGCGGATGATAAATAACATTATCATACCCGCAATAGGCAGAAAAAAGCTTGAGGCGGTAACAGACACGCACCTGCGAAATATACTGAACCGGGAAGCCACAAAATCCTTTTCTCATGTTTCAAAGCTGCGCATAGTCATTAAAGCAATGTTCTCACAGGCCGTAGCCTCGCGCGTGATTATCTTTGACCCGTCTTTGAAACTGGAATTGCCCGCCGCTGAAAAAGGGTGTAGGAGAGCGCTGACAGCTGCTGAGAGAAACGCATTCAACATCGTAGTGGAACGCAATAAACATGGACTGTGGGCAAAGTTTCTTATCGGAACCGGTGTGCGCCCTAACGAATGTTCCGCTCTGACAGTTGCTGACCTCGATTTAACGAAAAGGTTTCTTACTGTTCGCGACAGTGTTGAGTCGGGAACAAAAGCCCTCGGTGGAGGCCCAAAATCTCATGCAGGACTTCGGCAAATACCCATCCCGCTCGATTTGGCCGATGAGCTGAAAAAGGCCGTTGCAGAGAAATCTTCCACAGATTTTCTGTTTACACAGCGAGACGGAAAAACGATGGTCACAGAAAGCTGTATACGCAGGTGGTGGGAAAATCTTAAACGTGATATGGACATTGCTCTCGGAGCGGAGTATACTGCAAAGGGACATATATATGATCCGTCCGATCTGCTGCCTGACGGCACACCAATGTACCCGGATCCGGACAACCCAACGCAGCCGAGAAATGGACATCGCATAGCCGATGACCTTGTGCTTTACGATCTAAGACATACCTACTGCACCGATTTGAAGAAAGCCGGGGTCAAACTTAGGGATGCCCAACGGTACATGGGACATTCAGATATGGCGCTTACAGCCAACATTTATACCGACGTCGACGAGGATGATCTTCTCTCAGATTCTGAACTTATTGACGCATTTCGCAAAAACAAAAAAAGTCCAGATGTGGACAAAAACGTGGACAAAATAATTTCCAGTTCGGGAAACCATTGGCGCGAGGCGGTTATAGATTCATAGAACACTGCTTCGTAATCAGCAGGTCGTGTGTTCGAGTCACATTACCAGCTCCAAAGAAAAAGCCCCAAAACCTTGAAAAATCTAAGGTTTTGGGGCTTTTTTCTTAATCTTTGAAAAATGTAATTTCCAGTTCCACTAAGCAAAAAACTGCATTTTACTGCATCAAGTGTGGACATGTCCACGCTTTTGGATCGAGAACTTTTTTGAGAAGTTCAAAAATAACAAAAGCACCGCCAGTCAAAGCGGTGCTTTCGTTTGAGAAGGAGGTAACATTATATGGAGTAGAACATCACCCACGTATATGACACTCTTATAATACACAAGGATTATATTTGTGGCAAGACTTCGGGCGAAGCTTTTGTTTAGACTTTGACGCAAAACTCCGCGTTTTCAAATGGTTTGATTTGCATCATTCTGCTTTTCCTCCGACTCGATTGCGTTTAGAACTGACATGGCCATGGTATGTGTGCCGCAAATCATGTCAAATGCGGCTTCTTTTTCCTTTTGGCTGCAATCGAAGGACATCCGACAGAGTATGTACGCTATTCTTTCGTGCTCAAGGGCATAGACGATTTCTTTTGTGATTTTCATTTCAAAGCCTCCAATTTTGCATTTGTTATTCGCTGCTCAAATGTCAGTGCTGGGATATAGGTTTTCTTGAACGGCCTTGCGGGTGTAGCCAAAGCCATTGCAAAGCGGCTTTGCCATTCGGGTATTGAGTTGAGCGCATGGAAATCGCTGATGTCTATCAAGTCTGAAAACTGCTTGCACATTTTGTGATATAGCTCGGTATCTCTCGGAAATTCTCGCTCCACAGAATCGAGGTAATAATAGCATGCAGCAAGCGCGGCGGGTAGTATCATGAGCTTGTCCAGTGACCTGAATCTGGCTGCGCTTTCAATGTAGAATGTGCAAGCCTCAATGTATGTCTCAGCTTGGAGCCGCAGAGAACCCTCTGCGTGCGACAGCGAGCCGGGGGTATACCGCTGGATATGTATCGGCCATTGCGTCTCAGAAACGCGCTGGGCAAACTCAGCGCAAATCATGTTGAACGCCAAATCCTCGCACATAGGCAGGTCCGGAAAGTGGATGTCGTACTTTGTCAGGAACTCCTTTGAATACACGCGTCCATGGATCCATGTCATCTGTGCGCCACCTACGACCTCAAAATTGCCGTTTTCGGCTTCGCGCATGGTCTTGCCTACCATCATGTCAAAGCCGTGACCGATGGCGTTCAGAATCGTTCCTACGGCGTTTGGCAATAGCAAATCGTCGGCATCGAGGAACATAACGTAAGGTGAATCCGAAGTTATCAGTCCTGTATTCCTCGTCGCGCCAACGCCTCTATGCGGCATGGAATAGATATTATACGGACGATCGCCGTAATGACGGTTGATGGTCGCGTTTGCCACGGCATCTGCCCCGTCAAATACGAATGTGACGAAAAATTCATCTTTGGTCTGCAACAGCAGACTTTGAAGCGTGGGGATTATGGCTTCCCCGCGATTGTAAATGGGAATGATAATTTCAAGTTCAGTCGTTTGCATCTGATGACCTCCTGTTCCATGCGTTACGCGCTTCCAGCGGATTAAAGTACCAGTGAGTCCTTGGCCCTATTGGACAGTCTGGATTTTCACAACATATCCTGTAGCTTTCTCCTTGGTACATTTCAAATGCTCCTTTGCCACAGTATGGGCAATGCTTTAATTTAGTTGTAGTGGTTGGAGCTGGAGCATACTGACTGCACTCGACGCACGGTTGGTTTTCAATCGCACGGCAAACCGCACGATGAAGGCATGTGCCACAAATGCTCGCGTTGCCGAGTTTTATGACTTGGTCGATTTGATATTTCACTTGTTAGCTTTCCTCCTGTTCCATGCTTCGAGAGCTTCCGGAATCGGATTAAGTTTCCAGTTGCTTTTGAACTTGAAAATTGACCCGCACTCTCCACATTTAATGTCAAGCGTTATAGTGTGTTTCCCGTAATTGCAAGAACCCCCACGTTCTTCGACTTCACCGCCGCAGAACGGGCACGGTCTTAATTCGGTCATGGTGGTTATCCTCCTTACGCCATCAAAGCTTTCTGAGTGTTCGTTTGCTCAATGAAGTCCTTTATACGCCCATACTCCCATCCGCAGGCGACCAAACCGCTCACTAAATGTTCCATTGAGTCCACTGCCGCTAAATCCTCGGGCGAGAAGCAATCTCGGAGATTGTCTGTCCTGCCTATGCCGTAGTCCATCCGCAACTGAGCCGCGGATTTCCCGAAAAGCACCTTGTAGATGCAGTTGGTATAGGTTGAGTAGGCGTGCCCGTGCATACGCGCATCCTCATCGGACTGCTGTATGGAATCCGTTAAAAATTCTCTGGAAGCTCGACCTCTTTCACGCGCTATCATTTTCTTGCGAAGAACACTTTCCATTGCATTGAACTGCTTGATATAGGCTTCCTTGAACTTCATGGCGAGTTTGCCGTTGTAGCCCATAACGAGCAGGGTAAAACCATCACGGGTCATAACCACCATAGGTTGGTTTTTCCCTTGGGCGTTTACGTAGGAGGACTGTCCAAAATTGGACAGTCGAAATTCATCGCTACACTCAAGGCTTCGTACATCACGCAGTACGTGTTGATGACTCTTTCCAAATGTCTGCGCCACATCAAGACTGGTGACACAAGGGCGCTCTTCGCGCCCAACTTTCGTAATCTCAACTAACATTCTTTCCCTCCATTTTGTTAATGAGCACGTTCAGCTCATCCAGAAGCGTCTTACATTTGTAAACGATTGCTTTGCGCGAGAGTTCTTGCTTTACGTTAGCCCATGCAAAGGGAACTCTTTGTATATCCGACAAGTTCTCGTAATCCGAAACGCTCTCTTTCAGGCTTTCTGCCAAGCCGCATATAAGCGCGGCGCGATCTGTTTTAGTCATCTGTTATGCTTCCTTTCTCTCTTTATTCGCTTTAATTCTTTTTTTGTTTTGTCCGAAGGGCCTACCCATTTCCAGTTCTCCCACCCATACTTGTGAGCGAGCACTTTGGCTTTAAGCCATAGTAGGGGAAGGATAAAAACCGGAATACTACATATAGCATGGACGCAAACGTTGTCTCTGAAGAACTCATCTACAATCTGGCAACTCTGAACAGATGGTGTGCCATACGCACTGCGGAAGATGGAGATAGTCTGGCGAAACCCCTTCTGCTTGTTGTGATACTCGTATTCCGCACAACGGTCTTCTTCGCGAATCAAGATAAAGCCATGCTTTTCCAGTGCCTTATCGATCATTTTGTTAAGCATCCTCGTCAGCCCCCTTTCCGAATTCATTTTCAGCTTCTTCTTTTGTGAGAAATGCGATGCGGCAGAAAGCGTCAGCGCGAATAGAACTGATGTTTACTTTTTCATCCTCCGACTCTGCCCAGCGAATCTTTATGTACAAGCGACAATATCGGTCAAGGTACGCACTTTCAAGGGTTGCTGTGTATACACGTTTATCGAGTGAACCTGCGATGTACACAAGGTGGTTGGGCGCTTTAAGCAATTCGGGAAGCCGCATAGGAATCTCTACTGTATATGGACTTTTGTCCTCATACATTTTAAGACGTTCCCACACCTGTTTCTGGGTGCAGGAATTGTTATAGGGGCACTGTATCGTTCGGCACTGTGCTATATCGCAGAAGTTGCCGTCAAAAGTTAATCGTTCCATCAGTTGTCTCCTTTGCACATCTCAAGGTTTGTCGAAAAGCCGATGACCTTATTATCCTCTATCAGGGTGAACTCACAAACGAACTTGTCCCATGAGCACAGGCGTTTACGGTAAAACCACCGCTCAACGGAATCATCAACACTCGTGGGGTGGATAACGAAATATTTGACACGCCGGGGAATGTTACGGATATCAACCGCAATTTCAAAGAAACGCTGACGGATATGTTCTTCTCGTAGTAGTACGTCGATATTTTGGTTTTCTCTCACGAAAGCATCTATGCAGTCTGCCACGAACTCTTTATCCTTGGAGTTGAAAACGCTGAGACCCGCAAGTTCCCACATTATTCTATCAACCTGATTCTCGGTGTTGTTGATCCTGCTGTTGAGAAGCGCCCAACGCTCTTCACGTATTTTTGCGGAGCAGGCGCATACCCATGCAAGATAGGAATTAACACCGTTGCGGTCGTCCGCATCAATATATTTCTGCATGAGAACATCCCAAACAATGGGAGGCATCAGCCACGAGTTTGGATATTTGCGGTGCTCTGTGCCTCTCCAATTCTTGTCTATTATCCAAAGACTTGTATAACTCATTTCTTCACTCCTTAATCAAACAAAGCGGCGGCAAAGCACATTGAGCTTGCATCGAGATGGATAGATTGCACATTGGCAGGGAGGTTCCGAATTTCGTCAGCACTACACAAAAGACGCAGGTGGAGCGTGGGATCCACATCACAATAAAAACTCAGATTGTCATGGGCAAAAGAATCCAAGCAACGCACAATAATGTCCCTGTCGGCGGCACTAAAGGAGTTAATGTGAGAAAGCACCCATATACACTGATCTGCCTGATTCTCAGAGTTATTTATTCTGGAGTTAAGCAGAGCCCACCTTTCCGGGCTATAATTTACCCAGTCGTGGTACGAGAGTTGCCGTTCCTGTTCTTGAGGACGTATATACTTTTTGAAAAGAATGTCCTTAAAGATTGATGGTTTCATCCAAGAGTAGGGAGGAGCACCATCTCTCTCGGGACTGTAGTCAATTAACATCATTACTTTTTTCCTCCATTTCTGCGCGTAGGCTCTCTTTTATGTAGTAGTCAATGCCGAGGCTCTTGCACAAGGCTTCGGCATCGCTGCCGAAAACTGCCCAGTCTATATTGTGTGGGTAGTAGTTGAGTTTCCCTATTTTGACTTTATCGATTATGGTGTGGTACTCTTCAATGAACTTCAAAACGGCATCGGCATCTAAGACCGGTTCACACGATACCCACGTATTGCAGCCGGTTGCTATTCTTGCAGAGGCAAGGTCTGCTATCATGTCTGAAAGAGTATAAAAACCGTGCGGTGTGCCATCGTAAGTAATGCCGTACCAATCTCCTTCATCAAGCAGGTCGAAGTCACTTGAGCCGTCACCCTTAGTGAGTATCTGTACGTGATTACCGCTTCCTTTCAGAATTTTGATAATCTCGCGCGTAGGTGTCGAATCGTAGCCCGTGGGGTATGGGTCACAGGTGAAGCATAGATGAATGAGTTGTCCGGTAATGTGCTCACGTTCAACCTGCTTTCGGACTTCCTCGACTATGTTCTCTCGCGGCTTGACAATCGCGTGAAAAGTCTCTCTGTCGCGGCGGAGTACATTCGGGGCAAAGCAGTAAAAGCAACGATGTGGGCATCCTGTGTAAATATTGATCGCATAGTCGCCATATTCTTTGGCTTTTCCTTTTGGAACATAAATTGGTTTGCTCATTTTTCTCCTCCCTCTCCGAGCCATAGTTGCTGGCTCTGATATGCCTCAAAAACTGTCTGACCTTTACTGTTGAGCATATACGGTAAAAAGATTTCATCCATCTGCACCATTTCGCTTTCGAGGATGGCCATTTGAGCTTCTACCCAGTCTTTGATAATGCGCCACGCAACTCGTTCAGACTGCTCAACATCACATTTGACTTTCTGCCTTACAAGCACATGCCTAACAGCCTCTGCATTAGACGGAAGCTTTATGCCCCGCATCCCGTTGGGCGTGTCTATCTGGAAAGATAGAGCCGTTATGCGACCGTCATCGTCATATTCCTGCATGATCTTCTTTGCTCCGTGCTTTACAAGTTGCCCTTGTATAGCGCCTATCGTGGTGTAGACATCCACTTTTGTTGTGTAGTTAAGTAGTGGCATTTGTAATTTTTTCCTCCTTAAAGTGTTTCGTCGGCTTTCTGCCGAATCTTTTGCTTTTCTCTAATTACCACGGTCGGGCATACTCCCAAATCGTGCGCGATTGCACGCCCTGTTCGGCCAGCCATACGGTTGGTTACGATAATTCTCTGCCGCTGTGTCAGAGATGTCCAAAAGGCTTCAAAATCGCACCAGTCAATGTCATCGGTGCTTGACATAACGTCAAGAAACTCCGCGCAGTCCATCGCCGTTCCATTTGAGTCGGGAAGAAGTTCGTTGAGCGAAACTGTGAGGGCTTCCATCTTGCGGCTATTTCTTCGTAGCTCCATCCGCACCTCATTCGCGATGAACTTGTATGCGGCTGTCGAAAAGCGCGCCCTGTCCTCTTGATAGCTCAGACAAGCTTTCCAAAGCCCGATACGCGCGATCTGCTGAATATCCTCGTCAAATGCGAGCGTTGGAAAATATCGATGCAACGTACCGTACACAAGATTTTCATTTTCAAGGTAAAGCTTCCTTTCATAATCGCAACAATACTGTCAATGTCCACTGAGCCTCACCTCCGTTTCTTCCATGTCCATCCGCGCGAGATACCGCATCGCCAGTTTGAACGTGGCTGGATCATATGTCGCGTCAAACTCCATAATTTCCGCCTCCTCTCCGCTGTGCCGCGTGGTCTCTTCGTTCGTTATCGCCAGATATGTGAGTATGCCGACTGCCGCGGCTTTAAGCTCGGCCTCCTGCATAGGCATCCACTCCTTTCTTTTTCGGTGCAAGGATGATACACGGCGTGTCAAGCGCATTTTTGCGCTTGGGAATCGCCAAAACATCAAAATTTGTATAGGTATACGAAAAAAGCAGCCTTTTCATTTTGAGAGGGCTGCTTTTCTGCGTTTATTAAGCTTGAAATTTTGTGATACTTGTACAAATCAAAGTCACATTCCTGCGCCATCTGGTTCATTTGCGCTTGACACGGGTGCTACCATCCCAGCACCAAAGAGCCAGACGCACTCGCGTCGGTATGAAGGAGGAACTGATATCGAAATGAATAGAGCACAAGTGTCCATGCTTGATGAGATTATAGTGGACAACTTTGCTGGGGGTGGCGGAGCTTCCACTGGGATAGAGCTTGCTACAGGCCGTCCGGTGACCATAGCAATAAACCATGATCCTGCCGCAATCCTCATGCACAAGACTAATCACCCGTATACCGAACATCTGCAAGCCTCCGTCTGGGATGTAAACCCCGAGGAGGTATGCGCGGGACGTCCTGTTGGGCTGGCATGGTTCTCCCCGGACTGCAAGCACTTTAGCAAAGCGAAGGGCGCGGCGCTTGTTGACCGTAACATCCGCGGCCTTGCATGGATAGTTCTGCGCTGGGCTGGAACCGTCAAGCCGCGCGTTATCATTCTTGAAAACGTCGAAGAGTTCCAGACATGGGGGCCGGTAAGGAAGGGCAAGCCTGTGAAGAAGGAAGCAGGCCGCACTTTCCAGAAGTGGCTCGGCCAATTGAAAGACCTTGGATATACTGTTGAGTTTCAGATTTTGATTGCCGCGGACTATGGCGCGCCCACGAGCAGAAAAAGGTTCGTGTTGATAGCCCGGTGCGATGGGCGGCCTATTGTGTGGCCTGAACGTACACATGCACCCGCAGACAGTGCAGAAGTGAAGAGCGGCAAGTACAAACCATGGAGATCAGCGGCGGAGATCATAGACTGGTCGCTTCCTTGCCCGTCTGTATTCGCGACCAAGACCGAGATACAAGAACGATATGGTGTAAAAGCTGTCAGACCTTTGGCGGACAACACCATGCGCCGGGTGATACGTGGAATCGATAAGTTCACGATCAAAAGCGGTAAGCCATTTATTGTGCCAACAGGCTATGGCGAGCGCAAAGGGCAGGCACCCAGGGTGCATGACATTGAGGCTCCGGTTCCAACTGTAGTAGGAACGGGGAAGGAAAACCTGTGTAGGCCGTTACTGACACCCATAACAGTATCCAATACAACAAACAGCGTTGGCGGCTCTGCCGCAGAGCCAGTACATACAGTAACAACCGCAGGGAATCAGATGCTTGTTTCCCCGTCTCTTATCCAATATCACACCGAACAAAGCGAAAATGTGCGCGCGAACGGCGTAGAGACTCCGCTTCCAACAGTCGACGCATCCAACAGATACGGTCTTACAACAGCGCACCTTGTCGAGTATTTCAGCACTGGTCGTCCTCTTGATGTAAGAATCCCGATGCACACGGTGACGTCACGGGACCGCGAAGCTCTCACAGCGGTACACATCGCAGAGTTTAAGGGGCAAGATAAAGGCCAAAGTGTAGACCGACCTCTCCGCACTATTACAGCTTCTATCGGAGAATTTGCGGAAGTGCAGACAAGGGTAGTGCAATATACACCCGATGCGGATCTGAAATACTGGCCGGAAATTCGCGTGCTTCTCAATAAACATTGTGGGTACAGTCTTTCCGAAGATGAAGTCCTTTTGCTTAATATCCGAGACACATGGTACTTCATTTCCGACATTGGGCTTCGTATGCTGACCCCGCGTGAGTTGTACGCCGCAATGGGTTTCCCTCCGGACTACATAATCGACAAGGACTATAAAGGAAACGACTATCCGAAATCACAGCAGGTCGCGCGCTGCGGCAACGCCGTGTGTCCACCCATGGCAACAGCCGTTGTGATGGCGAATCTGCCAGAGTGGAACCGCAAGACGCTTACGACGATGTCCGAGTTGGCGTCTGCCATAGCAGTGTAAGGAGGAGAACTGATGAAAGCAGTTTTAATCAGCATACGTCCGGAGTGGTGTGCGAAGATCGCGAGCGGCGAGAAGAAAATCGAGGTGCGGAAATCGCGCCCGAAGCTGACCCTACCATTTAAGGTGTACATCTACTGCACGAAGGACGCGAGAAAACAGTTTTGGACTGGGCCGCGATATTCCTATGTGGACGATCACAGCCACAACGCATTTGATAAATGCGGGAACGGCAAAGTCATTGGCGAATTTCTTTGCGATTACATCATTGAGGATCACACGTTCGGCCACGATGAAAAGTTCTACAGTGCAGCCTGCATGAGCGCGTGCGATGCGGCGGCGTATGCAATGGAGTCACCGATGTACGGCTGGCACATTTCCAATCTCAAAATTTATGATGCACCGCGCGAGTTGACCTCATTTGTCAAGCCGCTTGTCCTTGGAAAAGTTCAGCCTTATACGTGGTATGTCGATAAGGAGCGTTATTTGAAGCGCGCCCCGCAAAGCTGGTGTTATGTGGAGGATATGTAATGAAACGAATCTCAAAAGATGCCTACTACCTTGAAATAGCTCAAGCCGTATCACAGAGAAGCACCTGCCTCAAGCGCCGGTATGGCGCAGTCATCGTGAAAAATGACGAGATAATAGCTACGGGCTACAACGGTGCGCCGCGTGGTGAGACTAATTGCTGTGATATAGGCTCCTGTAAGCGTCTGGACAAGCCCAGCAATAGCGGTGACTACTCCGATTGCCATAGTGTCCACGCGGAGCAAAACGCTATTATATCGGCTTCCAGAAGCGAAATGCTTGGCGCGACGATGTATCTGCACGGAGAGTGGGCGCGGATGGCACTGGGGCGCGGCGGAGAGATAACACATGTTATATGGGAACCTCTCGAAGCCCCGGAGCCTTGCCCCATCTGCCGCAGGATGATCGCCAATGCGGGCATCATACGTGTTGTGACGATTGACAAGTGTTCTGATGATGAATAGGCGGGGGTGTATGAATATCATTTTCTTGGTGTGTGATTGTGGAGAAGAAGCCAGTCCTATGCTGCAGTTCCACAAAAATCGTTATAGGTACATCTGCCCGGTTTGTGACGCTGGCGCACAACGGCCTTGGTACAAGAGGAAGAGGAAAGCAGCCCAGATATGGAATCGTGACGCTTTGGAAAGGTGGACATTAAAATGAATGACTTAACAGTTTTTAATAACGAGAGGTTTGGCAAGATCAGAACGGTTGTGCTCGACGGCGTTATCTGGTTCGTGGGCAAGGACGTTGCCGAAGCGCTCGGATACAAAAACACTAAGGATGCGCTCGCAAAGCACGTTGACGAAACAGACAAAAGATATGGGGTCGCGTTTCGCGACCCCATGGGTAGAGAGCAGAAGCCCACCCTCATCAACGAGAGCGGCGTGTACAGTCTGATATTTGCCACTACAAAACTCGTGGTCGATACCTTACGTGAGTTGGTTGCGCAGTGGGAGGGAGGCGCGGCATTATGACGCCAAAAGACCTTTTGATTCAGAACCAGAGGCGCGAGATAGAACGGCTGTGCAGGATCATCAAACTGTTGGTGCTCGATGCGAATCCATGCCGGTTCTGCGCCAACGACTGCGATAAAGGCCGCGGCTGTCAATTTTTCAAAATCAAGGAGGGCGTATGAGCGATTTTCCAAGCGGCAAGTATCGCACAATCTACATAGACCCGCCGTGGCCGGAGCGGGGGGGCGGCAAAATCAAGCGCGGCGCAGACAAGCACTACAGTTTAATGTCAGTTGCCGAAATTAAGGCACTCCCGGTTATGCAACTCGCAGCTACTGACGGGTGCCACTTATACTGCTGGGCGACAAACAATTATCTACCCGCCGCCATTGAATGTGTGAAGGCGTGGGGATTCGAGTACGTGACAACGGTAACGTGGATGAAGAATCAGCAGGGTAACAAAAAACTGAACGAGAAGCGCTACCATCCAACCCAGAAGCCGATAGCACTCTATAAGTGGATTTTCAAAAACTACGCGTACGCCGGAGACCGAATCCTCGACACGCATCTCGGAAGCGGCAGCAGCCGAATCGCGGCCTATGACGCAGGACTTGATTTCGTGGGGTGCGAAATAGACCCAACGTATTTCAAGCTTCAAGAAGAGCGCTTCAACGAATATACGGCACAGCAAAGTCTTTTCGTGATGGAAGGGAGAATGAACGATGAACAAATTTAAGAGCTGGATCATACGCAAACTGGGCGGGTATACAGAGCAACTGCCGCCGCCTAAAGTTGTTCAGATCAATTTGCGTCCTGAAACTTTCGTAGCTTCAAGGATATATTCACGCGCACAGATGGAAACCTTCGGTGAAGATATTATAAAGGAGTTCGGCAAGCAGGATTTTATAGAAAAGATTGTTGCATCCGAGGAATTTGGCCGTTTCATAGAGTGGAGATTTCGGCAGGACGATTCTGGTGCTTTTCATTGTCAAGCAAGGTTGAGCGTCGTAGACATGTCGGAGGTGAGGGATTACCGTGTGGGCTTCGAGCGAACAATTTGAGGTGGTAAAGCGCTTTGTTACGCAGTTTGTTTGCTATCCGCAAGAAACCGTGATTGATGGAGAAGCGCTGAAACACGGCGTAGAATTTCTCGTGAAAGAGGGAATATTTACAGTATCACAGTTCAAATTGGCGTTCCTGATAGAGACAAATATGATATGCCCCGCGGAATTTCTACCGGATGAATAAATATTCGCATTATGCAGAGGGGAGGGAAGCCGAATGGACAAAAGCCAACGGCCATTAACCGAGAAGTGCAAGCGCGTAATTTGCACTTATGCCGAAAACAATATGAACGCCACGGCTACGGCCAGAGCGCTGAACATGAACAACTCCACAGTGGAATTTCATTTGACAGCGGCAAAGGAAAAGACCGGGATAAACCCGCGGTCGTTCTTCGGGCTGATTGCTTTGCTTGAGACAATAGAGGAGACAACATGAAAATCATCGACATATCAGGGCAGACATTCCACGACATAGAAGTCCTGAGTTACAACGAAAAGCGCTCTGGCGGAACTCTGGGGGCGTATTTCAACTGCCGCTGCCGGATATGCGGGAAAACCTTTGTCCGCCGTGGCTATGATATCCGCACAGGACGAGTCAGAAACTGCGGCTGTACCAAGGTGCGAAAAGGCTCGCGCGAGGGCTTGGGCAGCTCGGAGGGGTATGTAGGTGTTAATCCGGACTCACAGAAGAAGTATGGCTGCGTATATTGCAGAGACCGCAAGGCATGCGGCGGACAGAAGCGGTGCAAATACGCTGACATTCTGGATAAGTACCCGGATTATAAGGCGTATGACGAGGAAGCCAAGAGACTGTTTGTGAGTCTTGGGCTTAACGAATAAGGAGAGAGAATGAGTTTTTTGTATTTCTTAGTGGCAATTTGGTATTACATGAATGCGGAAAAACTTGAAACCGAATTTTTCATAACATGGGCGCTATTCTCAATCGCGGATGCCTTGTGGCTAAAATTGGGGCGGAGGTGAGTGACGATGGAGAAAGCTTACGCAAGATTCCTTGCGTTGCGTCGGAAAGTCATGGCGGGTATCAAGAACGCGCTTGCAATCGACTGTTTCGGAATGAAAAAGAGCGACGAATAGGAGGTAAAAATGTTCGGACTTATCACAAAAAAGAAACTGTTGAAAATCCTCAAGGAGCTTGACAAGAACAACGACACTGCCAAGGCGAACGGAGTAGATGATTTCTATTTCCGTTGCGGCGTTGCAAACGCCGTCAATTATATTTGTCATAAGTTTAAGTTCAACTACTACGCGCAGGGGGATGTCGACAATGACAAAACATAAAAAGTGCTATGGCAAATGCGACCGCTGTGTATGGAGGAACAACGGAGGCTGTTCGGAATGGCGAAAAAAATAATGACTGAGTACATAGAACGTGGAGCGGCTACGCAAGCAGCAATAAATGAGGTGTGGCTTGGGCAGACAAGCACTGGTCGAATTGCAAAGGCCATAAACGATATCCCGGCAGCGGATGTCATAAAAGTGATAAGGTGTGAAGAATGTAATTTCTTCAGCATGTATGCGCTCACCGGCAATGGATTTTGCGTGCGTCAAGACGGGCTGCACAATCCATACCCAAAAGATTTTTGCTCACATGCGGAAAGGAGAGTAACGAATGGACTTAAATGAATTTCGCAACAAAATGTCCTCGGACGCGACCGAGGAAAATAAAAGGCTCAAGGCGGAGCTGTCGAAGCTGAAAAAGCAGTATTCGAAAAAGGTGGGCTCTCTGGAAGAAGAAAACGCCAACCTCAAGGAGGATTGCCGAGCGTTGAGTAATCGGTGCTGGGTGTTTATGGGCGGATGCTTGTGCGCAAACTGTTTCTTCCGTAGCAGTTTCGTGTGCAAACACGCCCCAACGCTGGAAGAGATGGTAAAGATGGGAGCAGCGCTGCGGCGAGAAATGGAGGGTAAATGATGGACGCATTTGAATTTCTCAAAACCAAGAATCGTATGTGCGAGACCTATCTTAGAGCCGCACCGTCTAAATGTGATGGATGCCCGTTTGACGATGTGGCTGGTGCCATGTGTTCAAGTTGGTGTTTTGAACACATGGCAGAGGCAGTTGCTATTGCCGAGCGATGGGCTGAACAGCACCCAGCCAAGACCCGACAGAGCGAATTTTTGAAACAGTGGCCCAACGCTACATGCAATGGCGATGGTATTTTAGCCTTGTGCCCCAGCACTCTCGATGCGGACTATAAAGACGAAAAAGGCTATTGCAACCAGAATAAAATCTGCGGTGACTGCCGCCGTGAGTTCTGGATGAAAGAGGTTGAATAATGGAGTGCTACAGCAACTGCCCGTTCAGGGTAAACAGATTTAATGGCAGCCATTGGTGTGAATGTACTGCTTGCCCGAACCGAACGACATCGACTACTGTGCGCACAACAAATCGCACGCTGACATCTACAGAATTGAGACAGTTTGAGGGGACATCTACCAAGAACTTCAACTACGGGGATTATCAAGGAGGAGTAAAGTAAAATGATTAACATCGAGAGAAACAAGGAAGAGTTTGTCAATATCGTCACGGAAAACATCAACCGCGACAACACGACCGGTCTGATAGCGTGGCTTGACCTGCACTCGGACTTCTTTGAAGCCCCGGCGAGTTCGCGCCATCACCTCGCAGTACCTGGCGGACTGTGCGAACACAGTTTGAATGTGTATGATAGACTGTGCAGATTTCTGCGCGAGGAATATGGCGATAGTTGCCCATATACCGAAGAAACCATAGCCATTGTCGCGCTTTTCCACGATCTCTGCAAAGCCAATATGTATAAGCCGAGCTGCCGTAACCAGAAAGTATACGACCCTGAAAAGGTTGCCGCTGCGGAGAAGTGGACGGTGAAGCACGATGCAGGTGGAGATTTCATTTGGGAGACAGTACAGGCTTATGAGATCGACGAGAAGTTTATCTTCGGCCACGGCGAAAAGAGCGTTTTCATTCTCCAGCAGTTCATGGTTCTGTCAGTAGACGAAGCGACCGCAATTCGCTATCACATGAGTTCATGGCACGAGGGAGAAGCCAGAGCCGCAGGAGATACTTTCCGCCGTAATCCGCTGGCGTTCTTCCTGCACGTCGCAGACGAAGCAGCGACATTTATAGACGAGGTGGACAAGAAATGACGAACCGAGACAGACTGCGCAATATGTCAGATGCAGAACTCGGCGAATGGCTGGATAGCAAGCTCGGTCCGTGTGCGCCAAACAGCGCTTGCGAGGACTCGCATGATGACTGCACGAAGTGCTGGGAAATATGGCTTGGTCAGGAGGTCAAAGAATGACAGTTGAAGAATTTGCCGCGAAACTGGATGGGCGGCAGTATGGTAATGAGATAACAGAAGATGAAGCAATCCTCGCAGAAAATCTGGATTTCCTCGTCGTGTTCGGCGCATCCGACGACCTCGCAGAGTTGAGGGGCGCAATAGACGGAGAGTGCGACTGTTTCGAGGGCGGTGTGCTCAAGCGTGGAGAAGGACGTTCTCTGCCCATCAAAGCAGTGTGGTGCCCCGAAGGAAGAGACTGCTCATGGGCATACGAGACTGAGCTACCGCACGCAGAGTTCAAAATCATGGAGGAGAGCGAGGTGTACTGTTACGGCATCGTGTGCGCTCTCAACGGGACACCGAAGATGTATAGGTGTCCGTTCTGCGGCAAGGAGAAGCTGCACATCGGCGTGCATGATGACGAGGGAAACTATCACGGGGAACTTGGCTGTGCATACGAATCAGACCCGTGGAGCGGTTTGAGCTACGGTGTCCATCACGACGGTTGGGGCGAGTGCCTCTTATGCACGGATGGCGCAAACGAGGTGATGGGAGGTATGCTCTTCGATACTTCTTGCGAAGCCTACGACGCAATGGCCGAGCTGGTGCGGTTTACGGAGGTTGACCACTCGACGGATTTGCTTGAAGGAACCTTCCTCGGCGAAGAGTCAGATACAACGACCATGAAGTTCAAGCCGGTATGCGAGCACTGCGGGTTCACCATCGCCACGTTGTCATGCAAAAAGGAATCGGAGGGTATGGTGCGATTGTGGAAATTTGATCCGTTCCGTTGTCCAAGATGCGGGAGGAGAATTGTTACCGCCATTCTTCCTGATGTGTTTGCCGGTGAATTAGATTATAGCGAGTAACAGGGGGCACCAAGTGAGAGAAATTCTTTTTGTTGGTTCAGCGATATTCGCGGTTGCGTTTATCATAATTTTTGACATTTTAGGAGGAAATAAGAAAAAATGAGAAAAACAAGAATTATAGCGGTAGTTTTGGCTTTGATAGTTGCAGTCTCGTGTATATCATGCCTTGAGCGTGTGAGCGTAGGCAACGTTGGTGTTGTTTACACCTCAAAAGGTGTGAAGAACGAAACGCTATCTCCCGGTTGGCACTGGATAGGGTTCACGGAGCGCGTGAAGCAGTTCCCAGTGTCACAGCAGCAGATAGTGTTTTCAAACGACCCGGCAGATTACAACGCCAAAGAACACGCGGATTGGTCTATCGACGCGCCCGCTAACGGCGGCATGGTAAAAATCAACCTGACGGTCAATTACAGTTTCAAGGCAGACCGTGTGATAGACATTTACACTCGGTTCAATGGCATGGACGGTGAGCAGCTTGTAGAGACGTACATACAGAACAGCATTATCGCCTATGTGAAAGAAGTCACGCCGAAGTTCTCTGTCATGGACATTTACAGTGACAAGAAGTCAGAGGTCAACAAAGCTCTCACCGAGTATCTCAATGAAAAACTGTCTGATGAATATGGCATGCAGATTACCAGCGCACTCATTATTGATGTCGAGCTCGATACAGGCTTGCAGGAAAAGATCAAGGCAAAGGAACAGGCAAAGCAGGATGCGGAAATAGCAGAGCTTGAGAAGTCTACGGCGCTTGCGCAGGCAGAAACAGACAAGGTTAAGGCTCAGACCGCTGCAGATATCGAGGTCATAGAGGCACAGGCGCAGGCAGACGCAAACAGGATCATTTCAGAATCCATTACCCCAGAGCTTATCCAGATGACGGAGGCAGAAGCACGCTTGAAACATGGATGGGTAACAGTAACCGGAGCGGATAGCGTTGTTGTGTCTAAGTGAGTCTACGTAACCAGCGGCAGTTATAGATTAAAAATTGATGAGGTCATCTCTACGGAGGTGGCCTCTTTTTTGTGCTCCGAGATAGTTACTATCTCAACCATACCCGACCGACAGACAAAGCTCCGCCGAGCGTGACCCGGTTATTATCCGAGAGTGGGCTGAAAGCCACTCAAAACCCATGCGCCTTAAAACGCACGAGAACGGCCTTAGAAACGCTTTTAATATTTGGGGATGAAACTACACCACCGAGACGTACAAAATGCGTCAGAGAGCACGACAGGCGCGAATAACGCAAAAATAGAGCAAATGATTATCTGCATTTCAACCAAATTATAATTGAATATGGGGATTTTGCCTGGAAATAGCAGTTTCGCCCGGAGAACCTTTTGAAATCTAAAATTTGATTTTTAAGTAGGGGGAGGGGATGGAAGTTGGTATGGGTGGAAGGAGGAAGTGAATGAGTGAGAGAATGGGACTGCCACCAGAAAACCTTGAAAAATCAAGCCCCCGCGCGGTTTTGGAAGTGGGGGCGGGGTGCTATCTCTGGCCATTATTACACAAATGACTAGAGTTAGACGGCCTCGGCTGCGCTGATGGCGGTTTTCGTGGAGTTTTTGAAAACTCGCAAAATCTCGCAAATGCTCCCGAAATCGTGAACAAGCGCGAATCGGCGACACTCCCCCGTCTGAAGAACTGTATTAAAATGGTTCGACAGTCAGCGACGTGTTGTGTTGGGTGTTGCTGTGTCCTTGCTTCTCTTGGCGGTGTTCTCTCTCTCTTCTTTGTGGTATTGCTCTGCTCCTTGCTTTGGCTGTGTGTGTATATTCTTTCTGTGTGCGGTTCGCTCTCTTCTTGGCGGTGCTTATTTTATATACCTATAGAGAGATATATATACATTATATA